>Ga0209006_10000208_pt1 | contig 61019 bp, 98 predicted proteins | sample JacPin_JW_Ref_O2_FD_188567 | JGI IMG/M metagenome (GOLD analysis project Ga0209006, IMG submission 188567) | Forest soil microbial communities from Algoma, Ontario, Canada - Jack Pine, Ontario site 1_JW_Ref_O2 (SPAdes) (version 2) | ecosystem: Environmental > Terrestrial > Soil > Boreal...
CATCTCGGCCATAGAGGTTTGAGAAAGCCTCATAAGACCATTCAAACGTAGATGCATGTGGGAACGGCGCAATTCGGCTTTTCCGCACGCGCCCAAATCTAGACGACCCAGTCTTCACAACCTGGATCGCGAGATCCAGTTCATATTCCAGCCTAGGCCAGCAATCAAAGGTAGAGCCGATCTGAACGCGCTCGCCCTTTTCATTGCCCCATTCCGCGACCTCGCCGCAGATCAAAAGGACATTCATGTTCATGCGCGTAAGCCACGATACAAGCTGCCGCATGTAATTGACGGCTGGCTTTTTGTCAGCGCCGAACTCGTTCTTTTTGCCTGCATCCGTAAGCCGTTCGGCTTCACGCGCTATCTCATTAGCGAACAACTTCGTCATGCTATCAATGGCTAATGTCTTGCGATCGTGCGATTCGGTCGCGAGCGCTTTGACCTGGTCAAGCACTACATCAAAAGATGCGGCTCCTTCATCTGGGCCGAGATACAATCCGCCAGCCGCGCGTAGTTTCTCACGATATTCCGGCTGCGTTGCGCCGCCTTCCACATCGATGAAGTAAACATTCGGCCAGTCGAGCGCGAACTGTGTCTTGCCGACGCCGCTTGGACCGTAGATCAAGATCTTTGGTTTACGCGGCTTGATAAGCTCTGGCGATGTGGCCAATAGCTTTGATTTACGCGGCTTCGTCATGCCATCCGGCATTGCACATACTCCCTTATCTCACCCACAACCACACAACAAACCCCGCGAACGCGCCGACAAGCGCTAACTGCGGCAATTGCCAAAGCGCCCAACGTTGCAGCCACCACCAGCGCTGTTTCGTTCTGCACCACGCGCGTGCGTCCTCCTGACGCGCGATGGCCGCGACGGTCAGGCGATCGGGTGTGTTCAGCATGGGGGTGGCTCCGGTAGCGGATGCCACATTGAAGGCTCACTTATTCGGCGGCTGTCTTCGGCTCTTCCGTGCGTCGCTAGGTAGCGCCCCTTCTCGTAGGAAGCTAAGCACTGCTGCCAGCCATCCCAGAGTAGGAACTTCCTACCATCCCTCGGCGCCGTCTCAATCGGCTGCCATTCGCTCACAGCTCATCTCCCGCAACGCCATGCCAACGCGCCAACGCCACCAGCAGATCGTCAGCGCGTTCCTGCACGCTGAACAGCGCATCGGCCTCAGCGTCGCGTCCACGCTCAACAGCGAGTTCCGCGCGCTCCTGTGCGCCGGCTGCCATGCGGCCGAGGGATTCGATGATGTGGGTCATGAGACTTCCCCAGCTGCAATCTGAATCACGCGCACTGAACGAAACTGTATCTCCGGTTCAATGCTTGCAATTTCGTTGGTCAGATCTATGCAAATATCATCAAGCGTATTTAGCAAGTCGCGAATGGTCGGATCAACCTGGCGTAAACGCTGAATGCGTGTGTATGCATCGCGTATAGCCCAGCGCGCTGTAAACAGCGACTCTGGATCATGCACAACTGGCGGCAACGCTCGCACGTCAGACATTGAACTTCTCCATAAGCCGCAGCGCGAACGCCTCTTCCGCCCAGAACCCGCACTCGGCGCACGTCAGATGCAGCCCATCCGCGTGCTCAGACTCATGCAACGCGCCGGGGCAGCCGTTCGGGCATTCGGTGACGACTGCGCGCAGGATATCGGCTGGGGTGCTGGCGTTCACCGCTTCCACTCCGACTTAATCCACACCAGATTTGCGGCGCGTGGCCAAACCGAAATGGCAGCATCACCGCTAATGTGCAGCGCGCCATCTACGACAGAGACCGTAATTCTATTGATACCCTCGCCAAATTCTATACGCGACGTGGGGGCAACGGCCTGCGTCTTCTCATCATTGAACAAGTCGCATACGGTGATTTTCATTTCCGTGCCTCCGCCATTACTTGCGGCATCAACCGATCCGCAATCGCGCCCCACATATTCAGCGGCATCAGCACATGGCCAATGAACGGCAGTGCATCCACGCCCTCTGCCGCTATGTTCTCCGCGCCGTCGAGATGCCATCCGGTTACGTTGGTGGTGTTGTACCAACTGACGCATTGCGCACCGTCATGGCAGCGCATGCCGGCAATGGCGAACCCATCCACGATGAATTCCCAGCGCGGCCCGTGCGCTTTCAATGCAGGCGGCGCGCCCCACGAATGCGCGACCACTACATCGCAGTGATCCAGCGCGGCGGGTTCAACGCCCATGTCGTGGACTTCGACCGCGTAGCCGAGACTGCGCAGCGTAGGTTCGCCGGCCGTAAGCCATGAGAACACCGGCCCGGTTAAGCCGCGCACCAGGCATGCTGTGCGTCCATTCGGGGGTTGCTGCGGGATTACGGGCTGCGCGCAGCCGGATAGAGCTACGGTGCAGATGGCGGCGGTTAGAATGGGGCGGGTCATGTGTCACCTCCGCCAATCTTCTGTGGCGTAACCCAGCGGCGCACAGTCATTGCTACTTCAACGATGCCGCATTCAGTGACGCATGGGCGTCTCTCTTTGAGGATTTCCACAGAGGGATAAACTACGGTTGGCGCCGCCTCGCCTAACGTGTGATGCTGCCAGTCCACACCACACATATAGACAATAGCGGTATCATCATCTCCTAAACACCAGTCGTAAATATCGCCGCGCTTTACTTCCCTGGTCATGCCGCCGCCCTCCGTTCTCTCGCCGCTTGCGCCAACCGATGCAGTTGCGCGCGGCTTTCGTGTTTCTGCCGCTGCATGCGCATGAGCAGCCGCTTGGCGCATCGGCGGCATGCGTTGCGCTTGGCGCCAGTTGCGGCTTGCCACTTGTCCAGCGCTTCGTTCAGCGCCTCAGCGGCCGATATGTCGCGGTAATATTGGGCGAGCCAGTCAGACATTGGCCGCCTCCGCTAGTGCGATGGCGCGATCGAAGGCGGCCAAGACTTCAGCGTGCGTGCGCTCGGGCGCGTCATTAAAAGCAGAGACACGCCGCCCCGTCGCGGCGCTTAGATATTGCTCTGCCGCATTGGCAACCCAGCCCTTCCTACTAATGAGGCTCCCATTAGCTGCGCGCCAAATAGCGCCATCGGCACACCAGCACACTGCTGAACGCGATCCGTAGAAGATACGGCGCCCGCTTTTGCCACGCGCCATCATGCCCTGCGTCCAGTGCTCAGGCTTCTCAAGCAAAGCTCGCGCCTTACGCAACACCACTGCAGCTTCCGCGCTCATAGCCGCGCCTCCACAAACACGACGCGCGGCGCTGCGTTCATCTCGCTCTCGAAGCCGTAGACGCACGCGCCGGCCGCCCACGCGACGAGCGCAATGGTGAAGAGGATGGTGCGCATTAGTCGTTCCTCGCCATTGGGAATTCGCATTGTGACGGATTGCCTTGCACGCAAGGCTTCTCGCCGCTCTTGCAATACGAACAGTTATGATCGCGGAAGATGCCGGAGCGCGATGGATCTGGATCGCGCGGGTCTGGCGTTTGCGTGAGCGCTATGTCCTTCAGCATTGATCTTGGGAAGTCGCTCGCATCTAGCAGAGTGACGCGATAATCATCACTAAGCTCTACCGTCACTTCTTCACGATTGGCCAACCGCTGCAACGTATACCTGCCGATGCAAATCGTATGATGTTTCTCGTTCACGCCTTCCTCCTCCGCATTGCCGCCAACGCCACAAGCGCCGCGCCCAGCACAGCCACGCCGGCCGGTTCGGGCACATCAGCGGGCGGCGACTTCTTGCCTTCAACGCACGCCGATCCGTTCCACCAATGCGCGGGCTGACACGGGTGCGGCGCGGGCGTTGTCTCTTCCGTCACCAAGCCGGGCGTCACCGTAAAAGCGGGGAACGCGCCGTTGGGGATCGGCAGCGAGAACGCCTCCGGCGTTGGCAGGAACTGCAGCGGGGATGGGCCGTAGTCTGGCGTGGGGGATGGGACATTGATTGTCGTAGGCGACGGGACAACGCCAACTACCGCATGCCATGGTTCCGGGGGGCGTAGGGGCAGTGGCGCACCGAACGCAGGGCCAGCGCAGTTGAGCGTCGCGACCATCGCCGCTGTGCCAGCGTGCCACGACCAGCCGTGCGCCAGTACTTCGGCCTTGGTGTAGATCGTGCGCCAGCCTCGAAGACAGTCCCAGGCGCGGGTCATGACAGCACCGCACGAGTGAACAGACCGGCTAGCTGCGCCGACGCGGGGAATACGGTGGCGTGCGTTCTGGCGGTAGCCAGCGATTGAGCTGAGACAGCAGCCCATGCGCTAGGATCTTCGCGTCCTCGATCGTTTCTGTATCCAGAATCGCTTGACACGTTCGGCGCGCGTGTTCCGCTTCCATGCGGAGCCGATCCCATGACAACCGCGGTGGGGGTTGGGGCATGGGACAGAAACCTTTCAGGAGTAATTATAACGTCGTTGTCACGCCATTCATTGTTGCCAAATGATGACTGTAAGGAGTTATCCTGACAGCGCCGCACGCGAACGTGCGTAGGCGCCGTCTGGGTAGCTGATTGGAAAAGGGAATGGACCACGACGACACGTCCTCCGGTGTCAACGGAGGCATACTTAAGACATTTAGTCTAAGTCGTCAAGGACTTTTTGTCTTAGAGGGAGGGAAAGAAAAAGGCGGCACAGCGGCCGCCCATTGCGTTAAGACCGGGCCTTGCCCTTGCGAGGCTCCTTGTCAGTGGGGCCAGCAAGCTCTGGATGATTTGCGGCGAGACGGATGGCCAGTTCCCGCTCTACGCCTTCTAGACTGCCCTCCAGCAGATACGCCCTGCTAATCTGCAGTTTAGCGATGAAGCGCGGGGCCTGGAACTCATCAGGCCAGCGTTTCCCCGCCTCGTACTTGCTCCAAGCCGTTTGATGAATGCCGACGATCTCGGCCATCTCATCTTGCGTTTTGCCAAGCGCCTCGCGCACCCACCGGAGGCGGGTACCTAAGCGCCGCATCATCACCCTGTCGTCCGCGGTGCGCGGTGGGCGGCCCAATGTCTTTGTTCCCATGCACTGATTATGACTTTTTGTCTGAGTCAGTTCCAACGCCAGAAAATCCCTTGACTGTAAGACAATTAGTCATTATCCCATGAGACATGCTGTCTCATGCCGATCTGATCAAAGCGTTTGGTGGCAGCCGCCAATTGGCGGAAGCCATTGGTGTCGATCCAAAGTCGGCAATCCACTGGCAGAGGCGCGGCATCCCAGCCAAGTACTGGCCGGTCGTCGAAACCACGCAGATCGCCCAAAGTCATGGCATTACCGCTCTTCGACTGAAGGATTTGTCGATCGCGGCGCCGCAAACGGCAGAAGCCGCATGAGCCTCGCTCGCGCCCAAGCCAGAGCCTCCCTCAAAAGCTGGGCAGCCTCCCTCGTGGGAGATCTGAGCTGTAACGCGATACCAGATCCGATCGTGGCATCGACCCGCAGCAGCGGGGCGACATCGGCATGGATGCGGCGACGGCAGCGGCCGGCATCGGCGGCGATGGCCGAGTACAACTTCTTCACCTGCCGGCAATGCAACGCGGATGTGGTCGGAACGTGGTCCGGGCCGCTCCTGTGCAGCATGTGCCGCGCGGAGCGTTGTTCATGACAACGTACACCCTCCTAGACCTCGTGCTGCTCATCTGGGTCGCGCCGAACGCGCTGCTGATCCTCATGGGCGACGGACTTTACAGACAACGCGCGCGTGGGGAGGCGGGGTGATGCGGGTGTGGATATGGCTTCTTGCGACCAACGCGCTTTTTGTGGGCTGGAATCTTATCTGCGCGATACTGGAGATTGCGGAAGGCGACGGCTGGCTCACCATGATTAGCGTACCGGCCGCTTGCATCGGTATCGCTGCCTGTCTGATGTGTGCGCGGCGGATATTCCATGCTTAGACGCTGTCCGTGCGGTTTCCGCGAATTCCTTTGCGATTGTCTATGCCAGGGTGCGCACGACGCATTCTGGGCAAATCCCCTAGGCGTTGAGAGCGCGCCTGGGCTCGCCCGAGCCCCCTCCCAACCGCTGTCTGCTCTCCATGAGACAGCCAACTTAGGCGCCGCCCGCTCAGCCCTGCCAAGTGCAGCGGGCGGCGTCTCTTTCTCTGCGATTGTTACTCCTTCCATAAGTGACCCTTCTCTTCCTCGCGGTCAGGAACCTGAAGGACGAGAGACGCGATGAATAGGAAAATTAATTCTTTTACCGCTCACCAACGTGAGAGCTGGCTACAGGACTGCGTAGCCATGTTCCGCGATGCTGTGCTCACGAGGCGCGCTGCTACTGGGCAGCCAACGCCTGCCTGCATCGCGCAGGCTGCAATGCAATTCGGCGTCAAGGAATCGCGCGGGAAGGCACTCTTCTACAACGAGTTGCTAACCATCCGCCGCGAAGCATGGATGTCAATGAAGCTGGCCGCACTCCGTGAGTGCGATGCCAGCGTGCGATTGCTGCAGGAACGGCTTGAAGCCAGACGCATGCAGCGCCGCCAATACGAACTGGAACTCCGGGGGAATACAGAATGTGGGTCTGGCGAAAGTACTGGGCCGATTACTGCGCATGGCGGCTCAAACGGCACCTGGATGCATCTGACAGGTGGGAACTCAGACTACTAGACGCGCAACTGGGTCTGCGTAGGGCTGTTTGGCGGGGGGCAACGAAGTGAGCGACATAGGCCACAACAAGAGCGTCGCAGACGACATTCGCGAGCGTGTAATCCGGCTAGAAACATCCAAGCGCGAAATGGCAGCGGACATCAGAGAGATCCTGAATGTAGAGGCGCCATCACGCGATCTGACGCCCATTCAGATAGCGGGCATTCGGCTCAGTGTGCGCCGCCACTTCCTCGAAGCCGCTAAGCTGGAGAAGCAGCAGGCTGTTCTGCAGTACGCGCTGTCGTTCGAATGACCGAGACGTTCGGGAAACGGTTGCGGCGTCTAAGGCAGGCAAATCGCTTTACTACTCGCGATATGGCGCAGTTTAGTGGCGTTACCCACGCGTCCATTGTTCGCATTGAGAACGGCGAACATAAGCCGCGGTGCGATTCTCTTCCACCGATGGCCGAGGCGCTGGGCGTGTCGATCGATTACCTATTGACCGGACGCGATGCAGACGCGGCGCTGTGGCGCGCAATCGGGACCCAGGCGCCGCAAAGCGCGATGGTCGCGCTTGCGCCATCGCAAGCCACTGCAATGCGCAAGTGCTTGCGTTGTCAGGGGAATTTTAAGTCATCTGGATTCGGTAATCGGGTGTGTTCCGGCTGCCGAGATGTGGAGCGCTGGCGTTGACCTGGACGCCTGAGCAGGAAGCGGAGCTTTACCGCCTGGTCGCGGATGGCCTGACGCAGACCGCGATTGGCCAGAAGATCGGACGATCGCTCAATGCTATCAATAAGAAACTGCGCCGAACCGGCGTTGACACCACCCGCTTAACATGCCGCAACGGTCATCCCTATCCCGAAGGCAAGCGCCACTGCTTAGTTTGTCGGCGCGCACAGTGGACACGCTGGCGGCTGTCGCTCACAGATGAGCAACGCACAGCGAGAAACGCTGCTAGGCGGCAGATTATCCCCAAGGCGCTTCCTGCTCCTAAGCAGACCAAACCAACGTGGATCACGGAGGAGAATGTAACCAAGGCACGCCAGCTTTGGGACGAAGGCTGGAGCGATGCGCGTATTGCAGAGGAAATCGGCTGCACTGTCCTGGCGATCTACGGCTACCGGCGCAAGCGCAAATGGCCTCTGCGTGAGGTTCGCGGGCCGTCCGCCAAGCCTGCTCTCGGCTACAGCCCAGAGCAGGCTGCCAAGATTCGTGAGTTGTGGGAAGCGAAGGTTGATATTGGCTTCATTAGCCAAACCGTAAACGCAATCGGCCCGGCACAACTCACGATTAAGCAGCTCCGGCACGTAGCGCGGCGCTTCGGACTAAAGCGTCCCTCATTGCGCGGCAACAAGATGGGGCTGCGCACGCCTCGGGCGCATACCCCAAAGCCGCCGCGCCTTAAGTCAGCGCCCATCCCCATCCCATTGCGCGAAGTCTACCAGCGCGCGGCGCAGCTTGAACTGCCCCGCACCAAGCGCGGCGATATTTACGCGCTCAACAATGCGATGAAGCGTGCGCAGCCGGGGCATCCTGGCTTTGTGCTGAATGATTACCAGCCAACGAGGCTCACATGGGCGAGTTAAAGACTGGCTACTGGAATACCATCACTTGGACGCCAGAGATGATAGAGCGGCTTGTAGAAGGTCGCAGACAGCGCGTCTCGTTCGAGAAGCTTGGCAAGGAATTCGGCATCTCTGATCGCGCCTGCAAGAACCAAATGTGCAGGATGGGACTGCCAACATCTGTCCCGCAGCCAGATGCGGCTACGCTCCCCCAAATACATGAGCCGCTGCAGCGCACGGACGAACTGGCATTACTCATGCGACAGGCGACGCTTCCGCTCCCGATGCCAGCGCCCAGTGCCGCGCCGTCACAATGCCAATGGGCGCTTAATGATTCCAGGCCGTGGCAGTTCTGCTATTTACCCACTATACGGCGACGTAGGGCGGATGGCACGGAGGAACGCACCGCTTGGTGTAGCGAGCATTACAAGCGCGTTTATCAGCCACGTTTCCCGGTGGCCGCATGACTATTATAGCCGGCCACAACTTTACCGATACGGCGGCTGGCCGCGTGTGCCTCGGCTGCGGCAAGCGCTGGACGGACATCACGTTCGCTACACGCGCCAACATTGGCGAGTTGGATATAGCGCACACAGGCGCGCTCAATGAGCAAGAGGCAGACGAGATAACCGCTGAGCGCGATCGGATCTGGGAAGCGGTTTCGAAAGTCGCTGCTGGATGACCCTCCAACGCAAGCCCGAATGGAGCCTGCAGGCGTGGTTGGATAAGTTCCTCCACGCCGTTGTGCTTGAACCGCGCGAAATCCGCGGCATCGATCAATCTGGCGCACACCAAGCGAACGACAACGCACGGCTTATGGCCATTGCGCGGGGCTGCCGTCCGGGTACCGCTGACGTTTTGGTATGCCAAGGCTCTCCCACGCGCGTCCTATGGATCGAATGCAAGCGCCCGGACGGGCAGGGACACGCATCGCCAGCGCAAACGGCCGCAGCGGACGCCTACGCGGCGTGTGGCATTCCGACCGTTCGTGAGTGCGTCTCCATCGCGCAGGCGCTGGACGGGCTGCGCAGCGCAGGCATTCGCGTGTCGGACAATGCGGATGTGGTGGCGCGGGTTTACGCGGAACACGTGGCGGCAAGTGAGCGGGAGCGGGCGGCGGGTGTGGCGAAGCGCAAGGTAGCGGCGCCACGGGCCATGCGTGCAAGCGCTGCGCAGATTAAGCGTGGGCATAAGGTGCGGCTTTGGGGATGACCAACCACACCGGCAAAATGCGCAAAGACGTTGACGGCGTAATCCGCGGTGAGCTGCGTGACAAGTTTGGCTGGGGACTGTCGTTCGTCGCCACACCCGATCCCGCTGGTGGCTACACGCTGGTTGGTGAGTTCGTGCGACCATCGTGGGACCCGGATATTCCGGGTGTGGATGTGACGCTGTGACCCAGTTCGAACAGCAGTTCGGCGAACTCGTCATCCCACGTCTGCATAACCTAGTGCGCGCTGAGGCTGTGTGTGTCGCACATCAGGTCGAAAGCTATTCTGGCGCCTGGGATGTGGTCATGCATCACGCGCGCCTATTAGGCGCTCTGCACCTTCCCGAAGACGGCTTCGATGCTTTGGAGGACTGGATTTCTACCACGCTTCTTAACGAGATCGTAGAAGCGGAACGGGTACGTGCCGAGAGATGACCCAGGCAATCCGTGGAACAAATACAGCAAATCCAGCGGCAATGCGCAGGACGTGCCGCCACCTTCGCGCATACTCACTGGCGCCGCCTTCATGGCAACATTCACGCCACCAGATTACATTATCGACGGGCTGGTGCAGCGAACCAGGATCTACGCCTGCACATCAAAAACCGGCCACGGCAAGACGGCGGTTTGGCTCTATCTCGGATGCATGGTGCAGAACGGCCGGTACATCGGCCAGCTTGAAACCACACAGGGGGATGTAATCTTTCTAGCAGGCGAAAACCCAGACGACCTGTGCGGCCGCATGCATGCGGCCTGTAAGGAGTATGGCTTGTCCGCCGCGCAGATGCCTCATGTGTTACCACGCAACTTCCCGCTAACCCCGGAAGCGACAGAAGAACTCGCATCAGAGATCGATGCGCTCGGGCTTAACCCAGTTCTCATCATTGGCGACACGGTAGCCGCGTTCTTTCCTGGCGATGATGAGAACAACAACGTTCAGATGGGTGAATTCGGTCGCACCCAGCGCATTCTGACGCGCTGCAAAGGCAATCCGGCCGTTGTGTTCTTATCCCACCCCGTCAAAAACGCAGATCGTGAAAACCTGGTCCCACGTGGCGGCGGCTCGTTCCTCAACGAGCTGGATGGCAACCTGACGCTGTGGTCGGATGCCATGGGCGAGTCCACCACGATGCATTGGCAAGGCAAGCTGCGTGGAGCTGACTTCGATCCTATCCCATTCATCCTGCGTCCTGTCCGCGTACCAACGCTCACGGACGCCAAGAAGCGCCCGCTGGTATCAGTGGTGGCTGAGATCCAGTCGCCGGAGGGCGCCGCCAACCATGCCAAGCAGGCGCTTAGCGACGAGGATGCGGTGCTGTTCTGGCTGAAGGCGCGACCGGGCGCCTCGTTGGCAGACATAGCCCGCGAGACTGGGTGGATTAACGAGCGTGGCGATCCGCTCAAGGCACGAGTGCAACGCTGCCTTGAGCGGTTGAAGGCCGACAAGCTCGTCAAGATTCACCGTCGCAAATGGGTGATTACCGATGGCGGGAAGGCTGAATTGGGGAGGGCTAACGGCGATGCCAGTTGATCCGATACGTTTCTCGATACGTAACGATGTTTTTATGGCTATTAGCGTAGTTGTATCAATGGCTTGCAAGCCCAACACACAACGCGACCAGCGACGCAGGAATCGTTCCGTATCATCAAACGTATCGGCTGGGCACCTAGAGAAAGGCCGGGCAGCACACAAAAGCGCTACCCGTATCGATTATTCGCATGTTCCAATGAACTCGATACGAATTACCCCATTGTTACGGAGACGTGGTATGCTAACTCATTGTAATAACACACAGTATCGCGATACGTTGCCGATACGTCTCAGCCCTAGGAGAGACCGTATCGTATCGGTCTCTCTACTAGGGAGAGTATGAGAGGACAAACGCGGATGACCGTTGAAAACAAGCCGCCTCAACGCAAGCCTGGCGGTATCACTGGCAAGGGTTTCCAGAAAGGCGTTTCCGGCAACCCAGGAGGGCGCCCAGCCGGTCAGGCTGAGTTCACCGAGCTCATGCGCGCTAACAGCCCAGAGGCTGCCAGGAAGCTCTCAGAGGCCGTAGCGGAGGGCAAGCCGTGGGCGATTGAACTGACACTGGCCTATGCGTGGGGCAAGCCAACGCAGCGGCAGGAGCAGACCGGGGCTGATGGCGGACCTGTGGTGAGCGAGGTGGTTTACCGTTGGCAAGCGCCGGAGGAGGGGAAGGATGGCAAGTGAGACCAGCGGTAGCCCCATTGCTAGGGCTGTGTGTCTCTTTGGCGGCTTACTGGCGATGGTAATGGGGGCGTTTGATTGGGGCGGTTATCCGGCTGCCATGTTTGTCGCTGGCTTATGGGCCACGCTGGCCGCCACCGTTGGGGACGCAGCACATGGCACTTGACGCCGCGCCGGGCCATGCGCTACACACCTCCAACTCGTGGCCGCCTGCCCTGTGCGACCGGAGTGATGGCGCGTGCTCCTCGCCTTGGATGGTCGTTCAGACCGAACCCGCCCGCGAATTCGAAGCGCTCTTCCGAGTCTCAACCCTTCCCCACATCCGCGCGTGGCTGGCCACTGAGGTGCGCCGCCGTGTGGCGCTCCGCAACGGACGGCCGGTGATTGAGAACGGGCATCGCAAGCGCGATGAAGCGTTGGTTCCGCTGTTTCGCGGTTACCTGTTCGTCTGCGGACCTGGATGGGGGCCATTGCTGCGTTGGAACCGTGAGATGCGCACGACGCGGCTGTTGACGGATACGGGGCTTCGGCCATTGCTCATGCCGCGTGGCGCCGTAGAGGCGCTGCAAGCCCGTGGGAGGGCTGGTGACGGAGCAATCGACCTGGAGGCGCCTGCGTTCGGTCCTGTGGCTGTAGGCGCCTGTGTGCGCGTTGGTGGCCCGTTCGGGGATATTGAGGGGCTGGTGCGTTGGACGGATCAGCAGCGTGTGGAGGTTATGATGGGCATGCTGCGGGTGACGGTGGATCGCGCGATGGTTGAGGTGGTGTGATGGCACTGTGTATCCCCCGATGGCTTTAAGCCCACTTACGAGGACTTATACGAGTTGGCTCTGACCGTGGGCGCCGACCTGTGGGTGACTAAACCTGCTAATGATGCGGCGCGCATTGAGGCGCTGCGGTTTTACCTACGTTCCAACAGGTATTGGGCGCGCAACGTGCTTGAGGGGAAGCGCTGGACAGATCCCCGCGAGGACGAGGTGGTGTGATGGGCGGTTTTTACATGCACGACACGGACTACGGCGAGCAGTGCGCGGACACGGATGGGCTGGCGTTGAAAATGGTTGTGTTGGCCGATAAAGCCGCGCGCCGTTTAGACAGCCAAGCACGCTGCTGGCATGCGTTTGACGGCGGTGTTTGCGTGAGATGCGGCGCTCAGCGCGTCACTGACGCATCCCGCAGTAGCCAAGCCAACACGATACTCACCGAGCGCCTGCTGGCGACGGAAGCCAAGCTGGCCGCCGCCATGATCGACATGGGCGCGCTGCAGTCGCGTGTTGTCACGGCCGAGCAGGCAACGCGGGACATCATGGTCGAGACGCAGCGGTTGTCGGACCTGTGCATCAGTCAGGCGGCAGAGCTGGCACAACGTCCGCAGTTGCCGGCGCCAGAGGTTACAGAACCCCGCGGTAATCCGTTTGCGTATGGGTGGGCTACGAACTGGAGAATGCGGTAATGGCAGATGATGTAACGGAGATCCGCGATAAGGAGTTCGTTCTTATCACCAACTGTAAGCGCATCCAAATCATTGATTGCGAGATGGTTGAGATACACACGAGCGATAACGTGGTGGTGTGCGATAGTAGCGACGTGCGCGTGCGGCGTTCTTTCATCGTAGAAATACGCGAGTGCATGACTGACCCACGCGAACCGCAGGAACCGTTATCGGGCATCGGATACGAATAATGGCTAAACTCTCCACCAAGAAGCGTGATGCGCTGCCGAAGCAGGACTTTGGCGAGCCTGGCAAGCGCGCCTATCCGATGCCGGATAAATCTCACGCAGCCAATGCTAAGGCGCGCGCATCGCAGGCTGTAAACGCTGGCCGCATGTCCAAAAGCACTGAAGAGAAGATCGACGCCAAGGCTGACCGCAAGCTTGGCAACGGTAAGAAGCGGTAGGTCCGCCGCTGGGTTTCAAACGGCGTTTTATTTGACAGGAGTATTTTAAATGGCTGGATGGACGACGCCGGGTTTCCCGAACCCCGGCCCCGCTACCGTGAATGGTGTGGCGCAGGTTGCGCCCGCCGGCACCTATCCGCAGCTGTCTGCGTTGGCTGAGATTTCGGCTGACACTGAGCAGGGCGCTGGCGCTTACCCGCAGACTGTCGCGGCGTTTGCTGCGCAGATTGCGATGCTTGCGTGCGCGATGGTTCACAACACGCAGACCAGCACTGTGCATGCGGCCACAAGCAACACCTTTTCGGGTCAGGTTGTGACTGAGGCGCTGACCACTGCGGCTGGCGCGGTTTACACCTTCACGTTGACCAACTCGCTGATTGCAGCCACGACGAATCTGGCGACGCCAGCGTATGCGAACATCGTGTTCGACATCCGCTCGCTCACCAACACGGTGCCAGGCATGACGCCGACAAGCGCGACGGCTGGCGCTGGTTCGACGGTGCTGACGTTCACCAACAACGGCACAGCGGCGTTGAATGGCACGATGATCATTGGGTGGCATCTGGCTCCGTGATGATATGGGGCCTCCTGATTGGTGCTGGAGCCGCTATGTGCTATACGCTAGGCTTTTTAGCGGGCGGCGCTCATGCTGCAGGTGGTAGGTGTCCGCCAAAGTCATAACCCTGCCATTTTCGCCTCGCCCGTGGCAGGAGCCGTTGATTGAGTGCCAGAGCCGTTCGATTGTAGCGGTTGTCCACCGACGTGCAGGCAAGTCCACAGCGTTTGTGTGGCGCGGCCTGCGTAAGGCTTTGACTGAGGATAGGCGCCATATTCCAGCAGCGCGTCGTAACCTCAAGTCAGATCCACCGCGCGTGGTTCACGTGCTGCCTGCGCAGGTCATGTGGAAGCGCACGGGGCTTTGGGACAAGGTAACGCGGGCGGCTGAGACTATCCCCGGCGCCGTGGTGTTCAAGTCGGAAATGCGGGTGGTGCTGCCTAATGGGGGCATTTACCAGGCAGGCGGCATGGACAAGCCAGATTCCTGGCGCGGCGGCTATGCTGATGAGGTGATTGAAGACGAGGCCGACGACGTTATCGCCACAGGGCTTGACATGGTTGTTGAGCCAATGCTGGCGGATTACGGTGGCTCGCGTGTCAAGATCGGCACGCCCAAGGGCAACGGGCGTCTGAAGAAGGCTTACGAGGACGCGTCGCCTGATTCGCGCTTCTTGCTGCCGTATCAGAAGACCAACGCGATACCCGCTGATGAGGTAGAAGAACTACGCCGCAAGCTGGACCCGGAAGAGTTCGCGCAAGAGCTGGAATGCTCGTTCACTGCGCCAAATTCCGGCTCATATTTCGGCAAATGGTTAGATGAGGCGCTCGCAGATGAGCGCATTTGCCGTGTGCTGTATGACCCGGCGCTGCCTGTTCATACGTGCTGGGATCTGGGCATTGATGACTCGACTGCCATTTGGTGGTTCCAGCGTTCGGCTGGCGGCGAATGGCGTTGGCTAGAGTATTACGAGGATGCCGGTCCAGGATTGGACGAATACGCGCGGATAGTTCTCAGCAAGCCATACATTTATGGCAGGCACTATCTGCCGCATGACGTTGAGAACCGCGAACTGACGTATCAAGGCAAGTCGCGTCGGCATTTCCTGAACGCGCACGGCATCAAGCCGGTGGTTGTGGTTCCGGCGGCTAATCCAGCCGATCGCATTCACGCAGCACGCACGATTATGCCGCGTGCGTGGTTCGACGCAGAGGGATGCCAGAAGGGGCTGGAATTGTTGAGGCTCTATCGGCGTCAATGGAACGAGACGATGGGCGTGTGGCGCGCTGAGCCCTTACATGATGGCGCTTCGCATTGTGCGGATGCGTTTGGGACGGGTGTGCAGGGCTCGCGGAGCCCGGAGAACGACACGGGGCCGAAGCTTCCTGCGCTTTTGCCTCCTTTGAGGCATACGACACGGCCTGGCGGCGCTTGGCTTGGACGGTAACAGAGGAACTAGAGATGCCAGAGACGCAGATTAGTCTGCATAATTTGCCGCTGGACGATCTCGAAGGTGTTTTGCTTTCGTGCCTGCTTGACGCGGGATTCCAGCTAGATTTGGCAGCCGCTGCTGCTAAGCAAATGGCAGCAGACCCTGATCTTCTAGAGGCCGTGCGGTCGGCGGCTAATTAGTTAGTTTTTGGAGTAAAACATGGCAACCAAAGGTAGTCGTCCGGCTCAGCCGAATTACCCTGCGCGGGGCGGTGGAGACGGCATGAAGACAGCGTGGCAGTCGCCTGCGAAGGGCCACAGCAGCGGTCAGAAGGCGCCTAAGTCGCCGCCCGCGAAGGGCGATGGCCTGAAGCAGGCGTGGGCTGATCAGACACGTCGGCCGAGCGAGCTGACGGATATGGCGGCTGCGAAGAAGAAGGTGCGGTGACATCTGGCGCAGGTGCCCGGATGGTCGAGCAGCCCATGTCTGTGGCTCCTGTTTCCTCGGCGGCTCAGCTATTGGAGGAGGTTGCGCTTCGGCCGCCTCCGCTATTGGCTCAATACATGCAGCACTGGCTGGCGGTTGATGACGGGGAAGGAGCTGAGTTCTTAGTATGCTGGTATGATGCGTTGGCGGACCTCTGGTGGCCGCCGCTCAGTGCGGCGGAGTACACTCCGTCGGAGATGATTGAGGCAGGCTTCAGTTACCTTGGGCCTGCAGATTGGGCAACGGCTGAAGTGCTCAACGCTGCCTTTCGTGGGAAAGACGACATTATCCAGGCGCAGTATGCTGAGATTCAGGAGCTTCGGCGTCATTTGGATCTTGCGACTGAGGGCGTGAAGCACTGGATGCGTCTGGCTAATGCTGGTAGCGCGATCTCGTTCAGCGATGGGCGTGGTAGCAAGGTGGATGTGGGGACTGAGGTATGAGCACGCTTGACCGTCAGCCGCGCAATGTGTCTCGCGACAAGCCATCGCCACTGTATGAGCGCCGCGTTGATCCGGGTGTGAACACGCTTACGCCGCAGCGTGTTGATCCGCCGTCGAAGCTCGCGCCAGCGCCGCCGCGCGGCGTGGATATGACGGGGCCTGAAAAGCGGATGCCGGTTAAGCGGTAACCAGTGGCCGACGACGTTGACCTGACTGACAGCAGTAGCATTGACGCAACGGACCCGATTGTCCGTCGCGCGCATAAGCGTTTTCGTAAGTGCGAAGAGTGGGAATCGCAGGCTCGGCAGAACTGGGCAGAGGATTACAAGTTCGCGCACGGCGATGCGTACAACAACTACCAGTGGCCGGCGGACGTTTACCAGGACCGTGGATCGCGCCCAAGCCTAACGGTGAATGAAACCCGTCAGCACAATCTGCACGTCATCAATGAGGCGCGGCAGAATAAGACGGAAGTGAAGTACCGCCCGACTGGCGGTGGATCGACGGAAGCGGCGGCTGAGGTTTACGAGGGGTTGTATCGTCATATAGCGAACCACTCCAACGCGCAGATGGCGCAGATTCAGGCCGTTGGGTTTCAGGTGCAGGCTGGATTGGGTTGGACGGTCATTGAGGCCGATTACATCGCGCCAGCGCCTAAGCCTGGCCCGGATGCGTTCAACCAGGAGATCTACATTCGCGGGGTAGAAAACCCGATGAATGTCTACCTGGATTGTGATTGCACTGAGCTTGACGGCACAGGCGCTCGATATGGGTTCATCTTCGCTGATCGCCCGAAGGACGAGGTTGAGGAAGAATACCCTGAACTGAAGGGTAAGTTGGCAATTGCCAATGCGGTTGATGGCGAGGACGCGGGCTGGATTCGTGAAGACCACGTTCGCGAGGCTCGCTACTACGAGGTGACCGAGGATCGCGATGAGCTGCTAGGCGATGATGTTGGCACAACGACTTATGCCAGTCAGGTGCCTCGCGAGCTGATTAAGCTGTGGGAAGAACAACATAAAGCCGCCGGCTCAATCCTCAAGCGCCGTCCGGTCATTCGCAAAGAGGTCAAGTGTCATCTGATTATCGGCAATGACGTTGTGAAGACGACGGATATTCCCGGCACGGCGGTGCCTATTGTGCCGTGGGTTGGTGAAGTTACGGTCATTGACAGGCAGATGGATCGCAAGGGCCATACGCGGGCGATGATCTCTGCTCAGCAGATGATCAACTATAACTGGTCCGCAGCCGTTGAGTATGGCGCGCTGCAAAGTAAGTCGCCGTGGGTGCTGCCAGTAGCGGCTACGGAGGGTGTTGAGCCGTACTGGGGCACCGCGAACGAGACGAACCACTCCTATTTGCCGTGGAAGCACCGGGACGACGAGGGAAATGATATTCCCCCTCCGCAAAAGGCGCAGCCGCCAGCGTCGTCACCTGTCTACCTCGAAGGCGTGCAAATGGCGCGCCAGTTTATGATGGTGTCGTCCGGCCAGTATGAAGCTGAGTTAGGCGAGCAAGGTAACGAGAAGTCCGGTAAGGCTATCAACGAACGTCAGCGGCAGGGCGATCGGGCCACTTACCACTTCATTGACAACCAGGGATTGGCGATTCGCCGTCAGGGCGCGATCATCAAGGACTGGATACCGGTTATTTACGACACGCAGCGTGTTGCGAAGATTATTGACGTTGCCGGGGAAGAGGGTGAGGTCATGATTGACCCGGACTCGCCGGAAGCGCACCACGAAAGGCGCATTCAGTCCGCTGTACAGCGGATATTTAACCCGAATGTGGGCACTTATGCCGTTGTTTCGGACATTGGACCGGATTACGCGACGCGACGCCAAGAGGCGTTCAACGCGATTATCCAGATCCTTACGCAGGCACCGCAGCTTATCCCGATAATCGGGGATCTCCTGTTTAAATCGGCTGATTTCCCGCAGGCTGAGGAGATTGCCGAACGGCTGAAACCGGGGATGGACCCTGAGCATGCTAAGAAGCTGATTGGGGACCTGCAGACACAGCTTCAGAAGCTGACCAAAGTGCAGGGCGAGACCATGCAGGCGCTGGCGGAAGAGCGTCTGAAGGTGCGTAACGACAACAACGATCAGATCATTAAGGCGTTTGACGCCGACACGAAGCGTATGGCGGTGTTTAAGGATGCGCTGCAGTTGGACCCACAAGGTGCCTCGGCTGCGGTTCATGAGACGATCCGCCAGCTGCTGCAGGACAATCTAGGGCCGGCTGTGGCGCATCTGATGACGAGCCTACAGGCTCCGGCCAACGACGCGGGCGGCGGTGGGCCAGCGCAGGGCTTTGAGCCGGTGAAGGCGCCGGCAATTCAGACGGGGTTAGCGACATGAAAAAGAAAGTCGAGATAGCCGCAATGCGGCGCGACATGCTGGAACGCAAGGGCGGCAAAGAGCGCGCGAAGGACCGTGAGGCGGACAAGGTTGTGCGTCGCATGTCCATGCCTAAGAAGGTGAAATGAACGGCTTTCTGAAGATGCTGCACGCGAAGACCATTGAGCCTAGGAAGCGCTTGGTGGCTGGCCAATATGGCTGGGCACATCATCGTTTCCCGATCAAGGGTGGCATTTCAATCCGTGACACTTGGCACCAAGATATTGCCATGAAGAGAAATTCGCTACTTGATATGGTTGTGGTGAAGGCGTCGTGAGCCTCAAGGACGACCTAGCGAACGGCGTTGCTACGCCTCACATCCGTACCAAGCGGCTGGTTGAGCCTGCGCGGATGGGGCCGGGACTTAATGCGCATCGGCTAGTGGCGGAAACTGCCGTCAAGATCGCGCAGGAGTACTGGGAAGCCTACATGGGCGCGAACAACGAGCTGTATCGCTCGTTCATGAGCGCGCATCGCAATCAGAAGGAAGCCATGAAAACGTTCGTGGCTTTGGTTGCGCCGAACTGCCTGGAAGATGCGCGGTTAGCGCTGACGGCGTGCTTGTCGAAGCCGGACGACGTGGTGCCCGTGAGCATGAAGGACGAGATTGCGGAGGCGCTGATTCTTGATGCGCCGCTGCGGGCCAACCGGAAGAAGGCGCCGGAGCATATGCCGTCTTCGCTGCTGCACTGACGAGCCAAGGAGGAACGCCGCTCGGATCTTCTGGTTTGTCCCGGAATCCATTCCAGGCGTGACTGGCGGGAGAGGCCGCTATCGACACCGACCGGGGCGGTATCCCCGAGCGACTAAAGGAAGACCATGAGCGAGACAACCGAGGCGCCCATTCCAGAGGCGCCAGAGCCCGCTACGCAGCCGATAGAAGCGCCGGCTACTACAGAACCGGTTCAGCAGACTGAGGCTGCTGAGGCGCCCGCTGAGACGCCGCAACCGGTAGCCGAAGAGCCGAAGAAGCCGAAGCCTGCGGATCGGCGTTTTGCGCATCTGTCAGCTAAGCTGGCATCGGAAGCGCAGCGCGCAGAGGAGGCTGAACGCCGGGCGGCAGCGGCAGAAGCGCTGCTACAGCAGCGTCAGGCGCCGGAAGGTGAAGCGCCTACGCCACGTCCACTGCCGCAGGGGGATTTGGAAGCTCGGGCTGCGCAGCTGGTTGCGGAGCGGGAGTTCAACCAGCGGCTGACGCAGATTGATGCGTCGGGCAAGAAGGACATCGGCGCTGAGGCATGGGAATCCGCCAAGCAGATCATGACTGGCTTGGGCGCTACCAAAAACGCGGCTTTTCTGGCGGCTCTGGCCGAAGCCGAAAACCCCGCGCAGATCTTTGCTGACCTGGCAGAAGATACTGACACGCTGATTGAACTGCTCAACAAACCGCCGGCAGCTATGGCGGCACGGATTGGACGCATGGACGCAAAGTTGAGTCAGCCTAAGACGCCGGTTGTGTCGAAGGCGCCACCTCCTGCCCCCAAGGTGGGCGGCACGCAAGTTGTGCCGGAGCCTAGCGTTTATGACGAGAAGCTGAGTATGAGTGAGTGGGTGAAGCAGTTTGACAAGGAATACCCGCATTTGACGGGGCGTCGGCCGCTTAGGTAGCGGTTGCGGCTTTGGCCGCTCTACGGCGTGCATGGGCTGCTCGTATGGCATCGGCACGCTTTTGACGAACAACAGGATCTGCCCATGCGGCAGATCGCGAGGCTCGCTGTCTTTCTCGATATTCCGGATCTTCCCAGTTCGCGCGTTGGCTAGCTGATTGCGCTGCTCGATGTGCCGGATCGCGCCAGAGTTCTTTGAAGTGCCTGCCGACTGATTTGCGTACTTCTGGGGTAGATTTTGCCGCCTTTACTGCGGCGTCTCGTTGTGCTTTCCACGCCGGATCAAGATAAAGTGCTTTAGTGGCGGCGCTGCGTTGCGCGCGAAATTCTGGAGTCCACCGTTCTTTATTGATGTCAGAAAGAAGAGCGCGTGTATCAGAGGACACGATGAGGCGCTCGTCGCCAGCTTCGTTGATGTTGTAAGGATCTTTAAGATTGCACAAAGCGGCGTGCTCAATCCGGGTCATCGCATCGGCCAGATCTGGAAGTGCTACGTGGCTTAGTTCTGTGTGGATAGCAAAGATGTAGGCGTCCTCACCAAATTGGTTCCAATCGCTTTGTAAGCGCCAGTTTCGATGCACGCCAAGACGTAAGGTGCGGCGATGGTTATACCATCTTTCTCGGAAGTTGTTTGTCTGCCCCACGTAAACTCGGCCGGTTACAGAGTTAGTAATCGTGTAAATGCCGGGAACGCTCAACAGGCTTCGTTTGCTCATTTCTGCAGCCTAACAGAGCGTAGTAGTTTTGACAATAGAAATGAGCGGTTCCGGCACCTAAACCGCGTGACGTGCCCAAAAGCTAGCGGCGTGCGACTAATATATTTCCGCCACGAGCTGTATTGCCTCTCCAAGGTCGAGAACTCAATGGAGTGAGACTAGAGGGGAAGTATTAAATACAGTATTAGGAAATATTAACGTGGCTAATTCTCTCATCACTATTGACATGGTGACCCGTATTGCTGTAAGACTCTGGAAGAATACTAACGCTTTCATGAGAAATATTTCAACGCAATACGACGACCAATACGCCCGCACTGGCGCCAAGATTGGCTCGCAACTGCGTATTCGCCTCCCGGTGGACTTCGTTGTTGGCACTGGTCAGGCTGTATCCTTCCAGGATGTGTCCGAGCAGTTTACTACCCTGACGCTTGCCACGCAGAACAACGTCGGCATGTCGTTCCCGCAGATTGACCTCACATTGAAGGTTGATGACTTCGCTGAGCGCTACATTGCGCCAAGCGTGAACAACCTCTGCGGTAAGGTCGCCGTGGGCGTTATGTCTGGCGCTGAGGGCGGCGTTTGCAACTACGTGGACAACGAGTCGGCCGGCGCGCTGATTTCTCCGTCCAACATCACGATCCTGACCGCAAATGCGATCCTGCACACGCAGTCGGCGCCCGCGCTGAACCACCGTCTGGTGGTGAATCCGTTCACCGATGCTCGTGTTGCCGGCTCCTTGGCTGGGCTGTTCAACCCGGCGACTGACATCAGCGAGCAGTATCGCTCGGGCTCGATGAAGAACGCGCTCGGCTTTGACTGGATGATGGACCAGACGGTCATCATGCACACGTCGGGCACATTCTCGGCGGGTACTGTGTCGGGCGCTGGCCAGACTGGGACTACGATCACCACCAACGCCATCACCGGCACGCTGACCGCAGGTGATATTATCACCTTTGCTGGCGTGAACGGCGTGAACCGGATTGAAAAGCAGTCCTATGGGCAGCTTCGTCAGTTTGTGGTTCTGGCGAACGTGGCGAGCGGCGGAACTTCCATCAGCATCTACCCGGCACTGATTCCGGCCGCTGCTGGTGGTGTGAACGTGCAGTACCAGACGGTGGACGTATCGCCAGCCAACAGCGCAGCAATTACACTGGTGTCGCCGGCTTCGACCACCTACCGCAAGAACATCGCCTTTGTGCCGGATACCGTCACGATGGCGACTGCGGATCTAGAAATTCCGCCGAACACTGAAGCGGCGCGTCATGAACTGGACGGCGTTTCGATGCTGATGACACGGCAGTACATCATCGGCACTGGCCAGACTGGCACCCGCTTGGATGTGGTTTGGGGGGCGTTGTGGGTCCGACCAGAGTGGGCCTGCGTGATCGCGGACGTAATCTGAGGCTATTGGGGGCGGCTTCGGCCGTCCCCTTTCGTTTGGAGGCTTGATGTCAGGTACAATGCAAGTGCAGCCGGCCAATCTCTCGCGTGAGATGGCGATGAAGGCGCAGACAGACTTCATGATGCGCGGGGGCACCTATGAGATTGCCCTGGCTCAGCATATGGCTACTGGCCATGTGCAGAAGCAGTACGTGTACCGCGAGTATCCAAAGATGCTCTACCTCAATCCGCGCGAGATCGAGGAAGTGCGGCTTGTTGACACATGCGACGGGCGCAAGCTCGAAAGCCGCGAAAAGCGTACGGTATTCGACCAGTTCGTAGTCCATTCCGAAGAGGAAGAGGAGCGCGTGCTGGCTGGTGGACGTTCCAGCGTTGAGCTGGAAGAGGAGCGCCAGACACTATTTGCGCGCGCACGGGCGTTGAACATCAAGGCTGATCCTGCGTGGTCCATCGTGCGCCTGAAGCGCGAAATGGGCGATGTGATGGACGCCGCGCCCGGCGATGAGATGGCAAAGCTTGAGGCTGAGCTGACGAACCTGCGCAAGCTGGCGGCCATGCAGAAGGAAATCGAGGATCTGCGGGCGCAATTGGGCTCGACGGCTGATGATCCTGCAGATTTGCGGTCGCAGCTTACGGCGTTGGGCGTGACGGTGGACAAGCGCTGGGGCACTGCGCGCCTGCGCGAGGAATTGGACCGCGCGACGGCTCCGTGATGGATGCGGACGAATTCCAAGCTCTTGTTGACTGGTGGCGCGCTGAAGAAGCGGCGCGTGCGCTTGAGCAGCATGAGGAACTTATGCGTCTAGCTGGACGCGCTGACGAATGTCCCTGACTACACCTCAGGATATCATCACTTTTGCCCTCAAAGCCATCGGCGTTATCGGCGTCGGGCAAACGGCGCTTGCTGAGGACAATAGCGACGCATTCTCCGCTCTTAACGCCATGTTGGGGCAGTGGAGTCGGCGTCGTTGGCTGATCTGGCACTTGCTTGATGAGTCAGTGCCGACTACCGGGCAGAAGACCTATACCGTGGGGCCCGGTGGTGACTTCAATGTGCCGCGGCCGGATCGGCTGGAGGCGGCCTACTTCGTGCAGCTCGTAAACAGCGAGCCCAATCAGGTGAGTTTCCCGCTCACGCTGCTGGAAAGCATGGAGGACTACGCGCAGATTGCACTGAAGGGCCTTGTTTCGTGGCCACAGGCGATTTTCTACGATCCAGCTATCCCGCTTGGCGTTGTCTATCCGGTTCCGATCCCGCAGGCCGATAACTACCAGCTGCACATCCTCATCAAAGACACGCTGGCGGCGTTCACGTCTTATTCGCAGGCGATCAATCTACCGCCCGAGTACTTTGAAGCGCTGTGGACCAATCTGGCTATCAGGTTGTGTGCGATTTATCCCGGCGCGGTCGCGGGTGATGAGGTTAAGGGGCTTGCGAAAGCGGCGCTGACGACAATTCGCCAAGAGAACGCTGCGGTGCCTCGTTTGCGGATGCCGCCGATTTTGGTGCGGCCGCCTTTGTATAACATTTTCTCAGGCCAGACTTATTAGAGGTTCAGGAGTAACCAATGGCTAATATGGACCGCGCAAGCATTCTTGCAACGCGCGAGGCGATGCTCCGTCAATGGGCAGAGGAAGATGCTGCGCGGTCGCGAGATCCAGCAGAACTGCTGTCTTTGCGTGCGGAATTGCGCAATGCTCGTGCTGCATTATTGCAGCGGTGGGCAGTAGAAGATGCCGCGAGGAGTGCGCGGCGGGCGGCTGAGTTGGCGCGGTTTGATCAGGGCATTGCGGATCATATTGAAGCTACAGGCATTCCCGATGAGACGACGATTGTAGGCGTTAACGCCGGATTAAATCTGTCTTCGGCAGCATCCGAGGCCACAATTATCGGTGACCATGCAGGCGGTTCGGGCGGCGTCGGCATGACGGGGCCTGAAAACACCCTCGTCGGATGGCATTCCGGCGCATTTATGACCAGCGGCCAATTCAATACTGCCGTTGGCGTTAACGCGATGGGAACCGAAACCACAGGCGTTAACAACGTCGCCGTTGGCACCGATGCCATGCGAGACACCACGTTGGCACAGAATAACGTGGCAGTCGGCGCCGGCGCGATGCGAGATGGAACAAGTCAGCAAGGTAACGTCGCGATAGGTAGTGGGGCCCTAAAAGGCGCCGCAGATGAAAGTTCCACCGCGTCCAATAACGTAGTAATCGGCACGAACGCAGCAAATGGTGCATCTCTGAGCACCGCTCAGAATAACGTCCTAATCGGTAACAATGCTGGTGCTGCGATTACGTCAGGCGCCTCCAACGTCGGTATCGGCAATGGCGCTCTCATTGCCATTACCTCGGCCACGAATAGTGTGAGCGTTGGGGCTGGGGCCTTGGGGGCCGTGACCACGGGCGCGGGGAACACTGGTATCGGTCTCAGTGCTGGAGCCGCGATCACAACATTCGGGGACAATACGTTTCTCGGCCAAGCGGCGGGCATATCTTATACTGGCGGATCAGCGACTGGCCTCGGCTCTCACGCTCTAGCGGGGGCGACAGCTTCTGGGAACTTCAATCTTGCCATTGGCTTTACGACGGGAAATCACGTAACGACTGGCGCTTCCAACACTCTTATAGGTTCCAGAGTAGCTAGCACTACTCTTACCACCGGTTCGGATAACATCCTTATCGGAGTTGATAGTAACTGCGATGTTGGATCAGCCAGCGACAGCAACACCCTGCGTATTCAAGGATCGGGGGCTACTCCTACCATTCTTGCTACCGCAACCAATGGTACGCCATTAGTCACTTTCCCAGGTGCCAGTGTTGCTATTGGAGCTACAGGTAACCCGACCATAACGTCAGGATCTGGTGCGCCAGCCGCAACACAGCCGAACGGTTCGATTTATCTTCGCACTGATGGGGCGGCCAACACTCGGCTATATGTGAGTGAAGGCGGGGGCACTTGGGCTGCCATTACATCAAGCTAAATGGGGAATTGTATATATGTCCACCACACCTGATACCCTTGTCGTCACAGGACCGGTTCTGCAGCAAGTCAGCGTTGATCAGCTTTACGCTACTCCCCTTGGCGGCGCACAGACAAAGTTACAGAGCCTGTTGAATGGTGGCACCGTAGCGGCCGGTGGCTTGCTGGTGAACTTCTCCAGCATTACTCCGGCTGGCTCTACCGCAGCCACGGCGACCGTCATTAACGCCGTGACCACACAGCTTGGCACAGCGGCCAGCACAACGGGCGCGGTATTCCCGCCTGCTGGGCCGCTGGTTGGGCTCACACCTCCGCTGCTGATCATCAATGATGGCACTGCGGCGATCCACGTCTATGCCAACGGCACGGACACCATTGACAACACGGCTGGCACGACCGGCGTGACGCTGACCAACGCGCATCGCTGCTTCTTTACGCCCGTGGCTGCTGGCAAGTGGTCGTCTGGCCCAGAGGGCGGCGTTACGTCGTAAGTGGTCGCTCAGCGCGCTTTGTTGCCGCAAATTCTGCGGATTCTTTATTCAGCCTTTCCCAGATTTGGGACGAGATAGGGAAGTCTTTTTTCATGTCGCCGCATGATTCGGTCGCGGTGAATGAGTAAAGAAGCCAGATCTCGTTTTCTAACTCGGCTGTGAGTTCCAAGGCTACGCTCCATTATGTCAATGCCGGCAATTTAAATTGCGCATCTCCCTAACGCAAGGCGCCTACTCCACTCGCTCGATTATTGCGAGCGCTCAGCGCTGCGTGAACCTCTATCCTGAGTCGAATCCCTCCGGCACTATCCTTGAGCTACAGGCCGCCAGCGGCGCGTCCCCATACGCCACTGGTGGCTCATCCTCAGTCGGCGCTCCCCGGACTTACTATCCGGCTCCTGGCTTGCGTCCGTTGGCTTCCCCGCCTACCGCAGGCCCAGCGCGCGGGTTGTACTGGGCGAACTCCGGCCAGCTTTTCTACGTGTGCGGGACCAGCGTTTATATCGTCGCGTCCAACTGGACGATGACCAACATTGGTTCGATTGCCTATCGCACAACGCCGGTTTCGATGGCCGATAATGGTTCAACGCTGGTGCTGGTTGACGGGACTACGGCAGGTTATCAGGTGCGTTTCGGTACCAGCACGCTTGTCCCCATCAGTGAATCAACCAACTCGCCAACCGTAAGTGGCGCCGTGTTCGCCTTTTATGGTGCCGATCGCGCCGATGTGCTGGACGGGTATTTACTGTTCAATCAGCCTGGCACGCGGAATTTCTATTCGACATACAACAACGAAGTCGTGTTTGACGCGCTATTTTTCGCTGCGAAGAACGGCTACTCGGACAACCTGGTTGCCGTTGCCGTAACGCGCCGTGAGATCTGGCTGATTGGCCAGCGCACCACGGAAGTCTGGTATGACGCAGGCGGTGCGGCTTTTCCGTTTCAGATCATTCCCGGTCCGTTTGTCCAGCATGGATGCGTGGCTAAGTATTCGATCGCGCAGGTTGACGGCTCCGTATTCTTTCTTTCGCAGGACCAAGCCGGACAGAACATCCTTCTGCGCACGCAGGGCAATGAGGTTGTGCGCACTTCGAACCATGCGATTGAGACCGAGTGGAGCACTTACGCGACCACGACGGATGCGGTTGGGTTTTGTTTTCAGCAGAACGGCCATCCTTTTTATCAGATTAATTTCCCGACTGCCGATAAGTCATGGCGCTACGATCAGTCTACTGACGAGTGGCATGAGCCAGTGTGGCTGGATGATGAAGGTGTTGAGCATCGCCATCGCGCCCAGGTTGCGGCGTTCGCATACGGCGTGAACGTGGTTGCTGATTGGCAGACCGGCGATCTGTATGCGCTTGATCCGACTGTATACACGGATGCCGGCGCTCCTATGTATTGGGAGCGCGGATGGCCGCACCTCATGAACGATGGGAAGCGCGTGCGCTATACGGCGTTCACTGCAGATATGGAGTGCGGGGATTATACGGGCTATCCGTGGATGCCGCGTCCTGATGCGCCTACTGGGCCGAGTGATATTGGCGATTTTATCATCGGTCTTAGCCCTATTGGTGGTGTGGCGCCGTTTATTCCGGACCAGCCTACGGCGCAGCTTTCCTGGAGTGATGATCGGGGGCGCACCTTTGGCAATCCAGTGCAGCAAACAGTTGGCGCTACTGGAAAGTATCTGACGCAGCCAAAATGGAACCGCTTGGGGATGGCGCGAGATCGCGTGTTCAAGCTGTCTGGTACTGTGCCGGGTCCTATGGCGTTGAACGGGGCGTTTATTGAAGTGCAGGGATTGGCAACGTGAAGCGACTGCTGGCAGCATTGCTGGGGAGCTTGTGGGCCGTTTCTGCTTTTGCTCAGTCATCTCCTGGTTTTGTCCAGGGGCAAATTCCAAGCGCGCCGCAGTGGAACGGGTATTTCACCGGGAAGCTGGATGTTAACAACGGCTGGGCTACAGGGCTGACGCTGAATGGTGGCGCGCTCAGTGGGTCTTTATCGGGAACGCCGACGATTACTGGATCGTGGTTATTTAATGCTGCGCCTAACCTTGCCGCAGGCGCGACGTTGAGCGGCACGCTAGCGGGTAGCCCTACAGCAAGCGGTTCTTGGAAGTTTGCGAACCCGCTAGCAATCGGCATCTCCGGCACCAACAACACATTGACCGTTACGCCGGGGCTAGGTCCGACCCAGCCGATTGATCTGACGCAGAGCGGGACTGGAGGTGTTGTTATCGCGCCGGAGCTGTTCCTGACTGGCGCGGGCACGGGGCTGTTGGTGACGAATGCGACAACATTGAGCGGAGGTGGTGCCTTCAGCGGCACGTTCTCTGGCAACCACACCTATTCGGGTGTCGTCACGTTTTCCGGTGGGGTCGGCGGTACGCTGGCGGGAAACATTGTCGAGGTGAACAGCATCAACACCTACGGCAATACGATCACGTTGTCTGGCTCGACTGTCCCGACCTACATGGGGAAATATGTAGCCAATTGGGCTGGGACATCGACGGTTGCTGGCAATACCAGCCTAGCGGCGTTCAACATCGGCACCGCGTCAGACAATGCAGCGATTGCGAATGGAACGCGTAATGAACTGCTGATCACCGGGAACTATGGCGGCGGGACCTTCGACGGATTCCGCCAAGGCGTCATGGTGCAGATGAACTTTAACACCGCATCGACTCTATCGAGTTCAACTGGAGGCGCAGGCGGCCTGGAATCCAAGGTTGTTCCGAGCGCTAATTTCGGAGGTTCGTCAGCGAGCAATCTGAAGGGGGCATTCTTCGGGGCTAATCCATGGGCCGATTGCAAAACAGGCGCGACGTTCCTGTCTCAGTGCGTCGGCACAGAAATCGACGTTGCTCTCCAGACGGGAGCGAGCGCGGGCAATGTCACTGGGTTGCAGGTTGTTCTTACATCCGACCACGCGACACACGGAATCTTTGCGGATAACGGCTATGCGCTGGTGGCGCAGTCCGCCGCTACGGCCGGTCTCCGCAAGGGGTTTGTTATTGGCTCGTACCAAGCCACATGGCCGATAGACCCCAATGGGTATCTGTATCCGATCGAGACCAGCAGCAACTACAGCGTGAACCCAGATTTAGCGGCTGGTGGTAACGATTATCTTCAGGTCACGTTTAACGGTTCAGGCGCGAACGGTGGGAATTTCGCCTTTCGCACACAGGGTGCGTCCAGCAGCGTGTCAGCGACGGCAATTGATGGCCTCGGCGCGCTCAAGCTTGGCTCGGCTTATTTGAATCCATCGTCAGCATCGACGCTAACGCTCGACACCGGCTTATTTGCCTTCAATGGGATTTCCTCGGTCGTCAGTGGGGGCACGAACTTCACGACTGGCGATCTTGTGGACGATGGTTATGGAAATATCTTTTCGGTCACGGCGTCTGCTGGTGTCGTCTCGTCTCTTGCCCTGAAGTATCGGGCGGAAGGGCGCACTTCGGCTCCAGCGGTTTCTTCCTTGGCGTTCAACACTCTCATGAACACGGCCAATGGCACGACGCGGGGCTCTGGCCTGACTGTGACGGAGAACGCTTGGACCCAACAAGGTACGACGCTGAACTTTGGTACGACGACAGCCACCACGCTCAATATAGGCCGTAGCGCGGGGAGCCTTGGCTTCTACGGAGCCACGGCAATCGTAAAGGCGACACCAACCGGTGCATGCGCAGGCAACACTGGATGTCAAGCGCTGCGTGACGCGCTGGGCAATCTGGGGCTTATTAACACCGGGAGCATCACGAATTGAAGCAAGTCCTTCTCGCGGCCGCCCTCGCGCTGGCGCCAACGCTAGCCTTCGCACAAGAGGCGCCGAACGCTCAAGCTTCAGCGGCGCAATCAGCGGTCATGGATCAGTTCCAGTTGCTGATTGCCAAGAATGCCCAGATTGCCGCGCTTCAAGCGCAGGTTTCTGACCTACAGGCCAAGCTGACAGCGGCCACAAAACCCGTCGAGGCTCCTTCGTCCAAATGAGCGCCACCGTCACTCCGGCACAAATCCAGATCCAGCTACCGCCGCCAGAGGTCCCGTTTACGGATCGGCGTGGCTATCTGATGCGTGAGTGGCGTTATGTGCTGATTGGTTTGCTCCAGCGTACCGGTGGCGGCTCGGGCGGCGATTTCGCGACGCTTCAGGGGGAGATCAATGATCTCGGCGTGCTGGTTGGCGTGGATTCCGTTCCGCCGCCCGGTGCGGCCTTTCCCGATCCTTTGACGGCAATGTTGGCGATGCCGCCCGCTGTCCCCGCTGCATTGAACCCTTTCAACCCTACGATGATTCCACCGCCTGACCGCGTGATTTTCGACCAAGCGGTGTTGCTTGCACAGGCCATACAGGTACCGGAATGAGTATTACGCCGACCACTCTTCAACCGGGCATCGTTCTCGCTAATGGAACGCCGGGCGCTCTGATTACGGGTGCGGTAAACGCTACGACAGTGATTACCCGTGCAGTGGCGTCGAACGTCTCGGGGGGCGCCGTTACGTTGACGCTTTACCGGGTGCCAAGTGGTGGTGCTCCGGGCGCTGGGAATGCCATTGTTAATGGTCGTTCGATTGCGGCTTCCCCTACGACCGACCTATGCCCCGAGCTTGCTGGCATGGTGTTAGCACCGGGAGACACGATCCAAGGTGACGCAAACGCTGCGAGCGCCATTAACTTTTTTGCCAGCGGGTACACGGTTACGACGTGACCGCGCCGTTTGTCATTTATGCGCTACCGCGAAGCCGCACCTACTGGCTTTCGCGCTTCCTCACGTATGGTGAATGGACGTGCGGCCATGATGAAATCCGGCATTTGCGGTCGCTCCATGATGCGCGTGCGTGGTTTGAGCAGGCGCGCGTGGGCACTATTGAGACCGCAGCAGCGCCTTTCTGGCGTTCGCTGCGTGAATATGCGCCAGAAGCCAGAATTGCGGTAGTCCGACGCCCCGTAGAGGATGTGTTGGAAAGCCTGAGCGGGATTGGACTGCAATTCGATCCGGCGTTTATGCGGAGCCACCTTACGCGACTTGATTGTAAGCTGGATCAGATCGAAGCGCGTGTTCCTGAGTGTCTGTCACTGACGTTTAATGAACTGCAAACTGTGGCGGGATGCGTCAAGATATTCGAGCATTGCCTGCCGTATAGGTTTGACGCTGGCTGGTGGTCACACCTCGCGCCAATCAATCTGCAGATCAACTTCGCAGCGATGCTGCGTTACTATCGAGCATATCAACCTCAGCTAGAAAAGCTTGCGCTTACCGCCAAACAACGAACATTGGCTGCGATGGTGCGTAAGCCGGCCGAAATGGACGGTGTGACCATTCAGGCTGAGCCGTTCGACACATTTTATCAAGACGGCCACGGGCTATTTGCTGAACATTTGGTTCAGGTCGGGGAAGCGCCGGACGCTTTTGCCGAGAAGAATATTGAGCTGATGCAGGTTTTGGACCGGCTGGGGTGCATGCACATTGTTACCGCTCGCAGCAACGGACGCATGTTCGGTTATCTGATGTCGATATTAAGTCCGTCGCTTGAGAAGCGCGATCTGATGACGGCAGTGCAAACAGCATTTTATGTATCGCCTGATTTTCGCGGGTTAGGGCCGAAGATGCAGCGCTGGTCAATTGATGATCTGCGCAGTCGTGGGGTTGGCGAGATTTATATGCGAGCCGGCACACGTGGCTCGGGACCTCGGATGGGATCTTTGTACCGCCGGATGGGCGCGACGAACACCGGCGAGCTTTTCATGATTGATTTGAAAGCAGCTTAACAGATGGGTATCGGAGCCGCAGTTGGGATTGGGAGCGCTGTAGCGGGGCTTGGCGGCGCGCTAATCTCTAGCAGCGCGTCCAAGTCTGCTGCCGACACGCAGGCGGCGGCGGCGCAACAGGCATCGCAGAACGCGCTGGCTCAATATCAGCAAACGCGCGCGGATGTCATTCCTTACAGCAGCCAGATTGGCTATCCGGCTGGGCTGCAGCTTTCAGCCATGCTGCAAAATTTGCCGAGCATTATCGGTGGATATGCGAAAGGCGGTCTGACGTTTCAGCCAACGCAGGCTCAGTTGGCAGCGACGCCTGGGTATCAGTTTGATCTAGGTCAGGGATTGCAAGCGGTTCAGAATTCCAATGCGGCTCAGGGGCTTGGTGTTTCAGGCGCAGCGCTGAAGGGCGCCGCCAATTATGCGACTGGACTTGCAAACAACACCTTGACGACGCAGCAGGGTATTTTCCAGCAGAACTTAGCCAACCAGCTTAGCCCGCTTTACGCGCAACTTTCTGGTCTACAGAATCTTGCCAGCCTTGGGGAAAATGCCGGCGTTCAGTCTGGCCAGCAGGGCGTCCAGGCTGTGGGCAATGCGAACCAGTATCTTACTGGCGGCGCGGCGGCGCAGGCTGCGGGGCAGGTGGGTTCTGCAAATGCGTTATCGTCTGGTTTGAGCTCGTTGAGCAACGGCGCGACAAACTATCTGCTATATAATCAGCTGTTCGGCAGCGGTGGCGGCGGTGGTTATGCTGGCTCTCCCGCCCAGCTCCAGACGCAATTTGGTGCCGGCTCGGATCAATACGTGCCATGAGCGGCACAACGGGACTCAATCCGGCGATCTCGCTGCAAGCTGGCGCTCAGTTGCAGCAGCAGCAGCAGCAGCAAAACCCGCTCCAAACGTTCGGGCAGGTTTTGCAGACGAAGAACGCGCTGAACCAGCTGCAGTTATTCCCTGGCCAGATGCAGCAGCAGCAGCTTGCCATCCAGGGGCAGGATCTAGCTAACCAGATGGCGCAGTTGCAGCAGCATCAGCAGCGGCTAACTTACTTTGCGGGGTTGATGCTGCCTGAGCTGGTGGACGCAAACGGCCAGCCGACGACTGGTGTTGCGGGGAAGGATATTGCCAAGTCTTTGGCGACTGCCGTGTCGGACGGATACCTACAGCCGAGTGAAGCGGTGCAACTGCAAACGAGCCTTCCGGGTGGCGCTCAAGACGATCCGGTGGCGAATCGCAGGTGGGTGCTTCAGCACTTTGCGGCCAATCAGGTGGCTGGTGGGCATATCAATGAGATTTTGGGGGCGCTAGGACGCTCTCCGTCCACCGTTGCTACAGGCGGCGGCACAATAGCCGGGTCTACAGCTGGTCCGCTTGCGCAAGGCGCCGGCTCCTTTCAGCCGCAGAGTTACGTTCCGAACACCGTTGGACCCGGGCAAGCGGCTGCGCCAGAGACCAGGATTGGTCCAGACGGGAAGCCTATTATTGCGCCAGCCGGTGCTTATATGCCGCCGAATCTTGTGTCGCCGCAGGGTGTGCAGCAGCTTACACCACAGTCTCAGGGTCTAGGTGGCGCACAGGCGCCTGGGGCTGCGCCCCCCGGCACTCAATTGCCGCTTCCCAGTCCGGCTGCTCCGCCACGCTTGCCTGGTGCTGGGGGCGCCCCGATGGCTGGAATGCCGGTTGGAACGCCGGAATATATGGCAGCCACTGCTGGCGATGCACGCTCCGCCAACCAGCGTGCAGCGACATTTGCCAGTGATATGTTCCCGCTCACTCAGGCGCAGCAAGCATTGGCTAATGCGCCAACTGGCAAGGGCTCGCAGGCCGCGCACGATGTCAGTTCGTATCTGAATACCTTTGCACCTGAATGGCTAAACAAGGCGCTGTCGTTCGTCTCTCCGGTTATGACGAAGGACGAGGTGGCGGCCTATGATGAAGCCAAGAAGTACCTGACCCAAGGCCAGCTTGGCGTCTCCGGTGCAACACGAAGCAACGAGGGGCTATCCACAGCCGGCGCCGCAAGCCCGAGCACGCAGATTTCGAAGGAAGCGGCACAACTTGTGCTCAAGGGCATGATTGGTCTGCGACGAATGGAACAAGAAGGAACGCTGGAATTTAACAACAGCGGCCTACCGCCAGCCGACTACGGCAAATTTTCAGCGAACTTTGCTACCAAGGCCGATCCGCGCGTTTACACATTTGACCAATATACGCCTCAGCAGCGAAGCGATGTTCTCGCGTCCATCAAAGATCCGCAGAAGCGCACGCAGTTCATGGCTCAGGTTGAGCGCGCAGAGCAAAACGGCATTCTGTCTCCGCCCAATGGCCCTTGATGGCGTCTCCTCAGCAACAGCAGTTTGTGCAGACCTACGGCCCGATCGCGCAGGATATTTCCAAGGCGACGGGACTAGATCCGTCTGTCGTGCTTGGACAAATAGCGCAGGAGACAGGCTGGGGCACGCATCTGGCTGGGGGTGGCAGCAATGCGTTCGGCATTTCCAAACCTGGCACGGACAGCCCAGCGTCGTATCCGTCCGTGGGCGCAAGTGGTCAAGCTTACGTCGATCTCATCAATCGGCGTTACCGGGATGCGGCATTGCAGTCTACGCCGGAAGCGCAGGCGCGCTCGATTGCGGCCGCAGGCTACAATACCAATCCAGCCTATGCGCCAGCCGTGGCTGACAACGCAGCAACTGTTCGGAGCATCACGCAATCACAGCAAGCGTCGGATGATTTCAACGCTCGCTGGGGCATCTCGGCGCCAGCGAATGATAAGGCGGCTCCTGCTGCACCAGCTTCACCGCCGGATGAGTCATCCTTCACGCAGCGTTGGGGCGTCGCGCCGTCTGCAACGACAGCAACGCCATCTGCCGCGCAGACTCCTGCCGCAGCACCAACTCCGGCACCGACTACCGCCGCTGCGCCAACTTCTTCAGGGCCAGACTACACGGGATGGGATAATCCCTATGGTCCTCCCGCGCCAGTTGATCCGAACAACCGTAATCCACTGACGTTCGGTGGTCTGCGCAACATCCTGGCTCCTGCGCCAAACACGATTTACGGCAACGTTCTCCCCATCGCTACAGATACCAAGACGGGCCAAATGCGCGCCGCGCTCCCTATGGGAATGCGCGACTTCGCAGAGGGCGTTGTGGACCTGATGCAAGGCCCGCAGACTGGTCAAGTGACGCCGCGCGCCACCATGGCGTTGGCGGGGCTTGTGCCAGGTCTCATGGCGTCGCCTGCGGCACACACGGGCTTGCCTATCGCATTGGCCAGTCGGGAAGCCCCGGCTGCTGTGGAGGCTCCTGCCGCGGCTCCGCTGACAGCGCCGAATCCGCTAGCCACAGACCGACCGGCCTTTATCCCGCCCAATGCAGCTGCGCCATCCAATCCATTGGCCGCTCAAGTCACGACACCAGCTGCAAATCCTCTTTCTAACGCGCCGGCTGCCGGTTCTGCTGCGCCAGCAGCTGCAGCGACTCCGGCAGCTCTGTCGGCGCGAGAAGCCGCTGAATACGCGGCCATTCCTGAAAGCCTTCCGCCAGCGCCTAAGATTCCGCCACTCACGCAGGGTTCTGCTGACGCACGAGCTGATCAGCTTATCCAACACTTCGCCGCGCGTAATGGCGCGCCTCCTGATCAGGATTTGGTGCCTGGATTTGTTCCAACGCTAGCACAGCGCACGAACGACCCTGGGATTGCGACACTTGAGCGCGGCGTTCAGGCGGCTAATCCCGGCGCTCTGGATCTTCGCAAGGAGGCCAATCAAGCGGCTATTCGCGACTTCACCAGTTCACTTGTCGGAACGCCAGAAGACATTGCAGCAGCTCAAGCAGAACGTGAGCGAGTTACGGCGCCCATGCGCGACGCGGCATTTGCAAACAAGACTGATGTGGATGCTTCGCCTATTGAAACATCAATCCAGCAGACCCTAGCTGGTCCGGACGGCAAGCGTGCAGCGGTTCGTAAGACGCTGAATGATGTGCAGGCGTCGCTTCACGTAGGGCAAGATATGGACGCTCCGTTGGAGACCGACCCAGAACAGCTCTATGGCGTCCGCAAGCACATCAATGATCTTTTATCGCCGGCTGCTCAACGAGATAATCCAGAGCTACAGCGCGCCGCCTCTAGTCTATCCGACGTGAAGAACCAATTGGACGACGTGATCGAGGCTGGAGCGCCAGGGTTCAAGGATTATGTGTCGCAGTATGCGAATCTTTCGCGTCCGATTGACGAAAAGCAGTACCTTCAGGGTTTGAATTTGACGGATCAGGCCGGAAATGTAACTGGCGCCAAGATCGATTCCGCTTTGAAGGCCATTGCAAAGCAGCAGAACGCGACGGGCAGCAATAAGGCCATGTCGATAAGTGACGATACGCTGAATGGCCTTCAGAAGCTACGCAACACGCTACAAGTGGCGCGCTTTTCAGATACTGCTGGCAAGCCGTTGGGCAGCAACACATTCCAGAACCTGGCCACCAACTCTACGGTAGGGGCTGTGGCTGGTAATCCCCTCATCCACCTCGGGGTGACGGGTATGGGGTCGCTTGTCGGTGGCGTGCCTGGTGCTCTGATCGGGGCTGGCACGCAGATGGCGGCTCGGGGGATTACCAACAACGCAGAATCAATGGTGCGCCGCGCAATGATTGAGCGGCTGCTTAATCTGCAAGGTAAAGGTGAAGCCGCTCTCGGCGGCGGCGCACGGACGCCATGATGCGGTGGCGGTCGTGCCAATAGGTCGGTAGCCCGGCAAAAAGCCAGCAGCCGGCGACGAACAGGGCACAGAAGGTGCCCAGCACAAAAACGCTTGAGTCATTGCCGGGGAAATTTTTCCCACCGAGCAAGACGCCTGCAGGCAGCGATCCAACGAAGACGATTACTCGCGCGAACCAATGGCCGCGTAGCCAGAGGTAAGCGAGCGGCAGCATCAGCAGATACCACACAGGATTTTAGTCCTTAAAGATGGCTTCCGCGCCTATCCTACCACTTCCGCGCGCCGTTTTCTACGGGAGCGCTAGAGACGCTCTTTTGGAGCGCGATCTGGTCGATGGCGTCTTGCAAAGAAATGCCGCGCCTCGTCGCCCTATCGGGCGGCGTGCTGGGGTCAACCCCAAGCCGTTTGGATGCCTCTCTGAGAGATATCGTCTCTCCCGCCAAATTAACGAAACGTGTCGTTCGCTTATTCAGGCCCTGAATAGCAGCTGTGGCCCATCGGCAATTGCTAGGTTCGTAGCCCTTAGAATTATCGATCCGGTCAAGAGTGGTTCCTTGAGGGCGCGGGCCCATGTCGGTGACAAAAAGAACAAAGTCTTCCCAGCGTGCGCAAACAGTGATTCCTCTGTCACGATAAACGCGCGCCACCTTGGGGCGGGGGTCGACGACTCTTTCTCGCATCGCCTGCCACGATCTATAAGTCGGGGTGCGAGTCATTCCGTGCGTTGTATGGTCTGTCTCGGCCGCTACCTCTCTGTGGAAACAGCCACAAGACGTGGTGTTGCCGCTGCGCATCGAGGAGAGCGGAACAATAAGTTCCGTACCGCAATCGCATTTTACACAGAAGCATCTCTGAGTCTGCCCAGACGGAGAAGTGTGCTTTTGGGCCTCTGAAACTATTACCAGTCGGCCGTAACGGTCTCCGGCATTTACTAGAACTTTCGCTACCACATGATCCTCTTAATTTAGGTCTATACATATATGGCCTTGGCCTCCATTTTACCAATGCCTCGTGCAGTTTTTTATGATGCCAATGGCAATCAGCTGGGCGCAGGGCTGGTCTACACCTATGTCCCGAACACAACCACGCCCAAAACGACGTGGCAGGACTCGGGCGAGGTCACGCCAAACGCCAACCCGATCACCTTGGACGCGGCCGGTTCGTGCCTTTTGTACGGCGCCGGCAGTTACACGCTGAACGTTACTGACTCGCTCGGGAACGCAATCCCAGCTTATAGCGGGCTGACATTCGACGCTGCGACCAGTGCCGGCATTTCCCCGGTCATGGTGCCGGTTGTGGGCGCCGCGACGATCGCCATTGCTCAGGCGGCCATGAATGTGGCCGGCGTCTACAACATACAAAATACGAGCTATGCCGGGGGCGCTGATCCTAGCGGTCTCGCGGACAGTACTATGGCTATCAATGCAGCAATAACAGCGTGCCAAAATGCCGGCGCCGGTATCGTGTGGTTCCCCCCAGGCACGTATTTAGTGAGCGGCACGATTTCAGTGACGGCCAGTGGCGTGCAGCTTCTTGGCGCCGGTCTTAACGCCACCGTTCTTCAGTTTACTAATGGTACGAATGATTGCATTGTTTTCGCGGGCGTTAGTCAGTTTTCTACCATCCAGGGATGCAGTCTGCGGAATATGACGTTGAACCACTCTGGCAAGAGTGGAGGGCGCACGGTTTATGGTGCTTATGTCACAAATATACTCGTCGAAAATCTGATTGTCTTGAATGCGTGGAACGGCTTTGAGTTCTTTGTTTTCAACACATTGTATATACGAGACATCTGGGGCGAAATCATTTTTGCACCTGGTGGATTTATGCTGTTTATCCATGCGCCGGGAGACGGCGTAAGTGGTCGCAATGATTACTGCGCGGTGGACAGATTCACGTGGAATGCGCAATACGGTCTAGCAACCTCTGGCGCTGCGAATGGGATCGTTATCGACGGGTATGGCGGTACGTTCCTGTTTAATGATTGCAACATTCTGCAAACTGGCGTGGGCTTTTTCATTGGCAACTCTGCGAACACTGCTTTTACACCGTCGTTTATCCATGTCCGGGGCATGTCAATGGAAGGCTGTCAGGTCTGTGGATTTACCCTGAACACTGGGTCGTTCTTCAAGATGTCTGACTCGGACATCAGTGTTGATAATGGGCAGTTAAATCAGGGTAACGCTGACGTTGGCGCGTTTATCGTTAATCCAGGAACTGGTGGAGACATCATTCGTAGTGTCAAAGTTTCAAACTGCACATTCTTTGGCACCGTACAAGATCCAGTCCAGATCAATGCAATCAACGTCACATTTGTGGGGTGCGAGGTTTCAAGTTGGCCAACAACCGTGCCGGATACCACAACTGGATTTTTCGTTGGGGCATCTGCTTCTGATGTGCTGATTATGGGCTGTCAGACATTCATCTTTGGCGCGTCGAATAATCTGGGCAACGGTGTCGCGGTAGCGGTTGGCGCTAGTCGAGTGCAGGTCATTGGCAATGACCTGGTGTTCGCCCAGAACGTGCCGGTGCTTTGGGAATCGACTGATCCGCATTCGATTAGTGCCCTGAACATGAACTCAGGCAATGGCTTGACGAATAATCCAAGCCTCAACCCCATTCCGACAGGAGTTGCGGCCGGCGTAACTATTACTGGGGCCGGCCAGGTTCTTACCGGCGAGGAAATGGTCAATGGTGTGTTGGAGTTTGGCGGCACGGCCGGTGCGCAAACGGTCACCACGTGCACTGCGGCATCCCTTTGTCTATCTGCGGCCAATATCGTTCCAACGAGTCAGATATACTTGTCAATAGTCAACAATAATAATGGGACTATAACACTTGCCGTAGACCCGTCCATAGCAGCTGGTGGATCTTCTGCATCATTTAGTATCGCTAGTGGAGCGGTTTCTAGATTCATGTTTCAGATTACTAACCCGATTCCTACGGTATCTGCCGTTGTGGCGATTTACGGAATTTAGATTTCTATGAATTGGAGAAATGGAATGCGCTGGTTTTTGGCGGCGCTTGCGTGCGTCATTGCGATGGGCATCAGCAATGCCCACGCGCAAGGCGCGCAAAAGATCACGACTTGCGGAACTGGCGCGCCTCCAGCGGGGCTTTCGCCGCTTTACATGGATGCGAATGGCAACCTGTGTGTATCGAGTGGAGGGGGAGGAGGTGGCAATGTCACTGTCGTAGCGCCTATCGGCTCTAAGAATACTGCGGCATCTGTCGGGGTGGCGATTGCGACGGATCAGGTGGCCATTCCGACCAATTCCACGATCGTGGCCCCGCTCGGGCAGACTACATCATCCGGCTCGCTCCCTGTTGTCCTTCCAAGCGACATGGGCGCCTTGGCGGTTAAGCAGCCGGATGTGACATCAACCGGGAACACCATCAACTCGGCCTCTACCTCAAACGGCTATGCTATTACGCTCGGCAACGGCGTTCAGACTGTTGGGTTCAGCGTTACTGGGTTAACGGCTTCTGGCGCCACTCTTACCATTCAGGGATCGGCGGACGGGGGTACCACATGGACGATGCCTGTGGTTGGCTTCGCCGCATCAAGTCCTCAATCCGCTGGGTTTACAACCCTTACAACCGATCAGGGATTCACAGTTAATACCGGCGGCCTCACGAATGTAAGGCTGCAAGTTACTTCGACCGGAAGCGGCACGATCACCGTGGCGAGCGTTGCCACTGTTTCTAATTCTTCGGTTGTGGTGGCGCCGTCAACGGTAGCTGATCCGTGCGCGAGCGTTAACACAAAGTCCACAGCCAGCTTTTCATCCAGTACAAGTGGCGGTTCAATTGTCACTGCTGTTTCGAGCAAGAAAATCTACGTCTGTCAGGTAACGGTTGTCACCTCGACTGCCGCAGCGGTGAGCTTTGAAGAGGGCACTGGATCAAGTGTCTGCACTGGCGGCACGCCAGCCGCAGACTGGTTGAATACTGGCACAACGGCGGCGAATGGCGCGTCCTTCGGAGCCAATGGCGGTGTAAGTGCCGGGTCAGGTTCTGGCACGGTGTTCCATACTGCGACGGCAAACCAAAACTTATGTCTGCTGTTCACTACCACGAATACGCCCACCGTCGTGGCGTCTGTCAGCTACGTCCAACAGTGACCCGCCTTTTCGTAATCCTTGCGCTCCTTCTGGGCGCGTCGCCGTCATACGCGCTGCCTGGAGATATGATGTTGCTGGGGGTTTCAGCCCCAGCCGCAGGGGCGACATACACGGGTGTTGGCGATGTGGTGGCTTTCACGGTCTATTACTCGTGCACGTGGGCCTACAAAGCGACATACGCCGCAGCCACTGGTAAGCTCTGCGGGATCACCCGCGCATCAGATAGCGAAACCTGTGATCTGCTGGCGGCGACCACCGGCGGGGAGGGGCTGACTGCCAACTGCTCCGGCGCCGATAACGGCAAGCCACTCGCCACATTCCTCACGGCGACCACTGGGACATGGACGAAAGCCTATAATCAGGTGGCGAACGGCACTTTGGACCTACCAGCTTCGGCTACCCAGCCGACAATTGTGCTGAATTGTTTGGGCAGCCTGACCTGTGTACAGGTGAGTGCGAATGGCGTCAATTTCGCGTCCACCACGAACATTACCCCTTCAAACGGACAGGGGACCATGCTCGGGTACAGCAACCGAGTGAGCGGAACCGGCGTATCAGCGGACGTTGAGGACAATGCCGCTGGTGGCCTTAGTGAACTCCGGCGCACCACCGGGACAGGCAACTCATGCACCCTCGCCGGCTCAAGCGGGACCTTCAACGCAACCTGTTCCGACAACGCTTGGCATGCCCTGCTTAGCGGCACTGGGTCTGGCACGAATAACAGCCTCATCAGCGTGGACGGCACCGAGACTCCGGGAACCGTCACCGGCAACACTTCGGCGGGGCATGTCGAGGTAGCGATCGGGGCGAACTCCACCACGTTCAAGTGGATTGAGGCCGGGGTGATTGATGGCAGCGTGGTCAATTCCACCGTCCGCGCCGCGCTGATAGCAAACATGCAGGCGAGGAACTGAGCATGAAGCGGATTCTCGCAGCTACGCTGGCCCTGCTCATGGCCCTGGAACCTGCTGCATGGGCTCGGCCGGGGAGCGGGCCTGGTAGTGGAATTGTGCAGTCGGTTCAGATCACCGGTATCGCACCGACACCTAACCCGTGCGCGGGGACTACCGCGTCTGCCCAAGGCGTTCCGGTCTGCTCACTGGCAGCGACCACGGCAAACGGACAGGCGCTGAACAATCCGGTGTTCGTTCTGGTGAATGACGCCGGAACCGGGGTCACGCTGAGCGGCAGCACTCTCTCGGTCGGGTCCACGCCTCTTGTGTTGGGCTCGTACAGCCTCACCGTTTCGGTCACCGGATCGAACTGCACCGGCTGCACGCCAGCGCCGCAATACACCGTGCCACTTACGGTCTCGTCTACCGTCTCGATCACCGGTATTAGCACCAGCCCAAGCCCAGTCACTACGACGGTGGGGACTGCACCGGGGACAATCATCGCAGCACTGACACCAACATCCAGCGGCGGCGCACTGACAGGCGCCACGATAGCCTGTGCGAACTGCCTCTCGAATGAGTTCCAGATAGGCGGCACCAACCCGTTCAACCTGGAGGTGGGCAGCGCCGGGGTCACTGCGGGTACGCCAGCGCCGACATTCACGGTCACCGCGACGAATGCGACCAACAGCCCGCAGACCTATCCGATCACGGTGACGGTCAGCAGCGCCCCGATCAACCTTGTCAGCCCGGTGACCTGCACTGCCATCGCGACTGGGTGCAATGGCACGGTTGGGGATGCGCAGGCCACACAGCTTGGCACGCTGGTCCCCTCCCAGAGCGGCGGAAGCGCAGGAGCTATTACCTGCAACACCACCATGCCGAATAACGCCGGCGGCCGCTTCCAGATCACCGCAGGCTGTGTCCTGGAGGCGGGGGCGACGCCTTACACGGCCGGCTCCTACTCGGTAACCGCGGCATTCAGCGGAGCGTCCGCAAGCGCCAATCCGTACAACCTCAGTTTCTCCGTGGCCGTGAATCCATCGGGGAGCGTGTCGCAGGTTCAGGCGCGGACCCTGACCAACTTCGGCGGTTCGACGACTCCAGCGGGCTTCTGGCTGGACGTGGGTCAACCGTTTGCACAAGGGCAGGTCCCCGCCGGGGATGGCGTCCTGTGGAAGACCGGCGGCGGGACCACGATCAACTCGCAGTCCGACGATTGCTCGCATTGGCCGGATGGCAGCCTGCGGTTCTGCTCGTTCACTCTGCTGTATCCAACCGCTCTTGGGGTCAAAGCCCAAGACACGAATCTGGGGGCGTTCGATAACCCCGGAGCCGGTGCGAACAACACCTGTTTCAGCGGCACGCCAACGACACTGATTACCAGCCATGACTTCCGGCTAGAGATTACTCCACCTGCTGCGACATTTACTGGCACGATCTCGAATGGAACGGTGGGGCAGGCTGGCACGACGCTGACGGTCGGCACGGTGACCAGTGGTACCATCGCGATCGGCCAAACGGTGTTTGGCGTCGGCATCACTGCGGGAACCACAATCACCGGAGGCAGCGGCACAAGCTGGACGGTCAGCGTTTCACAAAGCTACCAGTTCCAAGGCGCACCCGAACCGCTGGCCAGCGGGACCGGCGGCACGACCTACACCATGAGCGCCAACAACGAGTTCACCAACGAGCCCACCACTCACGTCATCATGTATCGTAGTGGGCCAGAGGTTTGCTCGTATGTGATCTCGGGGCTGTTCTGGGCCTCGAACACCTGGGGGGGCACCTTGATGCCGGGTAAGGCATGGGGTGCGCTCTACATCGATGCGCGGGTGGATGGAACGTATCGCGTCTGGCCCAAGGTGTTCAACTGCCAGCCCATGTCTACATCAACCACCCAACAGGCATCCTGCCCCATCATCGGCTTTGCTCCTGATGCCAACGGGGACGCCTACTCGATCAAAGATTACTCGCTGGGCACGCCAATCCTGATGGGGTGCGCGTACAGCGCATCTACAACCGTAACGGCAGCCTGCGTAAGCGGCGGCCACGCTACCTCCGGCCTGGGGGGCGTACTTGTCTACGGCTCAGCTATGGAAGCCCTCACGCCAGATGGGTGGCCATACGACAGTCAGGCCAGCGACACGCATCAGGTCCTTCCAGCGTTCCCGCTTCTGGTCTCGGCCAACCCGCTAACCCGTGGCTGGTATGACGCAATGCTGTCCGAGAACATTGGTTATACCGCTGGCGAACTCGCGGACATCTACGCATCGACATACACCGAGGGCTCTTACGGCCCGAACAACTGCGCAAGTTTCCAGACCGTTGGATGTGACTTCGGTTCAACCGGAGCGAGCGCCTTCATCGGCCTGATCTCGTTCGATTGGGCACAGTGCCTGCTTGCCGGTCAGAACACCTCAGCCGGGTGGCGGGTGTGCAACAACGACCGCCAGCAAGCCCTGACGATGGATGCCGTCCAGATGAACTGGCGGGACCAACTGACCGGGCGTGAGGTCAACCTGAGTTCGGCCTACACCCCGCCGACTGGCACTATGAATACGTTCACCACCGGAGGGTGGGGAGGGCTGCCGTCGAGCGGTCAGATCACCTCAACATCCTGTGGCGGCATAGCGCAGTGCCAGATTTCCAACCACCTTCAGACCATCAACCACCAGCCGAATTTCGCTGAGGGCCAGTGTATTCTGACCGGACAGCGGCCGATGTGCGATATGGTGATGGACCAGGCGAACCATGACATCGGAAGCCAGAACCAAGGCTTCCGCAATACCACCCTGAACAGCCACACGTATTCTGCCATCGCGCAGCTTGTCCCTCAGTTCAGACAGAACGCTTGGCTGGAGCGGGACATCTCGAACGCCTACTGGCTCGCCCCAGACTTCCTGGTCGATCAGGTCACCGCGAACCCGCAGAAGGGGTATCTGGCGGCGCTGGTGACGGGCATCGAGGGCACGCTGGCCTACTACAACGACAACTGGTCACCGCCGCTGTACAACTCCGCCAACAACCCCCTTGGCATCGGGCCGACAGCAATCACCAGCGGGGTCACCACTGCCAGCTTGCCAGAGGCGATCTATTGGCAGGCCGGATACTGGATGAACGTCCTTTATCTCGATGCCGCTCGGGGCCTGTTCAATTCGACCAACTGCCGGAACGGTTCCTTCACCACGGCCGTGGCTTCTTGCAACATTCTGGTGAACTACGCGCACAACTTCTTTTACGGTGCTGCGGTCAATGGCTGCATGGCATTTGCCGCCGCAACCTATGCGCTCTCGACCACTACCGCAGCCAATCCGTACGCGGTCAACAACACAGGGATCTTGGCTCAGACGTTCTCTGATATGTACAGCGGCGATGTGGAATCGAACTCCGTTGATACCAACGGGTTTGCGCTAGGCACTCAGACGGCCGGAAGTACGATCAGCCTGACCTATTCGGGGGCGCCCGTTCCTGTGCCTCCGACAGTGGGCATGAACATCAACTTCGGCCGAGGTCAATCCTACACCAAGTCGGGGATCACCATTCCGGTTGGCGACACCGTGACCAGCGTGACGAGTTGCGGGTCCAATTGCTACACGCTGGGTCTTTCTGCTCCGATGACGGGGGGAACGATACCGACCGGCTTGGCATTCCTGTTCGTGACCTGGAACGCCGACTCCTGCTCGAACAATGGCTGTCAGCCGCCGATCATCCCATTCCCGCTGGTGAACGCGCTCTGTCCAACTGAGGGGATGCTGGCGAATGCCAACATCTCCAGTCCCGGTTCAGTCCAGACCCACACGCTCTACTTCTACTCTGGGGCTATCGCGGGCGATCGGGTTGGAGAGCCATACGCAACCCAGGTCAGGACCTATTTCGAGAACTTCAGCCAGAGCCCGAACCCTGGAGGGGTAGTGAAAACCGGGCAGTGCGCCGGGGGTGTCGCGAATTGGGACGCGGCCAACACGTTCTGGCCTAGCGACGCACAGAACGCCAACCTGCCACAATGGCGCACGTATCCTGTAGGTGCGCCGCTCACGGTTGGCGGCGTATCTACGGGATGTAATTAGCGAACATGAGCGACCACAACGGCATTCCAATGCAGGTTGGTGAAGTGCGCGGACGCCTAACCGCCCTGGAAGAGCGGGTAGGGCGTCATGAGACGTTCGTTGGCGAATACCTCAAGAAGATAGACGACAAGCTAGACCGCGCTCTGATCATTCAGGAACAGGGCATCACGATCCAGCGGATTTGCCGATGGGTGTTGGGTCTCGCGATTGCGGCGTCCGGTTGGGTTGCAATGTGGCGTGGGCATACATGAAACGTGGAGCGCGTTAATGGCTGGTGAGCACAGCGCCGAAGCTTTGCGCGCAACCGCAGCGGCAGTGAAAGCTGCGGGGAGTATCCGCGCTGCCGCCGACAAGTTGGGTGTCAATTACCACACGATGAAAGATCGCGTTCAACAGGTGCGGCGGCATATGCCGGATGCATTACCTGCGGTTGGCAATCAGCCAGGCTGGGCACAGACCGAAGCGCCACAATACGAGGACTGCATAGCGCCAAGCATTGAAGGCGCCGATGAAGACCTGGACGCCATTATGGACCGCCTGGCGCAGGAAGATGAGCGAAATGAAAAGACGCGGGCTTCGCTGGAATGGATGGAGTATCAGGTTAAGGGTCGCGAGCCGTTTGCCTTGGTGTTCGTCGGAGATCCACACGCCGATACATGCGCCGTTCGCCTGCTTCTGAAGCACTTGGACATTATCGAGAAGACACCGCGTATGTGGGCGGTTGGTCTGGGGGACTGGATCAACCAATGGCAGCCTAAACTGCGAGGGCAATATGCCTTCCAATCCACAACGGAGCGCACGGCGCTCCGTATTGTTGAGTGGATGTTTCAAAAACCCATCTGGTGGGCGATCATTCTCGGCAATCACAACGGCGGCCGGTGGCATGGTGACGGCTCCGCGCTGAAGTGGATGCGTAATACGTCGCTGACGCCAGTTCAGGAATGGCAGGTCAAGTTTACCGTGCGATGCGGAGATGCGTCGTGGAAGGTGTGGGCAGCCCATAACTTTCCGGGCAACTCCATATACAACGCTAACCATGGCCCGGATCGTCGGGCCATTTTTACAGGTGCCATAGCTGACCTGTTCGTTGCCGGCGATAGGCACACGTACAAGCTGTCGCACGATCAGCATGAGCACACAGGACGCATGTTCTGGACGGCGCGAGCCAAGGGCTACAAGCGGCTGGATCTGTATGCTGAGGAGCTGGGCTTTAGCGGGAAGCAGAACATCGGCCATTCGATAGGCGCAGTGTTCGATCCGCGCGATGGCTCGCTGCAGTGCTTTTCGGATGTGGAGAAGACAGCGAGCTATCTAGAGTTTTTACGGGGGCGGCAATGAAGAAGTCTGGCGCCCTCCGCATTAAAGTCAATCACGTTGACTATTACGTGCTGCCGCTCGGGGCTGAATCCACAGAGGAGGCTGTAGGCTGGCATCAGCCGAAGGAACAGACAATCTATATTGATCCAGGGCACCCGCCGTCAGAGCAGGTGCGTATCTTATTTCATGAGTTAATCCACGCATTTTGGTGGGCGTATAATCTTACAGAAGAAATGCGAGACGAGGAGAAGGTATGTGACGCGCTTGAAAGCCCTCTAGCAGCATTATTTCGCGATAATCCAAGGCTTGGACAAATAATCAGAGGCGCATTCTCTGGCAAACCATTGGTGAAATAGATGCACTGGACTTGTAAATGCGGCTCGCGTGTATTAAACAATGTGCCGTATTGCGCGAGCTGCGGTGCATTGCGTCCCGCGCCGCCACCGGAGAAGCCGCCGTCAGATCAGCCGAGGAAAGAGTAGTGGATCAGGACGCCATGATACCGAATGAAACCGGCGAGCTTCCGTTAGCATTCTCTTTTGAAGTCGCGCGCAAGCCGAATGGCTGGTGGCACGTCACTGCGAAAAATCATCATGTCGGGTGTTACCTTATCGGTATGGATCTCGGCGCATTGCTGCATGAGGCGCCTTACGTGTTGAACCATCTGTTGAAATTGGACGGACCTAAACCAGCATGAGGCGGGAATGCCATTTGTTCGGTGGATCATGCAATTGTCCGGTTGGCGATTGCCGCGTTGCGCCGGCTAGTGATGGCGATTGGATGCCAGGCATGCCGCGTCCGACCGGCCCGGTGCCAGCTGAGCCTGCAGGCGAATTTACGCAGGAAATGCACACGCGCGGCGGCCTACGCTATGACGATGACAAGCCGCGCTTTGACTTACTGCCGCCAGAAGCCATGGAAGCACTTGCTCGGCACTATTTGGCTGGTGCGCAAAAGTATGACGCCCGCAATTGGGAAAAAGGCATGGCGTGGGGGCGGTGCTTTGGCTCCATGATGCGCCACGCATGGGCTTGGATGCGTGGTGAGGACATCGACCAAGAGACTGGCAATCACCACATGATCGCTGTCGCGTGGAACGCCATTGCGTTGTTCACCTACGCGACGCGACATATTGGAGAGGACGATAGGCCGAAGCTATGAAAATCTATGTCGCAGGCCCCATGCGTGGTCTTCCTTACTTTAACTTCCCAGCGTTCCATGAAGCAGCAGATAAGCTGCGCTCTCTAGGCCACGATGTATTTAGCCCGGCAGAACGCGACAATGACCGACACGGTAAGGATATCTCCGCCGGCAATGTTGCTGGCTGCGAGGCGGTGGCCGCCGCCGAGCATGGCTTCAATCTACGTGAAGCGCTTGCAGAGGATCTGGAATTCATCTGTTGGCATGCTGATGCAATAGCGCTTTTGCCTGGATGGGAACGCAGCAAGGGCGCAACAGCAGAACGGGCCGCAGGATTGGCGTTGGGTCTTATGGTCGCGCCGATTGCTGATCTGACGAGGGAAGAGCCGTGAGGCCGCTGACTGAACGATCGCTTCAAAATACTATCGGAGGCCAACCTTTATGGTGCCGCGTAGCCATTACGCGGAATTGGAAAAGGTACCGACTATGGTGGCGCACCAATAATGCCTCTGTGAAATGTCGCGGTTCTCTTAGGCACGCATTGTCTTATCGGTCTGATTATGTGCTTGGAGCAAGGGGCTTACCATTACCATGACCAACGCTTACCCTGAAAAGCCAACAGTTCCATACGAGCGTACATCTGTAGCAATGGCTGCTGTAATCTCGTACCTGCAGGCAGCGTCTTCGCCCGTAGAAGTTAAACGCTCAGCTTACATCATGTTCCGGGTTGAATCGGCCAATGGCGCATCTGGCATCAATAACAATTATGTGGGCTGCCAGGCAGACGTTGGCCGCTGGGCTGCGAAGTTTGATGCGCTGATTACTGGCATTGTCGAAGTGCAGGAGAACGGTACCGGCCGCGATAGGCTGTTTGTAGCATTCGACCGCTGGCAGTCGTGTGTGGATTTTCTGCTGGATCGCGTGGAGCATCGCGGTATCTACATCGGCGGCGTGGCCATTCCGATCAGCAACATGATGGTTGCGACAGAGACTGACCTCTGCGCCGCCTATGTGCGCGAGTGGGCAACGGGACAGCACGCAGCGCAACCGACTGCACAGCAACTCGCGGACTGGCGCTCTATGTATGGGCAGGCAACGGGGCTGTTTCGGCATGGAGCGCAAGTAGGGGCGCCCGCGTCGGAGCCGATGGCGGATGATCTGAACGCTGCGGAATTGACGAAAGTGGAGACGAGTACATGAACCCAACGGTTACGGGCGGCCTGACGCTTGCTGGATCGCAGGTGGGACCGGTTGTCCAGTATTTCTTCCAGATCATTCACGTCGCGCCGCCATCAGATAACGTGGCTGCGTTGATCGGCGTGGGGCTGCTGACTGGCACACATGCATTGTGGGTGTTCGTCAACAACCGCTTGCCGGCAAAGACGCCCCCGGCTGCTGTTGCGCCTGCTGCTGCGCCACAAGCACCAGCACCGGCTGCCCAGTAATGCGGAAAACGTACAAAATAAATGGCGGCAAATTGATTGCCACTCGTGCCGACAAGGGTTGGATATGTGAGTTCCTTGCCAGCAACAAGGACTCATACCAATTGCCCAATGGCTGGTGGGTATGGGGCGCTAGCACCTACTGGTGCCTTTGGTTTCCTGCTCTCAGTGATGCGCGTCGCATGGCTCATAAGACATTCCGATGCGCATAGCTGCTGCTCTCATCCTACTCGCCGCCTTTGCGCTGGCCGGATGTATGTCCGACGCCGGGCAATGCCGTCCGCATACGTTCCAACTCGGATGCTAACCAGGAGAACACACCACATGCTTACTCGTCGCACTCTCGTTGCTGCCGCGCCGTCTGTTGGCCTTGTCGGCATAGTTGCCGCTTGCTCTGGCACAACCACCACGCCCGCTCAGATCGTCACTGACGTTCAGAACGCGGTATCCGCTCTCGCCAATTCGTTCAGCGCAGTTGTGGCGCAGGCGCCGAACGTCGTGCCAGTCAACACATCGGCGCAGATCACCAGCGCGCTTGCGCAGGCATCGTCTGTGCTTGGCTCGCTATCCACCAACTTGGCGGCCAATGTCGCAGCGCCAATCGTGCAGCAGGTCGAGGGGGCGCTAAATACCGTTATCAGTGCGGCATCTGCCGTGCCGCTGATCCCGCCTCCGTTCTCCACCGCGCTCGCTGCGGCATCCATAGTGCTGCCGATTGTCGAGGCGTGGTTGAACAGTGTGCTGCCAGCAACGTCTGGCGCTGCGCCGGCCATGATGGCGGCTCGCGCGAAGATGGCCGCGCTTGCTCCGATGAGTTCGGCTCAGGCTGAGGCGACACTGGCGCAGCTGGCGGGAAAGTAAGCGACTGGGGAAGGTGGGCATTAAATGACGGGGTGCAAGAGTGAGTAAAACGAGAAGCGACGGCACACCGATCACCTTGGACTGGCTTCGTTCGGTTTCTATCCCAGAGCCAAATAGTGGTTGTTGGCTCTGGGATCTATACGTTACCCATGACGGATACCCTCGCGTTCACACGGTCAGAGGACGACTTGGTTTGGCTCATCGCGAGTCATACAAGCTTGCTAAGGGCGCGATACCAGATGGCAGTCACATTGACCATCTGTGCCGAGTGCGGAGCTGCATAAATCCCGACCATTTAGAAATTGTCTCGCCAGCCGAAAATCGTCGCCGCAGCAGTTTAGATGCTCTCTTTAGGATGCCAACTCATTGTCGGAAGGGACATCCTTTTGGTCAGGATAACCCGCCGGGGAAACGAGGCGCTTGCAAAATTTGCAGATCACTAATCGTAAAGAAATGGAATGACATTCAAAACGGAGCCAGGAAAAAGAACTGGACCCCAGAGCAATTTTCCGCTCGTAGCAGAATAAATTGCGCCAGACTTTGGGGGAAAGAACCTGACCCAGCCGATCTCGCGCTAACTGGTATGAGATGATATATGCCCTTTTGTCTCGGTAGGCTGCCGCATTCCCCGGAACGTCTAGCGCGAGGGCTCATGGCGGCTCCCGCTCCAATGCTTTACCGCTACCAGCTTGATCGTTCAGCTATAGATTACCAACCGGGACTTTTTGGTAACGGGACGATTCCTGACTGCACATGCGCGGGCGTTGCCAACGCAGCCATAGCATCGGGGTTACTCCGCAGCGCCGCGCCGGTAATCGCGGACGGTAAGCCGCAACGCTTGTATGCCGACGTAATCGGGCAACCGAACGCAAGCGATGCACAGCTTGCGGCGACTAACGGTGCTGTGGCCATGGATGTGCTAAATGATGTTGCCACGCATGGGTTCGATGCTGGTGAACAGGTGCCGTTGGTACCGATTCCCCGCACCGTGCCTAACTCTCGTGAGGCCATTGCTGGCCTGATGTGCAATCGGGCTCTAGGTGTCGCGTATCTTGGTATCCGACTCTACCAAAAGGACATTGACACGTTTGGAGAAGCGCCATGGACCGCAGCGATAGCGGATTCCGGCGCCATGGTGGGCGGCCATGTGTTGTTGGCATGGGACTATCCGGTTGGGTTGAGCGATACAAACCTGGCGCGCCTCGCGACTTGGGGCGCGTTACAACCCGCCTCATGGGCGTGGTTGATGGAGAGGCTTGACGAGGCGCATGGGCTGGAGTGGCCGCAACTGAAGGGTGCGGCGTGAGCGATATTCTTCTGGTCGCAGTCATCATGCTGCTGTTTCTCGTCGGGCTCGCATATGCTTTAGCAATTCCATAATAAAAGGAACTCCCATGCGTAGGTTCAATCTCGCTTTTGCGTTGCTGGCATTCTTTGTTGGCAGCGCCGCACTGGCGCAAAGCGCGCCTCCGGTAACCGTCACCTTCACGTTCGCCGTTCCCTACACGGGCCTCACGATGACGGGGACTGGCCCATGTTCTGGGACGCTCACCGGCACCCCGACGAATAACGTCGCTGGGCCGTTCTCCTGCGGTAGCCAGACCATCCCCGCTGGCACCGTGATCGCTACCATGTCGGTTGCCCCCACCGGCTGGGCCGGCGGCATCGGAACCTCCGGGACCGGTGCTGGATTGGTGACCGTGACGGGCAGCAGCCCCAACTATACCGTTACTACGGCACAGGCGGTGAGTTCTTCCTTCACCGTTGGTTTCCAGCCCACCCCATGAGATTTCTGCCGCTCCTCTTGGTGGCCCTCCTGGCATCATGCGGGGCGGCACCAATCACTGCGACGTTCGTGATATCCGGCCAAGGGACCGGCCCGGGCGCCTTGCTGACGCCCAGCCGTGACGCCAGCGCCAACTGGGCCAAGGCAGGTCTGCTGTCCATTGGCGGCATTCCCACCCGCACCACGCAATGCGGCCCCACGCTGTCTCCCAGCGGCGGGGACGATACCAGTGCCATACAGGCGGCCATCAACGCCTGCCCTGTGGGGCAAGTCGTGGTGCTCGGCGCGGGCACGTTCCTGGAATCGGGGCACGGGACCACTGCCCGGATCAACAAAAGCATCTCCGTGCGTGGGCAGGGGCCGGGCGTGACCATCGTTCACTCGCCCAACGGGGCCGTGCTGAACAACGTCAACCCCGGCACGCACGTCAGCACGATATTCCAGCTCGGCGGCTCGGCTAGCGTGACGACGGTAGCGAACCTCACAGCAGATGGAGCGAAGGGTGCTAACTCAATTCAAGTCGCCTCCACCAGTGGATTTTCGGTTGGCGGGCTCGTGCTCGTGGACGAACTGGCACTCGGAAAGGCCATGCCGGATTGTTGCTTCAACAACGGCACGGGCACCGTATGGGCAGAGCCTGATTATCGAGTTGAGTGGAACCAACACAGTCCTGCCGTCGCCTTTTTTGACAGCGCCTGTAACGGCTATGCAAATGCCAACAACTTCGCCTGCGGAACTAATGGTGACGAGTGTGCTTATTCGATCCGATGCGGCGGGGTCACAGAAGAGCTACATCTCATTACCGCCATCAGCGGCAACACGATCACCTTCGATTCCCCACTGACTATCTCCTATCGAGTAGCCAACACAGCGCAGGCTCACTCCTACGCCCCCGGAAACCTAGTCACCCAAGCCGGGCTGGAAAACCTCACCGTCTCGAATGGCGACGAGGGCAATATCGTGTTCTCGGCCTGTGTCTACTGCTGGGCACACAACGTCGAATCAACGCAATGGCTCAACGCTGGCGGTGTGGCGTTCTACCAAGCCGCTTTCCGGGATCAGGTAGACGGGTCGTGGGTGCATGACGCGGCGTGGCCAGTGAATGGCGGTGGTGGCTATGCGATCAATGCCACGTACGGAGCCTCAGAGTTCCTTGTCACAAACAACATCATCATGAAGGCCAACAAGGTTGACGTGGTTCGGGCGAGCGGATCTGGAGCCGTGTTCGGCTACAATTACATGGACGACGGCTACATCAACGGGGAGAACTCGTGGATTGAGACTGGGCCGAATGGCTCGCACCTGGCAGGCTCTCATCACGTTCTATTCGAAGGTAACCAGACCTGGAACGTTGACAGCGATTTTACCCACGGCTCGTCCACGCACAATACGTTCTTTCGGAACTGGATGACAGGGTTCCGCGCCCCGTTCACAGCCCTCAATGGTGCCACGATCAATGACCAGACGCAGACTGCGAATGGCCCTAAGCGCGCAATCGCAGATCACGCATACTCGTACTGGGATTCGTTCGTGGGGAATGTGGCCGGCACGCAGGGTCTGGTCAGTAACTGGACGCTCAGGTGCGAGGCCGGGAACGCGGACTCGGGGTGTGCTCCGGCAATCTACAACCTCGGATGGAATGATACCTCCGTGGCCGGGAGCCTTGGGGATGCCAGCATGGCGATCGACTACCCCGCACTACCCACGAACACGATCACCGGGCCGGGGTGTCTGACCAGCGGGGAATCGTGCGCGCCGATCAGGGATGGGAACTTTGACTTCAAGACCAGCGCCATTCAGTGGGCGAGCAATGATACTGCCCATACGCTGCCCCCCAGCTTCTATCTCACAAGCGCGCCAGCGTTCTTCTCAGCCGGGAAGGGCTACGCTTGGCCGTGGGTTACGCCCAATGGGCCGACGCCACTGGCGACGCTTCCAGCTAAGGCTCGATGGGACGCTGGTACGCCGTTTCAGCAGCCGTGAGTGTCGTTTTGTTCATCGTGGATATCAGTCATCGGTGATCTCCACATGGGCGAACCGCGCTGCGATCTCTGGTGCCAACGGTTCGTTGCCAATAGCCACTAGATTGTCTGGGTGATAGGATCTCCCCTGCGTGTTCCCGTCGAATTTTACCCCCACACAGTCGGGGGATGGACGCCACACCACGACACCCTCACGTCCGCGGAAAGAGACGCGCGCCCCAACCGGGAACATGGTCGTTTTAGATTTGGCCGCTCGGTTCTTCTCTGCTAGCGCGAAGCACCCGGGGCATAGGACTGTTGTGCTCGGCTTATCGCACGTCAAGCAATGCGTCTGGGCATGGACTTCGACATCCGTCGTATCATTCTGGGTCATGTTGATCTTCCTGTCGCTCTGCAATATACCAACCCACAACCCATGCAGTCCGCTGCGGACTTGGTTCGTAGGGACAGACATCAACCGGAAGTCCAGCTTCCTTTGCCCGCATGCCTTCGACGCCGGGATTGGTCGTTTTGTTCTCACTCGGCATGGTGAAATACCTTCTCGATATCCAGCGCCATGTAGTGGCGGTATGAGACTTCTGTTTCGCCTGATGCTAGGCGCTCCAGTGCTGCGTCGCATTGTTCTTGCGTCTCAAACCCCATGCCGAAAATCAGGTTCTCTCGCCCTCGCACGTCGCGCTGCAAATCGACAATGGTGTAGATCGTCGTGTGAAGCGCGTTCATTAGCTTGGTGCAAACTGCATATCGCTCGTTGGCCGCCATCACACGATAGCGCACCCGCTCGCTGGCGAACTTGATAAGGTCGCCCCTGGCAATTCGCTCGGTCGTCTGATTCTGGTCAGCCATGATTTGCAAGGTCCTCACTCGCCTTGTCCCAGCCGTGTTGCCACGCCGCACGTTCCCATTGGTCATTCGTATATGGGTTGTCATACTCGCTGGCGTCGCACATCCGGTCTCGATATCCCTCATTAAACGGATGAACGACGATGGGCGGCTTGACGGATGGCGATGCCGCTGCGTTCGCCTGCGGGGTTCTGCCTCTGGTTATGCAATCTGCCGCACGGTCTACGAGGCACGCGCTCATGCCATCTGTCAACTCTGGGTCTCGGGTCGTTTGGAATTTTCCGTCAGCCACGAGCGATCTCCTTACTTTCTGCCACGGGGCTGCCTCTTGAGCCACTCGGAAACGATTCTCTCGACCATGGATGAGATAGACCGTCCGTCTTTCTCAGCCGCCTTGGCCAGAGCTTCTTTGGTCTGCGCGTCCAAGCGCACAGCTATTCTCTCGTCTTTTGCCATGGCGTAACCTACTTTGCTCCGAGGAAAATGTCAACGCACTGTTGACGGATGTTGACATCAATCTCGGTAGCCGGTAAATAGGGTGGTGTCAACGCAAGATAGCCGTTGGCGAACGGAACCCCGGAGACGAAGATGACACATCTAGCTAAGCGTGCCCCAGAGTTCTTACCGGACCGGTCTGGCGTCTATTTGCAGGGCGTCTACACGTTCGACGAATTGCTGGCGATCTCGATCGACAACAGACTTTCACCGAACGCGGTTGATGCATTGATCGAAAAGCAGCAAGCGGCCCATACGGAGATAACATGAGCTACGAAGCATGGGGCGATGGTGGAGACGAGGATATCGGCTTCACGGAAGATCGCGTAGGCGAGATTGGAATGGAGTGCTTCCGGCGCGGCGTCCAGATGTGCCGTGAGATGATGGCACGTTTTGTCGAACAGGGCGGCGACGCCACTACGGCAGGAAGCATTCGCGCTAACTGGAACCCAGCATGGGGTGATGATCCAGGCAAGCCAACCGATGCGGACTATGACCAGGACCGCACAGGCTTCGACCCCTTCGCCTGCGCGTAATCAAACCCCGGATAGCGCTCCATGCCCGAACTATCGCACACAATCGCTTATCGAGCCGTCGTAGGCGCGGTGCACAATACAGTGCATGCACATCCGCGCTGGTCTATCCCACGTGATTTTGCGCGCTCCGTTGCTAAGCGCGCTGCCGGGACACTGTTGGCGCATAGCGGCCACTCAGTGTTGGCCGCCTCCGGGCGGTCAGATCGGAAACGGAAGCTAGCTACTTCTGTTCTGGGGCAGGCGACGGGTACCAGAGAACGTCGCCTGCTTTCCCGCATGCAGACCGAACTGACGCGGATGATCGGGCGTCCTGGCGGAGACGAGGAAAAACGAACAGAGCTGATTGCTGCGGCGCGCGCGATAAAGCTGTGCGTCAAGCGCGTAACGTAACACCGATGACGCGCATTTATACTAGTGATGGCACTTTTGATGCGGAGCCCCCGCAGCGTAAACGTCGGGCCAAACCTCGCGCCCTTCGCTTTAGTGACATTAAGGTTGGCAATGAGCTGTCAAAGCGCATGACGTGGCATGGAGAGCGGGCGGTGACATTCTATGTGGTAACGGATTTATGGTTCGATCCGGTGGCCGGTCAGAGAGATCATGAGGCGGGTAACATGGTGGCGGTTCGTAGAATTGAACCGTTCCCAACCGACAGGAAGGAACCTCACACCAGGCGGGGGCTGGCCAGTCAAGGCTTTCGCTATCGCTATTCCGACATGCGCAACGCCTAAACCCTCCGGAGAAGACGAGATGATGAAGCCTCAGTATGTGCCGAAGGATCGCAACCAACGCTTGTTCAAGTTGGTCGAAGAACTCGGCGAGTTACAGGCGGCGCTTGGTAAGGCTGGTCGGTGGGGAATGCTTAGCGTCAATCCCGAGTTGCCCGTTGAGCAGCAGGAGACGAACGCAGCGTGGATACTGCGCGAAATGGATGACGTGCAGGATGCGATCAAGGCGTGTCGTGAGGACGTGCGGGCTGAGTTGGATGAGATTGACGCTCGACGGTTCGCCTGGACTGAAACCGATCCCTTCTGACGCTGAACCGAAACCCCAAGTTCGGGCCTCGGTCATGGTAACGCCGAGGGCCTTTAGCAGCACAGCTACCGGCGCTGCCCCGACCGAACGAAACCCCGAACTAGGAACGCACGATGCGAGTTATCTTGAATCTCCCGCGTGAGGAGCCGCCGAGCAACGTCAGAGAAGCTCTGCGCATCGTCATGATGTGGCTTCGAGAAGTTGAGGCGAGGGAGAAAGAAGTGGAAGAGCGCTACCGCGAGATGCAACAAAGGTTGCAGAACACTCCTCCCGTCCGCGACTGGCGCGACGAACTCTAAACCCCGATGAGAGTAGTGGCCGCTATCATCGTGCTTCTGGTATCTGGTGCGATCAGCCGATCAATCGCTCACGACCTGTCGTTCGCAACCTGGGTGGCGACTTCCCTAGCGCTATGGGCTGGGAAGGGAATTTCCGACTGGCTAACGTCTGATCCAGGTCGGCGCTAAGACCCTCCGGTAGGCGCCCCGCACCCCATGCCAGAATTTGACCTAGGGCACTTCAGATGGATCGCCGCAAATCCTTTGGGGTTGATGGCGCCAGCGCTTCGATGGGGCAGCGTCAGGTGCTGCTACGAGCAGTCGTGGGAGCGTAGTGCAATGTGCGGCGAGCTGGTGATGCCGCCAACGGCAGAGGCGTACGTTGCGGCGATTCGGGCGGGGGTGGCGTAGGGGCCAGAAGGTTTGCCACTCCACTCGAAATGCCCCGTAAACGTGCGGTGGATAAACTTGGGGGTTGTCAGTCTAAGGCGCTGATTACCCACAAACGTGGCGCTCCCCTCAGCTCCACCACCGTCCCGCATAAGTCATTGAAAACTAAACGGAAAATGGAAAGGTTTGTCACTTTCCTGGCTTAGGTTTGCCACCCATCATGCCGATCGCTGTGCGCGCCATGTTCTCCTGATCCACGTCGCGAGTGTATCGCTCGGCCTCTGACAGCGTGCGGTGGCCAGTCACGGCCATGATCTGGCGAGCTGTCCCGCCGCCTTCTGCCACACGCCTGGCCGCCGCCTTGCGCAGTCCGTGTGGCGACTTTGCCACGCCGGACGCTCGGGCGCAGTCGATGAACCAGTTGTAGAAGGCATTCCCCGACGCGAACGGATCGCCGCGCTGGGTGATGAGGAACGTCGTGTTGCCGGTCAGGCCGCATGCCTTGATCGCAGCCAATAGCTCGGGATGCACCATCAGCAGCAGCGGCTCCTTGGTCTTTTGCTGCACCACAGCAATCGTGTCGCCTGTAACATGCTGCGGCCCCATGCGGATCACGTCTGACCGGCGCTGGGCTGTGTAGAGCAGAAGGGCCAGTGCCAGCCGCGCACGTGTGCCGAGCGGCCATTTGGCCTCGAATGCAGCTATGTCCGCCTCAGTCCATGGCGCGAAGCCCTTCTTGTCATAGTGCACGCGGTCGATGTGCACGGTGGGGTCGTCCTCGCGCACCTCCTCCCGAATGGCGTGCGCCATCATCAGGTGCAGCACAGACAGAAGCCGATTTGCCGCGGCGGGGGTTGTGGCCTTCTGGTCGATCATGCGGGCGACATGGCGGCGCTCGATCAGCCTGGCCGGTTTGTCGCCATGGGCAGCGGTCAGGCTATCCAAGATCCGGCGATACACCGCCTTGGTGGATGCTGACAGGTTGGTGAACGACGCCGAAGCCCGCCAGGACGCCGCCAGTTCTGCGATCGTGCTGGCCTTCCCGATCGGCGCCGGAGTGGTCTCTTTGATGCCCTGGAGCGCGGCCTGATATGCTGCCATGAACTCGCTCGAGCCTGGGGCGCCTGGTAGGGGAATGCGCTTACCGCGCCGCCGAAAGTAGAAGCGCAGCCGGCCGTGGCGATCGTAGAAGCGGTTGACGTACTGCAGGCTTAGGAGGGTCACATCTCGTCCCAAGGGTTTCGTTCCGCCTCAGTAGGCAACGCTTCGAAGGCGGCGTCCAGCGCAACCCGATCCCATACCCGCCTGGCGCCAATGTGCTTCGGCCGTGGCATCAGGCCGACGGCGATCATCTCGTCGAACTTGGTGGTGCCCACGCCGACGTATTCAGCCGCCGCCTCGCGTCCCATGCCACGCGGCAGCGCGCCAGCCGGCAGGGCGCTGGGCCTTGGCAGAACGGCTGTGCGCTCAGGCATGCGCCACTATCCATGACAAAAGCAGGGCACCAAGGCATTGATCGTGCCAGTTCAATTCCTCGTGGCAGCGCTTGCACAGCGGACGCAGATTGTGGATCTCGTCACTCCCGCCATGGCGTTTCGGGCAAATGTGGTCGATTGTCATGTTGCGGATGGGCAGATCACAGGAACAGATGGCGCAATGTCCGCCCCATCTGTCCCACAGCGTCTCTCTCGTGCGCCGCAACCAAGCGGCTCGTTCGATACGGAGTGCCAGAAAGTATGCGTGTTGCTGCTTCCCGGTGTTCTCCCACGCTTGTTCGGAGGCTGACTCACCCACCCCGCACTGCCTCCCGCTCCAGCACGGGCCGCACATCGTCATGCGTCCACAGCTCGCATGTCGTGCGCCCAACCATATCGAACTGGTCGCTCGCGCAATGCGGACAGCACATGCGCGATGTCTCGCAGACGACCAGATGAATGCAGGCGCGGCAGATCATGGTGGCGGTTGTATCATTCGGCATCGGGTTGATCTCCAAGCGCATACTTCATTGCCGCGAGTAGGCTTCTGTATCGCATCTCCATGCTCTCCCAGCGCCTGATATCGTCTTGCGTGGCGTAACGGCACAGCTTCGTCTCGCTATCTACCACCAGCGGATGCGGCGGGATCGTCTCATTCTTTGGCATGGTGATTTTCCATAATGCGCTTCATGGCTATGCTATACTGGCTACCACCACGTGTTCGCGTGAACTGATAATGCTTGCCTCCCTTGTCTATCATGAAAGCCCGCAGTTTCTTCTCACGATCGGTATCCACATCGCAAAGTATCTCGCCCTTGTATGGCGTCATGTCGTCTGCCATCGGGGCGAACCAGGACCGCAGGACATCCTTGGATGCTTCGCTGTGGAGTGACACGCCAGTCCAGTAGGATTTCGGCCTGCGCCGTTTGGTCGTATCGGTTTTGCTATTTGTCACCGAAAGTCCTCCGTGACTGGCGGTAGCTTCACCCGCCCTATGCTGATTGCCACCTTGATTGCGACGGCGCGGACAAACTCGGCATCATCTGCATCCTTCGATTGTCCCATAAGCCGGAGTGTGTCTCGCACGAACTCTTCGGTGCGAGCCAGTTTGTCGTTCCACGCAAGTGTCATTTAGAACGGAATTTCGTCGTCTAGATCGACTGCTGGCGCTTTTGCGCGCGTAGGGGTGCGTGCAACCGGCTGTGACTCGGACGTTCCCGAAGCCTTGATATATCCACGGATTACATTCTTCGCCGGATAACCATCCTTGGCGGCTTGTGTGCCAATGGTGCAACGACCGACACGATCGATCATCTCGCCTTCTTCCAGCGTGCCATTCTCGTAAGATCGCAGCAGACCACATGATGCCGCAAAGTGTCGGATCTTCCATGCCGACTTCTCTGCATTCACCAAATAATCAAACAGCATTTTGCGATTTCCGTCGCTATCGAAAATCCATACCTCCAATGCAAACATATCATTGCCACTGGAGCTTTCTTTCTCTTCCGCAGATTTGACCTGGAAATCGTAATCACCGTCAGACCAGAGATTGGAGGATTGTTCGTCGGCTTCTTTTTCGGAAAGGGGTGTAACGCGCATGATGGTTCTCCTTTTATGCCGCCAAGCGGCCTTTCAGATGATCAATAGCCTTTGTCATTCTCTCGCTTGGCATCTCGTCCCATGATGAAACGTTGGCTGTCGCCAGCCATTTCTCGACGGTGCCTTCTTCGAGCTTTACTACCTCAAGCAATCGGTTGATTTCGGCAACCTGCTCGGGCGTGGCCAAGTCGATTGGGACGCTTGCCTCTTCCACAACATCTCGGCCATAGAGGTTTGAGAAAGCCTCATAAGACCATTCAAACGTAGATGCATGTGGGAACGGCGCAATTCGGCTTTTCCGCACGCGCCCAAATC
>Ga0209006_10000209_pt1 | contig 60737 bp, 60 predicted proteins | sample JacPin_JW_Ref_O2_FD_188567 | JGI IMG/M metagenome (GOLD analysis project Ga0209006, IMG submission 188567) | Forest soil microbial communities from Algoma, Ontario, Canada - Jack Pine, Ontario site 1_JW_Ref_O2 (SPAdes) (version 2) | ecosystem: Environmental > Terrestrial > Soil > Boreal...
CGGCCGTTCGACGACACGCTCGACCCGCAGCGGCTCGCCGAGCAGGCCAGCTCGACGAGCAAGCCGGTGGACCTCATCACGCTGCGACCCGACGACAACAACCGGGTGTCGCCGACGATCAGCCAGCTGCCCGGCGTGCTGGTCACACCGCAGGCCGATCTGCTTCCCACCGACGACGGGTTCGCGCCGACCCTGGTTGATCAGGTCAAGAAGACGGTAATCAACCAACTCGACGGCCAGGCCGGCTGGCGGGTCGTCACCGTCAACCAGAACGGAGCCGACGTCGGCATCCTCAACGAGGTGCCGGGCACGCCGGCCCCGTCGGTGTCGTTGACCCTGGACCGGTCGATCCAGAACGCGGCGCAGCGCGCGGTGGCCGCCGTCGGCAGGCAGGCGATGATCGTGGTGATCAGGCCGTCCACCGGCGGGATCCTGGCGATCGCGCAGAACGCCGCGGCCGATGGGCAGGGACCGCTGGCTACCACCGGCCTGTTCCCGCCGGGATCGACGTTCAAGGTGATCACCGCGGGCGCGGCGATCCAGCGGGACATGGCCACCCCCAATACGCTGCTGAACTGCCCCGGCACGATCGACATCGGCCACCGCACGATCCCGAACTACGGCGGCTTCGCCCTCGGGATGGTGCCGATGTCGCGGGCGTTCGCGAATTCGTGCAACACGACTTTTGCCGAGCTGGCGAGCAGAATGCCGCCGACGGCGTTGACGGTCGCGGCGGCCCAGTACGGCATCGGGCCTGACTATTCGGTCGCAGGCCTGTCGACGGTGACGGGGTCGGTGCCGCCGACGGTCAACCTGGCGGAGCGCACCGAGGACGGCTTCGGGCAAGGCACGGTGCTCGTCAGCCCGTTCGGTATGGCGTTGGCTGCCGCGACCGTCGCGGCCGGGAAAACGCCTGTGCCGCAACTGATTCTGGGCCGCCCGACCGAGATCACCGGTGATCGCACCGACATCACCCCGCTGATGCTCGACGGCCTGCGCCCGATGATGCGACTGGTGGTCACCAGCGGTACGGCGAAGGACATCTCCGACGCCGGCGATGTGCACGGCAAGACAGGGGAGGCCGAGTTCGTGGGGGGCTCGCACTCGTGGTTCGCGGGCTACCGCGGGGACATGGCGTTCGCGGCGCTGATCGTCGGGGGTGGCAGCTCGGAGTACGCCGTGCGAATGGTGAAGGGAATGCTCGGCGGGTTGCCGCCGGACTATCTCTCCTGAGTTCTGTTTCAGAGGCCACTGTGTGGCTTGCGAACGGTCACTTGTGAACGCGATTGCGCGCGTCTTGTGAAGACAACCCACGCACCCGGCGCGCGGTAAGTTGGACACGCCATGACGAGTATTGGTGAGCAGCAGGTCGAGCTGCGGGTGTCAGATGCCGATCGCAACGGCACGCTGCGCCGGCTGCATAACGCTGTCGCGCTGGGTCTGATCGACATCCACGAATTCGAGGAGCGCTCGTCGCGGGTGGCGCACGCCCGCACGCGGGGCGAGCTGGACATCCTGGTCGGCGACCTGCCGGGTCCCGGCGCGATCGTCACGTCCGCGGCCGACCGGGTGGAACTGCGGGGCTGGCTGGGGTCGCTCAAACGGCACGGCCAGTGGATCGTGCCGACGCGGCTGGCGCTGGTGCGGCGTGTCGGCTCGGTGGAGCTCGACCTCACCAATGCGCGCTTCGCCGGGCCCGTGGTCGTGATCGAGCTCGACATGGTCCGCGGGTCGTTGGACCTGCGACTGCCGGACGGGGCGAGCGCGTCGATCGACGACGTGACGGTGTACGGCGGCAGTGCCCGCGATCTGCGCAAGAGCGCGTGTGCCGAGGGCACGCCCCACGTGGTGCTCACCGGCCGGATGGTGATGGGTTCGGTGAAGATCCGCGGGCCGCGACGGCAGAAGCTGCGGCGGTTCCGTCAGCGCTGACCGCGGGTTTTACTCTTCGCGCAAGCGCTCATCGGTACCGTCACTCGGTACCGTCACGAATTTAGCCGCTCGCCTAGGCTGGTGGCATGACCGTTCGTTCTGCGCTGCGCTCCGGCGTGCTTTCGCCGACCCGCGCAGTGCCGTCATCGATCCCACGGCCCGAATACGTCGGCAAGCAAACCGCTGCCGAGGGTACCGAGCCGTGGGTGCAGACCCCCGAGGTGATCGAGACCATGCGCATCGCGAGCCGCATCGCGGCGGGGGCGCTGGAAGAGGCCGGCAAGGCCGTTGCCCCGGGCGTCACCACCGACGAGCTGGACCGCATCGCGCATGAATTCATGGTCGATCATGGCGCTTACCCGTCGACGTTGGGGTACAAGGGTTTTCCGAAGTCGTGCTGCACGTCGCTCAACGAGATCATCTGCCATGGCATCCCCGACTCGACGGTGATCGAGGACGGCGACATCGTGAACATCGATGTGACCGCCTACATCAGCGGCGTGCACGGGGACACCAACGCCACGTTCCTGGCCGGCGACGTCGCCGAGGAGCACCGGCTGCTCGTCGAGCGCACCCGTGAGGCGATGATGCGCGCGATCAAGGCCGTCAAGCCGGGCAGGTCGCTGTCGGTGGTCGGTCGGGTCATCGAATCGTACGCAAACCGCTTCGGTTACAACGTCGTTCGCGACTTCACCGGCCACGGCATCGGCACCACATTCCACAATGGGCTGGTGGTGCTGCACTACGACCAACCGTCGGTCGCCACCGTGCTGGAGCCGGGCATGACGTTCACGATCGAGCCGATGATCAACCTGGGCTCGCTCGACTATGACATCTGGGATGACGGCTGGACGGTCGCCACCAAGGACCGCAAGTGGACCGCCCAGTTCGAGCACACGCTGGTGGTCACCGACGACGGCGCCGAGATCCTGACGGTCGTGTGAGCAGGCCGGCCGCGACAGTGTCGTCACATTCACACTCGGCGATTTCGTGACGGGGGCGCTGCTGGTAGCCGGCACCAGCTCCGACGCAGGCAAGTCGATGGTCGTCGCCGGGCTGTGCCGGCTGCTGGCCCGCAAAGGCGTGCGGGTGGCGCCGTTCAAGGCGCAGAACATGTCCAACAACTCCGCAGTGACCGTCGAGGGCGGGGAGATCGGCCGCGCGCAGGCCATGCAAGCCCGGGCGGCGGGGCTTGCGCCGAGCGTCCGGTTCAACCCGGTGCTGCTGAAACCCGGCAGCGACCGCACATCGCAACTCGTGGTGCGGGGTCAGGTGGCAGGCTCGGTGCATGCCGGCGAGTACATCGAGCACCGGAACTGGCTCGCCGCGGTGGTGGCCGCCGACCTGGAGTCGCTGCGGGCCGAGTTCGATGTTGTCATTTGCGAGGGCGCCGGATCGCCAGCCGAAATCAATTTGCGTGCGACCGATCTGGCGAACATGGGGTTGGCTCGCGCGGCGGGTCTTCCCGTCGTGCTGGTCGGCGACATCGACCGCGGCGGGCTGCTGGCGCACCTGTTCGGCACCGTTGCCGTGCTCGAGCCTGCCGACCAGGCGTTGATCGCCGGCTTCGTGGTCAACAAGTTCCGCGGCGATCCGGCGTTGCTGGAACCGGGGCTGCGACAGCTGCTCGAGCTCACCGGCCGACCCACCTACGGCGTGCTGCCCTATTGCGACGAGCTGTGGCTGGACACGGAGGACTCGCTGTCGGTGCTGGCCGCGCGCGTGGTGGGCACACCGCAGCCGCCGCGTGGTGAAAGCTGGCTGCGGGTGGCCGCGGTCCGGCCGCCGCGGATGTCGAACTCCACCGACGTCGAGGCGCTGGCGTGCGAGCCCGGGGTGCTGGTCCGGTGGACGGTTAACCCGGCCGACATCGTCGATGCCGACGTGGTGGTGATTCCGGGCACCAAGTCCACCGCAGCCGATTTGGCCTGGCTGCGCGATCGCGGATTGGCCGACGCCGTCGTCGCCCACGCCGGTGCGGGCAAGCCGGTACTCGGTATCTGCGGGGGCTTTCAGATGCTGTGCCGGCGGATCGACGATCGCGTCGAGTCACGCGCGGGGCTCATCGACGGGCTTGATCTGCTGGACGCTGACGTCGAGTTCTGCCCGGAAAAGACTTTGCGGCGCTGCGACGTGCCGGTTTCGGGCTACGAGATTCACCACGGGCAGATCAGCAGGTGCGGCGAGGCCGAGTGGTCGCATATCGGCATTCGTCGCGGTGCGGTGTACGGAACGCACTGCCACGGCCTCTTCGACGACGACGAGTTTCGACGGGAGTGGCTGACCGAGGCGGCGCTCGCAGGCGGACGGGACGGTTTCATGGTCGCGGACGACGTCAGTGTGGCCGCGCGCCGTGACGCGCAGCTGGACACGGTCGCCGATCTGCTTACTGCACACCTCGACGTCGATGCCGTCTGCGAGCTGTTGGACACCGGCCCGCCGCCGCGGCCGACAGTGGTCGCCCACCTGCGTCAGTAACCTGTCAGCGTGCCCAGATCTTCCGCCCTGATCTGCATCGCGGCCGCGCTGGTCGCGGGGTGCGCGGCGCCGATCAGCGGCACCCCGACGTGGCCGGGGGCGAGGCTCGACAAGGTCCTGCTGACGGAACCCGATTTTCCGCCCGGCGCCGGCTACGGCCGAATCGTGGACCAACCCGGCCAACCGGACAACGCGGGCGGCCCACCGGCGATGATGTCGTCGCCGCAGGGCTGTTCGAACGGGCTCACCGACGTGATCGCCGCACACGCCGAGCGCGGTCCCGGCAGTGCCGCGAAGTACAGCGTGATCTACAACGGCGCACGGATCGTGATGACCGTGCTCACGTCGCAGCTCAGCATCGACGAACTCGCCGCCGAGGCGAACCGCTGCCACAGCTTCAACGCCTACTTTGACCGCAAGTCGCCGCCGATTCCGATCACCACCACCAAGCTGCCGTCGTCGCGGCCGGGCCAATTGGTGTATCAGCAGACGATGCTGTTACGAGGAATTAACAATAGCGTCTACATGTCATTCGAGAACATCGGCCGGATGGCGGTGTTCGGAATCGCTTTTCCGACAATGCAACTGAGTGATGGAAATCCACCGCCGCCGAAAGCCTCGCTGCCACAGACGTTCACTGAGATCGCCGATCGCCAGGCTCAACGCATACAGGACGCAATCTGATCATCTCCTACCAGAGCGCCAAAAAACCATGCGGCAGCACGGCCAAAGCCTGTACCGTGCGAAAAGTGCCCTCGACGATGCTCACCGTCGACGGATTCCCGGTAGCGGTCAGTGTGGCGGGCCCCGAGAAGGGCCCTGTCGTTGTGATGCTCGGTGCCGCGCATCATGCCCCCGGCGCATATGACGCGGTGTGTCACCGACTGCACACGGCGTCCCTTCGCACAGTCGTCATCGCGCCTGACCGTCGGCTCACGCCGAAGTCGGTGCTGGGCGTCCTTGATTCGCTCGGCGTGAAGTGGGCGTTGCTGGTCGGTGACCGCGTCGGCGGCGAACTCGCTTGGGAATTGGCGGCGAGTCGCCTGGACCGGTTCATCGGGCTGGTGGTCATCGACCGCGGCCACCCCAAGGTCGCCGACATGACCGGGGTAGTGCGCGACGAGCACTGCCCACCTGTGGAGATCAACACGACCGCGCTCGTCAGCACGCCGGCCGCCCGCGCGGTCGCCAAGGCAAGCCAGCGGTACGTCTACGGCGATTTCCGGCTGGTCGAACTGCTCGGCCGGCGCAACGCACAGGAGTCGACTGCGCAGCTCGCGGCTGAAATCGTGCTGCGCACGAGCACCTGGTGACATCTACGGCTGCGGCGATTCCGGCGTCCACTCCTGCGGCAAGCGTGGGTGACCGGGGAACAGAAAGTCGATGAACGCGGTGGCGGTCGGCTGGGGTTCGTGATTGGCCAGCCCCGGGCGTTCGTTGGCCTCGATGAAGACGTAATCGTCGCCAGTCACGTCGGGGACGAGCAAGTCGATGCCCGTTACCGGGATGCCGATCGCCTCGGCCATTCGCACCGCCACCCGGCAGAGTTCCGGGTTCACCTTCGCGGTGACGTCATGGATCGTTCCGCCCTGGTGCAGGTTCGCGGTGCGACGCACGCGTAGCCGGGTTCCTTCCGGCAGCACGTCGTCGTATGACCACCCGGCCTCGCGCACGGTCCCGTCGGTGACGTCGTCGAGCGGGATCCGCGACTCGCCACCGGTGGCCGCGGAGCGGCGTCGGCTCTCGGCCTCGATCAGGTCGCGCAGCGTGTGCCGCCCGGTCCCGATGACCTCGGCGGGCATCCGGATCGCCGCGGCGATGACCTGGCCGTCGATCACGACCAGGCGCAGGTCGTCGCCGTGCGCCCGCTGCTCGATCAGCACCTCGGGGCAGTGCTGGCGGGCGCGCGCGAGCGCGGCGTCGAGCTCCTCGGGTCCGTCGACACCGACCGTGATCCCCTTGCCCTGCTCGCCGCGGGTGGGTTTGACCACCACGTCCCCGACCTTCTCGAGGAACGCATGATCCCGCTCGTCGAAGGTGGCCAGCCGGCCGCGGGGCACCGTGACGCCGGCCTCGACCGCGATGCGCCGGGTCTGCCGTTTGTCGTCGCAGCGACTCATCGCGACGGCCGAGGTGAACTCCGACAGCGACTCGCGGGTAATCACGCTGCGCCCGCCGTGGGTGAGGCGCAATTCGCCGGTCTCGGCGTCGAGCACCTCCACCTGGATCCCGCGTCGCAGCGCCTCGTCGGCAACGATCCGGGCGTACGGGTTCAGGTCGTCGACGGTCTCCGGCGGCGGCGTGAAAAGCGGCTCGTTGATGGCGTTCTTGCGCTTGATGCACAGCACCGGGACGCGCTGGAATCCGAGCTTCTCGTACAGCGCGATCGCCGCGGCGTTGTCGTGCACCACGGACAGGTCCAGGTACGCGCGTCCCGCGGTGCGGTAGTGCTCGGCCAGCGCACGAGTCAGCACTTCGCCAACGCCCGGCAGGCCCGCCGCGGGGTCGACTGCCAGCGACCACAGGCTGGAGCCGTGTTCGGGGTCGTCGAACAACCGCTGGTGATCGACCCCGGTGACGGTGCCGACCACGGTTCCGTCGTTGTCACGCACGGCGACCAAATACGTCACCGCCTCGTTGTCGACGTGGTTGGTCCAGATCTGTTCCACCCGCGCGGGCACCATCCCGCAGCGCACGTAGACGCGGTTCATTTCCTCCGCGTCTTGCGGCGATTCCAGCGTGCGGACGGTGATTCCGGTCGGTGACCAGGCCAGGGGTTCATCGGAGAAGCGCAACCGGTAGGTGTGGCTCGGATCGATGAAGAGCTCGTGAGGCGAGCGGGCCACGACGACGTGCGCCTCGCTGGCGTACATGCAGATGTCGCGGCGTCCCGGCCCCTCGCGTCGAAGCACCTCGGCGAGGTGGTTCGGGTCGGAGAACGTTTGCCCGAAGACCAAACTGCCCCAGCCGAGGTCGAGCACCACGTTATCCGGCATCGCGTCGACCAGGTGGGCCGGCGGCGCGTCGTGCAATCCGAGCGTGATCGCTTCGGGACTGTCGTCGCCGGATTTCGGGGCTGCGCCCACCCGGTCGACAGTACGGGAAGCGAGCCGCCCGCTCTCGAGAAGCGCTGCTGTTGCCGTCCGCGCCGTTGGCACCGGTCACGGAAGGCGGGACACTGATCTGGTGAGCCAACAGGTGCCGCGATTGACCGAGCGGATCGGCGACCTGTTGCGCGCGCGGGGGCTGAGGCGGACCGCGCCACGCATCGCGGTGCTGGCGACCCTGCAACCGGTTCGCGGGCACCTGTCGGTGGCAGAGATTCACCGGCGGCTGCTCGACTCCCACGATGTCGAAGGCCCGCCGCCGGACGTGGCGACGGTCTACCGCACGGTGACCACGCTGGTCGAGGCCGGCGTGCTGCACGCATTGTCCATCGAGGGTGGTGTCACCACGTACGGGGTGGCGGAGGATCCGCACCACCACGCCGTGTGCACGCGCTGCGGGACGATCATCGAGGTGCCCGCCCAGCGGCTGACGTCGGCGCTGGAGCACGCGATCGAGGGCAGCTCGTTCACGCTGTCCGACCGGGCAGGGTTGACGTTGCACGGCTTGTGCCCGAAATGCCAACCACTGTAACAGATTACGCAGACTCCGGCTCTGGTTCGACGGTGTCGATCTGCCTGATCGGGCCGGTGAACCACTTCTTCACCGACGCGTGCCAGTAGATCCACAGCAGCAGAAGCGTGCCACCGACCAGAATCGGCGTGTAGTTGACGTACTTCCACGCAAAGGCCGGATCCCACGGCATGCCGGTGTTGCTGTACGGGAACAGCGCGATGATCGACGTGATGACGATCTCCGCGATGGCGACCGGCGCCATCCACTTCCAGTGCCCCCGCAGGTTCCAGCTGCCGCGATCGAAGCCTTCACCGACCTTCCAGCGGTAGTAGATCGGCACGGCGAAGCACAAGTAGAGACCCACGGTGCCGATCGACACCACCGCGAAGAACGCCACAGGCACAGGTGCGCCGTTGATGTCGACCTCGACCAGCGCGGGCAGCGTGATGATCGCCGCGATGAGGGCGGTCACGATCACGCCGTTGGCGGGCACCCTGTTGGAGCTGAGCCTCGACCACAGCTGGTGTCCCGGAACGGCGCGGTCCCGGCTGAACGCGAACAACATCCGCGACGCGCTGGTCTGGCAGGCGGTGGTGCAGAAGAACTGCCCCGCGGTCGAGATGAAGAGCACGATCGCCGCCCACTTGGTGTCCAACGCCTGACTGAAGATCGTGGCTACCGCGCCGCCCTTTGCCGACACCTCATCGGCATTGTTGACTGCGAACAGGAAGGACAACAACAGGATCCAGCCGCCGATCGCCGAGTAGAAGATCGACTGCCAGATGCCCTTGGCCGCGGCGTTGGCGGCACTCTTCGTCTCCTCGGACAGGTGAGCGGACGCGTCGTACCCGGTGATCGTGTACTGGGTGAGGATCGCGGAGATCGGGAGCACGAACAGCAGCCAGCCCCAGCCTTTGTCGCCGCCGAACATGCCGGTGTTGTTGATGGTTTTGGCGAACACGTCGGACAAGCTCGCGTGATGGTCGGGCAGCACGATCAGGATCAGGACGACGGCCGCCGCCCCGGCCACGTGCCACCACACCGAGACGTTGTTGATGATCGCCAGTAGGTGGCTGGAGAAGATGTTGATGATCGCCGCCGCGGCCAGGATGATCACGAACAGCAGGAACACCCGCTTCAAACTGTAGCCGTTGAGCCAGCTCTGGCTGAACGTGCCCAGCGTGAGATCGAGGAACGTCGCGCACCCATATGACACCGACGCGAGGATCGCTACCAACCCGATCAGGTTCAGCCAACCCGTGTAGTAGCCTGCTTTGGCGCCACCGAGTCTGCTTGCCCACCAGTAGATTCCGCCGGATGTCGGGTACGCGGACACCAGCTCGGACAGGCACAGGCCGATGATCAGGATGAACATCGACACGATCGGCCAGCCCCATGCGATCGCGGCGGGGCCGCCGTTGTTCCACCCGAGCCCGAACGAGGTGAAGCACCCCGCGAGGATCGAGATGATGGAGAACGAGATCGCGAAGTTGGAGAAGCCCGACCAGGAGCGCATCAACTCCTGCTTGTAGCCGAGGTTGGCGAGCATTCGTTCGTCGTCTTCCTGCAGGTTTTCATGACCCTCGGGCACGTTTTCTCTCCTTCAGACGTGCGGGCGCAAGCCGCTCACTCCGTAGGGGACAATAAAGCGTCAAAGGTCTGAAGTCCTACCTTTGGCAATGACAGTTCGGTTAAATCGATCCGTGATGGGCCTGAGAGGGGTGTCCAATGGTTGACTTTCCGTCATGTTGACGTTGACACACCTCCATGAGCTGATCGCCGCGGGCAAGGTCGACACGGTGATCGTCGCGTTCGCGGACATGCAGGGCCGGCTGACCGGCAAACGCGTGGCGGCGCGGCTGTTCATGGAGGAGGTCGCCAAGCACGGCGTGGAGTGCTGCAACTACCTGCTCGCGGTCGACGTCGACATGAACACCGTCGACGGTTACGCGATGAGCAGCTGGGACACCGGCTACGGCGACATGGTGATGACACCCGACTTCGCCACCCTGCGGCACATCCCGTGGCTGCCCGGTACCGCGCTGGTGATGGCGGATCTGTCATGGGAGGACGGCAGCCCGGTCAGGCAGGCGCCGCGCAGCATCCTGGGCCGCCAGATCATCCGGCTCGCCGAGAGCGACCTGGTGCCGTACGTGGGCACCGAGCTCGAGTTCATGGTGTTCGACACCACGTATCGGGAGGCATGGTCGCTGGGATACCGCGGGCTCACGCCGGCCACCGACTACAACGTCGACTACGCGATGCTTGCCTCCACCCGGCTCGAGCCGTTGCTGCGCGACATCCGGCTCGGCATGATCGGCGCGGGGATGTACTGCGAGGGCGTCAAGGGCGAGTGCAACCTGGGTCAGCAGGAGATCGCGTTCCGTTATGACCGGGCGCTGGTCACCTGCGACAACCATACGATCTACAAGAACGGCGCGAAGGAGATCGCCGACAAGCACGGCAAGAGCCTGACGTTCATGGCGAAGTTCGACGAGCGCGAGGGCAACAGCTGCCACATACACATCTCGCTGCGCGGCGCCGACGGCAGTGCGGTGTTCGCCGACCAGGGCGCCGAGCACGGAATGTCCGAGCTGTTCCGCACCTTCATCGCCGGGCAGCTGGCCACGCTGCGGGAGTTGACGATGTTCTACGGGCCGAACATCAACTCCTACAAGCGTTTTGTCGACGGCAGCTTCGCGCCGACGGCGGTGGCGTGGGGTTTGGACAACAGGACGTGCGCGCTGCGGGTGGTGGGCCATGGTTCCGGCATGCGGATGGAGTGCCGGGCGCCGGGCGGCGACGTCAACCAGTATCTCGCGGTGGCGGCCCTGATCGCCGGCGGCCTGCACGGCATCGAGCAGAAATTGGAGCTGCCAGAGCCGTTGTCCGGCAACGCTTATGACAGCGGTGGGGAGCGGCTCCCGACCACGCTGGCCGAGGCCGCTGACCTGTTCTCGTCGTCGCGGGTCGCTCGCGAGGCATTCGGCGACGACGTCGTCGAGCATTACCTGAACAACGCGCGGGTTGAGCTTGCGGCATTCAACTCCGCCGTGACCGATTGGGAAAGGGTGCGTGGCTTTGAGCGGCTCTGACGATGCACGCCCCGTCGTGGGCATGACCACCTACCTCGAGCAGGCGCAGACCGGGATTTGGGATGTGCGGGCAAGCTTCTTGCCGCACATTTACTTCGAGGGCGTGACGCTTGCAGGCGGGATCGCGGTGCTGTTGCCGCCGCAGCCTGTCGACGAGCACATCGCGAACCGGGTGCTCGACGGGCTGGACGGCCTGGTGATCACCGGTGGCAAGGACGTCGACCCGGCGCGATACGGCCAGGCGCCGCACCCCAAGACCGACGAACCCCGCCACGACCGCGACGAGTGGGAACTCGCGCTGCTGGCGGGCGCGCTGAAACGTGGACTGCCGGTGCTCGGCATCTGCCGCGGCGCACAGGTTCTCAACGTCGCACTGGGCGGCACTCTGCACCAGCACCTGCCCGATGTCGTGGGACACAGCAGGCACCAGGCCGGTAATGCGGTGTTCTCCACATCGCGCGTCCACGTCGCTCCCGGCACTCGGCTGGCCACGCTGATCGGTGGCTATTCCGATGAGCAGTGCTACCACCACCAGGCCATCGCCGAGTTGGGCAAGGGCCTGATCGCCAGCGCGCGCGATTCGGACGGCGTGATCGAGGCGATCGAATTGCCTGGCGACACTTTCGTTGTCGCGGTGCAGTGGCATCCGGAGGAGCGCCTGTCCGACCTGCGTCTGTTCGCTGCCGTCGTCGAGGCGGCGAAGGCATTCGCGACGGAACGGATCCCGACATGACGACATCCGAGGTCATCAACCCGGCGACCGAAGAGGTGCTGCAGACCGTCGAACGTGTCGATGCCGCCGGGGTGGACGAGGCGGTGGCCCGGGCGCGAGTTGCGCAACGGCACTGGGCCGCACTGACGCCCGCGGACCGCGCCGCCGGGCTGCGGGCGTTCGCGGCGGTCGTGGACGCGCACGTGAACGAGTTGGCCGCGCTGGAAGTCGTCAACTCCGGGCATCCGATCTCCTCAGCCGAGTGGGAGGCCGGCCACGTAAGGGATGTGCTTCAGTACTACGCGGCCAGCCCGGAGCGCTTGTCCGGCAAGCAGATTCCAGTCGCGGCTGGTATCGATCTCACGTTCAACGAGCCGCTCGGCGTGGTCGGCGTGATCACGCCGTGGAACTTCCCCATGCCGATCGCGTCGTGGGGCTTTGCCCCTGCGTTGGCTGCCGGCAACGCGGTGCTGATGAAGCCGGCCGAATGGACTCCGTTGACGACGATCCGGCTGGGCGAACTCGCAATCGAGGCGGGGCTGCCCGCCGACCTGTTCCAGGTGCTGCCGGGGAAGGGCTCGGTGGTGGGCGAACGATTCGTCACCCACCCCCACGTGCGCAAGATCGTGTTCACCGGGTCGACCGAAGTCGGCACCAGGGTGATGGCCGGCGCGGCCGCACAGGTGAAACGAGTCACGCTCGAACTGGGCGGCAAGAGCGCAAACATCGTGTTCGACGACTGCGATCTGGAGCGCGCGGCCGCGACCGCACCCTACGGGGTGTTCGACAACGCAGGTCAGGACTGCTGCGCGCGCAGCCGGATCCTGGTGCAGTGCAACGTCTATGACCGATTCATGGAACTGCTGGAGCCCGCGGTCAAGGGTGTGGTCGTCGGCGACCCGAGTCGTCGCGACACCGAGATGGGACCGCTCGTGTCGCGAGCGCACCGGCAGACCGTGGCCTCCTACGTGCCCGATGACGCGCCAGTGGCGTTCCGCGGCGACGCGCCGACGGGACCCGGGTTCTGGTTCCCGCCCACCGTGCTGACTCCGCAACGCTCCGACCGCACCGTCAGGGAAGAGATCTTCGGACCGGTGGTCACGGTGCAGCCATTCGACGACGAAGCCGATGCGATTGCGCTCGCCAACGATACGGCCTATGGACTGTCGGGATCGATCTGGACCGACAACCTGTCGCGCGCGATGCGAGTGGTCCGGGCGGTGGAATCCGGTAACCTGTCCGTCAATTCGCACTCCTCGGTGCGCTACAACACGCCGTTCGGTGGCTTCAAGCAGTCGGGCCTCGGCCGTGAACTCGGGCCTGACGCACCGTTGTCCTTCACCGAAATCAAGAACGTCTTCTTCGCGATCGAAACGACCTAGAAGAGAGCTGGCCCCGGGAACCCGTATGACAATCGATCTGACCCAGCGACTGGCAGGCAGAGTGGCGGTGATCACCGGCGGCGCGAGCGGGATCGGCCTGGCGGCCGCGCGCCGGATGCGCGCCGAGGGCGCGACCATCGTCGTCGGTGACATCGATCGCGCCGCAGGAGAATCCGTGGCTGACGACCTCGGCGGGCTGTTCGTCCGGGTCGACGTGACCGACGAGTCCGCAGTCAACGCGTTGTTCGACAACGCGGCACAAAGCTGCGGGTCGGTCGACATCGCCTTCAACAACGCCGGCATCTCGCCGCCAGACGACGATCTGATCGAGAGCACCGGATTGCAGGCGTGGCAGAGGGTGCAGGACGTCAATCTGACGTCGGTCTACCTGTGTTGCCGTGCCGCGTTGCGCCACATGACTGCCGCCGGCAAGGGGTCGATCATCAACGTCGCGTCGTTCGTCGCGGTGATGGGGTCGGCGACGTCGCAGATCTCCTACACGGCGTCCAAGGGTGGAGTGCTGGCGATGTCGCGCGAATTGGGTGTGCAGTACGCGCGCAGCGGAATCCGCGTCAACGCGCTGTGTCCGGGCCCGGTCAATACCCCGCTGCTCAAGGAGTTGTTCGCCAAGGATCCGGAACGCGCGGCGCGCCGGCTGGTCCATGTTCCGGTCGGCCGGTTCGCGGAACCCGAGGAGATCGCCGCCGCGGTGGCGTTCCTGGCCAGCGACGACGCATCGTTCATCACGGCGTCGACCTTCCTCGTCGACGGCGGCATAAGCGCGGCCTACGTCACCCCGCTATGAGCGCCCAGCCGGTCAGTGATGCGTTGCTGCGTCCCGTGCGGCCGGGCAACGCGTTCGAGGACACCGTCGGGCGGCTGCTGCAGACCATTCGGCTCGGGGTCATCGCTCCTGGTGAATCGCTGCCGCCGGAACGTGAGCTGGCCGCCCGCCTTCAGGTCAGTCGCGACACCGTGCGGGAGGCGATCAAGTCGCTCGCGGAGGCCGGCTACCTGGTGGCGCGCCGCGGCCGATACGGGGGCACTTTCCTTGCCGATGAGCTGCCGATTCCCGGCGCGGATGGCGCACAGGGTATTACCCGGGCCGAGCTCGACGACGCGCTGCGGCTGCGGGAGATCCTGGAGGTGGGCGCGGCGCGGATGGCGGCGGCGCGCACGCTCACCGCCGCCGAGCGTGAGCTGCTCTGGTCACAGATGGCCGACGTCCGCGGCGCGGATCCGGCCGATTACCGGCGGCTCGACTCGCGGTTGCATCTGGCGATTGCCGAGCTGGTGGGTTTGTCGTCGCTGGTGCCGCTGGTCGCGGAGAACAGGATGCGGGTGAACCGGCTGCTGGATCGAATCCCGCTGCTGTCGCGCAATATCGCACACTCCGACGAGCAGCACGAGGCGATCGTCATCGCGATCCTGGCCGGCGACGCGGACGGCGCGGAGGCCGCGATGCGCGTGCACATTGCGGGGTCGGCGGCCCTACTGCACGGCTTCCTGGACTGACCGCTCGGGCTCGTGCGGGCCCTGATCCAGGCGGAACGGCGGGTACTCGTCGCGCATCAACAACGCATAAGACCGCACCCGGTAGCTCCACCGGTTGATACCGAGCAGCAAGCCGAACAGACCGCGGGGATAGCGGCCGGTGAACAGCAGCGCGACCAAGACGACAACGATCAAGATGCCGAACAGCGGGATCGCCCCCCAGTGGTGGCTTCCGTGGTGAGCGCACATCCGGCCCAGACCACCGAAGATCGCCGCGAGGATCAGGTAGTGCGGGATGGCCAACAGCCACCACTTCACCAGAACCAACCCGCGTGACAGGCGTTCCGGGTACTCGACGCCGAAATCCGCGGGATAGTCCGTGCTGCGCAACGTGAACGGAGGATACTGGTCGGTGCCCAGCGCGCCGTAGCCGTAAAAGCGCACCCGCCACGTCCACCGCAGCACGCCGACGCTGAAGTCGAACAGCGCGCGCGGGTAGCGGCCGGTGAACAGGATCCCGAAGAACGCGATCACGGTGACCACGAACATCGCGATGTGCAGGAAGACCAACACAATGAAATGTGGAATGAGCAGCAGCCACTTGACCAACCACAACCAGCGGGATACGGACTCGTGGTACTCACCGCGAAGCCCTACGGGGAGGGTGTCATCGAAACCGGCCATACCGCCGTTGTACGCCTGTACTGGGCCGATTGCCACAACGCGTGCGGCCAGACCTCAATGTTGCCGAGACGGTGGCCACTGCGGTTCGCCGCACAGTGCGAGCAGCGCGTTCTCGATCACCTCCGGCAACGCCGGGTGAATCCAGTACTGGCCCCGGGCCATATCCTGCGCGCCGAGCCCGAAGCTCATCGCCTGCACGATCGGCTGGATCAGCGAGGACGCCTGGTGGCCCATCAGGTGGGCGCCGAGGATCAGCCCGGTGTCGTCGTCGACGATCAATTTCGCGATGCCGGTGGTGTCCTCCATCGCCCAGCCATAGGCGACGTCACTGTAGTCCTGAACCTTGACCCTGATGTTGTGACCCTTTGCCCGGGCCTGGTTTTCGGTCAGCCCGACGCTGGCGACCTGCGGGTCGGTGAACACCGCCGAGGGTACAAACCGATGATCGGAGGCGACGAGCGAGCCGACGTCGTCCCAGTCCTGCAGCAGGTTGTGACGCACCACCCGCGCCTCGTGATTGGCCACATGCTTGAGCAGATACTCAGAACTCACGTCGCCCAACGCGAAAATGCCACGGGCCGAGGTGCGTTGGTATTCATCGACGAGGACGCGCCCGTCGCGGGTCACGTCGACACCGGCCGACTTCGCGTCCAGCAGGTCACCATTGGGTGTGCGGCCGGTGGCGACCAGGACCGTGTCGCCCCGCACAGCCGACCCGTCCTCGCAGATCAGCTCGACCTCGGGGCCCGCCGTTCGGGCGTCGACGATGGCGTGGTGGGCGTGGATCTCCCACTTCTTGGCGGCGATATCGGTGAAGCGCATCATGATCGTGTCGTCGTGGCCGCGCAGCAGCGTGCTGCCGCGGATCACCAATGAGACGTGACTGCCAAGTGACGAGAAGATGTGGGCGAACTCCGTCGCGACATATCCGCCGCCGACGATAACGAGATGGTGTGGCAGCTCGGCGATCCGCATGATCGTGTCGCTGGTGTGATACGGAACCCCTGACTCGGCGATGGATTTCGGCACCCGCGCGCGCGAGCCGACGGCGATCACCACCTTGTCGGCGGTGAACTCGTCGCCACCGTCGACCCGTAACGTATTGCGCCCGTTGCGGCCCGGGCCGAACCGGGTGTGCCGGTCGTACACGGTGACGTTGGGCGAAGAACTTCGATAGTTCTCGCCTGCGAGCGCCAACGGGTCGATGCGGCCGAAGATCCGGGACACGATGTCGGGCCACCGCACGCCGTTGACGTGGGCATCAACCCCGAATTGTGCTGATTCGGTGGCGCTTTCAGCCACTTCAGCGGTGTAGACGAACATCTTTGTCGGGATGCAGCCCACGTTGAGGCACGTGCCACCGAAGACACCCTGCTCGCAGATCGCCACGCTCATGTCGCGGTAGCGCTCATCGAGAACCGAGTTCCCCGAACCGGTTCCGATGATGGCCAGGTCGTAGTGCGTCATGACGTCTGCCTCTGATCGGTGCTGCCCGTCGATTCCGCGGACGCCGCGTACCAGTCCAGCCACGCCGAAAGCTCTCGATACGCGGCCTCCCGTGGTTCGGCCAGCGACAGGAACACGTCGTGCTTGGCGTCGGCGACGGGCACGACCGACGTGCGATTGCCGACGCAGCCCGCCCAACGCGCGATCTGTGCGACGTCGAGCACCGCGTCGCCGCGCTGCATCCGGGCCGGGTCCCTGGTCTCGGGAATGCTGTGATCCGACCGCAGGATCAGGTTCGGCACGCCGACATCGAGCCCGCGATGCAGCTGCGCCTGCCCGCGCCGGACGGCATGCATCCAGCCGACCGTGACGGGGAACCCGCCCAGCGGTTTCCAAGCCAGGTTGTAGTCGAACTCGCCGCCGTAGTCGCGGTGCAGGGTGGTCCCGTATCCGCCCTCGGTGGTCCCGCGCAGAACGCGCTTGCTGCCGAGCCGCGACGCCGCACCGATCGCCGCCGAAGTCACCGTGGCGCGCAGAATCGCCGGACCGTGAAGGTCGAAGAACGGGCTGTTGAGCACCAGGCCGGTGATGGCGAGCTTGGGTATCGCGCCGCGGCGCCGAAGCCGGTCCAGCCACAGCGTGATGATCAGCCCGCCGGCGGAATGGCCGTAAAGGAGGATCGTTGCGCCTGCCGTTTCCCCCGCAATGAGTGCCGCCGCCTGCGCCAGTTCAGCGTCGTAGCTGGACAGGTCCGTGGTGAAGTGCGGAGTCTGCCCCTCGCGCCAGGACCGCCCGCATTTGCGCAGGTCGAGCGCGTAGAACGCGAATCCACGAGCGGTGAAGGCGTCGGCAAGTTCGGTGTTGAAGAAGTAGTCGGTGTAGCCGTGCACCGCGAGGACGGCGCGGCCGGCGGATGACGTGGTGTCGTTTCCGGCACCTTTGCGGATCAGCGTGGCGACGATCTCGCCCTCATCATCGGGATCGGGGCCCAGCGGGAGTGTGCACCGCCAGTACCCATCGAGGACGTCTGGTTGCCACTTTGTCTGCTCTTCGCGTGAGCCGCTCATCGCCGCCGTCGCCACAGGGATCACCTTAGCCAGGGCCAATCACCGTCGGCCCCCCATCTCGCCGGGTGGCGTCCGGCCCGGCCGGGATAACCTGAGGTCAGCCACAGCCGCCATCGCCGCCGCCGTCACAGCCGCCGTCGCAAAAGAACAGCCGCCGTCGCAAAAGAAAGGGACGACCCAACTGGTGTCAGATCCAAAGACAGTCGACAAGGCGGACGTCGTGCTGGTGGGCGCCGGGATCATGAGCGCCACACTGGGGGCGTTGCTGCGACTGCTGGAACCGGATTGGTCGATCACCCTTGTGGAACGCCTGGACGGTGCCGCCGCCGAAAGCAGCGACCCGTGGAACAACGCGGGCACCGGGCACTCGGCTTTATGCGAGCTCAACTACACCCCGGAATTGCCCGATGGCTCGATCGACATCGCGAAGGCCGTCAAGGTCAACGAGGAGTTCCAGGTCACGCGCCAGTTTTGGGCGTATGGGGTGGAGACCGGAGTACTCACCGACGTGCACAGCTTCCTCAACGCGATCCCGCACGTGAGCTTCGCGCACGGCGCCGAGCAGGTCGACTACTTGCGCCGGCACCGCGAGGCGCTGGCCGGCAACCCGCTGTTCGAAACCACCGAGTTCATCGACGAGCCAGACGAATTCGCGCGCCGGCTGCCGTTGATGGCCACGAACCGCGACTTCTCCGAACCCGTCGCCCTGAACTGGGCCGGGGACGGCACCGACGTGGATTTCGGGTCGCTGTCCAGGCAGCTGATCGCCTACGCGGTAAAGAACGGCACCGCCACGTTGTTCGGCCAGGAGGTCCGCGGCCTTTCGCGAGACTCCGACGGCACCTGGACGGTGAAGGTGCGCAACAACCGCACCCGCGCCGAGCGCACCATCAACGCGAAGTTCGTGTTCGTCGGCGCCGGCGGCAACGCGCTGAGGCTGTTGCAGAAGTCGCGCATCGCTGAGGCAAAAGGCTACGGCGGCTTCCCGATCGGCGGAAAGTTCCTTCGTTCGTCGAATCCCGCGTTGGCCGGCGCCCACCGGGCGAAGGTTTATGGCTTCCCGGCGCAGGGCGCGCCCCGCATGTCCGCGCCGCATCTGGACACGCGCATCGTCAACGGCAAGGCGTGGCTGATGTTCGGCCCGTTCGTCGGGTGGACACCGAAGTCGTTGAAGCAGGGGCGATTCACGGACTTGCTCGAGTCGGTGACACCTGCAAACGTGCCATCGCTGTTCGGGGTGGGCCTGACCCAGATGAGCCTGGTCAACTACCTGGTTGGCCAGCTGCTGCTGACGGGGGCCGGCCGAGTGAAGGCGCTGCGCGAATTCGCGCCGTCGGCAACGGATTCCGACTGGCACACGATCAACGCGGGACAGCGGGTTCAGGTGATCCGCCCCGTCAGGGGCAAGGGCGGGGTGCTGGAATTCGGCACCACCGTGCTTGCTGCCGCGGACGGCAGCATCGCCGGTCTGCTCGGTGCGTCGCCGGGCGCGTCGACAGCTGTCTCGGCCATGGTCGGCGTGCTCGAACGGTGCTTCGGCGACCGCTACCAGTTGTGGCTGCCTAAGTTGAAGGAGATGGTGCCGTCGCTTGGCACGAAGCTGTCCGACGAGCCGCGGCTCTTCCAGGAAGTGTGGGGCTGGGGCTCGAGCGTGCTCGGCCTTGACGGGGCGGTCGACGCGGCTGGGGTCGACGCGGCTGGGGTCACGCCATGACGGTGGCAGTGCACCGGTCCTGGGCCAAGGACCTGGACACCGCGACGCTCTACGAGCTGCTGAAGCTCCGCGTCGAGGTGTTCGTGGTCGAACAGGCCTGCCCCTACCCGGAACTGGACGGCCGCGACCTGCTGCCGGAAACCCGCCACTTCTGGCTCGAAGGCCCGCGGGGCGAGGTGATCTGCACCCTGCGCCTGATGGAGGAACACCCCGGCGGGCAGAAGGCGTTCCGGCTCGGCCGACTGTGCACCAGGCGGGAAGCCCGCGGGCACGGTCACACCACCCGGCTGCTGCAGGCCGCCCTGGCCGATGTCGGCGACTACCCCTGCCGCATCGACGCGCAGACCTACCTCGAGGAGATGTACGCCCGGCACGGGTTCGTCCGCGCCGGCGACGAGTTCCTCGACAACGGCATCCCGCATGTGCCGATGGTGCGGGCCGGCACGTCACACGGCGAGGCGCCGTGACGCCTGTCTATCCGTTCAGCGCGATCGTCGGGCACGAGATGCTCCGGCTCGCGTTGGTGCTCTGCGCGGTGCGCCCGGAAATCGGTGGTGTGTTGATCCGTGGCGAGAAAGGCACGGCGAAGTCGACGGCTGTGCGCGGGCTCGCAGCGGTGTTGGCCGAGGCAGGCTTCGGCCGGCTGGTCGAGCTGCCGATCGGCGCCACCGAGGATCGGGTCATCGGGTCCTTGGACCTGCAACGCGTGCTGCGCGACGGTGAGCACGCGTTCACGCCGGGGCTGCTGGCAGAGGCGCACGGCGGTGTGCTCTACGTCGACGAGGTGAACCTGCTGCAGGACCACCTGGTGGACGTGCTGCTCGATGCCGCCGCGATGGGACGCGTGCACATTGAACGCGAGGGCGTGTCGCACAGTCACGAGGCCCGGTTCATCCTCATCGGCACGATGAATCCCGAGGAGGGCGAACTGCGGCCGCAGCTGCTGGACCGTTTCGGGTTGACCGTGGACGTGCGGGCGTCCCGCGACGTCGACGAGCGCGTGGAGGTGATCCGGCGGCGGATGGCGTTCGAGGACGATCCTTCAACGTTCGCGCGAAGCTACGCCGAGCAGGACGCGACCGTGGCGCGGCGGATCGCCACCGCCCGCGCAGCCGTCGGCGACGTGGTGCTGCCCGAGGACGAGCTGCGGCGAATCGCGTCGTTGTGTGCGGCATTCGAGGTCGACGGGATGCGAGCCGACCTGGTAGTGGCGCGCGCCGCGGTCGCGCACGCTGCCTGGCGGGCCACCGATACCGTCGGTGAAGAGGACATCCGGGTCGCGGCACAGCTGGCGCTGCCACACCGCCGCCGTCGTGACCCGTTCGACGAGCCCGGCCTCGACCCGCAGGTGCTGGACGACGCGCTTGCGCAGGCAGACGAGGATCCGGAACCTGAGCCTGATCCTCCGGGTGGCGCAACGAATCCCGAAGGACCGCAAAATGATTCGAGCGATGCGTCACCGGCTCCGTCAGCCCCGCGGCCCAGCGCTCCACCGGCCCCGCCGTTCCGCACTCGGCTGCTCACGGTACCTGGAGTGGGCGACGGCGCGCCGGGCCGCCGTTCGCGTGCCCGCAACCGGTCCGGCGCCGTGGTGCGCGCACACACCACAGACGGTTTCGGTATCCATCTGTTCGGCACGGTGCTGGCCGCCGCCCGCCGCGCCGGCACGCCGGGGCCGCCGCGCGTTGAGTCCGACGACCTCCGCCGCGCCGTCCGGGAAGGACGTGAGGCGAACCTGGTGATCTTCGTTGTCGACGCGTCGGGTTCGATGGCCGCCCGTGACCGGATGTCCGCGGTAAGCGGTGCCACCCTGTCGTTGTTGCGTGACGCTTACCAGCGCCGAGACAAGGTCGCCGTGATCACCTTCCGCGGTGCCGGCGCGGAGATTCTGCTGCCGCCGACGTCCTCGGTACATATCGCGTCGCGCCGGCTGGCGCGCTTCGACACGGGCGGTAAAACTCCGTTGGCGCAAGGACTTCTGGCCGCCCGCGACATGGTCGCAAGGGAACGCGTACGTGAGCCTGCCCGGCGCAGCCTGGTGGTGGTGCTCACCGACGGCCGGGCCACCGGTGGCCCCGACCCGGTCGGCAGGGCGGGCGCCGCAGCGGCGCTGCTGGCCGCCGAGGGTGCGGCAGCCGTCGTCGTCGACTGCGAAACATCCTGGGTACGACTGGAATTGGCAGAGCAGCTGGCCGGCCTGCTTGGAGCGCCGACGGTTCGGTTGGCACAGCTGAGGGCCGACGGCCTCACCGAGGTCGTACGCGGCGCCGCCTGAGAGGGAGAACCACAATGCCGCAGGGCCGGCCGATCGCGGTACCCGACGACGGGTTGACTACCCGGGCGCGCCGGCAAGCCCCGCTGCTCGCGGTGCACACCGGTACCGGCAAGGGCAAGTCCACCGCGGCATTCGGGATGGCACTGCGGGCGTGGAACGCCGGACTGGACATCGCGGTCTTCCAGTTCGTCAAGAGCGCGAAGTGGAAGGTGGGGGAGGAGACCGCCTTCGGCGAACTCGATCGGCTGCACGACGAGCACGGCATCGGCGGCAGCGTCGAGTGGCACAAGATGGGCGCCGGCTGGTCGTGGTCCCGGAAGGCCGGCACCGCCGACGATCACGCCGCCGCGGCCGCCGATGGCTGGGCCGAGATTGCGCGCCGGTTGGCGCAGCAGCGCCACGGCTTTTATCTGCTCGACGAATTCACGTATCCGCTGAAGTGGGGATGGGTGGACGTTGACGAAGTGGTCGCGACGCTCGCCGAGCGACCCGGCACGCAGCATGTCGTGATCACCGGCCGTGATGCGCCACAACAGCTGCTTGACGCGGCCGACCTCGTCACCGAGATGACCAAGGTCAAGCACCCGATGGACGCCGGGCGCAAGGGACAGAAGGGCATCGAGTGGTGAGTGCCCGCGCCGTTGTGATCGCCGCGCCTGCGTCGGGCAGCGGAAAGACCACCGTGGCCACCGGTTTGATGGGTGCGTTGCGCCGCGCCGGGCACACCGTCGCGCCGTTCAAGGTGGGGCCCGACTACATCGACCCGGGTTACCACACACTGGCGGCGCGACGGCCTGGCCGCAATCTCGATCCGGTGCTGGTCGGCGAGCAGCTCATCGGGCCGCTGTACCGACACGGCTGCGGCGGCGCCGACATCGCCGTGGTGGAAGGCGTGATGGGCCTGTTCGACGGGCGCATCGGCGAGGACAGCGCCGGGGCCGCGCGCGGCTCGACCGCGCATGTCGCCGGTCTGCTCGGCGCGCCGGTGGTTCTGGTCGTCGACGCGCGGGGCCAGAGTCAGAGCATCGGCGCGCTGCTGCACGGCTTCTCGACGTTCGACCCCGCCATCCGGCTGGCCGGCGTCATCCTCAATCGCGTCGGCTCGGCCCGTCACGAACAGGTGCTCCGCCAGGCCTGTTCCCAGGTCGGCGTGGTGGTGTTCGGCGCGATTCCGCGGCATCCCCAGCTAGCGCTCCCGTCAAGGCATTTGGGGCTGGTTACGGCGGCCGAGCACGGCGTGGCGGCCGTCGATGCGGTCGACGCTATGACTGAGCTCGTAGCTGCGCACGTCGACCTCGCAGTCGTGGCGTCCATCGCCGCCAGCACGGTGACGGATGCGCCGTGGGACCCGGCAGAGGGCCTCGATGGCACCACGATCGGGGGCGTCACAGTTGCGATGGCCGCGGGCAAGGCGTTCACGTTCGGCTACCCCGAACATGTCGAGATGCTGCAGGCGGCGGGCGCGGAGGTGGTCGGCTTCGACCCGCTCACCGATGCGTTGCCGCCCGGTACCGACGCGCTCGTCCTGCCTGGCGGATTCCCGGAGCAGTTCACCGCGGAACTGGCCGCCAATAACCCCGCGCGACAGCAGGTTCGGGCGCTGGCCGCGGCTGGAGCACCTGTGCACGCCGAGTGTGCCGGCCTGACCTATCTGGTGTCCGAGCTCGACGGGTATCCGATGTGCGGCGTGCTCGCCGGGTCCGCCCGGTTCACCGACCACCTGACGCTCGGCTACCGCGACGCTGTGGCGGTCACCGACTCGTCGGTGCGCGCGACCGGCGAGCGCGCCGTCGGCCACGAATTCCATCGCACCACAGTGAAATTCGCTGACAGCTACCAGCCGGCTTGGGTATACTCGGGCCATCAGGTCGGGACGGTCCGCGACGGCGCAGTACACGCGGGCGTACACGCGTCGTATCTGCACACTCATCCTGCCGCGTCGCCGGGCGCGGTGGCGCGCTTCGTCGCATGCGCCGCGGGCTCTAGGCTCGCCCGGTGAGCGACAACGCGTACCTGGCCGGACTTCGGCTGCAGGGCAAGAAGGTCGTCGTGGTCGGCGGCGGCAGCGTCGCTCAGCGCCGGCTGCCGCTGCTGATCGCCAGCCGTGCCGACGTACATGTCATCACCCGGTCCGCAACCCCGGCTGTCGAGGCATTGAGCCAGCAGAGACCGGGAATCTCGTTGGAACTCAGGGAATATCGCGAGGGTGATCTGGACGGCGCCTGGTACGCGATCGCAGCGACCGATGACCCGGAAGTCAACGCCGCGATCGTCGCTGATGCGGAAGCGCGCCGGGTATTCTGCGTCCGCGCCGACATTGCCCGCGACGGAACCGCTGTCACCCCGGCGTCATTCGAATATGAAGGCCTTGCGGTCGGAGTGCTTGCGGGGGGCGAGCACCGACGCTCGGCCGCCATCCGATCGGCGATTCACGAAGCGCTGCAACGGGGCATCATCACCGCCGAAACACCCGGAGTCCTGCACGGCGGCGTTGCGCTCGTCGGCGGCGGACCAGGCGACCCCGAGCTCATCACCGTGCGGGGGCGGCGTCTGCTCGCGCAGGCCGACGTCGTCGTCGCGGACCGCTTGGCGCCCCCCGAGCTGCTGGCCGAGCTGGCGCCGCACGTCGAGGTCATCGATGCCGCGAAGATCCCGTACGGCCGCGCGATGGCGCAGGACGCGATCAACGCCCTGCTCATCGAGCGTGCGAGAGAGGGCAAGTTCGTGGTGCGGCTCAAGGGCGGCGACCCGTTCGTCTTCGCCCGTGGCTACGAAGAGGTGCTGGCCTGCGCCGACGCCGGCATCCCGGTGACCGTCGTGCCGGGTGTGACGAGCGCCATAGCGGTGCCTGCGCTGGCCGGCATTCCGGTCACGCATCGCTCGGTGACACATGAGTTTGTGGTGGTCAGCGGCCATGTCGCTCCTGGGGACCCGGAATCGTTAGTTAATTGGAACGCGCTGGCCGCGATGTCGGGAACGATCGTGCTGATGATGGCCGTCGAGCGGATCGAGCTGTTTGCCGACGTGCTGCTGAAAGGCGGCCGACCTGCGGAGACGCCGGTGCTGGTGGTGCAGCAGGGCACCACGTCCGCCGAACGTACCGTGCGCACCACGCTTGCTGACGCGCCGAAACGCATTCGCGAGGACGGGGTCCGACCTCCCGCGATCGTCGTGATCGGAGCCGTCGCGGGATTCGCGGAATTAAAGAAACGCTAAGAGTACTGTAAGGTAACGCCCCATGACGGCTCTCAGTGACGCCGAGCGGACGACGGTGGGAAACCCCCGGAATCGGACATCGCTCGTTCGCGCCAACCAGGCCGCCCTCGACGTTTCGCAACGGACCAGCCGGCCGCGTCCTGCCTGGCTGCCGTCGCGACGGTTCATCGCCGCGGTGGTCGCGATCGGCGGGATGCAGCTGCTGGCCACGATGGACAGCACGGTCGCGATCGTCGCGCTTCCGAGGATCCAGAACGAGCTGAACCTGTCCGACGCCGGCCGCAGCTGGGTGATAACCGCCTACGTGCTGACCTTCGGCGGACTGATGTTGCTTGGCGGTCGGCTCGGCGACGCCATCGGCCGCAAGCGCACGTTCATCGCCGGCGTCGCGCTGTTCATCATCGCGTCGATCCTCTGCGGGCTGGCATGGGACGAGGCGACGCTTGTCATCGCGCGGTTGCTGCAGGGTGTCGGAGCGGCCATCGCGTCGCCGACCGCGCTGGCGCTGATCGCGACCACATTCCCCAAGGGCCCGGCCCGCAACACCGCGACCGCGATCTTCGCCGCGATGACCGGAATCGGGTCGGTGATGGGACTCATCGTCGGCGGCGCGCTGACCGAGGTGTCCTGGCGATGGGCGTTCCTGGTCAATGTCCCTATCGGCCTGCTGATGCTGTATCTGGCTCACAACACTCTGACCGAGACGCACCGTGAGCCGATGAAGCTCGACGCCACCGGCGCGATCCTCGCCACCCTGGGATGCACGGCGGCCGTGTTCGGCTTCTCGATGGGCCCCGAGGAAGGCTGGCGGTCGCCGGTGACGATTGGCTCGGGCATTGCGGCGCTGGTGTTCCTCGGCGCGTTCGCGCTGGCTGAGCGCACAGCCGACAACCCGCTCGTGCCGTTCGACACCTTCCGCGACCGCAACCGGCTCGCGACGTTCGCGGCCATCTTCCTCGCCGGCGGCGTGATGTTCACCCTGACCGTGCTGATCGGCCTGTACGTGCAGGAGATCCTGGGCTACAGCGCGCTGCGCGCCGGTGTCGGCTTCATCCCGTTCGTGATCGCGCTCGGGATCGGGCTGGGCCTGTCGTCGCATCTGGTGTCGCTGTTCCCGCCACGGGTTCTGGTGATCGGCGGCGGCGTGCTCGTGCTGGCGGCGATGGTCTACGGATCGACGCTCCACCGCGGCATCCCGTACTTCCCCGACCTCGTGGTGCCGATCGCCGTCGGCGGCTTCGGCATCGGCATGATCGTCGTCCCGCTGACCGTGTCGGCGATCGCGGGCGTCGGCTTCGACCGGATCGGCCCGGTGTCTGCGATCGCGCTGATGGCGCAGAACCTGGGCGGCCCAGTGATTCTGGCGATCGTGCAGGCGGTCATCACGTCGCGCACCCTGTATCTGGGCGGTACGACCGGGCCGGTGAAGAACATGAATGCGGCGCAGTTGCACGCGCTCGATCACGGCTACACGTACGGGTTGCTGTGGGTGGCCGGCGTTGCCGTGATCGTCGGTGTGGTGGCGCTGCTGATCGGCTACTCCTCGCAAGAGGTCGCACATGCGCAGGAAGTCAAGGACGCGCTGGACGCCGGAGAGCTTTAGGTTCTCAGCGCGAACGTCCCGCGGGCGCGGCGCACTGCGCGCGACCGAAGGTTACGAATCGGTAGGGTAGGCAGCCATGTTCGCGGCGCGGCGCACCCAACGGTCGACGCGCCCGCTGGCCTCCAGCGTCATCGGCATCGCGATCATCGCGATCACCGGCATGCAGTTGATGTCGACGCTCGACGGAACCATCGTCGTGGTCGCGCTGCCGCGGATGCAGGCCGAGTTGGGCCTGTCCGACGCCGCAAAGAGCTGGGTGATCACCGCGTACGTGCTGACATTCGGTGGGCTGCTGCTGCTCGGCGGACGCGTCGGCGACGCGATAGGCCACAAGCGTGCGTTCATCGCCGGGGTCGGCGTATTCACCGCGGCATCGCTGGTCTGCGGGGTGGCGTTCGATCCGGCGATGCTGATCGTGGCCAGGGCCGTGCAGGGCATCGGCGCCGCGGTTGCCGCACCCACCGGCCTGGCGCTGATCGCGTCGACCTACGCCGTCGGGCAGGCCCGCAACCAGGCCATGGCGGTGTCGGCCGCGATGCTGGGTATCGGTTCGGTGCTGGGGTTGGTGCTCGGCGGAGCTTTCACGGTGATCTCGTGGCGGCTGGCGTTTCTGATCAACGTGCCTATCGGCATCGTGATCATCGCGATCGCGCACGCCCAGCTGCGGGAGACCCACCGCGAACGGCTGCGGCTGGATGTCACCGGCGCGGTACTGGCGACGCTGGCCTGCAGCACAGCGGTGCTGGTGTTCACGCAGGGCCCGCCGCTGGGCTGGGTCAACCCGTGGGTGATCGGCGCCGGGGTGGCGACCGTGCTGCTGTTCGCCGGATTCCTCGTGGTGGAGCGCACGGCCGAGAACCCGCTTGTGCCGCTTTCACTGTTCACCAACCGCAACCGGGTGATGACGTTCGTATCGCTGTTCCTGGCAGGCGGCGTGCTGCTCACGCTGACCGTGATGATCGGCCTGTACGTGCAGTTAGTGCTCGGTTACTCGGCGCTGAAGGCCGGCGTTTGTTTCATCCCGTTTGCGATCGCGCTGGGCCTGGGCAATGTGTCGGCGGCCCGGATGGCGCCGCTGATCGCGCCGCGCTGGTTGATCATCGGCGGCGGGTCGTTCGTGCTGGGCGCAATGCTGTACGGCTCGACCCTGGACCGCGCGATCCCGTATTTCCCGGACCTGTTCGTGCCGATCATCGTCGGCGGATTCGGGATCGGCGTGATCTCCGTGGTGCTACCGCTGTGCGCGCTTGCCGACGTCGGGCCGCGCGAGTTCGGCCCGGTGTCGGCGATCACGTTGATGGTGCAGAATCTGGGCGGGCCGCTGGTGCTCGTCGTCATTCAGGCCGTGCAGACATCGCGCACCCTGTATCTCGCTAAAACCACCCCGCACGCGTATGCGCTCGACCACGGCTACACCTACTCGCTGCTGTGGATCGCCGCGATCGCCGTGCTGGTCGGCATCAGCGCGTTCTGGATCGGTTTCTCCGCCGGCGAGATCGCGGCCGCGCAGCACACCCGCGAGGCGGTGGAGGCCGGCGAGCTGTAGGCCGGCTTAACGCTTCGCGCAAGCGCTCGTCGCAGCTCTCGCTCGTCGCAGCTATAAGGTTGGCGGCTGTGATCACCCGCATGTCCGAGCTGTTCCTGCGCACGCTGCGAGACGACCCCGCTGACGCCGAGGTGCCCAGCCACAGGCTGTTGATCCGCGCGGGCTACATCCGGCCGATCGGACCTGGTCTGTACTCGTGGCTGCCGCTGGGTCTGCGGGTGCTGCGCAAGATCGAGCACATCATCCGCGACGAGATGAACGCCATTGGCGGACAGGAGATTCTGTTCCCCGCGCTATTGCCGCGTGCGCCGTACGAGACGACGAACCGGTGGACGGAATACGGCGACGGGGTGTTCCGGCTCAAGGATCGGCGCGGCGGTGACTATCTGCTCGGCCCCACGCACGAAGAGCTGTTCACGCTGACGGTGAAAGGGGAGTACAGCTCCTACAAGGACTTTCCGCTGCTGCTTTATCAAATCCAGGCGAAGTACCGCGACGAGGCACGGCCGCGCGCCGGCATCCTGCGTGGGCGCGAATTCGTGATGAAGGACTCGTACTCATTCGATGTCGACGACGCCGGCCTAAACGTGCAGTACCACGCGCACCGGGATGCCTACCAACGGATCTTCGATCGGATGGGCGTGCGGTACGTGATCGTCTCCGCGGTATCTGGTGCGATGGGAGGCAGCGCTTCCGAAGAATTCCTGGCCGAAAGTCCGGTCGGGGAGGACACTTTCGTGCGCTGCCTGGAATCGGGCTATGCCGCAAACGTAGAGGCGGTGATCACCGTGCGACCAGACCCGCAGCCGTTCGACGCGCTGCCGGAGCCCGTGGTGCACGACACCGGTGAGACGCCCACGATCAGCACGTTGGTCGAGTGGGCGAACTCGGCGGACCTGGGCCGCACGGTGACTGCCTCCGACACGTTGAAGAATGTGCTGCTGAAGGTCCGTTCCCCGGGCGGGGAGTGGGAGCTGCTCGCGGTCGGGATTCCCGGCGACCGCGAGGTTGACGACAAGCGACTCGGCGCCGCGCTCGATCCTGCCGAATTTGCGCTGCTCGGCGACGACGATTTCGCTAAGTACCCGTTCCTCGTGAAGGGGTACATCGGTCCAAAAGCATTGGTCGAGAATGGTGTCCGCTATCTCGTCGATCCCCGCGTCGTCGATGGCACGAGCTGGATCACCGGTGCAGACGCCCCCGGCAAGCACGTCGTCGGACTTGTCGCCGGTCGGGATTTCGACGCGGACGGGACGATCGAGGCAGCCGAGGTGCGGGACGGGGACATGTCGCCGGACGGTGCCGGGCCACTGGTGTCGGCGCGCGGCATCGAGGTCGGCCACATCTTCCAGCTCGGCCGTAAATACACCGATGCATTCTCCGTCGACGTGCTCGGTGAAGACGGCAAGCCGGTGCGGCTCACGATGGGCTCCTACGGGATCGGGGTGTCGCGATTGGTGGCGGTGATCGCCGAGCAGCAGCACGACGAGATCGGGCTGCGGTGGCCGTCGTCGGTGTCGCCGTTCGATGTGCATCTGGTGATCGCGAACAAGGACGCCGCCGCGCGCGACGGCGCGACGGAACTTGCCGGGGACTTGGCGAGCCTCGGCGTCGACGTCTTACTCGACGACCGGCAAGCATCGCCCGGCGTGAAGTTCAAGGACGCAGAGCTATTGGGTGTGCCGTGGATCGTGGTGGTCGGCCGTGGTTGGGCCGACGGTGTCGTGGAGCTGCGCAACAGATTCGGCGGCGAGGCGCGCGAGGTTCCGGTCGGCGTCGCCGCAACGGAGATCGTGGCGGCTATCTCCGGGTAAGGCTCATTCGGTGCCGCCGGGAAACGGCACCGTCAACGGCCACGCGTTCAGCACTTGGCGCCAGCGTGCCGCGCGCACCGCGCACTCGGTCAAAGCTGTCACGGCGAAGGCCCGGTCCTGGGTGGATTTCGCCTGTTCGGCCACCGCACGCCAGGCCACTGCGTCGTCGCTTTCCATCCTGACGGCGAGCGTCGCTGCGTCGGTGCCGCCCTTGACCGCTATCGGAAGCTGGTAGCCGACGGCAGCGATCGGTGGGATCACCGACCGGGACTCGAGCATGGAGTTTGCAGCATCGCGCCTCGCCCGGTGTTCCGCGAGCGAATCCGAAACCAAATCGTTGACGTCGGGCGTCGTGTGCGCCGACACGAAGCCGTAGCCGTAGACAGTGGCATGCTCGGAAGCGATCGCGTTGGCCCAAGCCTTTTCCTCGGGCGAGTCGGGCTGCTTGGTCGGGGTCGGCTGCGGCGACGTCATCGCGTCGGCTCCTTCATTGCCAGCGGGACGGTCACCGATCCGGTGCAGGATGCGGCGATGGAGCCGAGCAGCCCGGCCCGATAGCCGGAGAGATTCGCGGCCAGTTTCGCCGCACTGTCGGCCGATTCGCGTAATGCTGCCATGACGTCTGTTCGCGACGGAGGCGGTGCCGCGGCGCCGGATGGAGTCGGGGCGGCGGCCTGCGACGACGTCGTGGTCTCGGCCGCCGCGCGGGCGATCTCTTGCGACAGCGCCTTCGCATGAGCGGCGCGTTCGTCGGCGACGACGTTGAGCAGCGGACCGTAAAAGGGCCCGGCCGCTGTTGCTGCGGCGCCGGCCATCTGGCTGTCGCGCCGGGCGAGGTCGAGTTGGGGCGCTAGTTCTTCGGGCTGCGGCGCGGGGGAGCCGCACGCGGACGCAGTGGCGCCGATCGCGGACAGAGCGGCTGCGGCGATGAGCACGCGGCGGCGGCTGATCGGACGGACGGCGCCTGGCATGGCGACATCCTGCCATCCGTCGTGCGGCGAGTGCCTTGGCAGCCGACGGAACCGCCGAGGCCGATCGTCGGTGCCAACGCGCCCGGTCGATGGGGACGATACGCACTCGTCCTGGCGTATCGTTATGGCTGGTTCCGCGGTTGCGGAGCCGGGACCGGACAACTCAAGATGAGGAGCTCGCCGTGGCCACGGGGCTGCCGTCGCAGGAACAGGTGATCGAGCTACTCGATAACGAGTTCGCGCGCGCCGGCTATGAGATCGAGACCGTGGTCGTCGACGCCAGGGCCCGTCCGCCCCGCATCACCGTCATCGCCGATGGCGATGATCCGCTGGACCTGGACGCCATCGCTTCGCTCTCACAGCGCGCTTCGGCATTGCTCGATGGCCTCGACGACGCTGCCGGCAGCCCGACCGGTTACGTGCTCGAGGTCAGTTCGCCGGGAGTGGACCGGCCATTGACTACCGAAAAGCATTTTCGCCGCGCCCGTGGCCGCAAGGCCGAGTTGACGCTCTCCGATGGGTCCGCCGTCACCGGCCGCCTCGGCGGGACCGATAACGGGGTGCTTCACCTGGTGGTTCGCTCAACCAGCCGCGATTGGACCGTCCGCGAGATTGCACTCGATGACATCGTCAAAGCCGTCGTCCAGGTTGAGTTTTCGCCCCCGAACCCGCGCGAGCTCGAACTCGGCGGGCTCGGCTCTGGGGAGACCGGGCCATGAACATCGACATGGCCGCGCTGCACGCGATCGAGGTCGACAGGGGAATGTCTGTTGGCGAGTTGCTCGAGACCATCAAGTCAGCCCTGCTGACTGCGTACCGGCACACGCAAGGCCACCAGCCCGATGCCCGCATCGAGATCGACCGCAAGACCGGTGAGGTCACGGTCATCGCGCGGGAGACCGACGAGGACGGCAACGTCATCAGCGAATGGGACGACACTCCCGAAGGATTCGGCCGCGTCGCCGCCACCACCGCACGCCAGGTGATGCTGCAGCGGCTTCGCGATGCCGAGAACGAGAAGACGTACGGGGAGTTCTCGGCCCGCGAAGGCGACATCGTCGCCGGTGTCATCCAGCGCGACGCCCGCGCCAACGCCCGTGGGCTGGTCGTCGTCCGACTCGGCAGCGAGATCAAGGGCTCCGAGGGCGTGATCCCGGCCGCCGAACAGGTGCCAGGCGAACGCTACGAGCACGGCGACCGGCTCCGTTGCTACGTGGTTGGCGTCAGCCGCGGCTCCCGCGAGCCGCTGATCACGCTGTCGCGGACCCATCCCAACCTCGTGCGCAAGTTGTTCGCCCTTGAGGTTCCCGAGATCGCCGATGCCTCGGTCGAGATCGTCGCGGTCGCCCGCGAGGCCGGCCACCGCTCCAAGATCGCGGTGCGGTCGCGGGTTCCCGGCCTCAACGCGAAGGGCGCGTGCATCGGCCCGATGGGTCAGCGAGTGCGCAACGTGATGAGCGAGCTTTCCGGCGAAAAGATCGACATCATCGACTACGACGAGGATGCCGCGCGTTTCGTGGCCAACGCGCTGTCGCCCGCGAAGGTTGTGTCCGTGACAGTGGTCGACCCCAATGCGCGCGCCGCACGCGTGGTCGTCCCGGATTTCCAGCTGTCGCTCGCTATTGGCAAAGAGGGACAAAACGCCAGGTTGGCGGCCCGCCTGACAGGCTGGCGCATCGACATCCGCAGCGACAACGAGGCACCGCAAGGTCAGCCAACGCCCTAGCAGTGGCCGACGAGCCGGTGTGAGCGTGCAGCAGCGGACACTGTGGTTCGACCGTCGAAGTGATGACGGTAGACTGAGCCGTGATCCAGCGCGAGACTTCGACCTCCGATGCAGGACCCGTGCGGACCTGTGTCGGATGCCGTAGACGAGAACTGGCCGTCGAACTGCTTCGCGTGGTTGCTGTGTCGACTGGGAACGGCGACTATGCCGTGACCGTTGATACTGCAGGTAATCTGCCGGGGCGGGGTGCTTGGCTGCATCCCAGCCCGCAGTGCCTACGTGCAGCGATCCGGCGGCGAGCCCTCGGCCGAGCGTTGCGCATCACCGGTACACCGGACACATCCGAGGCCGTCGAGCACTTCACCACGCTCGATGCCCCGGCAACAGAACAGGCAGCGAAGAACATGAGCACACCGTGAAGTCCAGATGACCATGTGTCGTAGCTAAACGCGCGGCGTCGGCCTACTACAGCTGTCGCCTCGAGAGATGGAGAGCGTAGTGGCAGGCAAGGCCCGTGTGCACGAGTTGGCGAAAGAACTCGGTGTCACCAGTAAAGAAGTTCTCGCTCGGCTGAGCGAACAAGGCGAATTCGTCAAGTCGGCGTCATCGACTGTGGAGGCGCCGGTCGCACGGCGGCTGCGCGAGGCATTTGGTGGTGGTAAGGCCAAACAAGCCGGCAACGGCGCGGTCGTCAAGAAGTCCGCCGCCGGCGCGCCCGCAAAGGCGACCACTGCAAAGGCCGCTGCCACCCCGGCGGCCGCGCCGCCTGCGGCTCCTGTCGCGCCGCCTGCCGCGCCGGCGGCGCCAATCCCGGAGCCTCCGCGCCCGGCAGCTGCGGCGCCGGCACCCAGCCCGGTGGCGCCTCCCGGACCCACGGGCAGCCCGCGTCCCGGCCCTGCTCCCAAGCCCGCTGCGCGCACGCCGCGCGTGGGCAACAACCCGTTCTCCTCCGCGCAGCCGATCGACCGGCCGATCCCGCGCCCGCAGGCCCCCCGACCCGGTGCGCCGCGTCCCGGTGGTACGCGCCCCGGGGTGTCGCCCGGCAACATGCCGCCGCGGCCCGGTGGCGGCGCGCCAGGCCGTGCGCCGCGGCCCGGTGCAGCTCGTACCGGCCCAGGTGGCCGCGGCCCCGGTGGTCCTGCGGGAGGCGGACGTCCCGGCGGCGGCGGTGGCGGTGGCGGTGGCAACTACCGCGGTGGCGGACCCGGCGGCGGCGGACCCGGCGGCGCGCCTGCCAGCACGGGCTTTCGCGGCCGTCCCGGTGGCGGCGGCCGGCCAGGTCAGCGCGGCGGGGCAGCCGGCGCGTTCGGACGGCCCGGCGGTGCACCGAAACGCGGTCGTAAGTCGAAGCGCCAGAAGCGGCAGGAATACGACTCGATGCAGGCGCCGGTTGTCGGTGGCGTGCGGTTGCCGCATGGCAATGGCGAGACCATCCGGCTGGCACGCGGCGCGTCGCTGTCCGACTTCGCGGAGAAGATCGACGCGAACCCGGCTGCCCTCGTGCAGGCGCTGTTCAACCTCGGCGAGATGGTCACCGCGACCCAGTCCGTGGGCGACGAGACGCTGGAACTGCTCGGCGGCGAGATGAACTACATCGTCCAAGTCGTCAGCCCCGAGGACGAGGACCGCGAGCTGCTGGAGTCCTTCGATCTGTCCTACGGCGAGGACGAAGGCGACGAGTCGGATCTTCGGACCCGGCCGCCGGTGGTCACCGTGATGGGTCACGTCGACCACGGCAAGACCCGACTTCTGGACACCATCCGCCAGGCCAACGTCCGCGAGGGCGAGGCCGGCGGCATCACCCAGCACATCGGCGCATATCAGGTCCAGGTCGACCTCGACGGGACCGTACGTCCGATCACGTTCATCGACACCCCGGGCCACGAAGCGTTCACCGCGATGCGTGCCCGCGGCGCGAAAGCCACCGACATCGCGATCCTCGTGGTGGCGGCCGACGATGGTGTGATGCCACAGACGGTGGAAGCCGTCAACCACGCCCAGGCGGCGGACGTGCCGATCGTGGTGGCGGTCAACAAGATCGACAAGGAGGGCGCCGACCCTGCCAAGATCCGCGGTCAGCTGACCGAATATGGGTTGATCCCAGAGGAGTTCGGCGGCGACTCCATGTTCGTGGACATCTCGGCCAAGCAGGGCACCAACATCGAGCAGCTGCTCGAAGCGGTGCTGCTGACTGCCGACGCCGCACTGGACCTGCGGGCCAACCCCGACATGGAGGCACAGGGCGTGGCGATCGAGGCGCACCTGGACCGCGGCCGCGGACCCGTGGCCACCGTGCTGGTCCAGCGTGGCACTCTGCACGTCGGCGACTCCGTGGTGGCCGGCGACGCCTACGGCCGCGTTCGCCGGATGGTCGACGAGCACGGCGAGGACGTCGACGAGGCGTTGCCGTCACGGCCAGTGCAGGTCATCGGCTTCACGTCGGTGCCCGGTGCTGGCGACAACTTGCTGGTCGTCGACGAGGACCGCATCGCCCGCCAGATCGCCGACCGGCGCAGCGCGCGCAAGCGCAACGCGATGGCGGCCAGGACCCGCAAGCGGATCAGCTTGGAAGACCTGGATTCGGCGCTGAAGGAAACCAGCCAGCTGAACCTGATCCTCAAGGGCGACAACGCCGGCACCGTCGAGGCGCTGGAAGAGGCCTTGCTCGGCATCCAGATCGACGACGAGGTGGAGCTGCGCGTGATCGACCGTGGGGTCGGCGGCATCACCGAGACCAACGTCAACCTGGCGTCGGCGTCGGACGCGATCATCATCGGGTTCAACGTGCGCGCCGAAGGCAAGGCCACCGAGCTGGCCAACCGCGAGGGTGTGGAGATCCGCTACTACACGGTGATCTATCAGGCGATCGACGACATCGAGAACGCGCTCAAGGGCATGCTCAAGCCGGTCTACGAGGAGCGCGAACTGGGCCGTGCCGAGGTGCGGGCGCTGTTCCGCTCGTCGAAGGTCGGCCTCATCGCCGGCTGCCTCGTCACGTCGGGCATCATCCGTCGCAATGCCAAGGCCAGGCTGCTGCGCGACAGCGTCGTGGTGGCGGAGAACCTCACCGTGCAGTCGCTGCGGCGGGAGAAGGACGACGTCACCGAGGTCCGCGACGGCTATGAGTGCGGTCTCACGCTGAGCTACTCCGACCTCAAGGAAGGCGACGTGATCGAGACGTACGAGCTTGTGGAGAAGGAGCGTGCGTGATGAGCGGCCTGCGCGAAGAACAGAATGGCTGATCGCGCTCGCGCACGCAGGCTGGCCAAGCGCATCTCCACGATCGTCGCGTCGGCGATCGAGTACGAGATCAAGGATCCCCGGCTGGCCGGCGTGACGATCACCGACGCCAAGGTGACCGCTGACCTGCACGATGCGACGCTGTACTACACGGTGCTGGGCCGCACCCTGGACGACGAGCCGGACTACGCCGGCGCCGCGATGGCGCTGGCGCGGGCCAACGGTGTGCTTCGCACGAAGGTCGGCGCGGGCACCGGTGTCAAGTTCACGCCGACGCTGACGTTCGTTCGGGACACCGTGCCCGATGTGGCGCACCGGATGGAGGAATTGCTCGCACGGGCCCGGCAGGCCGACGCCGATCTGGCGAGGGTGAGGCAGGGCGCCAAGCCTGCGGGCGACGCGCAGCCGTACCGTGTGGTAGGAGATAACGGGGACACTTCCCTTACCCACGAGCTGGGCGCCACCAATACCGACGAGCAGGACAGCGGTGACCGCGATAGAGACGACTGAGGCGACGATCGGCACCTGCGTTGATGCGCGGGGAGCGGCGGGGGCCCTGGCCGATGCTCAGACGGTCAGCATCATCTGCCATGTTCACCCCGACGCCGACAGCGTTGGCGCGGGCCTGGCGTTGGCGCTGGTACTGGACCGTGATGGCGCGGACGTTCAGGTGAGCTTCGCGGCGCCGTCGACCCTGCCCGAATCGCTGCGGGCGCTGCCGGGTTCGCGTTTGATGGTCCCGCCCGCGAACATGCGCCGCGACGCCGATCTGGTGATTACCGTGGACGCGCCCAGCGAGAAGCGGCTCGGAGCGCTGGCGGACCTCGCCGCACCGGGGAATGCCGTTCTGGTGATCGACCACCACAAGTCGAACCGTCTGTTCGGCAGCCTGAATTTCGTTGACGTATCGGCCGATTCGACGACCGTGCTGGTCGCTGAGGTGCTTGACGCCTGGGGCAAGACGATTGACGGCGATGTGGCCACCTGTCTCTATGCGGGATTGACAACCGACACCGGCTCGTTCCGGTGGGCCACCCCGAGAGCACTGCGACTGGCGGCGCGGCTGGTCGACGCGGGCGCAGACAATGCCGCGATCTCCCGCGAGCTGCTCGACACTCACCCATTCGCGTGGCTGCCGATGCTGTCGCGGGTGCTGGAGAGCGCTCGCCTGGTGCCGGACGCCGTCGGCGGGCAGGGGCTGGTCTACGTGGTCGTCGGCCACAGCGAATGCGCGACCAGTCGGTCCGAAGAAGTCGAAAGCATCGTTGACATCGTCCGCACAACCGAGCAGGCCGAGGTCGCCGTGGTGTTCAAGGAGATAGAACCGCAGCACTGGTCGGTATCCATGCGGGCCAAGTCATTCGATCTCGCTTCTGTCGCAACGCAATTCGGCGGCGGTGGCCATCAGCTCGCCGCCGGCTATTCGGCGTCCGGGCCGATCGACGATGTGGTTGCGGCGCTGCACCGCGCGCTTGGCTGACTCCCCACACACCGTCGGCACCACCCGTCGGACCATGGCGCTGGCCGGGCTGGCACATTCATTGTGTTGCGGCTGGTGTTCGTCGGCTGGCGTGCGTTCTCCGGGCAGTGGGCCGTACCGGGCACCGGTCAGTGAATCTGAGCCCGTCCCCGCGTGATCACCGCATCGCGATTGGCGGCGATGTCGGCGCTGCTGGCGTTGGAGCGTATCCACTCCGCCGCGGACAGCTGCTCGATCCTGAAGCTCGCGTGGGTCTGCGCGTCGTCGATGCGGTGATACGACGCGAGCAGGGCGCGCACCGCGGCGCGGTTGTTGCCGACGATCGACGCGGCGACGGATCTGGCGGTGTCGAGCAGCTCGTCGTGCAGCACCACCTCGGTGACCAGCCCGACCCGCAATGCGTCGGAGGCGCCAAGGTAGTCGCCGGTGAGGCTCATTCGGTATGCGAGCCCGCGGCCCACGGCCTGCGGCAGCCGCACGGACATGCCCCAGCTCGGCAGCAACCCGACGCGGGCGTGCGTGTCGGCGAAGCGGGCGTTCTCCGATGCGATCAGGATGTCGCAGCACAGCGCAATCTCGAATCCGCCTGTCACGGCGACCCCGTTGATCGCGCCGATCACCGGCTTGGACATCGGCGGCCACGCCGGCGACAGGTCGGGGATACCCGAAGAGCCCTGAAGACCGCCGGCGATTTCCTTGAGGTCGACGCCTGCACAGAACGCAGGATCGGTTCCGGTCAGGATCACGACATCGACGTCGTCGTCGGCGTCGGCGTCGCGCAGCGCGGGAAACAACCGGTCCCGCAACTCCATCGACAGGGCGTTGCGCACGTGCGGGCGGTTGAGGGTGAGAGTCCGGATCCGGTCGGCGGTTTCGATCAGCAGCACATCGTCGTCAGCCACCCGTTGAGCCTATCGTCGGGGTATGTGCAGAAACATCACCGAGCTTCGCGGGCTGCAGCCCGCCGCCACCGATGAGGAGATCGAGGCGGCCGCACGCCAGTACATCCGCAAAGTCAGCGGTATCACGAGGCCGTCGGCGGCCAATGTCGACGCGTTCGAGGCCGCCGTCGCCGAGGTCACCGCGACCACAACGCGCCTGCTGTCCGAGTTGCCGCAGCGCAAACAGCCGCCCAAGACGGTGCCGCCGTTGCGTCGTCCGGAAGTGCGGGCCCGGTTGGGAGCATGACCACCGCGACGCGCAGCCGGCCCGCGCTGAAGGAGTGGAGCGCGGCGGTGCACGCACTGCTCGATGGCAGGCAGACGGTACTGCTCCGCAAGGGCGGCATCGGCGAGAAGCGCTTCGAGGTCGCCGCCGAGCGGTTCCTGTTGTTCCCGACGGTCGCGCACAGCCACGCCGACCGGGTGCGGCCCGAGCACCAGGACTTGCTGGCGCCGGCGGCGGCGGACAGCGACACCGATCATGTGGTGCTGCGCGCCGGGGCCAATGTTGTTGCCGCCATTGCTGTTTCAAATCCGGACGGACTGGCCGACGTCGAGTCGCTGCACATCTGGACGGGAAGGTCGGTCCGCGAGGACCGTCTGGACTTTCGTCCCCGGCACCGGCTGATCGTGCTCGTCGTCGCGGCCTGCCCGCTGGTCGAACCGGTGCGCCTCAGTCGGACACCGGATCACGCCGGGTGCACCAGTTGGGTGGACTTGCCGGTGTTGCCGGAATGGGCCGCCCCGGTCCATGACGACGCCGCGCTACAACGGATCGCCGACCAGGTCCGCAGCGCGGTCGGCTGACGGCCTACCAGGGGTCGTCGGCAGAACCAGCCGTGACGGTCCGTAATGCACGGTGTGGGTGGCGGCGACCAGCCGCCGCCCGGTGATCGGCGCCTCTTCGGTGCCGAGATTCCGGCTGAACCGCGGATGAGCGCCACCGGCTATGAGCAGCCGGATCCTCGACCCGGCGCGGAATCGGTGGGCCACCGCGTCGAGTTCGACGCGGACAGGACCAGGCTCCGGTGTGGCGGTCAGACGTCGGTATCCGTCGCTGACATTGTGCGATCGGCCACGGGTATCGACCTCGCTCACCCGCACGAACACGTCGACGTGCGGGATGTCCGCGGTGTGCGAAAGCTCGACCACCGGGTTGCCGGCGACGTATAGATCCGAGGCCAGGGCGTCGCCCGTGAAGCTGAGTACATCTGGTCGACGGGCCAGCCCGCTGTCGTCGCGGTATCCGCCCTCCGGGGCCAGCAGGGCTCCACCGACGATCGGCGTCGGCTCCGCCGGGTCATAGGTGAATCTGGACGGTCGTGCCGCGTCGGGCGGCCCAGCATCCGTCAAGGCCCCGCCCGGCTGCAGATGAAGCACCTGCGGGGACGTTGACGGCGGCCAGTCGGGCAGCCCGACCCAACCGTCGCCAGTCACAAAGACGTGGACACGGTCTCGCGCCGGCCCGCTGCGCGCGCCAGCCAGGTTCCGGTCGAGCCATTCCAGCGACTCGCGGGTCACCTGCCCCGCGCCCGTGGAGCCGACCTGCGTGTGGTTCCACTTGCCCACGGTCAGCGCGACGTCGACCCCGCGGCCACGGAGGCGCCGGTACTGCGCGAGGGTCTGCTCGAGGAACAGGTCCTGCCAGCCGCTGATCAACAGCACGGGAACGCTCACCCGGTCCAGTGCCGCGGCGAGCCGGGACGGCTCCCAGAACGCGTCGTCGGGATCGTGATGCTCGAGCCATGACTCGTACCACTGCGCGCCGGTGCCCAGCAGCGAGCGGGCCGACTCACCCAACGGCAATCCCAGCGTGGCACGCGCCAACCGGCGCCGTGCCCCGGCTGCCCACAACATTGCGCTGAGTCGACTTCCCTGTTCCTGATTGGCCACCAGGTCCGCCCAGCCAAGGGAATCAGTCAGTTTGAACGCGCCGGTGCCCCAGATGGAGGCGCTCAAGTCGTGTGGCCCCACGGCGATGACGGCCGCGGCCAGTTCCGGCGGCGGGTCCATCAGCAGCGCCCATTGCGTAAAGCCCAGATAGGACGGACCGATCGTCGCAAAGCGCCCGGTGAACCACGGTTGCCGACGCAGCCACTCGACGGTGTCGGCGCCGTCGGTGATTTCATGGGTCATCGGCACGAAGACACCGCCCGAGCCGAAGGTGCCGCGGACGCTCTGAACGACGACGTGGTAGCCACGGGTGGCGTACGGCCGCGCGTACAGCGTCGAGAACGGAAAGCCCCTGCCGTACGGCCCGCGGATCAGCAGCGTGCCGGCGACGTCGGCGCCGTCCGCGGGTGCGTAATGATCGGCCACCAGGTCGACGCCATCGCGCATTGGAACCCGCAGACCCTTGTTGACGGTGTATTCGGTGGTGCGCGCACGCAGGCCGAGTAGGCGGGTGAGGGCCCGGTCACCGGACTGCCGCGCCGCGATCTGAATTCGCGACCCGGACGGCCGCTCAGAAGTGGTGGTCACTAGTCAATATTTGTAGTGGGGGGCCAGCTGTTGGGCTCGCATCATGTTCTCGGCTGGGCAGTCTACGTCGGGATCCGAGTAGACGGGTGAGAAGAACAGCGACTGCTGGATCACGCCATAGCTGGTCTTGAACATGACCATGCAGGAGAACCACCACCGGTTGTCCCAGTCGGTCGGCTTCATCACCCAGAACCACGCCGCGCGATGGCCGTCGATCGTGGTCTCGACCGAGTCGGCCGAAAGGCTTTGCTCGTAGGTGCGCCAGATGATCGGCTCGATCGCCATCTGGTAGTTGGCGGCGTCGTAGTGGCAGCGCAGACCGTCCTCGTGTTCGGGCGGGGTGAACGCCAGCCCGAGCTGCCGGATGACGTCGATCGGGATGTCCTGGCACGGGTCGAACGGGCTCGGATCTGTGAGAGCGACCACCGGCGACTTGATCGTCGTGCTCGGCTCGTCCATCGGCGCAAACGTCGACCGCAGTTGCACGCTCCTCGTGACGCTGAGGCTGGCCGGCGAGGACTGCCACACCACGACCACAGCGGTGACCAGTGCGCACAGCGCGGCGAACAGCCGCAACCTTGTGGCCATGGCACCCCTCCGCTCGACACCCCTGCGGGGAGTGTAGCGGTGCAGAGTTGCGCCGACGACCAGAAACGAGAACCTGTTCTAGTTCGCTGTGGGGAGGCCGGCGGCGCGTTCAGTAATCTGGTTCGTTGTGGCGACTCTCTGGGCAATCAGCGACCTGCATACGGGTCACACCGGGAACAAGCCGGTCACCGAGTCGCTGCATCCGGCGTCGCCGAGCGACTGGTTGATCGTGGCCGGCGATGTCGCCGAGCGCACTGACGACATCCGATGGTCGCTGAACGTGCTGCGGGAGCGGTTCGCAAAAGTGATCTGGGTCCCCGGCAACCACGAACTGTGGACCACCGCCAAGGATCCTGCGCAGGTGTTCGGCAGGGCCCGCTACGACTATCTCGTTGAGATGTGCGACGAGATGGGGGTGCTGACGCCGGAGCATCCGTATCCGGTGTGGACCGACCAGGGCGGGCCGGCGACCATCGTGCCGATGTTCCTGCTGTACGACTACACGTTTCTACCCGACGGCGCGATGACCAAGGCCGAGGGCCTGGCGATCGCGCGGGATCGCAACGTGGTGGCCACCGACGAATTCCTGTTGTCCCACGAGCCGTACGCCAGCAAGGAGGCCTGGTGCCGCGAACGCCTCGCCTACACGCGTGGCCGGCTCGAGCAACTGGACTGGATGACGCCGACCATCTTGGTGAACCATTTCCCGCTGGTTCGCGAACCGTGCGATGCGCTGTTCTATCCGGAGTTCTCGCTGTGGTGTGGCACCACAGCGACCGCCGACTGGCACACCCGCTACAACGCGGTCTGCTCGGTGTACGGACACCTGCACATTCCGCGCACCACCTGGTACGACGATGTGCGCTTCGAGGAGGTGTCGGTCGGCTACCCGCGAGAGTGGCGGCGCCGCAAGCCTTATCGATGGCTGCGCCAAGTGTTGCCCGACCCGCAGTACGCTCCGGGATACCTCAACGAATTCGGCGGCCACTTCGAGATCACGGATGAGATGCGGGCCAATGCGGAGCAGCTACGGGCGCGGATCGCACAGCGGTTGCAGCAGCGATGAATACGCTCATCTCGACCGTCGTGCCCGATAACGTCGCCGCCGCCGAGCTGTACACCGATCCACCGGACCTCAAACCGCTGCGTGACGAGGAACCGTTGATCGCGCGGTCAGTTGCCAAGCGGCGCAACGAGTTCATCACCGTCCGGTACTGCGCGCGGCTGGCTCTGGGTCAGCTCGGTGTCGCCGCGGGCCCGATCCTGAAGGGGGAGAGGGGCGAACCGTGCTGGCCGGACGGCGTCGTCGGCAGCCTGACGCACTGCGACGGTTACCGCGGCGCGGTAGTCGGCCTTATCGGGCAGGTGCGGTCGGTGGGCATCGACGCTGAGCCGCACGGCGTGCTTCCCAACGGCGTGCTGGACGCGGTGACCCTGCCCGCGGAGCGGCGCGAACTGGCAGCGATGCCCGACAGACTGCATTGGGATCGAATCCTGTTCTGCGCCAAGGAAGCGACATACAAGGCGTGGTATCCGCTGACGCGGCGGTGGCTTGGCTTCGAGGACGCTCACGTCGTCTTCGACGTCGACCCCGCCGGCACCACGGGAGAATTCGTCTCCCAGATTCTGATCGACCCGGCCGCCGTGTCGGGGCCGCCGCTGAAAGCATTGCAGGGCCGCTGGTCGGTGCGCGAGGGGCTGGTACTGACGGCGATCGTGTTGTGACGTCTTCAGGGCAGGAGGGCCGGGGGCCCGGCCTGGTCGTCGTCGACAAACCACCGGGCATGACAAGCCACGACGTGGTGAGCCGTTGCCGGCGGATCTTCGCCACCCGCAAGGTCGGCCATGCCGGCACGCTGGACCCGATGGCCACGGGCGTGCTCGTGATCGGCATCGAGCGCGCGACGAAAATCCTCGGCCTGCTGATAAAGGCGACGAAGTCGTACTCCGCGACGATCCGGCTCGGGCAGACCACCACGACTGACGACGCCGACGGCGACCTCGTCAGCGCCACGCCCGCAGACGAGCTGACCGAGGGTCAGGTCCACGACGCGATCGCCGCGCTGCGCGGCGAGATCCGGCAGGTTCCGTCGGCAGTGAGCGCGGTGAAAGTTGGCGGCAAACGCGCTTACCGGCTGGCCCGCGAGGGCCAGATGGTGGAGCTGGTCGCTCGCCCGGTGCGGATCGACCGGTTCGACGTACTGGCGGTCCGGCGGGAAATCAATGGAGTCTATGGCGCCATAGAAGGCGCAATAGATGTTGATGTCGAGGTGGACTGCTCGTCGGGTACGTACATTCGCGCGCTTGCCCGCGACGCCGGCGCGGCGTTGGGTGTCGGGGGGCACCTGACCGCGTTGCGGCGCACTCGCGTGGGCGGCTTCGGTCTCGAGCAGGCGCGCACGCTGGACGAGCTGGCGGCCGACCCGCAGCTCAGCTATTCAGTTGACGAGGCGTGCTTTCTCACCTTCACGCGCCGCGATCTCACCGCCGACGAAGCGGTTGCGGCGTCGCACGGCCGCGCGTTGGAGGCGGCCGGAATCGACGGACTCTATGCGGCGACGGACCCCGACGGCCGCGTCATCGCGTTATTGCGGGATGAGGGCGAGCGCACCAAGTCCGAAGTGGTGCTGCGACCAGCGACCCTCTGATCGGGCTGTCCACAGTTGCGTTTTCATCCACAGCCGCGTCGGTTCTTGGCCGCACTCGAACAGATATCGAACAACTGTTCGATAGAATCGAGACATGGCCCAGTGCATCACCGCCCAGGCAACGCGCGAACGGCTGCGCGCTGCTATGGAGCTGATCGACACTGGCCTGGCCACGCTGCGTGACACACCCACAGACGACGTCGGCGCCTCATTTCGCGTCGAGCTCGCCGAGCGCCTCGAGACCCAGCAGCGCACGGCGCTCGGCCTGTCGTATCGGATGTTCCGCGAGCTGTTCGAACCGCCCGACGGGCCGGACCCGACGATGGTCGAGGACGTGTCGCTGCGGGATGTGCTGTGGGCGCGGCTGCGGATCACTCCGGCAGAGATTCGACGACGCGCCCGGATGGCCGCCCGGATTCGACCGCGCCGCTCGCTGACCGGCCCGCTGCTGCGGCCTGAACTACCCGAACTGGCCGCCGCGGTCGAGCAGGGTCTGGTCGGGGACGGCCATATTCGCGAGATCTGCCGCGCACTCGACGTGCTGCCCAGCAGCGTCAGCCCGACCGATCGTGAGGATGCCGAGCGCACGCTGGTAGATCATGCGACCAAGCACGACCCGAACTTCGTCGCGAAAGTCGGCGCACGCATCGCCGACGTCCTGAATCCCGACGGGCTGTTCGACGACCGGGACCGTGCACGTCGTCGCGGCCTGGTGCTCGGCAACCAAGGACCGGACGGTATGAGCCGGCTGTCCGGCTGGCTCGACCCCGAAGCGCGGGCCTACGTCGAAGCGGTGGAGGCAGCGGTGCGCCCGGGCCGTCATCAGCCCGACGGTGCCCAGCCCGAGAATGCCCAGCCGGGCAGCCGTGACGAGCGTTCGTCGCCGCAACGCCTGCACGACGCGATCAAGGTGGGTCTGAAAGCCGGCGTCTCGTCGGGTGAGCTCGGGCAGCACCGCGGCACCCCGGTAACGGTCATCGTCACGACGACGTTGGCCGAGCTCAACCAGGCAGCCGATGCCGTGAACGATCCAAACGTGTCGATGCCCGCGCCGGCGCGCACCGGCGGCGGCTCGTCACTTCCGATGCGCGACCTGATCCGGATGGCCTCCGACGCGATCCCCTACCTGGCCGTTTTCGACGATCACACTCAACGCCCGCTGTATCTCGGCCGCGCCAGGCGCGTCGCATCCGCTGATCAGCGGCTGATCTGCCACGCCCGCGATCGTGGTTGCACGCACCCGGACTGCACGGAGCCCGGCTATCACTGCGAGGTGCACCATGCCCGGGAGTGGTCTGACGGTGGCCCAACCGACGCCGACAACCTCTTTTTCGCGTGCGGACCTCACCACAGCTTGATCGGCCAACGCCGGCGACGAACACAGCTCAAACGCGGACGCCTTGCGTGGCGCGACGGCACCGGCCCTCCGCGGGTCAACCGCATCCACCATCCCGACGAATTACTTCACCCCGAGGACCGTGACGGCAATGGCTAGCAGGGGACGACCCAAATCGATTCGGCTGCAGGGCTTCCCAGCTCGACCGTGTGTTCCGCTGTGTTGCCGTGGTGGCCGTCGTCGATCGCCACCGACACCGTGCCCGCGAAGTCCCGCCGGGTCAGCACCGTCAGATGAGAATCCAGCGCGATCCCGACGGAGTCGAAATAGCGCAGCATCTCGGGATCGGCGTCGGAGATCCGTGCCACCGACCCGTGCTCGCCGTCGGCACACGTCGACAGCTGACGGGCCGGCGGTGTCGGCACGCGGCCGTCGAGAGACGGGATCGGGTCGCCATGCGGGTCACGCTGCGGGTACCCGAGCTGGGCGTCGATCCGCGACAGCATCAGGTCGCTGACCGCGTGCTCGAGCACCTCGGCTTCGTCGTGCACCTCGTCCCAGCGGTAGCCGAGCACCTGCACCAGAAACGTCTCCAGCAGCCGGTGACGGCGGACTACGGACACCGCTGCTCGGCGGCCGCGGTCGGTGAGCGTCACTGCCCCGTACTTCTCGTGCTCGACGAGGCCCTGGTCGGCCAGTTTGCGGATCGACTCCGAGGCGGTGCTCGCCGACACCCCGATCCGCTCGGCGAGCATCTTGGTGCTGACCTTCTCCCCGGACCATTCCTGGACGTTGAAGATCACCTTCAGATAGTCCTGGGCGACCGACGTCAATCCACGAGCATCGTCGGCAGCAGTCACACCGGAAAGTCTATGCACTTCATGTTCAGATCGGGGATCTCGCGCGTCGGCCTCGGTGGGCCGTAGGCTGGCCGCGTGCAGCGGTGGCGCGGCCAGGACGAAATCCCCACCGACTGGGGCAGATGCGTCCTCACGATCGGTGTGTTCGATGGCGTTCATCGGGGACACCAGGAGTTGATCGCGACGGCCGTCAAGGCCGGGCGCGAGCGGAATGTGCCGACAGTCCTGATGACGTTCGACCCGCACCCGATGGAAGTGGTGCACCCCGGCAGCCACCCTGCGCAGCTGACCACGCTGACCCGGCGTGCTGAACTCGTCGAGGAACTCGGAGTGGACGTGTTCCTGGTGGTGCCTTTCACGCCGGAATTCATGAAGCTGACCCCGGACCGCTATATCCACGAGTTGCTGGTGGAGCACCTGCATGTCGTCGAGGTCGTGGTCGGCGACAACTTCACGTTCGGCAAGAAGGCCGCGGGCAACGTGGACCTGCTTCGCCATGCGGGCGAACGGTTCGGATTCGCGGTGCAGGCAATGTCGCTGGTTGCCGAACACCACAAAAACGAGACGGTGACGTTCTCGTCCACCTACATCCGGTCGTGCGTCGACGCCGGCGACGTGGTGGCGGCCGAGGAGGCGCTGGGTCGGCCGCACCGAGTCGAGGGCGTGGTGGTGCGCGGCGACGGCCGCGGCCGTGTGCTGGGTTTCCCCACCGCCAATGTCGCGCCGCCGATGTATTCGGCGATCCCGGCCGACGGCGTGTACGCGGCCTGGTTCACGGTGCTGGGCCACGGTCCCGTCGTCGGCACTGTGATGCCCGGCGAGCGGTATCAGGCCGCGGTGTCGGTCGGCACCAACCCGACGTTCTCCGGCCGCACGCGCACCGTCGAGGCGTATGTGCTCGACACGGCAGCCGACCTGTACGGCCAGCACGTGGCGGTCGACTTCGTCGCCCGCATCCGTGGACAGCGCAGGTTCGCCGAGGTCGACGACCTGATCGCGGAGATGGAGACCGACACCGAGCGGGCCCGCACGATTCTGCTTGCCCAGTGATCCCCTGATAGACTCGCCGGCGACAAGGCGACGTGCTGCTGTCCGCGGCGGCCGCGCTTAAATCCCCTGATCGCGGACCGAAGCATGGAGTTAATTCGTGGCGCTCACCGCCGAACAGAAGAAGGAAATCCTGGCGCAGTACGGCCTGCACGAGACCGACACCGGTTCGCCGGAGGCGCAGATCGCGCTGCTGACCAAGCGCATCAACGATCTCACCGAGCACCTGAAGATGCACAAGCATGATCACCACTCGCGACGTGGCCTGCTGCTGCTCGTCGGTCGGCGTCGTCGTCTCGGCAAATACCTGTCGGAGGTCGACGTGGAGCGGTACCGCTCGCTGATCGACCGCCTCGGCATGCGCCGCTGACGCGGTCGACGCGTCGCATGGCGTAACCGGGTACTCGACTCGAAAAGGCTTGCGAGCAGGGCCGGTGTAGAGTAATGCGAGTCCGAGCCAACCGGCTCGGACTCGCATGTCAAGACAGTGGCCAGCCTGCGATCGGGCGGTCTTCGGTAGTGGCAGCCGGACCTTCCGGCCGCTTCGATCGATGGCCGTAGCCGCATTCAGGCCGATGCCGTTCAGGTTTGTCCGCCACTGCTAGTCATTGCGACGACAACCGAACGAAGGAAGGCCCTCGGACTGTTATGTCTGTAGCTGAGATCGACGACGGCGTTTACGAATCAACTGCCACCATCGACAACGGGAGCTTCGGCACCCGCACCATCCGTTTTGAAACCGGCCGGCTGGCCCAGCAGGCGGCCGGCTCCGTGGTCGCCTACCTCGACGAGGAGACCATGCTGCTTTCGGCGACGACCGCAAGCAAGCAGCCGAAGGAGCATTTCGACTTCTTCCCACTGACCGTTGATGTCGAAGAGCGCATGTACGCCGCCGGTCGTATCCCCGGCTCGTTCTTCCGTCGCGAGGGGCGGCCGTCCACGGACGCGATCCTGACCTGCCGGCTCATCGACCGCCCGTTGCGCCCGACATTTGTCGACGGCCTGCGCAACGAGGTCCAGGTCGTCGTGACGATTCTGTCGCTCGACCCCGACGAGCTTTACGACGTGCTGGCGATCAACGCCGCGTCGGCGTCCACCCAGTTGTCCGGCCTGCCGTTCTCCGGCCCCGTCGGCGCTGTGCGGGTGGCGCTGATCGACGGGACCTGGGTGGCGTTCCCGACGGTGACGCAGCTGGAGCGCGCGGTATTCGACATGGTGGTCGCGGGCCGCATCGTCGGTGATGATGTCGCGATCATGATGGTCGAGGCGGAAGCCACCGACAACGTCGTCGAGCTGATCGCGGGTGGCTCGCAGGCGCCCACCGAAGCTGTTGTGGCAGAAGGCCTCGAGGCCGCCAAGCCGTTCATCAGAACACTGTGCATCGCGCAGCAGGAGATGGCAGAGCGGGCAGCCAAGGAGATCGCCGACTACCCGGTCTTCCCGGAGTACGAGGAGGACGTGTACTACGCCGTCGCGTCGCTGGCCACCGACGAGCTGACCAAAGCGCAAACCATCGCCGGCAAGGCCGAACGCAACGAACGTACCGAGGAGATCAAGGCCGACGTGCTCGCGCGGCTCGCCGAGACGTACGCCGGGCGGGAGAAAGAGATCTCCGCGGCGTTCCGATCGCTAACCAAAAAGCTTGTTCGGCAACGCATTCTGACCGATCACTTCCGCATCGACGGCCGCGGGATCACCGACATCCGCGCACTCTCGGCGGAGGTGTCCGTCGTGCCGCGCGCACACGGCAGCGCGCTGTTCCAGCGCGGTGAGACCCAGATCCTCGGGGTCACCACGCTGGACATGGTCAAGATGGCCCAGCAGATTGACTCGTTGGGACCGGAGACGACGAAGCGCTACATGCACCACTACAACTTCCCGCCGTTCTCCACCGGTGAGACGGGCCGGGTCGGCTCGCCCAAGCGGCGCGAGATCGGCCACGGCGCACTGGCCGAACGGGCGCTGGTGCCGGTGCTGCCCAGCGTCGAGGAGTTCCCGTATGCGATCCGGCAGGTGTCGGAGGCGCTCAGCTCCAACGGGTCGACATCGATGGGATCGGTGTGTGCGTCCACGCTGGCGTTGCTGAATGCCGGAGTGCCGCTGAAGGCACCGGTGGCGGGCATCGCGATGGGCCTGGTTTCCGACGACGTCGAGCTGGCGGACGGCGGGACCGAGCGCCGGTTCGTCGCACTGACCGACATCCTGGGGGCCGAGGACGCGTTCGGTGACATGGACTTCAAAGTGGCAGGCACCAAGGACTTCGTCACCGCGCTGCAATTGGACACGAAGCTCGACGGAATTCCGTCGAAGGTGCTCGCCGGCGCGTTGTCGCAGGCGAAGGATGCGCGGCTGACCATTCTCGAGGTGATGGCCGAGGCCATCGAATCGCCCGACGAGATGAGCCCGTACGCGCCGCGGGTCACCGCGATCAAGGTCCCGATCGACAAGATCGGCGAGGTGATCGGGCCGAAGGGCAAGATGATCAACTCCATCACCGAGGAGACCGGTGCCCAGATCTCGATCGAGGACGACGGCACCGTGTTCGTCGGCGCCACCGACGGGGCGTCTGCGCAGGCTGCGATCGACCGCATCAACGCGATCGCCAACCCGCAGATGCCGAAAGCGGGCGAGCGGTTCCTCGGCACCGTGGTGAAGACGACTGACTTCGGCGCGTTCGTGTCGCTGCTGCCCGGACGTGACGGGTTGGTGCACATCTCCAAGCTGGGCAGGGGCAAGCGCATCGCGCGCGTCGAGGACGTCGTGAAGGTCGGCGACAAACTGCGCGTGGAGATCGCCGACATCGACAACCGCGGCAAGATCTCGCTGGTCCTGGTCGCCGAAGAAGACGTTGCCGAAAAGGATGTCGCCGAAAAGGACGCTGCCGAAAAGGACGCTGCCGAAAAGGACGCTGCCGAAAAGGACACTGCCGAAAAAGTCTCGGCCGAACCCTCCGCATCTTCTGCCGCGACAGCGGATGCCGCGCAAACCAGCTGAGCTTCGCCGCGGGTCTCGCGACGGTCAGGACACCACGGCGCTGCGACGCACCACTCTGCCGGGTGGGCTGCGTGTCGTCACCGAACGTATCCCCGGCGTGCGTTCGGCGTCGGTGGGTGTCTGGGTCGGGGTGGGCTCCCGAGACGAAGGACCGAGCGTCGCGGGAGCCGCGCACTTCCTGGAGCACCTGCTGTTCAAGGCCACACCGACACGCACGGCCGTGCAGATCGCGCAGGCCGTTGATGCCGTCGGCGGTGAGCTGAATGCGTTCACCGCCAAGGAACAGACCTGCTACTACGCCCACGTCCTCGACACGGACCTCGAGCTGGCCGTCGACCTGGTGGCCGACGTGGTGCTCAACGGGGTGTGCGCGCCCGACGACGTCGAATTGGAACGCGACGTCGTGCTGGAAGAGATCGCACTGCGCGACGACGATCCCGAGGACGCGATCGGTGACGTGTTCCTGGCGGCACTCTTCGGCGGACATCCGGTCGGGCGCCCGGTGGTGGGGACGGTGGAATCGGTGTCGTCGATGACGCGGGCACAACTGAACTCGTTTCACGTCCGCCGGTACACCCCCGAGCGGATGATCGTCGCGGTCGCAGGCAACGTCGACCACGGTCAGGTGATGTCGCTGGTTCGGCACTACTTCGGCGAGCGGTTGCAGCGCAAGCGCACACCGGTGGCCCCGCGCAAGGGCGCCGGCCGCGTGCCCGGGCGTCCGACACTGAGGCTGGGCAGCCGGGACGCCGAGCAGACCCACATGACGCTCGGCGTCCGCGCTCCCGGGCGGCACTGGAAACACCGTTGGGCGCTGTCGGTGCTGAACGCCGCCATCGGTGGCGGCCTCAGCTCGCGGCTGTTCCAGCAGATCCGCGAGGAGCGCGGGCTGGCGTACACGGTGTACTCCACCGTCGACACGTTCGCTGACACCGGCGCGCTGTCGGTGTACACGGCGTGCTTGCCGGAGCGGTTCGGTGATGTCGTGAAGGTGACAACCAACGTGCTTCAGACAGTTGCGCGAGATGGCATCACCGCCGACGAATGCCGCATTGCCAAGGGCTCGCTGCGCGGGGGTCTGGTTCTGGGTCTGGAGGATTCCGGGTCCCGGATGAACCGGATCGGCCGCAGCGAGCTCAATTACGGCGAACACCGCAGCATCGGCCAAACGCTAGCCCAGATCGACAGCGTCACGCTCGACGAGGTGAATGCGGTGGCCCGCCGAGTGCTGGCCGGGCCTTACGGCGCGGCAGTGCTGGGCCCGTATCAAACGAAACGTGAACTGCCGCCCCGGCTTCGGACGCTCTGAGGCAAACGTGGAGATCGAAGGCAAGGTGGCCGTCGTCACCGGCGGAGGGTCCGGAATTGGGCGCGCGCTGGCCACTGCGCTCGGAACGGCCGGTGCGAGTGTCGTCGTCGGCGACATCGATCGCGTCCGGGCCGAGCAGACCGCCGGCAGCATTTCGGCCGTCGGTCACCAGGCGGTCGCACATGAAGCCGATGCGAGCGCCGTAGCCGACATCGAAGCGTTGATCGCGCTCGCCACAACACAATTCGGGCCGGTGGACATCTACATCGCGAACGCGGGCGTTGGCGGACCGCCCGGGCTTACCGCTTCCGAGCGCGACTGGGTCCACGTACTCGATGTGAATCTGCGCGCACACATCCGGGCGGCGACGCAATTGGTCCCGGACTGGCTCGAGCGCGGCGGCGGATACTTCGTCTCGGTCGCATCGGCGGCCGGGCTGCTGACCCAACTCGGCGCCGCGGCATACGCGGTCAGCAAGCACGCAGCGGTCGGGTTCGCCGAATGGCTCGCGATCACGTACGGCGACGCCGGGATTGGAGTGAGCTGCGTGTGCCCGATGGGTGTGGACACTGCGCTGCTGACCGAACTGCGCGAATCCCCCGAGCCGGATCGTCGACTGGCGGCGAATTCGGTCGTCGCTGCCGGCGAGGTGCTCGACCCCGGTGACGTGGCCGAGTTGACCCTGAACGCCGTGCGGGAGAACAGGTTCATGGTGACGCCGCACCCGCAGGTGCTCGACATGTACCGGCTGAAAGGCGCCGACTACGACGGCTGGATCGCTGGAATGCGCCGCTACCGGCGGCGATTGACAGCCGATGGTTGAGCTGACGCGACGGAGTGCTCTTGGTGGAACACTGGTGCTCGCCGCGTGGGCGACCGCCTGCTCGTCACGACCGCAGTTGACCGATCCGGCCGAGCCGCTAGCACCGATCGGCGACCGAATCGATGCTCTGACGCACAAGCACAATATCCGTGTCGGGTTGTTCGCGGCCGACCTGGGGTCGGGGCGAACTCTCGAGTATCGCGCCGACGACATGTTCGCGATGTGCTCGACGTTCAAGACCTACGCCGCTGCACGTGTGCTACGAGGCTGCGAACGCGGCGAGCTTGCGCTGAGCGACCAGGTGTTCATCAGTCCGGCCGGGGTGGTTGCCAATTCGCCGGTGACCGAACCGCGGGCCGGGCATGCGATGGCGCTGGGGGAGCTGTGCGCGGCGGCGCTGCAGCGCAGCGACAACACCGCGGCCAACCTGCTGCTGATCACGATCGGCGGACCGCCGGAGATCACCGCGTTCGCCCGAAGCATCGGCGACGACAAGACACGGCTCGATCGCTGGGAGCTCGAGCTGAATTCGGCGCTGCCGGGGGATCCGCGCGACACCAGCACGCCGCGCGCGCTGGCGGCTGGGTATCAGGACTTGCTGGCCGGATCGGCGTTGGGGGCGGCGAGTCGACAGCAGCTCGAAGACTGGATGCGAGCCAATGCGACCTCGAGCATGAGGGCCGGGCTGCCCGAAGCCTGGACCAGCGCCGACAAGACGGGCACCGGCGACTACGGTAGCACCAACGACATCGGCATCGCCTACGGGCCGGACGGCCGGAAGGTGCTGCTGGGCATAATGACTCGCTCGGCCGCCGACGATCCGAAGGCGCAGGCCCTGCGGCCGGTGATCGGCGAACTGACCACGCAGGTGGTCGGCTCGCTGACCTCGCCGAGCTGACCTCATGCGACCGGTCCGCAGGTTTTCTGGAGGTTAGACCAGCACCGTCGCGGGGTCGGTGAACGACATGCCAAGGTCGTGAGCGACCTGCTCGTTGAGCAGCGCGCCGTCGTGCGTCGAGAGCCCTTTCGCCAGAGCGGGATCGGAACGGCATGCATCGCGCCACCCGCGGTCGGCAAGTGCGATGACGTAGGGCATCGTGGCGTTGGTGAGCGCGAACGTCGACGTCCGCGGCACCGCGCCCGGCATGTTCGCGACGCAGTAGAACACCGTCCCGTGCACATTGAAGGTCGGCTCATCGTGTGTGGTGGGCCGCGAGTCCTCGAAGCAGCCGCCCTGGTCGATCGCGATGTCCACCAGCACTGCGCCCGGCTTCATATGTGAGACGAGAGAATTCGACACCAGCTTGGGCGCCTTCGCTCCTGGGACGAGCACCGCGCCGATCACCAGGTCGGCGCGCTTGACGGCACCCTCCAGGTCCAACCCCGACGAGTAGCGGGTAAGGATGCGGCCGCCAAACTCGGCGTCCAGCTCGCGGAGCTTGCCGATGTTGAGGTCGAGCACCGTGACGTGAGCGCCCATGCCGCTTGCCACTCGAGCGGCGTTGTAGCCGGCCGTGCCGCCGCCGATCACGACGACGTCGGCCGGTCCCACTCCGGGGACACCGCCCATCAGAACGCCGCGCCCGCCGGCGGGCTTCATCAGGTGATACGCGCCGACCTGTGCGGCGAGCCGGCCGGCGACCTCGCTCATCGGCGCCAGCAGCGGCAGCGCGCCGTCGACCGTCTGCACCGTTTCGTACGCGATCGACGTGACGCCCGAACGGATCAGCGCGTCGGTGCACGGCTGCGACGCCGCGAGGTGCAGATACGTGAAAAGGGTTTGGCCGCGGTGCATCAGCGCATACTCCGGCTCGATCGGCTCCTTGACCTTCAGAAGCAGATCGGCGTGTTCCCAGACGTGTTCGGCGCCCGAGATGACCTGGGCGCCCGCAAACTTGAAGTCGGTGTCGGAGATCGCCGATCCCTCGCCGGCGCCGGCCTGGATGACCACGTCGTGCCCGCGCCGGGTGAGTTCGGCGACACCGCCAGGCGTGATCGCGACGCGGTACTCGTTGTTTTTGATCTCGGTCGGGACGCCGACGCGCATAATCGCTCCTTCATCGCATATGCTGCCTCCATTCTGAAGAACATTCGGGTTGATAGCAACTTTGTCGAAGAACATTCGATATGCTGGTGTGATGGTGGAACGATCATCGAGATCCGTATTAGACGCGCCGAGCTCGACGAAGAATGTTCGGCCCGCGGTTATTGACGACGTCGACCGCCGCATTCTCGACGCCCTGCATGACGACGCACGGGTGCCCAACAGCGTGCTCGCGGACATGGTCGGGATCGCGCCGTCGACGTGTCACGGCCGGTTGCGCCGGCTTGTCGACATCGGCGTGATTCGCGGGTTCTACACCGATGTCGACCCGGCCGCGATCGGCCGACCATTGCAGGCGATGATCTCAGTAAATCTGCAGTCGAACGCCCGCGGCCGGATTCGGCACTTCATCTCCGAGATCCGTAAGCTGCCCCAGGTGATCGACGTCTACTTCCTGGCCGGCGCCGACGACTTCATCCTTCATGTCGCCGCCCGCGATACCGACGATCTGCGGGCGTTCGTCGTGGAAAACCTCAACGCCGACCCGGATGTCGCGGCAACGCAGACATCGCTGATCTTCGAGCATCTTCGTGGCGGTGCGCCGCTGTAACGGCGCTTTCAGACTCCGGGCGTGGCAGTCGCAGTACGCTGCAAGCCATGCGAGTGGGGGTACTGGGCGCTGAGGGCAAGGTCGGCGCGACGATGGTCACGGCCGTCCAGAAGGCCGGCGACCTGACGCTGTCGGCCGAGGTCGACGCGGGCGACCCGCTGTCCCTTTTCGTCGACAGCGGCGCGGAGGTCGTCATCGACTTCACCCATCCCGACGTCGTCATGGACAATCTGAAGTTCTTGATAGATAACGGGATCCACGCTGTTGTTGGCACGACCGGCTTCACCGACGAACGGTTGTCGCAAGTCGAGTCCTGGGTGGCGAGCTCGCCCGGCACCGCCGTGCTGATCGCGCCGAACTTCGCGATCGGCGCGGTGCTGTCGATGAGGTTCGCGCGGGAAGCCGCCCGGTACTTCGAATCCGTCGAAATCATCGAGCTGCACCACCCGAACAAGGCTGACGCACCATCGGGCACCGCCATTCGCACCGCCAAGCTCATCGCCGACGCGCGAAAAGGCCTGCCGCCCAACCCCGATGCCACATCGACCGCGCTTCCCGGCGCGCGCGGCGCGGACGTCGACGGCATCCCGGTCCACTCCGTCCGGCTGGCCGGCCTGGTAGCGCACCAGGAGGTGCTGTTCGGCACGCAGGGCGAGACGCTCACCATCCGGCACGACAGCATCGACCGCACGTCGTTCGTGCCCGGGGTTCTGCTCGCGGTGCGTCGGGTACGTGAGAGGCCAGGTCTGACAGTCGGGCTAGAGCCATTTCTGGGTTTGTGATGAGGGCCCCCGCGAAGAACCGACGGCCTTGAATCAGAAACAATCGGTTCTTCGCATTCAGCTGCTGATCGCGTTCTTGTGCGTCGCGCTGGTCGTGTACTTCGTGTTGCTGGGCAGGATCGCGACGGCGTTCATCGTCTCCGGTCGACCCGCCGCGATCGGGCTCGGCCTTGCGCTGATGATCCTGCCGCTGATCGGCGTCTGGGTGATGGTCAGCACGCTGCGCGCAGGACTTGCCCATCAGCGGCTGGCGCGCATCATCCATGACGAGGGCCTGGAACTGGACGTCAGTGCGTTGCCTCGCATGCCATCCGGCAGAATTCGCCGCGAGGCCGCCGACGCGCTGTTTCAATCCGTGCGCGAAGAAGTCGAGCGCGAGCCCGAGAACTGGAGGCACTGGTACCGGCTGGCCCGCGCTTACGACTACGCGGGAGACCGCGCGAGGGCGCGGGAGACGATGAGCAAGGCGGCGGAGATGCAAGAGCACGAGGGGGAGCGATGAGCAAGACGCTGCTCATCGTCCACCACACTCCGTCTCCGCACACGCAGGAGATGTTCGAGGCGGTGGTGGCGGGGGCTACCGATCCCGAGATCGACGGCGTGGAGGTCGTGCGGCGACCGGCGCTCACGGTGTCACCGACCGACATGCTTGAGGCCGACGGCTACCTACTCGGAACCCCGGCCAACCTGGGTTACATGAGCGGCGCGCTCAAGCACTATTTGGTCGATTACCCTCCTATTAGTTACCCCATCAACAGGACTCTCCGCGGTGGACGAGGCCGTCCGCGGATGATGGCGGATGCAGCACCACAAAGGTGAGAAATGAGAGCAGCCGTCACAGCACCGGCTGCTGCGATTGGCGGTGCGTTCGGGCGGGGCGGATATCGGCGACGTATCCGGCTTTGCCGATGCACATTCTCGATTGTCACAAAATAGGACGAGATACGAGCGAAACTTCGTGTCGAAGATAGATGCGCGATGCCAGGGTGTCAGTGCTTACCTACTCACTGGCCAACGGAGAGATTAGGAAGCACGGGTGGCAGCGGCCCATGGACTGCCGATTACGGGTGTGCGGCGAGGAACGTCTCGTTCTTGAGGTCGGCGGTGAGTTCCTCGACATTGAAGGGTCGGTCAAGTCGAGCGCGTAGCTTCTCGGAACTGATCAGCAGATTGATCTCGGCGGTCTGGCGTGCAAAGAGGCGACCGAAGACCGGGTACAACTTGCGCATTATCGCCCGCTCCGCCGGTGTGCACCCTGCTGCGCAGTACCCGACGTGGCCCACCTCATCGGTGAGGATCTCGCTGTAGAGCTGCTCGATTCGACCCGCCACCCCGGGTTCGTCGGCGAACAGCTCGACCCCGACGCGGCGAAGTTCGTCAAACATCACGCAGCCCGCCATCTCCGCCGCGCCAACGAACGGGAACCCGAGACGCTCCGGCAGAAACACGAAGATCTTGACGAACTGACGCATCACAAACGGTGGAGGAACCACCTGGAACGTCAGGCCGAACACGTCCAGCACGTAGGCCAGCAGCCGGGTGTGGTAGTGCTCTTCGAGTTCGACGTACACCCGTTCGGGTGGCACATCCGCGTCGCTGTTGAGTCCGTAGGTCTCTCCGAGGCCAACCCCGAATCGTTCGGCCTGATTCAGTTTGGCGGTGGCCAAGAGGAACAACATTTCCCTGTCCAGGCCCGGCTCGGGCCGACGGCGGCGCAGGTTCCGCAGAAATGCTTCCCGATCGATGCGACGGGCCGAGCGCACCGGGTCTGCCTCCAAGCCATCGAAGAACTCCTCGCGGATCGCTAGGCGTCGATTCAGCAGATCGGCTTCACCGTCGCGCCTCTGCAAGAAGTCGCGGTAGCCGTCAATGCCAGTGCCACTCATCGTGTCTCCATTCCGTGGACGATCGTCACCACGTAGCGGTCCAACATCGCGTCCCGCGCATCCCCCGCTGCACCGCCCGTCGCCAGCAACGCGAATAGGCCGGTGAGGAAGAACACCCCGAGTTCGCCCGCGTCCGCATCCCGTGGGACCCGACCCGCCCGTTGCGCTTTCCCGATCGCTGAGACCAGAAACTCGGCGAGCGGATGCTCACTTAACTCCTCTTCGACCGGTCGTGCTGAGGAGAAGTGCAACCCCAACATGTCTCGAAAGACGACTGGGCCGAGGCGTTGCTCTGCAGCCCTTACGTGGCGCATCAGCCTCGACAGCATCGACGTCAAATCGTCGGGCGCAGTTTGTCCGTTGTCGAGTTCGGCCACGATCAGTGCTTCCTCGGCCCGCTCTAACTCGACCATCACGTGTTCCTTGGTCGGGAAGTGGAAATAGAACGTCCCCCGCGCTACCCCCACCGCCGTCGCGATCGTGCTGACGTCGGCACCTGCCAACCCCGAGCGGCTCATCTCCGCCACGGCGGCGTCGAACAGCCGTGCCCGAGTTTCGAGCCGTTGGGCCTCTCGCGATCCGATAACCGGCGAACCGGGTTCGGTGGACGACGTGAGCGACGGCATGCGAGAACCGTAGGGCTTTCACTGGCAGATGTCAATGACGGGTGTCAGCGAATGGGTGGAGCCGTGGGAATCTGAGTGGGTGCCTCGAATATGACGACAACTGCGACTCGCGAAAGTTCGTCTCAAAACCGCGTGTATCCCCTGGGCCCTGATTCGACGATGTACGAGGTGGGCGGGTGTTTGTTGTGAGATTCTTCCTGGGTGTCCGCTGAGAGTGCGGGTCGGCCGTCGGGTGTGGTGACGTTCCTGTTCACCGACGTGGAGGGTTCGACCAGTCAGTGGGAGGCCGACGCGGATGGGATGCGTGGGGCCCTGGCCACGCACGATGCGGTGCTGCGTTCGGCGATCGAGGCGCGCGGCGGCTGGTTGTTTAAGCACACCGGTGACGGGGTGTGCGTCGCCTCGGTCGGCGGTTGATGCCGCGGTGGCCGCGCAGCTGGAACTTCAGTTGCCAGTGCGGATGGGGCTGGCGACCGGGGAAGCAGAACTGCGCGATGGGGACTACTTCGGTGCGGTGCTGAATCGTGCGGCGCGGGTGATGGCCGCCGGGCATGGCGGTCAGATTCTGGAGGCCGATTCGCAGATCGCCCAGCTTGTCGGCACTGACAACTACGCTTCCCGGTATGGCCCAGATCGACATCGAGTACGCGGGGCGTACTTACACGGTCCCGTGGACGGATGACAATGTGGAACGACTCAAGGGCATCGCGCAGCACGTCCGCGATGGGCGCGCCGAGGTGTTCACCGTGTTGGGCGATGGGTTTGCGCTCACCATCGTGGTCGGTCCCACAATCCCGCTAGTAGTTACTTACGTCGACTGACCGCGACAAAGAATTTGGATATTCACTCCTTGTCGTTGGGGTCGGCTTGACCGACCGCGCCGCAGAATATCGTCAGTGCCGTTAGCCCTCCTCGGGCCAGTCGCCGTGCGGGTCAAGGCCGCCACCCCAGTCGTCCCAGGTGTCGCGGCGTCTGTCGCAGGGTGCGCGGTCCCGCTTGGCCCGCATCTCGACCCACTTGGCCCGCTCCTCGGGCAGCCACACGAACAGCGACACGCCGGTCGGCATGCCGTTCAGTTCGGTGTAGTAATCGTCGCGGCACTTGAGCTATTTGCTTAACCAGCGGAATGTCCTCTGCCTCAACAGGAATCATCTGTTCCGTTCGATCCGTTTGCGCTTTGCACACAACGCATTGCCGACCCAACGTAACCTTCCGAATTGGATTGTTAGGGAACAATTTATGGAAGCAATCAAAGCAAATCTTCTGAGTCATCAGATCGGATCTTTCAGTCAGAGGTCCCGGTACTGGTCGAGGTTCGTGACCCTGGCGGGCGGCGTGACTTGATGATCGCGAGGCGTTCCTTGAGCAGTTCCTCGAGTTCCTCGATCGAGCGGCGTTCCCGCAGCATGTCCCAGGGTGTGCGCGGCACCTTAACCTTCTTGGGTTCGGCCAGGTCACCACCCTCGATCAGGGTGCCCTCCATGCCGTTGCGGCACAGCCAGGTGCCGGGGATCTCGGCGTCGTCGGCGAAGGGTATGTCGAACTCCTCGCCGTTCTCGGTGCGGTACCGCGCGATTTGACGCGGCGCTAGGTTGTGGTTGCGGTCGGTCTCGTAGCTCACGGCTCCGAGGCGACTGCCCCTCATGACGCGATCAGCCATCATCAACACTCCTCATTGCACGTATCACCGCATATCTGTGCAGGTTGTCGGCAGCGAAGGGCCGAGCTAGTGGACTCTCACTCACCGCCGACCGAAGCCGCCAAAACCGAAGCCGCCAATGTTGATGCCTTCGTCCCACCACGGCCACTGGTAGCTCTGGACCGTCGCCGGATTTGGCGCGGTGTTGAGCTGAGCGCTGCCGCCAGGGCGCTGACACTGCGTGGTCGACTGGTTGATGTTCGTGCACTCGGGCACCGCCTGGGCGGTCGGCATGGACAGCGCCGCCACACTGACACCTACTACGAAAACCGTCGCGACGTGGAACTTTGATCTGGACATGGCGATCCTTCCATACTTCCACGTTACTTTCAGTTGATGTCGATTTGATGTCGATGCTGTCGGGTTGAGGTAGGCGCCGTCTGGTTGGCGCGCCCGTGTCTTACGAGCTTCGGGTTCCCTGTGCGGACCGCGGACCAGCGGGGGCTTATTACGGAGGTGCACTCCGTCGACGGCTCGCCTCCCTACGTGGTGCGGTGGCTCGCCACCGGCCATGTGGCGACGGTGGTTCCCGGCCCTGACGCCATTGTGGTGACACCAGAGGAGCAG
>Ga0209006_10000210_pt1 | contig 60708 bp, 51 predicted proteins | sample JacPin_JW_Ref_O2_FD_188567 | JGI IMG/M metagenome (GOLD analysis project Ga0209006, IMG submission 188567) | Forest soil microbial communities from Algoma, Ontario, Canada - Jack Pine, Ontario site 1_JW_Ref_O2 (SPAdes) (version 2) | ecosystem: Environmental > Terrestrial > Soil > Boreal...
TGTTTGCGGCGGCGATCCGTTCTGTAGCTCGTGACTCTGCGTTTGGACACCGAAGCAGTCCCCTGGAGAGGTTATCGCAGTACTCCTTCCGAAGGTAAGCAGGTTTACGCGTGCGGCTCGGCAAGCCGCATGGTCACTCCCGTGACCCTTCCTACTATTTCTGCTTCTCGGGGATATGGGAACCTGCGAATTTCACATCTGGAATTCGGATATGGAACCGCAAGCAGGTGACCTTCCCGGATTTCACACCAGCTGCAGATATATGCATCGCGCAGCTCGATGAAAAAAATCGGTCGCTCGTGTTCGTTTTCCCAGTGCGCGGGAAGAACCTTTCGTTGATTCCCATCAATCTGCACGATCGAGCCAGGCCGGATTAACGGATACATCGTATAATCTTCGAGCCCAATCAGGCCATATACGCTCTTACGGAGGTCAAGGTGTTGGATCAGACGGACCGGAATTTCTCCCCAGATCTCGACCAGTCGTGACAGGAGACTCGTCTTGTCGAGCGGCAAATCCTGGCGCGAACGCAGCGGAACGACGACCGTTCCCTCTTCGTTTTCTTCCGACTCAGGAATGATCTGGGTCTTTGGCACACCAAACAGCGCTTGGTCGCGCCCGAGTTCGCTGACGTTCAAACCAAAAAAAGAAAAAATGCTCGACCATTGTGTCTGGTAGATGGCGCCGAGCGACCAGAGCTTATAAATGCTCGGCGTATAAGAGCCGTTCTCAACATTGTTGAGCCATCCGCGCGAGATAAAAAAATCCTGATTGTGTCTCTCGGCAGCGAGTTGCCGGCTGTTGGCCTCTACGTCGCGCAGCGTCAAACCTAAACGCAGCCGAAGATCCTTAAGCTTCGCTCCTGGCGAACGGGAAAAAGGCGGCTGGTCCATAGCACCTGTGACACGTCATTACATCGACACGATGCAAGGGTAAAACAAATACTCCGTAACTTCTAAGAAAAAGGTCACTGTCCTTCATCCCGGACACGTTCTGTGTCCCGGATTCAGCCACTCGTCTCTTTTTCTCCCTCCATTCCGTCGTTTCCCGTCTACTGGCCCGCGGCATGGAACTCTCGACGGTCATAACCCCGAGTTCTCGTGGGACGGAATACGGATGCTTCCGAAAGAGGTGAACCGGTCTGTCGCGATTCGCGCGCGAAATATTCTGTCCGCTCGAGGACTTACCTTGTCGGAAATCGCGCGCAGGTCCCGGGAGATGTACCCGGATGATCCCAGATTTCACCTTCCGCCCAATCTTTACCACATTCTCCAGCACAAAGGATTCAGTCCCAGCATCCAGCAGCTCTTCGTTCTCAGTCGTTTCTCGGGCTACCGGCTTGTCGATTGGCTTTCCATCTTTGGAGTGATACTCGATGACCTTCCTCGCCTCCAAGCCGTTCTTCCTGCCCGCTATACAACCTTGATAGATAGCAATGTCTATGACGACCAAACCTGGGTTCTATCGTTCGAACCAATCTCCGGCCGATTTCCTCAAAACTCTCTGCGCCCCCTCGGCGAATGGCTTCGAATCGGTCGGCCGCGGCGATACGCGGCCTCTCGTCCCAACCGGATGTCCGGCTTCCTGTATGCAAAAATCGGTTCGCGCGACGCGTTGGCCTTCCCAGAACTTCTGCCCGGCAGCATCGTCCGGGTAGCAACACACCCGCCACCTGATCCCCGCAGCGTAGTCGCCGGTCGCCTCGGGCCCTTGTTTTTGGTAGAACACGGCCGGGGGCTCGCCTGTTGCCGACTGCATGTCATCGAAAGGAACCGCGTCGTACTGTGTCCGACGTACCTTCCGTTCGCCCACGTTGAGCTTGAGTTGAATAAGGAAGCTCGCATCATCGGAACCGTCGATTTTGAGTTGAGGCCCACCGCCGCAGCAAGAGCGCCTGGAGCGATTTCCCGTAACATGGGCCGTCCTTGGAGCCCGCTGCTCCTTGAACAGCTTTCAGCAAACGTGCGATTGGACGAGCTCTTGAAACGCGCGCGGCGGCGTTCCGGTCTCACCTTCCGGGAAGCATCCGCAAAGAGTTTGCTCATAGCACGCGCTCTGAAGAACGACGATTTTTTCTGTGCAGCCGGTTCTCTTTCAGACTATGAAACGACGGCTCAAGGTCCCCGGCACATCCATAAAATGTTCAGTCTTTGCGCGCTGTACTCGGTTAGCGCCTGGGAATTCATGAGGGCTGCGCGCGTGGCTCCGACCCTCGCCGGGGTCGATGCCATGCCCGACGAACTGCTCGGCCGCGTCTCGCCGCAAGACGTCGAGCCCGCCGAAGCCGCAGACGGCGACGAATTGATCTCATCCGGACAATCCAGCGATTCCCTGGCGGAGTTTCCATATTTCTTGGGTCAGGCCGCTGCGCAGTACTTCCAAATGCCACAGCTGTCGATCCGGGACATCTTCTCGTTCGGGCATCAAAAAGTGTCCGTTCATCCGTACTTGGCAAACGCCGTAGCGGTCATAATAAATCGGCGAACCAAACGAATCACCTCGCGTCTGTCCGCTCCGTTGTGGGCGCAGCCTTCCTACGTTCTTGTCGGCCACGATGGTCAATACGTCTGCACTTCCTGCACTTCCGAAGGAAAGATGATCGTGATGCGCCCCTTTTCCAATGGTTTTGACCGCCCCTTGCGGTTGAAAAGTCCCGGAGAAATAGAAGTGATTGGAACCGTGGTAGGAATTCTTCGCAGGCTCTCGGACGGTCGCTGATTCTCGCAGGCCGCGCCCTCCATCAATATGCCCGTGCGTCGCCGAACGCAGAGCTGGGCCGCCGAATCGATCAGGCCGCAGCCAACGCCACTGCTTACCACACGTTTCGCGCTCGGCAGTCGAATCGCGAACAGTCTTTCGACACAGTACATTCTCGAACTCCGGGATGTCAGAGTCGCCGCGTGCAGTAATGCACCATGCTGACTCTCTCTCAAAGCGCGAGGCTCTCAAAATCCCAGGATGGCGGAATCCTTCTCGATCTGGACCACGGTGTATTTTTCAGTCTCAATCCGGTGGGAACAAGAATCGTTGAACTCCTCCAACGAGCCTCCGCCCTCCCGTCCATCGTTCAGACCATCGTCCGCGAATTCCACGCACCGGAAGAACTCGTCAAGAACGACGTTGACGATTTTCTCGCGAGTCTACGAAAGCAGCGGCTGGTTGACGGGGACGAATCCCTAGGCCAGTCCGCATCAGGTGGCGAATGACCGCTTTCGACCGCCACGTTTCCTTTGAAAGGTGGCGGCTCATCATTATCCGTGGCGACGGTGCCGAGCTCCTGGTTTCGAGCGACGAAGCAAGATACACACTCCCTGAGGTCGAAATCCCATCCCAGCGGCGGATTGCCACGAACATAAATCGGGTCGTCGAACGCGATTTCGGTTTGCACGTCATTTCGCTATACGAGGTTGCGCCGTGTAATCCCGCATTCGCGGGCGACGCTCTTTACCAGGCTGCGGTCGCGATTGAATCGGCTCAAGTGCCACGAGTGGGTACCTGCTGGGTTTACACCCGGACGCTGACCGCGGACTCATTTTCAAGCGGGGAAGAATTCGCCGCGGTTGATGCACTCCTGACCAAGCTGGAGGGGGCAAAAAGGCACACCACAACTGAGCCTTTTCTGGAACCCGATTGGTTTACGAAAGCCAGGAATTGGATCGAGCGGTCACTGCATCCTCATTCGTTGCATTTGACCGGCGAGTTTCGACAGTTAAACGCGAGCCCTACGTTCAGCCTGATTCGATTTGAGACGGCCGGATCACCGGTTTGGTTCAAAGCGGTTGGAGAACCAAATGTGCGGGAGTGGGGTGTGACACTCGCTCTGTCGCGCAGCTGCCCGCTGTTTCTTCCTTCAATTCTCGCGAGCAAACGAAGCTGGAATGCTTGGCTCAGTCTCGATGCTCCCGGCGAATCCCTGGTAACCAAGGGCGGGATAGACTCTTGGGAAACATCCGCTTCGAGCTTGGCGAATTTCCAAATTCAATCCATGCAGGACTCCAAGCATTTACTAAAAGCAGGAGCCCGGGATCTCCGGGTCGAGAAGCTTCTCTTGCTTGTTGAGCCTTTTTTTCAGGTCGCAGCCGACTGCACCGGACGGGCCCCTCTGCAGTGTTCTGACAATCTCACGCTGCTGGAACTGGCCGATCTGAAGCAAGTTGTACAAACCGGCCTGGGTGAAATCGCAAGCCTGCAACTCGTCGACTCTGTAGGCCACATGGATCTCAATCCCGGCAACATCTTCTGTACTGTGGAACGAGCCATCTTTCTCGACTGGGCGGAAGGCTTCGTAGGCAATCCTCTGTATTCATTTGAGTATCTGCTGCAACATTTTCGTCAAACATTTCCGCGACAGCCGTCCCTGGAAGGGCGATTCCGAAACGCATACCTGAAGCCGCTGCGAGATCTCATTCCGCCAAATCAGCTGAGGCAAATGATTTCACTTTCGCCCTTGGCCGCGCTCTTTGGCTATGCCGCTACAGTTTGGTCTGCTTCTCAGACCAATTCCGCCTGGACCGCCCGCTGGGAGCGGTACCTCTTGAAACTTCTCCGTAAGATGAGTGGCTATGCCACCCGGCAAGAAATGGAAGGAATGCATCCATGATCCTTCTGACCCTTCGGGCGTACGCGCTTTTGCTTTCTTTTGAGACGGCCATTGTCGGTCGCGATTTCGCAAGTCTGTACAGCCGGGTTCGTCGGCGACGCACCGGGCACCTTGAATCACACCTCGCGACCTGCAGGCTTGCTTCCGCGGCGGTGGACAGAGCGTGCATCTTGTATTTCAAGCCCGTGCAATGTCTTCAACGCTCTGCCGCAACCGTCTGTCTGCTGAGGCAACTGGGCGCACCGGCTCGTCTGGTGGTTGGAGTGCGTCATCTGCCTTTTCAAGCGCACGCCTGGGTCGAAGTCGAAGGACGGGTGATTAACGACAAGCAAAGCGTGGTCGAAACCTATGCGGTGTTGGACCGTTGTTAAGTATTTCGCGGAGAGAATCGCATGAGCGTCCAATTCGGAGTCTCGAACCGTGACCGAGAACCAGTCAGCGAAGACGTTCTTCGACGGATCGAAGGGCTGCTCGTTCCTTACGCACCGGACGGCGTGTCCATACTCCGTCAAAAGTCCGCTGCGCTTCTCTACGGCTCTTTTGAGACCGGCTGCCAGCCGGCACAGCCGCAACCTTATCCTCTCGCGACTCGCGATTGGATGACATGGGACGGTCGCCTCGACAATCGAAATGACCTTATTCGCTCGAGCCTGAGTCTCACCACGCGTTCAACGGACGTGGAAATCGTCGCAACTATCTACGAGCGCCTGGGAACCCGGATGTTTTCGCGACTGATCGGTGATTGGGCGATCAGTATTTTTTCAGATGCCCGGCAGGAAGTCGTGCTGGCAAGAGATTTCATAGGTGCCCGTTCTCTTTTCTATCGCGTTGACGATCGTCATGTTACCTGGTCAACCACCCTGGAGCCGCTTGTCCTTCTCGAGAGCAGTGCGCCTCGAGTGTCAGAGTCCTACGTCGCAGGCTGGCTGTCGTCATTTCCGCAGAGCGGCCTGACGCCATATGAACACGTGTTCAGCGTGCCTCCATCTTCTGTGGTTCGGATTCGATCCGGGCAACTTACGGTGGGCAAATATTGGGACTTGGCTCCGGCTCAAACCATTCGTTATCGAACCGACCGTGACTACGAAGAACACTTTCGGTGCACCCTGCGTGAAGCCGTCCGGCGGCGCATCGTTTCGGCGAAACCCGTGCTCGCAGAGCTGAGCGGCGGGGTCGATTCGTCCTCAATTGTTTGCGTCGCTGACTCCCTCTTGGCCAACGGCGAAAGCCACACGCCGAGGCTCGACACCGTCACCTATTACGACTCCGCTGAGCCCAATTGGGACGAGCTGCCCTATGCGCAATCTGTAGAACAGAGACGCGGTCGGGCCGGATCTCACATCGACATCGGTCCGCATTCGTTCGAACAAGCCAACCAACGAAGCGATCACTTTCGCATCGTTCCTACTTCTCCGTACGCTCGAAGCTCCGCAGCGGATTCCTTCAGCCAACTTCTTTCTGACCGCGGCTATCGCGCGGTGCTGTCCGGGATTGGAGGTGACGAGATTCTCGGAGGAGTACCGACACCGCTGCCCGAGCTTGCAGACTTGCTCGTGGGGATCGAGCCGGGTCGATTTTTCCGGCAATCACTTCGGTGGGCCCTAGCGAAAAGAAAGCCGATCGTCACGCTCTGGTCGACGCTGCTCTGGCAGTTTCTGCCCCAAGGGCACCGCTTTTCGAAACTGCCCAATGTGCGATTGACGTGGCTGACGACGGAGTTTGCGGCTCGTTGTAAGCGTGATCTCCGCGTGCAGTTCCGAAGAACAAAGCTGACCGGAGGCCGGCCCAGCTTTCAAGCGAATTTGTTCGCTGTCGACAGTTGTCGATCCCAGCTCTCTTGCATGGCGCTCGAGTCCAACCCCGTCTATGAGTGGCGCTATCCATTACTCGATCGAGATCTGGTGTCCTTCTGCGCTTCCGTTCCTCGCGAGCAGATGGTGCGCCCGCACCAGCGCCGATCTCTCATGCGTCGCGCGCTGGCAGACATCGTGCCTCGCGAAATCCTGGATCGCCGCCGAAAGGCATACGTAAGCCGGGCGCTCGTGAAAGTAGTTCGCGCCGACTTTGCGCGCCTGCGGAACGGCGGGCGATTCCTCACCGAAGAACTCGGAATCGTCGATTCGAAAGAGCTGGAACACGCTGTTCAACGTGCCGAACAAGGGCGTGATGTCGCGACAGTGCCGCTGCTCCGCACGCTTGCACTGGAAAACTGGCTGCGCAGCCTTCGCGACCGCGAACGGGATTCGAGAGACGGAGTTTTTCTCGAACCACCTGCAGCGCGTGTCGTGTCTTGATCCGACCAAAAGATTCTCGGCCGAGAAAATCAGACAAAAAGGAGGTGATACTCATGAATTACACCAAACCCGAGATCTCGAAACTCGCGGATGCAGCGGTAGCCATCTGCTCCGAGGACTCGTTGGTCAAGCTGGCGCCCGGCGCGGATATTTCGAACCCGCATCGGGAGACTGCCATGGCGTATGTTGCCGAAGAGTAAGCCGTGCCCCCGGGATGCTCGGTTTTCGGGCACTCCGGGGGATTTTTTCACTTCGACCTCGGTGGAAGTGCGGTCGGCAAGACGGAGGACTTCTCCGACGGTCGATTCGCTTCGTCTCGCAAGTGATTCCATCGTTTGTATTGCGCGGCCTTTGCCGGATCCTGGTCCTGTTCACCTTCCAGCCAGAAGCGGAACCAGTCGAGGTTCCGATCGTAGATCTCCAGCCGATGTCGGGGCTGGTTTCGGACGTGCAGTTCGTTCGGATAAAGGTAGAGCTCGACCGGCCTGCCCAGGTCGGCAAGCGAACGATACAGAGCGAGGTAGATCAGATATTCGGTATCCGAAGCGTTCTGCAGGATCGGAGTCACGACTTTATCGGCATTCATCGACATCGCAATCTTGCGCCAATTCTCACCGGACTTGCCCCCAGGCCATCCCCCGAGTCCCCACTGTTCGAATACATCGTGCCATTCGTCGCTTCCGAGAAAATAAAAGCACGGATCGTAACCTGCGGCGCCCGACGCGGCCTGAAACAGATTCGAATGGCTCACCGCGTAGCCGGCTATCTCTTCGCCGTGGCTGAATCCCCCAATTCCAACCTTTGCCGGATCGATGATTCCGTCCTTCGCGAGCCGCAGAATCGCATCTTCCATGGAGGCCACGGGAGAGGCCCAATCGAGGAGCTTTGCATCAAAATCGCCCCGCACTGGATTCCGCAGCCATCCAACGTCAAAGGACAGCACTGCAAAGCCGTGAGCGGCATAGACCTGGATTGGATTTTCATCGCCGGAAGCGCCGCGAAGAAAGTAGTCGCCGCTTCGATAGGTGGTCACGATGAGCGGATAGCGCTTGCCTGGAACGAAATCGAGAGGTTTAACAAGATAGGCAAACCACTCTTCCCCGTAAGAGTTTATTCCTTCGAGGCGCTCCGTCTTTCCCATCTCGAGAGACGAAAAGCCAGGATTCAAATCTACGAGAGTACGAACCTGTTGCGTCGCCCTGTCCATCACGGCAATTTGTGGTGGCGAGGTATTGTTTTCGACCAGGCATGCGAACAGCGTTCCAGCAGCGTCAGACGAGAACGAAGAAAAGTACTCTCGACCAGTCGCCTTATACACCAGCTCCGACTTTGATTCGGACGGGCGAAATGCCCAGAGTTCCGGAGAATGCCCGCGTCCACCGTGTTCGGTGTAAAACAGCGTAGTCCCGTCGGCAGTCCACCAATACTGTTCCACGCGATGCGCTTCCGGGGTGACTTCAACAACTCGGCGGTCATGATCCGAACTTACCAGGAGCCGTATGCCCCACGTTTTCGATTGCGCTGCGGTGTCGAGTGCATAGAGATAAGCGGTCTTCGATCGATCCGGCGAGGGAAGAGACTCGATGATGTGGTAGTTCGCAAGTGCGGAATCTGGATTCGAGGACGCCGGGCTGGCTTTCCGGGGTACCCACTCCGCGATCTCGGTTTGCGTCGCCGGCCGCATTCGCTCCGTGGGGAAATCGTAAATCCAGTATTCGTGTTCCGGTTCCTTCGCTTGTTCCATTTGTGTAAGGATCGAGATGACCTGGTAGGGATGGATCGCGCGATTGAACAGTATGCCGCTTTCTCCTGCGCTCTCCGCCTGAACGCTCGAACGCGATTTCACGCTTTCCAGAAATAATGATGTCCCATTCAGAGACCAGTGGTAACTCTCCACGTCGCCGGGAACCGATGTCACCTTTTCCCGCTCACCAGTCGCCTGATTCCACACGGACACTTGCCAGTGCTCGCTGGCGTCCATTTTTGTTCGATACGAAATCTGCGTTCCGTCGGGTGACCATTGCGGAGCTTCGTCAATCCATTGATTGATATCGTCCCAGTGCGGCATTCCTGCAGTTCCCAGGGCTCTCACACGGCTTGGAGCCTCGGTCGCCACGACAAAAAGTCCGGAACGGTATCCGTTTGCTTCGTAATCAGCCTGACCCACGACGAATGCGACTGCGCTGCCATCCGGCGAGATGCTCACGCCTTTCGCATCGCGTAGTGTCAGTAGATCCATCGGCGTGACCGGGCGCGCGCGCTCGGTCACGCTTCCATCGAGCCGCACGGCCGCTCGATCATATCCTGCGCCTTCCACGGCCTGAGCGCGCGCGCCCGTCGCGCAGCAGGCGAGAGCCACTACGAATATTGCAAAGCCGTGCACGACCCTGATCATTTCGAGACACAACTCCATCCACAGACGTTCGTCACGCTGTGCCGTCGCCAAATCCCAATTCTTCTGTGCGGATTAAAAGGTTAGCTTCAGAGACAACTGCAACGAACGCGGACCTCCACTTTGGAAAAGCGGATTGAGCCCGCCTAAAGCCTGATTCAACATCTGCGTGGACTGAAAGAACAACGGACCGAACTGGATGAACCCTGGCGGATTTGCGAAATTAGGATGGTTCAAAACGTTGAACGCATCCGTTCGGAACTGCAGTTTCATGCGCTCCCCCAGTGAAAAGAGGCGTACGAGTGACACGTCCGCCTGCGTAAAACCGAAACCGGCGATGTCGTTCCGCCCCTCCGTGCCCTGACGAACGGTCGAAGGAACCACGAATGCGTTGGGATTGAGCATTTTTCCCCCCGGTGCCTGCGCACTCGCAATCCAGATCGGCTGTCCCGGAACGAGGTCTGGTCGCGTGAATTGTCCGGCGACCTCGGACGCTCCCAAGTCGACCAGTGGGTTGAAGGGGAAGCCTGATCGCGCGACGATCACCGTGTCGAGGGACCAGTCACGCGTAATCGCATCCAGGACGGATAAGTGGTTCGTCGAAGGAAGCTGCCAGAGTATCGCCCCGGAAAAGCTGTGCCGAACATCGAAGCCCGACGACGCGTAGTCACCTTGCGACGAGATGACCGTATTGGACGGACCAGCCACACTGTCGTCCGATGCGTTATCGAGCGAGTGCGAGTAGCTGTAGTTCAGCAGCGCCTGGACGCGCCCCGACAAGGGGCGCCGATACTGCACCTGGAGCGCGTTGTAATTTGAGAAGGCGCTGTTCTGGGTCAAGTAAAAAATGCCGGCGAAATTGGCGTTGGGTTGCTCGAACGCTGATTTGCGCAGCTGGTCGCGGCCCGCTTGCCCTACGTAAGTGACACTCAGCGCCTGCTTGCCTTCGAACGCCTTCTCGATTGCGACATTCCACTGATACGACCTCGGAAGTTCGAGGTTCGGTGAAAACCCATACACCTGATCCGAGTAGGGAGGCTCGAGCGATATGGGCGGAAGAAACGAAGAAGCGCTTGTGAGCGGGACGGAGACCACCGGGAAAAATGTCGTGGCTGAATTCGGCCAGTAGGACGGAACGAGAGACGCGCCGCCCAAGCCCAGGTCGTAGAAGATGCCGGTGCCCGCCCGAACGACGAAATCCCCTTTTGAATTCAGCCGATAGGCGAGTCCAAAACGAGGAGCAAAATTAGCATAGTGCGTCTTCCACAGCGGTGTGCCGAATGGTGCAAGACTGATCGCGGCAGGGTCGTTGACATTCTCCCATGCGGCGAGAAGCGTGTTTCCACGGGCGGTCGGCGCGGGGCTCAGTTCCCATCGCAACCCGTAGGACAGCGTAAGTCGCTGCGTGACATTCCAAACATCCTGCGCGTACAACGACAAGGCCGGCGCCTTGATCTGAGCCGGACTTGTGGTGGTCGCAAACAAATCGGTTTGTCCCGTCGCCAGAAAGTCCTCTACCGAATCCGCGGAGTAGCTGAGCGAACCGCCAGCGGCATGCTCGTTGAGAAAGACTATCCGGCCATCGACGCCGAATTTGAGTTTATGGACGCCGACGGTCCAGGAAAGATCGTCGACAATGTTGACCTGCTGGGACTGGTTGTGACCGATCGAGCCCGCCGCGAAGAAATACGTATCGAAGGTCTCAAAGTTCAATTCGTTCGCCGGAAACGGCAGATTCCCGAGATAGAGACTCGGATCGGGAAGCGTCGCTCCACCCATGGCGTGCAGCGCGGAGTGGAGGTTTGAAGTCTGAGTGGAATAGTTGCCGCGAAGTGAATTCGAAATGCTGCTTCCCCACTCCGAATTCACTCCCACCGTAAATGTCTGCGTGTTTACGGGAATCGTGTCCAGTTCCCCCGGACTGCTCAGATTCACGGTTTGCGAAGGTGCGTAATTGTAGCGACCGAAGATTGAGAAATGCGAACTGAAGAAGTGATCGATCCGCAGGCTCGTCGCGTTGAGCGTTCCTGAATTCGAAAAGTTGCCTGCGTACTGCGCCGTGAAACCGTCGGGAGAAATCGGGCCGTTCGGTAGCGGATAAGCATCGAGGTAAGGCGCCAGAGCGGCGGGCGCATCCTGCCTCGACGAGAGGGAGGGAACAGGCGTAACGATCGTTGTCGGCAGCCTGAGTCGCGCACCTTCATACGAGAAAAAGAAAAATGTTCTGCCCTTCCAGATGGGTCCGCCCAGGTAACCGCCGAAATCGTTGTGCCGCTCTTCGGCTCGATCAAGGCCCGCGTTGTTCGCGAACCAGTCGTTCGCATCCATGACGTCGTTTCGGAAATATTCGAACGCTCCTCCGTGCCAGTCGTTCGTACCGGAACGGGTCGTGAGCAATACCTGTCCGCCGGGCTGTCGGCCAAACTCTGGTGAAAACGATGATGTTTCGATTCGGAATTCCTGCAGGTCATCCACCGAGACAAGGCTGCTCGTTCCCCCTAGTGCGCTGAAAGCCTGCGACTGTCCGAGCCCCGATCCACCGCCCGCCGTGACACCGGCTTGGACCCCAAAATCTGCCGACACGCCATCGACCGTGAAGTTGTTCGCACTCGTTCGTTGCCCGGCAATGCTGAATTGACCCGGAGAGTTGTTATTGGCGGGCGCGATCACGACGCCCGGTGTAAGTTGCAGCAGGGTGTTGAAGCTCCGTCCGTTCAGCGGCAGATTCGCGACCAGTTCTCTGTCGATCACCGTGCTGACTGAACCTGTTTCCGTATTCACCAGGGGCGCGCCGCCCTGAACGGTCACAATTTCAGACACGGCCCCGAGCGGCAATCGGAAGTTGATCGCCAGCGCGTCCTGTATGTGGATCACGATATCCGGCTTGATGATCGTCTTGAATCCGATCTTGGAAACTTGAATGCGGTAAGGACCGGGCGGCAGATTCGGAACGACGTAGACACCTTCACTGTCGGTCTTCGCGGGGTACTGAACGTTCGTTGTGTCGCTGACAATCAGAATCTCGGCGCCGGCAACAATTCCGCCCGAAGGATCCATGACGATTCCGCTGATCGTGCCGGTGGGCGATTGCGCCTTACAAATCGTCGCAAGAGACAAGCCGAGGATGACGAAGAGCCATGCAGTTCGCACTCGCAAAGAACCTCCGGAGCGAGGAACGTCGCCTCACTACTAGGTCTATGCGAACTGCCTGTATTTTTGTGCCAAAGGCAGTCCTGTCTGCAAAACAGGACAGCGCCTCTTCGGCTGACATTACATTAAGGATGGTTCGGATTCACACGCAGGTAGGCGAATAACAACTGTTTTCCGCTTGGGTGATGGCTTCCACCGTTTGGCTCTGCCGTCACAAATACAGCGTCAATCATTGCGAGCGCTTTGGGGTCGTCGAACTTCAGGACCCATCTCTTCTTGCTTGCATTGTCTTCGTAGAAAACCCCTAAACTCAGTGCCTGTTGCTTGTCTACGCCGCGCCGCCCCCACGCTTGAAACGTACTGCCATTCTTCAAACCCGCTTCCTGATCCAGATCGTACGCGTAAAAGATCAGTGACTTTCCTTTGGTGTAGAACACGCGGCCGTAGGTCTTCTCCGTCTCGCCGTTTCCGGCGACGTCGTGCACTTCGGCGATATACAAATCGCGCGCGCCCATCAACTCTCGAATGTCGCGATCGTGGTCGAGTAGTTCCCGCTGTTTTGTGACCTCCGCCTGCTGTTCATCGAGCGCTCGGTCGCGGTCACGCACGATTTGGGTCAGTTCTTCAACTTTCACTTCGAGAGCCAGCGCATGCCTCGCCGCGTCCTCTCGCTGCTGGCTCAGCGCGTCGGCTTTTATTTGAAGTGCTTGTAGGTTGGCTTGCGCCGCAGCGAGTTCGGCGTCGCGGCGTGAAGAATCAGCCTCGGCGTTCACTCCGGATCGTTCATCGTTCCGTGTCCGCGCAGCAGCCGCATCGCTTGGGGATTTTAGCCGCTTGATTTCGTCAGCCTCTGCGGCTACTTCCGATTTGAGATCCTTGAGTGTCCGATCGTCATCAGCCAGTCTTGCTAGGAGTTGTGCCCTCTCGTGGCCGGAATCGCTAATCTGCTCCTCGACCGAGCCCGAGCTGGATTTTGCGGACGGCGCCAACAATTGCGCACTATCCGCGCCGCGCTTTAGGCCACTTCGATACGCCAGGATTCCCAGTGCAATCGCCAACAAAACGCACGCAGCAACCGGCATCCAGAGTTCGGCCCAAGGAATTCGTGACGGACGATACGTAAACCGGTGACCGGCCGGCGCGTCATTCGCCTTCTCAAACCCCGTGGCATCCGATAAGTCAGGGCCTCGATCTGTTTGCAGCCTTTCGAAAAGCGCCGCCTCGGCCTTCTCGATAGACCAGTTGGGGTCGAATTCCTCCGAATCCGAAGCGACCTTATTCCCTAGTGCTGGGACAGCCTTTTGGACCACCAACTCGAATTCATGCTTTGCCCGTCGGCAAGAAGCACAAACCGAGAGGTGTTCTTCGAGATCCTTCTCTTCCTGGCCGGTCAGTTCACCCGCGGTCGCGGCGGCACACAGCTCCAGATATTTCTCGTGCGCATCCATTCGTTACAACGCCTCAACGTTCCCGAATCGCTTTCTCAGACAACGGTCGCTCATGGCCAGTTCAGGTGGTTCTGGTTCGCATGTTTTCGCAGTCTCTCCAACCCACGGTAGTAGTGATGGCGGATGTTAACGTAGGATTGCCCCAGCCTCTCGGCAATTTCTGCGAACGTGCAGCCCTCATAGAAGTGTAGGCGTAGGGTTTCTCGCTGGTCCTCGGTCAGGCTGTCCCAGACATTCTTCCATCCATTTCGACCGAAAAAGCCCTCAGCGGTAAGTTCGTACATTACCCCTTCGGAGCCAGAGAGTTCATTTTCGGTCGGGCCGTCCGGCTTTGCGGACACGTAGAAACCGTGGGACTTCAATTGCCTTCTGCGTATCAGGGCTTGGGTGTATGTCACCTGAAAGATCCAAGAACGACCCGAACCTCTAGCACGATCAAAAACTTCCCCCTTCCTGTGGATGTAAAGAAAGACCTCCTGCAAAAGGTCATCGGCCTCCCCACTATCCCGAAGCATCCGCTGTCCGACAGCCCGGACTAGTCTAGCGTAACGCCTGAAGAGCACTGCGAGAGCATCTTCATCGCCCACAGAAACCATAGCGAGCAGGGTCTCGTCGGTGGGTTGCAGTGGCGGCGCCGACTGTCGGGTCGTGGCTGAGGAGGTTGTCGCCTCGTCCGATGACACCCTCAAGGAGGGAAATCCAGCTGTGAAGTAGGCGCTCACCGAACCACACCACGCCCCAGAAGACGTAGAAACTTGTTTTCACAAATGAGGAATGCATTCCGTGGGATTACATTCGTCAACGTGGGACGCTTTGCCCTTAAATGAAAGCTCACGGAAGACACGTTCAGCCCCTTGCCGGACCTGAAAAGGCCTTCGGAGAGGCTTTTCGCAAATTGCGAAAGAAAAACGGGATATCCCAGGAGGCGGTAAGCGAAGAAGCAGAATGCGACCGTACGACCGTCAGCCTCATCGAACGCGGTCTTGTGAGCCCCAAATTGGTCACCATCGTAAAAATGTGCAAAGCGATCACGACCCTGCCGTCAGACGTCATGCGGACAATGGAAAAATCGCGCTTATATTCGTAACTACGCCTCACAGGCCTCTTTGTCAATGATTTAGTGACTTTTCTGGTGGTTCCTCAAGGCAAGGCGCGCGCTTATTGTCCAAACTCAAGTTTCCATGACTGCGGCGGCACAATTCGGCAGCTTGTTGCGATCAGTACGCAAATCGAGAAAGTTGAAGATTTGGCAGGTTGCCGAAAACGCTGATATCGAGGTAAAGCACCTCGGACGAATAGAGCGCGGAGAAAGGCAACCGTCATTCGATCTAATTATTACGCTCGGCAAATGCCTGAATGTCTCACCGTCAGAGTTTTTTGACTTTGACTCAACATCCGATCCTAAGACGCTTCGCAAGAATATCGACCAGCTGCTATCCGGTCTTGACCCGCAGCAGCTGCGCCGCGTTCGTAAAGCTCTGAGTGCTTTGCTCTGAAACGACTTTGTGAATCGGAGCACGAACGATTCCCGAGTGGCGTTGTTCTTGTCCTGCATTCCAGACACGACAGCAGGAATGTGGCGGTAAGCCTCGTACGCTGCTATTTTTCGATCTCAAGAATCAAAACAAAGACCGCTCACTTTCTTATGAAGCGCCCGCTGCCTTCAAATGCGTTTCTCCAATCCTCTCCACACTGGCTTCGCTGGTGTTCTATTTCCACGTTGGGTGCCTCGATCGGATTTCTTTGCCTTTCACTTTTTGCGCATAGCTACCGTTTCACATCTGGCGAAGCTCTGGTCCCTCTGCTTCTCCTGGTTCTAATTTTCGCGACGTTTCTTAATGCTTATTCTCTTTGGCATTTTCGGAATGAGCATCGAGTAGCTGATTTAGCTTTTCGCAACACGGATTGTGAAGCCTCATCGATTTTCCGCAACGTCCTTGACGGGATCCTGATCGCAAACAGCGAGGGCAACTGTTTGGACGCGAATCCTGCAGCGGCCGGAATTTTGCGATGTTCCCTAAACGAGTTGATAGGTAAGAACGTAGGTCACTTTCTTGCGGACACAGGTGCGTTTACTCAGGAATGGAGCGCCTTTCTTCAAAACAAAAATCAACGAGGGCGTGCGCGCCTGATTGCGGGGGACAGGACACATCTGTGCGTCGACTTCACGGCCACAGCAAACTATCTACCAGGCCGTCATTTACTCATCCTTTGTGATGTGACAGATCGCACAAACGCCGAGATGTCCCTGAAGAAGAGCGAGGAACGCTTCAATCACATGGCTGATAACATTCAAGAGATCTTCTGGATGATCGATGCCAACACTGGGGAGGTTACCTACGTGAACCGAGCCTATGCGACTCTTACCGGCCATAGCGTCGAGAGCCTTCGCGCCAACCCATCTTCCTACCGCGACCTGATCTATCCGGAAGACCGTGTCCGTGTTCTCTCGAAACTTCACGAGGTTGTAAGTTCTGGCGTTCTCGACGAAGAATTTCGGTTCACTCGCACTGATGGGACTGTTCGTTGGGCTTGGGCCAAGGGATTCCCGGTGCGCGGCGACGGAACCATCCGCTGGCTCGTTGGAACCGCTCAGGATATTACGTCGCGCAAGCAGGCTGAGATGCAAATTGCTGAGCATCTCGACGTTGCGGAGGACGCGCGCGCGGAAGCCGAAGCCCTCAGAAAATCAACTCTCGCTCTCAGTCAAAACCTAGCCATGGATTCTGTCCTGGACACCCTCCTTCATTGCATTTCGGAGTTAGTGCCGTTTGACGTCGCGACCGTACTTTTCGTCGAAGATGTGTCCAACCTTATGGTCGCGCGCGAAGCGCCCCACAGCGAGCCGAGAAGAATCGGTCTAACTTTTGAGGCTTCTGCGAATGTATTCCTAGAGAAGATTCTGTTCGAGCAGCGGGCTATCCTTTTGCGAGACGTAACCCAAGAGACGGAGTGGCGAGATGTCCGACCTCTAGATCGAGTGAGGTCGTGGCTCGGCGTTCCGATCATCGCTGCCGGCAACGTGCTGGGAATTCTGTCCCTTGGGGCATACCGGCCGTCAATTTTCGCTCCCGACCACCTTCGCCAGGCGAAATCTCTTGCGGTTGCAGCCGCCGTTGCGATCACGAATGCGAGAGTCCACGAACGCGCCGAGATCTACGCTGCCGAACTCGAAGTTAACTTGCGCGAGCTCCGCGAGACACAGAAAGCGCTCGAACGGGCCGAACACAAATTCTCTCGATCAACTAATATTTGAGCGTTTTGGACGTAAACCCAGGTATGGTTTTCGATGCCCACCACCCCTACTACCTGATGATGTGGTTCTGTGTTTTTTTTTGGCGGCACGGGTGACAACCGGACGGACCAATTTCAGATTTCAATCGGTACTTCCTCGAAGTCCGCTATTAGCCAGTTTGATTCCTCAACAACGCAGGCAACTGTGCGACCTCTTCCGGCTGCTTCGGTGTCATCGCTCGGCTTCCCTCCTGAACCTTCAAAAAAGCTCTCCTTGCCCGCTGTGAACCTGCCCGGCACATGATTTGGAATTCCTCCGGCTCGAAGGATGCGGACACCGCACCGCCGCCCAGATCGTTTCATGAAAGCGCATGATGCAATACAGCCGATCGAAGTCGTTCCAGTCTCGGATGAACATGTAGTCCAGGACCTGCACCTTGGCGAGTCCCGGCATCTTGAGCGTCTGAACATGCCTCCAGCGTTTTGGACGGAATCTATCATTGTGGGTCATTAACACAATTGGGTTGTTGTCATCGAGACTGTGAACAGGCTGCGCGGCAAAGAACTTGTTCAGAGCTGGCATTGCCGTTGGTTTGTATCGATGCCAGTAAAGACCAAAGGCCACCTTTCGGGTGACATTGGCAATACGGATTTCATCGGGCACGATCGCTACACCCCCGCCCTCAGTCCTCGCCCTATTCTTGAAATGCGTGTCGAGGCCGAGGCGCCGCTCCAACATGCGATCGACCACGCCGCCCTCTTCCACCTTGCGCTCCAGCGACGGAACAAATCCCGTCTGAGCCATCACCGCGAGGAAATATTCCTCATCCTTCGAATAGCCCTCGTTGCACTTCCTGCAGCTCGGTACCGTGAGAAGATTCGGAGGAAACGGTTTTTCGAGGAGACATCGCGGGATGACATGATCCTTGGTAGTTGCAGATCGTCCACAATAAACGCAACTCAACGTCCTACGCATGGTGAGCAATTCGATTTCGATAAAACGCACAAAGCTCGTTAAGCCCGCATGACTCGCATCGCGGCAGCTTCGCCTTGCAAACGGTCGCCGCGAAATCCAGAATGCCGTAATTGTGGACCTCGCAATGCTTGTCTGGCAGCAGCTTCCAAGCAAGCGACCAGATTTCCGGCGAACGGCGCAGGTCCGCTCCCGCCTTGATCCCGTGAACCCGCCCCAGCACGCGAAGGACATTGGCGTCGACGATAGGCAAGCGCTCCCCGAACGCAAAACAGCCAACGGCCGCAGCCGTGTACAGGCCAAGGTGAGGAATTGACAGCAATGCTCCCGTTGATCGCGGAACGCAACCGCCAAAATCCCGCTGAAGAACTGTGGAAATTGTGACCAGAGATTTCGCTCTTTGATTTTGCAGCCCGAGCGGTCGGAGTAGTTTTACAAGGCTGCTCGCTCTGGCGCGGGAGAGCGCAGCGGGCGTCGGGTACTTGCGAACTAATTGCGGCCAGACGACGGCAACATCCTCAGCCTTCGTCTGGACAAGCAAGACCTCCGCCAGCAGCAGATGGAACGAGGACAGATTTTTCTTTCGCCATTCAAAGGTGCGCCGCTTCTCGTTCGCAAAGCGGCTGAAAAATCCCTTTAAGCCGCGAGCGGCCTTGACGCCCTTCGCCGCGGCCCGGCTGGACCAGAGGATTCTATGCTCGGGCCCGCAATGAGGCGGGAAAGAGAAGCGGCTCGCGCCGTGTGAGTTGCTTGCCATGTTTGATCACTTCCAGAATGGATTCCGCGAGCGCCTTTGCCACGGGCGGCGGAACGGCATCCGACACGAGACGGATTTGATCCGAGAGCGTGCCCAGCAGCGTGTAGCTGGACGGGAATCCTTGCAGCAACATCGCTTCGTAGATGCTCAGGCGTCTGCGGCCGCTCGGATGGATATGAACCTCGCGGTGACCATACGCGACCGTCCAGCTCGGCTTGTCCCACGGCAGCACGCGAAAAGGCCGTCCTTTGACATCGCCTTCTTTCAGGAATCCGTTAAAAAATTTCTTCGACCGGGGCTTCATGCACCAATGATTCGGATGGACAGGGATATCCGCAGGCAGGAGTCCATATTCAAAGTAGGCAGGTTTCGGAAGATCCCTGATGGCATCCTCGACAGTCCTTTTTTTCCTTCCGGTCCCCCAGGGGAATTCATATTCGAGATGCGGATATTTCTTGGCATTGAATCCAACTACAAAAATCCGCTTGCGCACCTGCGGCACGCCGAAATCCTGCGCGTCCAGCTCGCCCTCAAAAATAGAGAACCCTGCCGACGAAAAGAGCTTTTTGAACGCCCCGAAAAGCTCTGCATGTTTCTTGTATCGCAGCCCCAGCACGTTTTCGAACACGAAAAAATCAAGCTCAAAGGCCACCGCCAAATCTTTCAGAACTGCCGCGTAATTCTGCGGAAGATTTGCGCGTGCGTCGTGCGCGCCCCCGTTCTGGTTGCTTAGCGAAAACGCTTGGCAAGGTGGGCCGCCGATCACGCCGATCGGCTTTCTCTCCAACGGCAGTTCTGTCAGGCGATCAAGAATATATCCCTTCGGCGCCGACGACAGGTCCTGCTTCAACACGCGGACGCCAGGGTGGTTCAGCTCGTAGGTCCTGCAGGCCATTGCGTCCTTGTCAACGGCCAAAACTGTCTGAAATCCCGCCTCCCCGAAACCGAGATCAAGGCCGCCGCACCCGCAGAACAGGCTCACGAGAGGGCGGGCTTCTGGCGTCCCGCCTTCGGGCGTTTTCGATCCGCCGGACTTACGGCGCGGCGTCATGCTAGTAGGGCCTTCTCAGAATCTCGAAAAGCGATCTGAACGAAACCCGCGTTGCCCCTGATGCTCTGGCTTCCGCCTCCGCGCGCGCGAGCCCCGCATGAAGGGCGGCCGGATTGCGGCTCCACAGAGGATGGCAGATTATTTCTGCTGCTACGGCGCGCCGCCCGGCCGGCAGTCCGCCGTAAGTCTGGAAGTCCCAGCCGGGCTGCGCCGCGAAATAATTTTGCGATGCCTGTGTCGCCAGCGGCTGCCAATACGCTACGTTCAGGTCGATCGCCGCTCCCGCGTCAAGAGCCAGCCGCGCCAAATCCAGACCCAGCCGCCAGTCAAGAATGTTATGGAACGCCAGATTGCTGAAGTCCCGCAGGCAATCAGGGCACGAGGTCTGGCATGTACTCACATGCCTTTCCGCCACAATTGGTTCGTAGAATGCATGATTTCCAATCCCCACCATGTACTGGAGAAGTCGTTCCGACTCGCCCGGGCGACCCAAGAACGTGCTATACCCAGCACCGTTCTCCAGATCGTCGGATACGAATACCTGCCCGGTAACACTCCCGAGATTGTCCCGGACAACGCGCAATCCCACCTTCAACTCGCGCTCGTCCACATCGAGCAGATCGGCCGCCGCCCGCCGCAGCAGGAATCCCAGGGAATATAAGGATGCCCTCGCGTTCAAATCGACCGGCGAAGACAGAATTCCCTGCGGCCACGCCCGGATTCCCAGCACCAGAAGATCAGTGCGCTTCACCGATGCCAGCGCGCGGCGATCCGCAGGTGCCGTCGCATCCAGCCGCGCGTTAGCCCAATTGATCTGGGCCAATGCCTCAGGGGTAACCCACATATCGTGTCCGTCCAGCTTTCGGAAATCAAAACCCTCGCCGCCGTTATCGTTGATTACGAAAACCGTCTCTTCGCCGGACCAAACGCCAAAATTTGCCCGCGGCACCAAGGGCCGTAGCGTGGCACCTGCCCGCGCGCTCGAAGCTCTCGGTGACCATTCAAAGACGCCGTCAAAATCCCGGCTTCCCCGATATCCCGTAGAGAATCCCAGCGGCTGCGATAACTGGATGACTCTGAAATCCGGATCGACCGCACCGCAGACCGGGCACGCGGCTCCCGGCACGAGCCGGTCATCGACCGCCCGGCAGGCCCGGCACAACCCAATCGGCCTTGCCGCGCCAAGCGGCTGCGGCACCTCGTCGATCCGCCCGCCTCCCGGCATGTAATCGACGACGCCTATCGACGTATGAATCAGCCCGTCTTTGACGGTTTCGGCGCCGGGGGCGAACTGGCTTATCGCAATGTCCAGTTCACGATCCACGACGCCTCTCTCCGGCGGCCAGTCACCGAATCTCGGACGCTCGTGGAACAGCACCCGAACCCTTGTCGGAAATCCGAACATCGGCAACAGGCCGGCTTCGGCCAAGCGCTCGCTCATGTTTCGCTGCGTCATGGTGGCGCTTGCGGCGATGACGTCGACTCTCGGAATCAGCTCCGCGTTGACAAAATCGAGGAATGCCTGCCGGCGTCCGGCAAGGTTGCTGTGTTGAAGCAGTACGTCGCATGTCTGTTGAATTTCATGCTGATTTGACTGAATCCACGCCGCAACATAATCACGGATAGCAGGACCGCCATTCGGATTCAGAGGCTGACTCCAGGCCGCAGCCGCGCCGAATTCCCCGTGAACGCTGCTCGTGGCAGCACCCAGATTGAGCGGCAAGAAGGCCTGCCGCAGGACTTCCTTGACGAGCACGCGGCGCAGAATCGGCTCGCTGCTCATGTCGACATACGGGGACGGCGGCGGATCGGAAGTTATCCGGTCCGGGCGCTGGAAATAGTAGTCGTCGTGGCTTCTCCCGCGGCATAGCGTCAGCGCAGCCGACATTCCCGCATCGCGGCGGCCTGACCGCCCGACCCTTTGCTGGTAATTGAAACGCATAGGCGGCATGTTTGCCATCATCACGGCTAGGAGACTCCCTATATCGACGCCGGCCTCCATCGTCGTCGTGACGCTCAGGAGGTCAATCGGATCGGTCAGCGGGTTTTCAATCTGTGGCAGCACGATGTCTTGGAAAAGGCGCTGCCGCTGCCGCGCGTCGCTCTTGTTTGTCTGGCCGGTCAGCTCTTCGCAATTCAGCCGGAACGGATCGCCGGCGCGCACCGCCAGAAAGCCGTAGTAATCGTCGTCCGGCGGATTGTCCGCTAGACGCTGAGGCGGATTCAGAACCGACAGACATTCCGTGCAGATTCCGCCTGCGGCGTGCAGGTGAATCCTCCGGCATTGCGGGCATTGCCAGAAGTCGTTTTCCGGTTGCTGCAAACAGAGAATTCGGTCCTGGAGAACAAACTGGTTCAGGTATCCGCGCCCCTCAAGATAGTCAATCACATCCGTCTGGAAATCGCCGGGCACACGCCCGTTCCTCAGCGCGACCGCCTCAAGATATCCTCTGACGTATCCGGGCATCGTCGCTGAACTGTTCCCGTTCTTCGATGCCAGCTTCCGCCGCGAGCCGAGAATGCGGATCACGCTGTCAGCCGCCTGCAAAAGAAGAACATCCGCCGCCGGGTGCGCTATCCGGTCCGCCGTAACATAGGCCAGCCGGAGCGACTCGAGGCTTCGTCTTCCGGACGCAAAAACAATATCCATCACTTCCTCTTCCGAATGGTGATGGATACTTCGCAAATGCTGGCGCTGATCCGCGTTCAGCACGTTTGCCGCTCTCTCGCCCGGGATGCCGCCGACAGGCCATTCGTACAGCTCTCTCCAGTGGCCCTCTTGAGCGGCCGGATTCGTCCACAGCACATCCGCCGACCAGCCGCCAGGATTCATGCCCCGCACGAGAAGCTGTGACGCCGCATCCAGCGCCAGCGGCGTGATCGGAAACGGACCCTGCGCCGCGCGCCCCCGAATTCTCTGCGCCAGTTGCGCCCACATAAGCTGCGGGTCGCCCGTGGAAGGCCTTTGCGCCGTCGCCGGGTTTGCCGCCATTGTCAGCGCGCGCGAATCGCTGACATTGCGCGCCGCAAAAACGTCTGCCGCCACCTGTTCCTCGGCCGAAAGCGCTTCGCCGTTACTCTGCCGCCAGAAGGCTTCCACACCGTTGCGCTGATTTCGCAAAGCGACAGCGAGAGCTTGCCGAAGCGCGTCGCGAAAATGGGCAAAACGCATTCCAGCCGAAAGCTTCGCCGCGTCCTGCCGACTGTCGGAGAAGACCACCAGTTTCCTTGCGCGCGGATCATCCCGGCCCGCTTCCCGGACCAAGACCTCCGAAAGAACCTGCGCCAGTTTCTGGAAACCTGTCCGCTGCGTCCTGATCGGCGATCCGATTTCCCGGCGCGCCCAGTTTGTGTCGCATCGCGGACAACAAGAGGGGAAAGCCCGCCCTGCGCTCTCGTCCAGTCCCAACTCGTCGGGCTCGCGGAATTCGCCATTCGGACCGCGCAAGGCAGGCACATCATAGATGAACCCGGCGACAGCGCCCGCCTGCCTTCCGTGCGCAACCCGACCCTCTTCGGGCGCGAGGTAGGAACTCACCCATCGGCGCGCAACGGCATCCTGCGTCCATGTCGGCCGCAACGGCACAGCGCCGCCCAGCACCGGCCAGAAGACCGCGTACCGGGCATATTTTCTTTCGAGCGAAACCAGATCCGGTGAGGCTTCAAGGTCCGGATGATCGGGACTCAAATGCCACTCGTTCGGGTTCGCACCCTGCTGGCGATAGCCGCCAAGAAAAACCTCCCCGCACGCTTCGCAGTACAGCAATTCCAGAATCCGCGCCCCGCACAAACAGGTTAGTGCCGGACTGTAGTGAAGGCCGCCAACCGGACAAGGAGCGACCCGGTGTGGCGCGGCGTTGCAGTTCGGATTCGAGCACACCCACAGGCCCTGCAGGTTGCGGAAAAACAGATGCGCGCGGATCGGCAAAACGGGACGCCCTTCGCCGGTTCGCCCCTTGCAAAGAGCGGTCAACAACCCTTCTGTCGCGACGCGCCGGTCGGCCTCCTGCAAATCCGGGAAAAGAGCGGCCCCGATCTCCTGCGGAGTTTTCGGCCTCGCCGCGACGGGCGGACCGGGCACGCTGCAAACGGCGCGGAGCGCCGCCGCTCCGCGCATGTGTTCGACGGCACCGCCGACAACCACTTCAGGCACGCTTCCGGCAGCCGGCGCGGGAGACGCAGTTCCCTCGTGGAATGCAGCCGCCGCAGCCACCAAGTCCGCCTGCCCGTCGTCACGAAGCGCCCCACCGAACGCCGACAGGGCAGCCGCGTGACCTGCCACCGCGCCCACGGCGTCGGGTTCAAACGGCAACATCCGGCCCGAGACGATCCGAAACCGATCTCCACTTCGGCCGAAGAAGCCCTCAAGATAGGCGCGCGCCGTTTCATCGTCATTCACGGAAGCGCTCGACGCGATGATCTTCAGTTGCGGCGAATCCCCCGACAGCCCGAGCCTTGCCAGCAAAACACGGATGAGGTACGCCACCTCCGTGCCGGGAGTCCCGCGGTAGGAGTGCAATTCGTCAACGATAAGATGAAATATTCGCGTGGGATCGTCCGCCAGCCATTGCCGCGTGAGATCGAAGACAGACGCCTCCACGCTGCGCATCAGCATGATGTTCAGCATGGAATAGTTTGTGATCAGGATGTCCGGCGGGCTGTCCTGCATATCCCACCGCGACCACATTTCGCCGCCGTCCACCCGGGGGAAAAATCGCTCGGCGGGATCACCGGCTACCTGGTGCGCGGCAAGCTCAGTTTCGACCAGCTCGTTGCGCAGGCGCCTTGTCTTGTTTGCGTCCCGCCCGCCCGCGACCGGCGTTCGGCTTGTGTAACGGCCGAAATAAAGACGATTTCCTGCCCGCTGTGATGCGAGCCACCGCCTCGCACCGCTGCCATCAAGCGCGGTCCTCAGCCTCGCGAGCTGATCCTCAACGAGCGCATTCAGCGGATACAGGATGAGCGCCCGCACAGCGGCGGGCCTCGCGTGCCTGTCCTCATGCGCTCTTTGCGGAATTCTCTGGTTGCCGTAATTCCACCAATCCCACCGCGGCGGCACAGCCGCCGGCGGACCCCAATGCGCGGACTCCCTCATAAGCGCCGAAATCACGGGCAGGAGAAAACACTCCGTCTTGCCGGACCCGGTTCCCGTCGTGACGACGACATCATTCGCGTTCAGCACCGCTTCCTGGAATACATCGCACTGATGCGTGTACGGTCTACGGCTCGCCGGGAACAACTCCAGCGAAACGAAATCAGCCAGATCGCTAATCTGCCGATCCGGCCATGAACCCCCGAGCGTCTCTCGAGCGAATTCGGAAAACGTCCGGCCGTCGCGCTCATAAAGAGGCACGGGCTCGATGAGCGGTTCGCGGAATATCCTGCCATCTTCGTCCAGCAGCCGCCGACGTTCGGCCACGAGATCCGGATACCTGACGTCGAACGGACTGTCCAGATAGCGCAGGTACATCTCGCGCAGCAAATTGAAAAGCTGAATTGGATTGTTCATATTCCGCTTTGGGACAACAAACTCGCGGCAAAACCGGCAATGTCTTCGCTGATTCCCGTGTACCTCAGCATCCTCTTCCCAGGCTCGTAGGCAGCCGGACAACCCGTACACAGCGCCAGCGCTCGGTCTATTAGGAGCGGAGGACGGCAGATTCCGGGAACGGATAACGTGAGGCTTAAGCGATCGTACCTTAGAACCTGCCGGCGCCGCTGCGCCAGCAGAAAGAACTTCGCTGTTTGCCCGTCTACTTTCAAAACGCGCATGCCCTGCTTCAAGTAATATCCCGGAATCTGAAATCGAACGAATCGGTAAAGCCCGTCCGCTCCGTCTGCCGCTTCAGCATCGGACGAATCGACCCACAGGCATCCAGTGCGTCCAACGACAAAACGCGAAACCTCGAAATCTTTGCCGAACGGAAGCTCCGCCGGCCTCGAACCTGCCAGATGTTCCGCGCGCGCCGCGCATGAAAGAATTCTGACCGGCGTGTCAGGCTGGAATCCAAGCCCAGCATCTGCCGCCACCTGCGATAGCGATTCCAATTCGTGAGCGGAAATCCGGACTACGCTCGGATGAAGTTCACTCTGGAGAATTTCGCAATCCGCACCAGCGGCGCTCCGCACCCGCTCTATCAAATGCGGCGAACGCGCGCCGCAAATGATGCCGATTAAATTCTCGGATTGGCGTGACACGGCCATGACCGGCGGCGCAACCCGCCACCCTCCCTCTCCGTCCCTTCCCTCGAACTCAACGTGCCCGAGCTGCTCCAGCGCAAAGCGCATCTCCTGGTATGAAGCTGCGCGTCCATTCACGGGCGTTCCATCTGCGCCCGATAAAATCTCCTCCGCTGCCGAGCGGAATTGTCCCCACGAGCCCTCGCCCCGGGCTGACAGCCACAAGAGTAATTCGTCCGGTCCCATAATTTCCGCGAGTGTCACCGCACCGCTCGCCACAACGCTTTGGCTTCCCGCCGGTATTCCCTCCAAAGCTGCTCGCTCACCGGATCGGCTGGCGACAACGCAAGCCCCTTTCGCTGGCAATCCCGAATCGCTTGGCACCACTGGAATACGCGCGTAGACACGCTCATTTTTCTGCATGTCGGCATAATCGAGTGAACCGGCGAAAGCGGATTCATCAGAAGCACCCGTCGCAGGCTACGATCGCAATGCAGCGCATCCTCCGGCAATGCCCAGGACACCCGAAAAGGAATGAAGCCGGTCCACAGTTTTCCCGGCCGCCTGTCACACCGGAAAACTTCACCGGGATTCGCACCTATTAGAACGGGATTTGACGTGGGGACGGTGACCAGAGTGTCGTGACCGTTGCCCACCTCAGCGGCTACAGCCCCGCAAACGCGGCGTGAAGAATCGTCCGCGTCCGGTTCTTGCCACCGGATATCCGGCTCACAAATCTCATAGCTGGCGGACCTGCCTGCGCACCAGACGACATGGTCGCCAGGCCGCTCCGAGCCGCTCGTTGCGTACACCCTTGGTTCGCGTTCCTGCGCCGCTTCGTCGTCGATTAAGACTTCTGTTCCCGGCGGCAGCTCACCGGCAACGTGGATTTTCGGAGCATATCCTGAAATCCACGACGAGCCGCGCAGCCACAGCCCGCCCTCAAGCCTCACTTCGATATCCGGAATCGGGCGGATCAGGTTGAGGATATCGTCGCCCGGAACCTGCGGAACGGAACGGGACGGATTCGCCGGCCGGAAGAATACCCAGCCCGAGGGCGCTCCATCGTCTGTGCCATGCACCTGCACGCCGTCACACTCGGCCTCCGCCAGAATCGTCCGCACTTCCGCGCCACGGGTTTCCCGGCATAGGACGATCTGCTCCTCGCCTATCGACAATCGCGCCGTCGATACAAATCCAAAAATTCCCTGCAGTCCGGCTAGCACATACAGGTCGCGTCCCCTGAGCGCCCAACTGACCTCACCGCCCTCTCCGAACGACGCCGAAAGTCGGATGCCATGCTCCAGGACCACCGCCAGGTCGTTCGATTCCGTGACCCCATACCAGTCATCCGCCACCTCGGAAAGCGCGACCGTTCGCCGCCGACCGCGCGCCTCCAACTCCGTCGGCGCACCTGTCGGCCGCCTGCCCACAATTTGAAACCGGCAAAATCCGTGCCGGTCGGAGACAGCGCGGACGCGCAACTCCAGATCTTGTTCCTGATTTCTTACGCCAACCCTTGACGCTTTTTTTCTTTGAGTTTTTCCGGGACCGAGAACCGGCGCGCGGTACCGTCCCGGCGTGCTTTCATCTTCTGTTGGCTCCTCGGCTTCAACCTCATCTTCTTCCGGCTGCACAACAAGCTGTCCGGCTTCGTGTTCGCGGACAGGTTCATCTGCTTCTTCCGGTTCGCCGCTTTCTTCCGTTTCAACTTCATGTTCCGATTCTTCGCCGTGCCCAGCAACTTGGGCTTCAACCATCGGCCCGGCTGGAAACTCGCTTGACTCCTCCTTCTCAATCTCGGAAATTTCCGCAGCTGTTCCTGCGCCGGAATCGACAGTGATAATTTTGGAATCGTTCTGATTGTTTTCTGCTTTTGACTCTGCGTCTGCCAAGGCAGGAACAGCCTCGATGACTGGCGACAAAACGGCCACTTCAACATCAGGTCCAGGAAAATAGTCTGTGGCAGATTTTTGTGGCGCGCCAGATTCGACCGAGCCCCCGGATAAAATCCCTGAATCCTCCGACGCGACCGGTCTGCCCACTACGTCCTGCGGCGTCGGTTCGTCTGGCACCCGGCGGCCATGGCTATTTTCTCTGGAATCCTCCACCACGGTTCCGACGGGACTCTCGGCCACTACCGATTGCGCAGCGTGATTTTCAATCCTGTGAGCATCGATACCTTGTACGGCCATCTTCCGAGAAGCAAGTTCGTCGCCGGGCCGGGTTCGTTTCCAAATCAGCAGCGCCACGCCCGCCACAAATGCAAGCCCGACAGCAGCGGCCCAGGGAAGCTCGCCACGCACGAAAATAATCGATCCATCTATCAGCGGCCCCAAGAGCTGCCTCCAGCCGGTACTTCCGTCTTGCGCGCGGACATCATGTCGTCGATCTCAGCCTTGCTCAGACCGTGCCGCGCGGCTTCGTCATGCCACTTCGCGACGACGTTACCGGCCTCGGAAATTATCTTGCGCGCGCGCCGCATCCAGATCGAAATGCCCCGCTACCTGTAACGCCAACGCGAGAGACGCTCTGTTGTCATCCTCATTGACTTCCGTTGCGAGAATACGGGGCTTGATGTCGGTCGGTACCAGGTTGGGATCATATGCCGGGGACAAACGCCAGCGCTCCCGGCCCGCACATAGAAAACCATGATTGCGCAGGTGGCCGTCGGCATTGGAGATCAGAATATTGCACGCCAGTGGCCGCCATAGCGCTTCCATATTCGCTTTCGGTTCGGCTCCGTGCTGGCGCAGCGGGTCCACGATTTCCGAATAACTTCTGATGTCGCCGTTTCTTGATCCGAGCATAACGTGACCATATAGCGAGTCGGGGATAATGATTTTTTACGTGTCGCCACCACAACGCAGGCTCATTTGGCGGGCGCGACGACGAACGTGTTGATCTTCATGTCGAGATCGTAGCCCACGCGCACCACCAGCTTTCCGGCCTGCATCTCACACATCACGTCTACGAAATCGAAATCACTGTTCTTCGCCGCAGCAGTAGTCCTCACGAAACTGCCCGTCGCATTTGTGGCCTGTGTCCAGATGTCCGTCAGGCGCGCCTCGGGCAGCTGCATCGCTAAATTCCCATCGAACTTCGCCGATACGTCATGAAACTTCTGCCCGAAAAAATCGGACGCCACCGCGGTCGCCCTGTGCTCGATATCCTGCTTTGGCAGCGCCGAGCGGGGCGTTACCAGGAAATACGACAACTGGTTTGTTCCGTCGAACGCGAGCCGGAGATCGACAAAGGCTTTCTCAAACTCGCCATGCACGACATAAACCGGAATATTGTTGAACGATGTCGTTTCCATGCCCGTTGTCCGCTTGTAAGAGCCGATTTGAGGCGCCAGACCTTCCCAAATCGCCTGCACGCGATCCAACGGCACTTGCGAGCTGACTGTGGCATTCATCCGCGATTCCAGCGCCGCATATTGGCGCTGTATCAGCAGCTGCAGGATTTGATTGCTCAGATCAACCTTGTTTCCCGAGACCGGTAGCGCAGACGAACTTGGCGGCGTCGGCGAAACAGACTGGGCGCAACGCGTGTTGCTAAGGCCGGTGACGAGGCCAACCCGGAGGGAATCGACGAGCACCGGTGACATTGCGGGATCGCGAGCGACGGTATCCACCAGCGCGCTCGCCTTCGCCTTCGCTTTCAGGCCCAGCTCCGGTTCGCCAATCGAACACTCGATCTGGCTGCGGACGCTAAGCGACTGTGCAAGGGCCATTTCCATGTCCGACGACTTCAATGGTGCGAGTTCCTTCTCGGCATCGTCGAAAAGTCGCCGGGCGTCGTCCTTGGTCCCGCCCGAGATGCCATAGAAGTCGAGCTGGGCGATTCGCGTATCCGCTGTGGCTTTCCTCAGATGATCACTACCCACAAGAGTGAGCGCCGCCTTGAAGTGGTTCATGGCGAGATCGTATCTGCGGCCGAATTGGTAGGAGTTGCCGAGGTTTATCTGGTCTTCGAAGGAGGCGACGCTTCGCGTGTCCGCCAGGTCTTCCGCTTGCTGCAACACGATATTGCGTTTGGACTCCAGGGTGCCGTTATTTGCATTGGGATCTCCCTGCTGCAGCTCCTTCAAGTATTCCTGATCCAGCGAAACTATCTGCGCCAGCGCTTCGTGAAGTTTCGCTTGGTCATCCGCCCTCGACTTCTGCGGTTCGGTCACAAGCGTCGTATACACGGCGAAGAATCCCGTCGCTAACGACAAAACGAGCGAGATAACGCCCGCATATTCCTTGAAGCGGTCCAGCCTGCTTTTGGGCTGGGCCATTTGTTTCTTCAGATCGGCCGTCACCTCGGACAATCTGCCGATTTCAGCGACTATCTCGTCGTGTTTCATAAGGACACCCAGTCAGGAGCCGCTGTACTTTGCCAAACTAGGAAAGTACCTTCAATGGTTATCTTATAGAGAAACCGCAATGAATGCACGAACGGTACGCTCACAACTGAGGCAATAGACCGGAAACGCCCCACCAGGTGGGATCATCGATGAATGATATTTGATTTGCGCTAAAATGTAAGCGCCCGAAAGTATCGTGCAAACCGCTAGCGCTTTCCGCTCAAGGAAGACGAAGGATCTGCGATCGCCTTCCATCCCTCGGCGCTTCGCCACGTTCCTTATAGGGCGTCGTTCAAAACAATGACCAACGGCTACGATTCCCCAGGCCCGCTAGGACGCGGCCTACGGGCATGACAAAAACAAACACCCCATCAACAGGCGGCGGTGCGGCGACACAGGCGGGTATTAATTTCCAAAATCGAGTGGCAGCCTGGGTTGCAGTTCGGATTCTCTCCGAGATTGCACGAGGACCAGTTTTCGGGCTTGCCGAGATTCCCCGCCTGTTGCAATGCGAGACCGACCAACCCGTGGATGACCTTCTCGTAGGTTCGCGAACGGATGCGTTCGCTTTCGCCCAGAGCAAACATTCGATCGACCTCTCCGAGTCTCCTGCTTCCGTTTTCGCCGAAGTCGTGGACCAGTTCACAAGACAGACTCTGCAAGATCCCGGAGGGCAAGGCCGCCCGTGGGACCGCAAACTTGATCCCGAAAGGGACGCGTTGCTATTGATCGTCGGACCACGAAGTTCCGGTCTTATTCGGGGGGCTCTGCGCAGTGTTCTCGAGAAAGTTCGCCGTCTGCTACCCAGTCAGCCCGTAACGGATGCGGCGTCCAACACGGCCGAAACCAGAGCCCTTGGACTGATTACGGATCATTTCACGAAATCCTATCACGATCGAACCGGAGCCAAGCCGAACGACCCTGAGGTCAGGAACGCCCTTGGCCTTTTCCGTGTTGAGATTCTCGACGTTGATCCGGGTGGGCTTGGAGAGCGCGAGGCGCTCGACACCTTACGCGACGTCGTCTTGCGTGACGTCGCGCAAGCGGATGCTGCATGGTCTACGCTCGTCGATGCGTGTGCCCACATGGCGGAGACCCACACAGGCGCCGATTTCGCCGCCCTTCAAGGAATTCTCCTAAAAGCGGGATTCAATCTCAAGGTTCCGCGCAGCTATCAGGCGGACGTAGATGAGCTGCGACGCACTACCGAGAGTACCGAGAGCGCCCTCGCCGATCTTTCGAGGATCCAGGTGGGCGCGACCATCGTCCGAATCAATCGCGCCGTCACCCAGGAGATTCGCCGCCTTGCTGGCTTCGCAAACACGCTCATCGTGGGAGAACCAGGAGCCGGAAAGTCTGGCGCACTTTCTCATTTTGTCGAAGGCTTGAAATTCCAACAACTGGACTTCGTTGCTCTGGCGGTCGATCGCTTGGAAGCGGCGTCAGAATTCCAACTGCAATCCGAACTACATTTGCAACACAGACTGGATGAAGTTTTGGAGAATTGGCCCGGCACTGGGCCAGCGTATCTTGTTATCGATGCTCTCGATGCCGCGCGAGGCGGACCTGGCGCCAAGGCCATCCGTGACCTGATCGCGCGAGTTTCGAGCCGTCCTGGCCGTTGGCGGATCGTCGCCTCTATCCGCAAATTCGACCTACGGTACGGTGACGAGCTGCGCGACCTATTCGCACTCAAAGACGCCCCAGCAGCAGCGCCGAAATTTCGTGAACCCGAATTCTCGAAAACTTCCCATGTGAACGTGCGTCCTCTGTCGGAAACAGAACTTGTAGACGTGCAGGCGCAATCGTCTGAGCTAGCCGCTCTCATCGCACTGGCTCCAGCCGAACTTCGCAGACTCTTGCCGAATCCCTTCAACCTCAGGCTGCTCGGGGCTCTTCTAGGCTCCGGAATCAGAGTCGACCAACTTACGCCAACGCGGACGCAACTGGACCTGCTTGATAGGTACTGGCGCAAGCGCGTGCTGCAGGATGATGACCTGGGCTATGCTCGCGAAGAAATCTTACGACGCGCCTGCGAGGGCATGACTGCGGCCAGGCGCTTACGGGTGGACCAAGCGGACGTCGTGGACACCGCCGGCAGCTCATCGCTTCGCGATCTTCTCAGCGGGCAGGTGATGGTTGAATGGCAGTCTGCGGCAGACCGCGCTCCCAACCGGTACGTGCTTGCCTTCTCTCACAACGTCTTATTTGACTACAGCGCTGCGCGGCTTCTCCTTCGAGGAAATCGATCTGTTCTCGTCCAACGAATTGAACAACAAGCTGATATGTCAATTATCCTCCGGCCGAGTTTTGTCTTTCATTTCCAGCACCTGTGGACCGAAGAGTCTCCAGCTTCATTCTGGGATTTTGTATTTCAGGTTGCACAAAGCCCTAGCGTAACTGAGATCGGCAAACTCATTGGCCCATCGGCTGCCGTGGACCTTGTGCGCACCGCGGCCGATTTCGAACCCTTGTATGCGAGACTCAACGCCGCCGACGAAACAACGCGCCGCTTAGGTCAAGAAGTTTTGCAGCATGTCATTGGTGCGGCACTCGTTGCTCCGAGCGACAAGTATCCCCTTGTCGGTCCGAACGCAAGACCATGGTCTGAGTTGGCCGAACGCGTGAGCCTGAACGTCGGACCCTCTTCCGCGTACGCACTCAGTTCGTTTCTTACGGCTGCCTGCGATTCCCGAGGAGAATGGACCTCGGCCCAACTCGCTCTTCTTAACGTTGCCTCTCGGCGGTTGCTCGAATACGCCTGGGCCTCTCCGCGCCAGGACGAGTGGCTGGTTGCACGTGCGCTTGAGAGCGTGTGCCGAACTTTCTCCAGCGATCCCACAGCTTCAGCTGCGCTGCTCCGTCGCGCTCTGGTTCTCGAACATCTCCAGCAACACGGCTATCAGGAAATGCCCTGGCTGGCCCGGGAAATCCGCGTGCTCATGACGCATGACCCCGTCCTCGTTGAAGATATTTACTTCACCGCGTTCGAATTTCACGAAGATTCCAACGACCCGACCGCCATGAATCCGAGCCGCATTCTCCGGCTCTCCGGAAATAAGAAGCAGGACTACGAAATGGCGCGGTTCGAACTCGCAGAGGTCTTTCCTCAATTTCAAACCGCGTTTCCGGAGAACGCCACTCGTGCAGCAATCGGTGTCGTTGAAGCATACGTACATGAAAAGCACTCAGTTTCGGAGGATGCCGCCCCGGGGTCGTTCGATTTCCGCGGCCGGATGGCGCGCATTCGAACGGACTACAGCTCGATATGGGACGACCGACTCAGCACCCGGAATGATGAGGCCCTCCAAATCCTAGATGCGTTTACTCGTCACTGCGAGAAGCTCGCCGAGGAAGGTCGTTTAGAAGAATTCCGTAGACTACTCGATATAGTCATTCAGCGTAACCGTCTCTCCGTCTTCTGGCGGAGATTGCTCGCGAGCGCAAGGAAATATCCAACCACTCTCGGGCCCGAGCTCGCACCCCTAGCCATGGCAGTTCCGGTGCTCGTGAATTTGGATACTTCGCAGCCCGCCGGCGACTATTTACGGGAGTGCTTCCCGCATTTGCCCCCAGGACAGCGAGAATCCATTGAACGCGTCATCCTTGCACTTCCACAGGGCGTCGCGTCCGCGAACCAGTCGCATCTTGAAGAGGTTCGGAACCGCATGCTCGGATGCATAGGCGTTGAGAATCTTCTTACGGCAGAAGCTAAGGCGATGCTCATGGCTTTGCTTCAGGAGAACGCGGTGCCGGAGAACGATCCGCCCGTTCACTTCGGCGGCCCTTTCGGCAGAGTCTATGGAGAGCGGGAAGATCTAAGGGGGCAGGGAGTGGATGTCGATGCTCCCGCAAACGTCAAAATTCAGCAGCTGGAAGAACCTGTGACTGGATTCGCGGGAAAGTTTTTGAACGCCAATCCGAGTGCGGACGACGTCAACGCTGCTATGCCGGCTCTTCGAGCCCTCCACGAGGCGTTACTGACGGCGGATGCAGATGGTGTTCAGCCGTACCAGAGCGATCTTGCCTGGGGAGGCCTCACTGAAGGTTGCGAGCGCGTCGCCAGATTTAACCAGCTTTCTTGCGACGACGACACTGGCCAGTTCGTGAGACGGGTCCTGCTTGCGGCAAGTAACCATCCCAACCCGCTACCGGAGCACTACAACGAACATTTCGACGAGGCTCCTTCTTGGTCCGGCCCGTCAGCCCGTATTTCAGCGGCGCAAGGGCTTGCCGCCTTATCTCAACAGCGATCGTGTGCGACATCCGATGTCCTCGACGCCGTCGAGCGCCTCAGCCAAGATCCCGTGGCGCCGGTCCGGCTCCAGGTCGCTGGGCGGCTCGTTTGTTTGTATCGCACTGATCAGCCGCGCATGTGGAAGATCATTCGCGGAATGGGAACGGGGGAATCCAGCAAAGCGGTACTCTCCGAGTTGCTCAATCCCACGGTCGGGCAAATCGCTGGCGCCCATCCGCAAGAGGTCGCCGAATTCATTCAGAGCCTGTTGTCCCGCAACCTCACCGGTCCCGGCGCCGATGCCGTCATGACTTCTGCAGTCACCATACTCTGCAGCCTCCACGTCTGGCAGGCGCACGCATTGAGCGGTCAAATACTCGACAGTTACATCGCGGCGCCGCTCATCAATGCCGAGTTGCTCTCCCAACTTCAATTCAATCTTCGGGTCCTGCTTACTCGTGGCGCGGCCCCAGCCGCCCAGCCCGGTGAGGACGCGATCCGCCGTCGCGCTCTCGACGTTTTCTTGAGACTCATTCAATGCTCGAAAGCGCAGCTGCGCGAAATGGAACGCGCGCATTCCGACTTGCCCTTTGATTCGTGGCCAGAAGCAGAGCGTGAGAACGTCAAGCGTTTAATCCGTGTTCTCGACCATGCCGCCAAGGAGATCTACTTCGCGTCTGGTGCCTACGACAATCGCCGCCAGGATCGCCAACCCGGCCATGAAGGCCTTTCAACCGACCAGCGGAGACGCTTTTTTGAGGAATCCCGACCCATTCTTGATGCGTTGTCAGATTCGGGGCTTCCGAGCATCGCGCACAATTTGCTGCAGACTCTGGAAAGCTTTGTCCCGTTCGATCCTCGTGCGGTTTTTCTGAGAGCGAGGAATGTCGTCCGCGCAGGCGTTTCCGGAGGCTACCAGTTCGAGCAGATGGCCGCCGACCTTGTGGTGCGTTTGGTCGAACGGTATCTGGCCGAGTACCGAGAATTGCTCCAAGACAATCCGGAATGCCGAGAAGCTCTGATTGAGCTTCTGGATACGTTTGTGCGTGCCGGTTGGCCTGCCGCACGGCAGCTCACCTACCGGCTTGAAGACATCTTCCGCTGAGCTGAAATCGAAAGCTGACAATTTTCGTGTCGCTTCCTGTCGCTGCCGTCGCTGCGCAGCGAAATAGGGAAGAAATTCCCTCGCAGAACCAATCTCCAGTTGGGCATCCATCGGGGGCCCTCGTTAGATTCTTCGCGCTCTTGAGGTATAGCACATGCTATAACAACTGTTGACGGCCCAAAGGGCCGGAATTATAGTCAAACTATGCTGGATCACAAACGCCTCGCCGGTATCCGCCGCAAGCTCGGGTTGCCTCAGGAGCAAATGGCCAGGCTTTTGGGTGTGTCGTTTGCTAGTGTCAACCGATGGGAAGGCGGTCACTCAAGTCCCACCGGACCGACGCGTGACCTTTATCTCGCGCTCGGTGCAGCGATTCAGACGGGCCATCCGCCAGCCGCTCTTCTGCAAGCGGCTAACAATGAGCGAGGTGCATTCCTGTACGCCTTGTTTCGGATGGCCTACGCACGACCCAGGAGGGCTCGATGAATTTCCGGGTGCTGAATCTGCGATCATTTCGAGCCGGTGGCTATGGAGATCTTTTCGTCGGCGTAAGAAGCGATACGCAAGAATCTGTGGTAGTCAAGTTCCTCCGTGAAGCGCACCTTCCGCACACTCGGAGAGGGTTTGAACGAGAAGTGCGATTCCTGGCGCGAAAACTCCGTGGAATCGTGCCCCTCCTCGGATGGGATACCGCTGCCGAGCGTCCCTACTACATCATGCCCCTAATGAAGGGCGGCTCGCTGTCGAAGCATACGGGAAAACTTAACTAAACGCAGCTGCGAGCGGTTGCGCTAGATCTCGCACGAACTCTGGCGAATCTGCACGACGTAAACGCTGTGCACGGCGACTTCAAGCCCGATAACATCCTTCTGACTGAGGATGGTCGACTTCAAGTCGCGGATCCCATGGGAAACGGCTCTCTGTTAACAATTCTTTTTTCCGAGAACCGAGGCGGCACGCCGGGCTACATGGCGCCGGAAGTTGCTGCCGGTGGCTCGATTTCAACGGAGTCGGACGTTTATTCGTACGGCGCGGCCCTTTATCAATTGGCTACGGGCGCCGTACCTCGGCCTGGCCAACCCCTCGCCCCGAGCGCGGAGGGATTCCGAATTGCTACGGACATCTGCGAAGTGATTACTCTTTGCTCCGGACGCGATGCGAATGCCCGGCCGACCATGCAGGACGTCGTCAGACTGCTTGGCGGGACATCCTGGGCGGAAATTCAGACGGAGAGAAATCGACGTAGCGGCGTTCTGGCTGCCGCCGGCGTCGTCTTGAGCCTCATCTTTCTTGGAGCCACGCTCCGTCGGTAGCACACGAAGCCGTGCACAGAAACAGGCCCAGGAAGTAAAAAGGCAGATGTTTCTCACCGTAAGTCGAAGGAACATCCCGTTCGTCGCGTCCACAATTGACGACGAAATACGGCTCGAGAAGGATCGTGTCTATGGAGTGGATCAGACAAAGGTCAGATAGGGACTGCGGGCTTTGTGTCGTAGCTATGCTGACTGACTTACCGTACGAACGAGCGTTAGCGGATAACCCAGAGTATGAGAACACAACCGATCAGCGTTGGATCGACTACATACGCGCGCTTGGTTTTAGGATCCGTCGGACTCGGCTGCTGAACCGCGGCTACCGGCATTTCGCGATCGTCGACATCGCCGATGGCATACCAACTAACTCGCACGCCATCGCGATCGACGAGATGGGAAATGTATTCGATCCTTCGACTCGAGCCCCCGCCCCGGGAACGCTAGAGGTCAGTTGGTATAGGACTCCCCCGCGGAACCTTTCGTTCGTGCACGTCCTTGGACGGAAGAAATCATGAGAAGGGACTCGGGGGTATCTGTCACGTTTGAAAATGCGTTTGCGTCCCCCAATGATCCGGATATTGGTTATATGGCGCCCCATCCTGTATGGTGCAACGGTTCCGAATTTTCCGCCGTTCGAACCCCCCCACTTCTACAGCCGATCGGAAGTGCAGCCTTGCACAACGCGCAATCGGCGTCACCGTTTTCCGTCTCTTGGCCACCGTGATTTGGCTCGATACATTCGGTTTCTCTTTGTGGCCCTTTCCTTGGGCACGGCTTCGGGATAATTCCTGCGCCCGGCAGCTTCCCAGCTTCTGCTTTCCCGGTTCCTCCCTGTGAATCTTCGGGTCCCTCCCGGAATGCAGCCGCTCGCCTTGGGAGCAGCATCCTCTCCGCCCTTGGGTGCCCCAAGGAAATGGGGCAAAAAAGGAGAAACAGAAAATGTACCTCAATCACGTCCAACTCATCGGCTTCCTCGGAAAAGATCCGGAGAAGCGGCAAGTCCGCGGCAACGGCTCGAACTTTACCGTGCTGTCCGTCGCAACACAGCAGTCGTGGAAAGACGCAAACGACGACTGGCAATCGAAAACCGAATGGCACCGCGTCGTAGCGTTCAATCGTCTCGGTGAATCGATCGCCGATTCACTCCACAAGGGCGATCATGTCCTCGTTGACGGCCTGCTCGTCAGCTCGAAGTACGAACGCGAGAACGGCAAGTCCAAGAAAGCCAAGGCCGAGAAGCCCACAGTCTTCTGGAGTGTTCGAGCAAACTCCGTGCGGCGATTGAGCCGCGCGGAAGCCGACATTCCCGTGGCGCCTGCCAGCGAGATTTCGGCCGAATCGGGAGATGCTCCGTACTGAGGCATTCAAAAAAAGGCCCTCCGGTCTTCGCCGGAGGGCCTTTTTCATTTGTCCTGCATTCCTGCCAGTAAAAACAAATCCGAACAGTTAGCTGCGCAAACGCAGAGGATACGCCTCCGCTGCGGATCGTCAGCAATTTGCGGCGCCACAACTTCGGCGAATCCCCTGCAACCGATTGTTGCTTTTTTTGCTGATCGAAAACGTCGAGAGTACCAGCACGTTCTCGACAAGAGGATCCAGTTCTGTGGGTCTGGGGAGTTCCACGATGTCCCCGCCGCTCAATTGCGGTTGCGCGCTCTGCATTCTCGAACCACGTCTGCTCGCCGCCATTTCGTCCACCGATGCGGAGGTGATCCGTCACCTCATTCCCGGTTCGAGCTTCGGATATGAGATCTCGTGCGCTGCAGAACTGCTCTCTCATCTCAAGACTCTTACCGGCGACTCGGCGTCCGATGAATTTCTGCGCGCACTTCTGATGGCTCGCCCGCTCGACCCCACGTTCATCGAAAGCGTTCTGATCCTTGCATTTCTCCCCACTCTGCACGCAACGGTTCGCCGCGTTGGAAAGCAACAGCCCGGCCTTTTACAGGAGGACATCGTCCAGCAGGCGCTCAGTGTCTTGCTGCAATATCTGCGCTCTGGAGAACTCCACTCACGGCAATCGCATTTTGCGTTCGCAATCTCACGGGCTGTAAAACGAAAGGTCTTCGAGTGGGCTCAGCGTGAAAGCCGAGCGTACGAACTCCCACCTCTCGGTACTTCAGTCGTTGACGCCTTGACGGAAGACTACTCCTTTGAACGCCACGTGCTCCTTCGACACTTCCTCTATCGCTGTGTCACGAAGCGATTCATCACCAACTCCGAATTGAACCTGCTTATCGATTACAAGCTCGACGACGGCTTCTTCGACCCAAGGTACGGATCGAATGGAAATTCATCCAATGCCGTCCGGCAGAAGCTCAAACGCCTCCTTCGAAAATTGCGCCGGATCGCAAACGAGCGATAGGTCCTGCAAAAACCCAGGCACGTGCCTCGGCTTGCACACCGTCGCGCCAGGCAACAACGACCTGTCACGCCGGTTGCCACCCGCCTGCGTCACGAAATCTCAAAGCTTGGCTTTCTGTCCCTTCGGTGACCCGCTCCGATTTGGTTCCCTCCTGCGGTGAAGGAACCAAATCTCACTCACCGAAAGGACAAAAAGATGAAATCAGAAGAAATGAAGAAGTTCACGAGCCAGGCTACCGACCAGCTGATTGCTGCACTCAACGAGGGCCGCAGCGAAACGCTTACGCAGTATCTTGCGGCGATGGCCCGGTTCCACCGTTACAGTCTTGGAAACATCATGCTCATCGCATCGCAGAGGCGGAACGCGACACAAGTGGCAGGCCTTCGTACTTGGAACAAACTGGGTCGCTTCGTGAGGAAGGGCGAGAAGGGTATTTTCGTTCTTGCGCCGATCATGCGACGGAGGACCGAAGGTCCCGACGACCTCGAACTGAAGGAATCAACGATCCCTGCCGGCTTCCGTCCCGTCTACGTATTCGATATCAGCCAAACCGAGGGCCAGGAACTGCCTTCGGTCTGCAGCGTGAGCGGCGATCCTCGGGAATACCTTGAGCGTCTCGCAGCCTTCGTCAATCGGCTGGCGATCGTGCTGGAGTATTCCGAAGACATCGCCCCGGCACTGGGTTCGTCCTCCGGAGGCAAGATCACTTTGCTGCCAGGGCAGTCGCCCGCGGGCGAATTCGTGACGCTCTCGCATGAATTGGCGCACGAACTGATGCACCGGAACGAGGGTCGCAGCGCGACTTCCAAGCGTGTTCGCGAGACTGAAGCCGAAGCTGTCGCTTTCGTCGTCAGTCAGGCGATCGGTCTCGAGACAATCTCGGCGGCGAGGAATTACATTCAGCTCTATGACGGAGATGCCAGTCTCCTTACAGAAAGTCTCGAATACATTCACCGGACGGCGAACCTGCTGCTCGAGGCCATTCACATGGAACAAGACCCCATTTCGCGCATCGGTGTCGGTGATGGCCAAGTTTAGCGTGGGTCCAAATTGTCCGATCCATTTATGCTTCGATCACGTCGCCCTGCTCATTGATGGAGACATGCCCGACCGGGCGGAGAGCAATATTGAGCCGGTACCGGGCGTGGCGCAGTTCCCCCTCGCGCTTGAGCGCACCTTTTGAGACCAAGTCTGACAGGTCTCGTGTCGTAGTTGCAGGCGACGCGCCAGTAATCGTGCCGTATTTTCCTGCGCTGAGTCCTCCCTGAAATCCCTCGGGCCCTTCACGAAACATTCGCAGCAGTGCCTTTGCCTGTCGTTCGTTCAGTTCACCCTTCAGTCGATCCAGCAGCTTTGTCTTATCGATCAGGAATTCGGCCAGCGCCGTGGTGCGCCGCTGGGCCTCGATCACGATTCCGGCAAACCACGTCACCCAGTTTGTAATCTCATTCCGCTTGTTCGCTGCCTCCAGGGCTTCGTAATAGTCTTTTCGACGCAGAAGAATCGTACCTGCGAGTGCAATCAAGGTGGGCTCTCCCAGACTTTCCGCGAGTGATTTCTCCGAAACGGCCCGACCGATCCTGCCGTTTCCATCTTCGAAGGGATGAATACTCTCAAAATAGAGGTGCGCGACAGCGGCACGGGTGAGCGCTGGAAGTGGACGCTTGGCGCCTACGTTCGTTTGCGTGAACCAATGAAGAAAACCACTCATCTCCGAAGGCACCCGTGACGATGGCGGGGCTTCGAAATGCACGCGCGGCTCCGGGACTCGGCCGGAAACAATCTGCATCGGTTCGGTGCCCGTCCGGAACTCTCCGACTTGTTTCAAATCGTGCCGGCCGGATACGATCATTTTATGCCATCGAAACAGCATTTTCTCGGACAGCGGTTCGGAGAATGAGCGGTACTGATCCACCGTCATCTCTGCGATACCCTGCTCGGCTGGGCGCACCTTGCGGTCCTGCACATTCAATCCAAGCTGTTTTCGGATGGATGACTGAACGCTGGCACGGTCCAGAATTTCCCCTTCGATCTCGGAGGTCGTTATTGCTTCGGTGCTCATCGCCTCGACCATCAGTTGCTGACGGTCGTCCTCCGGCAAGTGCTTCACGGTCCCAACCAGAACACCCCCGCGGAGTAGAAATTGGTGCTCCGCTTTCTCAAGGCGAGCGCGATTCCAAGTGAAATTCGGCCAGTCGGGCTGCTGCCAGTTCCAAGTCATGAGCGATAGGTTTCCTTTCTATCGCTCATATTGTGCCACATTATGAGTTATTGGAGACATTTATATAGCTCATTTCTGATGTCTCCCGGGCGTGTTCCGAATACCCGACTAGCACAATCAAGTCGATTGGGAAGCGGTCGACCTCAAAACCTAATACGCTCGAACTGCAATTCAATTGAGACGGCGTGCCTTATTCAGTCTCCCTTGGGCCTCTCTGACGCCGCACTATTTTCGTCCCTGCCCTAACTCTGCGTACCTCCCGCGTCCGGAAAATATTTTCGACTGCCCTGCGACACAATTTCCTTTCGCAACACTGAATAGGTAGATAGAGGGAAGTTCACACGACGAACCTCCTGGTTCCGCGCGGTAGCAAGACGCAACAGGCGAGGCGTTTCCGGGGGAAGCCTAGCGTGTCTTCGGACCGGTGCGTACCGACTGCGACGCGCGGGACGTGCGTCGCGCGTGGACCTCCCTCGCTTACACATCCATGCCCGAAAATTCTTGCCGAGGTGTCGAGATGAACCGTCCTAAAAACCTCCTTCGCCGCCAGCTTCGAACCGCTCGCACCGCCATCGTTTCTTCGGTTGCGCTTCTTGTTGCTGCGCCCGCCTTCGCACAGGGAGGCGGAAACTCGCCGTGGGAGAACGCCGTCAGCGTTCTTCAAACGGCCTTCACCAGCACCATCGCCCGCGGGCTCTCGCTGGTCGCGATCGTTGTGGCGGGACTTACGTTCGCCTTCGGGGAGGGCGGTTCAAAGCGCGTTCTCGCCGGCGTGTTGTTTGGCGTTGGAATGGCCATTGCGGCCGTGAATTTCCTCACCTGGCTCTTTCCGGGAAACTGAGTTCCTCGTCTCGCGAACGGAGAATTGCATGGCAGACATTCGCAGAATGAACCGAGTGCATCGATCGCTTTCCCGGCCTCTCACCATTCTCGGGGCCGAACGAAAGCTGTTCTTCTTTGCCATGTGTCTGGGCGCTGCCACCTTCAATCTCCTCAACAGCTTGCTCGGTGGTGTCTTGATTTTCTTTCTCTTGTATTTTCTGGCTCGCTGGGCCACCGAAACTGATCCGCAGATCCTTCGCTTCCTGCTCACCGCGGCCCAAGTGCGCTCGCAGTATGATCCGATGAAGCTCACCCCGATTTCCGTTCGGCGGGACGGTCATGCTCAGGCTTAGCCGGGTCTTCAAGAACTATGACGAGACCGGCTCGCTCAGCGGCCAAATCAATCTGTTCGGCTTTGTCGGACCGTCGGTGTTTCTGACCAAGAGCGGAGAGGTCGGCGTCATCCTCGAAGTGCGCGGGGTTGATTACGAATGCCTGGATGGCGCTGTGATCGATGGCCTCACCAAGCGTCTCGAGTCGGCGTTGAAGCTGTTCGACGAAAACTATCGCGTCTACCAGTATCTGTTCAAAAGAAACAACGAACGGATCCCCTACACGCTTTATGACAACCCGATCGTCGACACCGCCATCAAGAATCGAATCGCCTACCTCAAAAGCAAGGCGGAAACACTGTTTTCTCTGTCGGTTTATTACGTCGTGCTCTACAAGGGATTCGAGGCCACCGCGAACCTGACCGGAGCATTATCTGAGTTCCCGAAGAACCCGCGAAAGGCGCTTGGCGATCTCCGAACCCATTTCTGCGGTCAGACACGAATCGTCACACTTGGACGACACGTATCGAACGCCGAAACTCTTCTGCTGCAGAAGGCCCGCAGTTTCATTTTGCAGGTCAGCGATTTCGTCACCGTGCGCATCCTCGACAAGCACGAAGCCTTCCGCGTGCTTAAGCGCACGCTGAACTTTCACCCCGACAATCTGGAACTGGCGAAACTCAAATACGACACCTTCCTCGATTACTACTTGCCGGAATCGGCCGTCGAGTGCCATCGCGGGTATCTGCGCGTGGATGATTACTACGTAAAAGTCCTGACCCTCAAGGAGCCTTCCTCGCAAAGCTTTCCACTGATCTTCAAGCGCTCGCTCGAAGTCGAAGCCAACTATTACGTCGTCACCGAATGGAAAAAGGAAGATTCCGGCAAGATGCGCCGCATCCTCCAGACCAAGCGCCGGCATTTCCACAACACCAAGCGTTCCTTCACCAGCCAGGTCAGTCTCAACGACGCTCCCACCCAGGACGTCCTGCTCGACGATTCCAAGGAATCGCAGGTCCGCGAACTCGGCGAGGGCGTCAAGGAAATCGAGCTGCACGGAAACTACTTCGGAGAATTTTCATTGACCGTGGTCATTTACGACCTGGTTTTGGCGAAAGTCGATCGCGCCTGCGCCGATTTTTACAAAGTCTTCAGCGTTCACGATGCCCAGCTCTATGAAGAAAAATACAATCTGCTGAACTCATTTCTCGCAGTTGTGCCGGGAAACCACGTTTTCAATCTTCGTTCGCTGTACCTGCTCAACACGAATTATGCCGACTTCTCGTTTCTCTTCACCCTGCAATCGGGCGAACCGCGGAACCCGCATCTTCGGAAGGAATATCTCGCGGTCCTTGAGACCAACCACAACACTCCCTACTTCCTGAATCTCCATTACCGGGATGTCGCTCACACCATGATTCTGGGGCGGACCGGGGCGGGCAAGAGTTTCCTGCTCAACTTTCTCGCGACGAACCTGCAAAAGTACGCGCCGCATACCTTCATCTTTGATTTAGGCGGCAGTTTCGAAAGCCTCACGCAACTGTTCGGCGGCGCCTACGTGCGCGTCGGCCTTGAGTCCGGAGACTTCACCATCAATCCGTTTTCGCTCCCGCCGACCAAGGAAAATCTCGATTTCCTTGCGCTCTTTCTGAAAGTCCTGGTTCAAGGCCAGAAAGGAGCGGAACTCGATCCTGCCACCGAGCGCGAGATCTTTTATCAAGTGGAAAATCTCTACTCGGTCGACCCGTCGCTGCGCACCTTAAGTGTTCTCTCCAACACCCTGGGGCGCGACGTGGCCCTGCGCCTCTCCAAGTGGACCCGTGGCGGGCAGTTTGGATTTCTCTTCGACAATGCCGAGGACACGATTTCGTTTTCGCGCTTTCAGTGCTTCGATTTCCAGCGCATGAGCCAGTATCCGGAACTGCTCGAGCCGCTGCTTTTCTATATTCTCCACCGCGCAAACGCAGTCATCGCCGATCGCCAGATCAGTTCGGTGTTCAAGGCCTTCTTCATCGACGAAGCCTGGGTCTTCCTGAAGAACCCCAGCATTCAACGCTATGTGGTCGAAGCCCTCAAGACCTGGCGGAAACACAATGCCGCCATGATCCTTTCGACCCAATCGCTCGACGAACTGAAGCGCTCCGACATCCTTGACGTCATCATCGAAAGCTGCGCGACCAAAATCTTCCTCGCCAATCCCGACATGGATCGGGAACTCTACCGCCGCCAGTTTCACCTCAACGAAAACGAAGTCGGGCTGATCTCAAACCTCATTCCCAAGCAACAGTTCCTCATCAAGACTCCTGAACTTGCCAAGATTGCGAACCTGAATGTCGATCCCAAGAGCTACTGGCTCTATACGAACGATCCCTACGACAACAAGAAGCGAAAAGAGGCCTTCGAGACCTTTGGTTTCGAAAAAGGCCTGGAGGTACTTGCCGGAGGCGAGCCGTGATACTCATCCGCCGGATTTTTTCGTGGCATTTGCCGCCCGCACCCTTCGACCCTGCGTGGCTGGGATTTGCGGCGGTGCTCGCTGCAGTTGTGCTTCTGCTGGTGTGGACCGCGCTGCTCGTCGTGGATCGGCGAAAACCGTCTTCGAAGCTGTAACACGTTCAAAAGGAGTGGACCATGATGGCTGACACATTTCATCGCTGCAGCAGATTTCTTGGATGTCTCACCGCATTCGTTCTCGGAATTTCCCTGCTTTCCGCACCGCCACTGCGAGCCGCTTCGGACGGAGCGCGTGTGGTGAAGTATTCCAAGCAGGATATCGTCCCGGTTCGCGCCAAGCTTCGCTTCTCCACGCTCATCGTTCTTCCTGACGACGAGGAGATTCTCGATTTTACGACCGGCGACAAGGAATTCTGGATCATCAATGGGGCGCACAACCTCTGTTACGTGCATCCGGCCCAGGCCGGCATTCGCAGCAACCTCAATCTGATTACCGCCAGCGGTCACGTCTACTCTTTCCTGCTGACTGAAATCAGCAACGAACCCAATACCGACCCCGACCTGAAAATTTTCATCGAGCCCGCCGACAAATCCTCGATCTCCGCGCCAACGGGCCTCGGCGGTTACGTCAGTGCCGGCGAAGCCGAAGCCTACAAGAAGGAACTCGAATCACTGCGATTACAGACCGCCGATCAGATTCACGCCGCCGAAGCCCACATTGCGGAAGAGGAAAATCATTTTCGCGCGGGATACGCGACGAAACTCCATTTCGACTACATCCTCGATCCAAAGGCTGCGCGCGAGCCGTTCCAGGTGACAGCGATTTACCACGACGATTCGTTTACCTACATCCGGTGTGCGGCGCGCGAGAAACCGGCTCTTTACGAGTTGAAGGACGGAAAACCCAATTTGATCGGTTTTCAGGTCGAGAACGGAGTCTACATCGCTCCGAAGATCATCGACGCGGGCTATCTCGCCGTTGGCAAGAAAAAGCTGCCATTCGTCCGCAAAACGGCTGCGAACTGAGGAAACTCAATGGACCAGACCGCACAGATCCAGGAAAAAGCACCGAAGCCCCAGGGTCTTCTCCCTAAGAACGTTCAGTCCTGGCTCCTCGTTGGACTCGCGTTTCTGATGGTCGCCATCATGTGGCTGACCGGAGGAAAGAAACCCTCTTCTCCCCCAAAGAACACGGCACTTGCCCTTCCGGCCCAGGTGCCGCTGGAAGTCAACGAAACCAAGATCAACGAACTCCAAAACAGGATCGAAGAGTTGCAGCGAGAACAACTCGTCGCGCAGAGCGCGCTCGCGCAGCAGACGCGACTAATTGGGAATTCGCCCGAAGACCCTCAACCACAGCAGGGCGGTGTCTCCGGTGCCGCGAGCGAGCAGAAGCCGGAAGATCCGGTGCAGGCGGAACGAAAACGACGGGCCTACATGTCGTTGTTCTCCTCAAATGTCGCGCTGACCTATCGAAAAACTCCGCCTTCTGCCCCGACCCCGGAACCGGAATCCGCTCCATCGAGTCCGAGCCTTGGGCCCGTTGGGCCGGAGACCCCGGAGATCGCGCGCCTGCTAAAGGATATGCAGCAGGGTGCCAGCCAAGCTGCGCCGGCAGTTCTTTCTCCGCCCGCGATTCCGAAAGATGTTCCGGAAACAAACCATGACAGAAAGGAGGAACCGAAATATCCTGCCGCCGCGGCTGGCTCTCCCAACGCGGCGGCAGGAAAGCCCTATCTGCTGTTTGAAGGAACCGTCCTCGAAACTGTCCTGATCAACCGTCTCGATGGCAGCTTTGCCGGACCCGTCGAGTGCCTGCTCTCAACCGACGTTTACTCGAATGACCGGCAGCATCTGCTCATACCGGCCGGCTCGAAATTACTCGGCGACACCAAGAAAGTCGATACCTTCGGCCAGTCGCGGCTCGCCGTTGTGTTTCACCGGCTGATCATGCCGGACGGTTATTCAGTCAGCCTTGATCAATTCAAAGGTCTCAACCAGGTCGGCGACACCGGCCTCAGGGACCAGGTCAACAACCACTACGCCCGCATCTTCGGCGTCTCGCTCGCTATCGGCGCTCTGGGAGCGATCGGAGAAGCCGGAGCGGCGGGCGGGCTCAACGCATCGAACGCCGACTTGATGCGCCAGGGATTTGCGCAAAGTACCGCGCAATCCTCGGCGCAGATCCTCGATAAATTCCTGAACATCATGCCCACCATCACGATCCGTGAAGGCCACCGGGTCAAAGTTTATCTTTCGGGCGATCTGGCGCTGCCCGATTACAACAACCACAAAATGCCTTCCGACCTGTGAAGGCAAAAGGAGAGTACCGCGATGAAAAGGAAAATTCTGATCTGCTTTTTGGTTCTGGGGCTCGGCGTCGGAACCGCGACTGCCCAGCTGGGAAGCGGAATCGTCTACGATCCCACCAATTACCATAACGCGCTGCTGCGCTACTACCAGCTTCAGCAACACCTTCTTGAGTTGCAGAAGAGCTACGCCAAAATCACCGGACAACTCAATCTTGCCCTGCAGATGGCGCAGTTCGTCAAAAACATGCCGGCCCGCTACAAGGCGCTGTTCTCTCAGTGGAGGAAGGTGACCTCACTCAACTCGTTTGGAAATACCGTGTCGTGGATCAACGGGATCAATACGGGCGTCCTCCCCAACATCAACACCGGATATCTGAAGTCCACAACACAGCTCTCTCCTTACAGCTCCTACGAATTGTCCGGAATGGATCCGACCGAGCTCGGGCGGGTCCAATCCCAATACGCTTCGGTCGAGTTGGCCGATGGCGCCAACATCAATGCCATGGCCACCATCGGCGGCATTCGAGGGACTGCGGACGGCGTTCAGACCCAGATCGGAAATCTTGAAGACGACTCGTTCTCCGGCGACTCCAGCCTCAACAGCGAAGTTTCCGTCCTCAACAAAATCAACGCCTCGGGCGTACTCACTCTTCGTACGCTGCAGGATTCGAACAAGCTCCTGGCCTCGCTCCTTGAACTCGAGACCATTCTCGCCAAGCAACAACGCGATCAGACCACCAACGCTATCAACATTGATATCGGACGGGATGCCAGTCTCGGCGGGAACATCGCGCAGGTAACCGGCACTCTGACCAGTTCGATTCAAAACTTCCGCATGCCGTAGTGTGTGGAAAAAGATGCCCTTGCGTCGAAGGAGCCGACGGCCATGCAAACCGACTTTCTTCAGTTCATCTTCCAGGCGATCAACAACCTGCTCACCCAGAACCTCGGTTTCTTCGACACCATGGGCCAGAATCTTTACCGGTCTTTCGCCACCATCTTGATCGCCTGGTTCGGCATCAAGTCCGCGCTTGCGTCCGCCAGCGGACGACCCGCCTTTCAGTTCGACCACTTCGCAAGCCTGCTTCTCACCATCAGCTTCGGCTTTGCGATGGTCAATTACTACAGCACCCCTATTCCAGGCATTGGAGTGAGCTTCCACAATCTCGTCACGGACGAAGCGCAGTTTCTCTCCAGTCAAATCGACCAGGCCCAGTTGCAAACGGTTGTCACGCAAGTGGGGAACTTCGAAGCCCGCATGGATTCGCCGAGTTGGGGAGATTTTCTCGGGACCTCTATATATGTCATCGTCACCATTCTGCTGGCCGCCGCGCAGGCGCTTGCGATTGTCGTCATCGCTTACGGATTCATCGCGACCGCAGTCTGCGTACTCGTTGGACCTGTCTTCGTACCCTTCTTTATCGTTCCGAAAATGGAGTGGCTCTTCTGGGGCTGGTTCCGCTGCTTTCTGCAGTACGCCTTCTATCAGGTCGTCGCCGCCGCCGTCGTATACGTGATCGGTAATCTGATGCTCGGTGCGCTCCAGCTCCCTCCGGCAGGTACGCTTTCGACCGTGCAGCTCATTGGCTGGTTCCCCGTTTTGTTCATCACATTCCTTGCATCGATCTATGTCCTGTTGAAAGTTCCCTCGCTCACCAATCACATCTTCAGTGGCACGGCCGGCGGCTCGTCCGCAGGACTGCTGGAAGCTCCCGCTGCGGCTCTCAGCCGGGTGATGTGATGGATCGCGACGCCACGTTCCACGACGCGAAACGCCTCTACCTCGAGCAGTACGGGGATCCTATGGTGACGAACACCTATTTGAAGATCGCGCTCGCTCTGCTGGCTCTGGTTGCCGTTGGGCTGGTGCTAGTCGACTTGCGAACCATTCGCACATTCCAGAGTTTTCGCCCGCTGGTCATCCGCATCGACGATCTCGGCCGCGCCGAAGCGATCAACTACCACAACCTCGAATACAAGCCACAAGACGCCGAGGCGAAATACTTTCTGTCCGAGTTCTGCGCGCTGTACTACCGCCGCAACCGCTACACGATTCAGGACGATTTCTCGAAGTCGCTTTACTTCCTCGATGGCAAGCTCGCCAACGGAATCCTCGATGCCTACCGCAAGGACGACATCATCAAGAGATTCATCACGAATTCCGCTGCGCCCGAGGTGGATGTGGACGTCAAGAAGGTCGCGCTCGAAGAAATGCAGACCCCTCCTTTTCGCGCCCGTGTGGACTTCTACCTGGTCTACTACGCCCCCGCGGATCACAGCGAGCTGAAGCGCGATCTCTACACCGCGAATTTCGTATTCCTCTTCAAGTCCCAGGTTCCCAACGAATTGATTCCGATTAACCCGCTGGGAATGACCATCACCTACTTCCGCGAGGATCAAGCCTTCAAATGAGAATCACATTTCAAGACCGGGACGAAGAGGTCGCGGACGGACGCTCCGCAACGTCGGCCCAACCTCAGCGCGCCACCGCCGGCCTGACACCTGAACGATCGGCCTCCGAGCGGCCACGTCCCCACCCACGGATTTGCGCCGCAGGAACAAACGGCGCGCTTCGGGAGGGCCTCCTTTTTGCTGCGCTCCCCGCCCGCTCCCAATACCCCAGAAGTTTGGGGCCGCAACTCCTACTCCAGTCCAGGAATTCAAGATGATCCCGAATGCACTTTTGCTGACCATCGCCATCCTGATTGCCTACGGCTTCTGGCTGCTCGACCAATTGAAATTCATGGCTCCCTACAAGAACGTCTTGATTCACTCCTACGGACCGACACTTCTCGTTGCGTGTGCTCTGCTCTTCATCAACGTATTCGGCGCAGCTCTTCTCCTTCAACGGAAGTTTTTTTTGAAGGATACCGGGCGCAAACTGTCCCACCTCGACCGCCAGTTTCAGGTTCGGCAAGTCGAAATGCCGGTGCCTGAAGACGACCTAGGAGTCCCTCCCCATGTCTCGTAGTCCCCATCCGCTCGATTCGCACGAGGACCGAGGCGCCGCTCGGAATGGCAGGACGAACCGCTTCGACTTTGATTTGCCAACGAAATCCCGTACCGCGCAACAGCGCGAAATCGCTGACGACCATCCTTTTGTTTCAGATCGTTCGGAAAGAACCCGTCGAGTGCCTGAACACGTTGATTCCGCACGCGCACACTACATCGGCGAACGCGCCTATTTCCTTCGGGATTCCGAGTTCGAAACGCTGGCCGAAGTGGGCACATTCCGCATCATCGCGGCTCCCGATCTCGCTCGTCTCAGCTATGCCGGCGACACCGCACGCATGGAACGTGAAATCCGCCGCCTCAAACAACAGGCTCTGCTTTCCGAAAAACAGAGCGCGGCTGAGCGAAACAAGCCATCGCGTCTGCTCGCGCTGACCAAGCAGGGCGCTCGACTGCTCCGAAAATCAGGACGCGTGCCAGATGGGCAGGCGATTTATCACGGGTTCGCGAAACCCCGCGAGGCAAAACACGATGCGGATCTGTACCGCCTGTATCAGGCGGAAGCGGAACGGATCGAATCGGCCGGTGGCCGCCCGGTCCGCGTGGTGCTCGACTATGAATTGAAACGGAATCTGAACCGGGACCTCGAAGCTCTCCACGAGAGCGGACGCCCTTTGGAGGTGCTGGACGAGATCGCCGAGCGGCACGGACTGTCCGTCGTGAACGGAAAAATACCCGTGCCCGATCTGCGGATTGAGTACGACACGGCCGAGATGGAGCGACAGCGTGTTGACCTTGAACTCGCTACCCGCAACTACAGGCCCCGCGCCTTGGCCGAAAAAGCCAAGGCGGGCTTTTCACTGTATGCCCGTCACGAAGATTCCTCGCGCCTTCGGCGCGTTCTCGAGGACCGCGAAATTACCGCAACAATCCTGTCTCTATGAATCCGCTGCCATCACAGATCGACGCACTGCGAGCACTTGGTTATACCGAGGACGAGGCCCGGTTTCTCTATCTCGTAGCTACTCATTCCGGATACTTCGTGGCACGTCAGTTCCTGGGCTTCACCGGGGCGTCTTGGGGAAAGCGCACGACGCTTTTCTGGAACAAACTGCAGGCCGGCCAGCACGCACGAACCTACCGGCTCGCTAAAGGAGGAACCGCCTACCATCTGTTCTCTCGGAGGGTTTACCGGCAAATCGGAAGAGAGAATCTCCGGAACCGTCGCGAGCACGAACTTGAATACATCCGCGCCCGCATCGCCATGCTCGATTTCGTGCTTGGCAACCTCGAGCACAACTACCTCGAAACCGAGCCCGACAAAGTTGCTTACTTTTGCGACGAACTCCGGCTAGCCAAGCATCACTTGCCCTCCAAAACGTACAGCGGCCGATACATCGAAACGCCGACGATTCGCTATTTTGTCGATCGCTCCCCGATGTTCTTTCCGGCGCCTTCGTCCTCTTCGCGGGCCGTAACGTTCACCTACATCCAAGGTGCCGAAGCAAACCTGACAGGATTCGTACACCACCTGCAGATGTATCTGCCGCTGTTTCGGGAACTGCCCGAGTTTCGATTCCTCTTTCTCGCGCGGACCAATGCGCATTTCTCCAAGGCTTCCGAACTGTTCCGCGATGTCGTCACGATCCCTCTCCAGTCGAATCCAGCTGAGGATCTTCTGCGATATTTCTCGATTCGCAAGGCGTGGGATCTGGCGGAATACCGGTCGCTGACTGAAGGAGATTTGATCTTTCGCAATCTCGCCAGGGAACGTTTCGCTGGCGCGCGATTTGAGCATCTTTATCGCGCCTGGAAAGCAGGTCGAATAGCGGATACCGAGATCCGCAACGATCTCCGTGGAAGCGACAAACCGCACTCGACGCATTTCGGCGCGCAGATTCTAGATGCAATCGGTGCTTCCGTCCCGGAAGTGGAGACAAATCAGTGAAGAAGGTAAATACGACACTCTGCAAATCGGCCTGTACCCAAGTCTTCACCTGGTGGCACGGCATGTCTTTGGCCGGACGAGAGATATCTGAAACCAAATTTCGAAAGCAGCAGCGGGAAAACTACAAAAACGGGCGGGAGCGACCCCACTTTTTCGGCTTTCAGCCGCCCAAAAAGTTCGTGGGGTCGCTCCCGCCCTCGGGCACCGGCTTCGGTGCCGGTAGTTTTCCATCGTGACGGACCGAGTTACTAAATTCATCTAGGAGGAGAGGCCAATGCCCATCATCAAGAAAGCACCAGCGATTCTTACCCGGGAAGTTTGCATGGAAGAGCCTGTCAGCGCACTACTCGATGACTACGCACAATTCATCGAGAGCAGCGCGGATCACGTCGTCAATTCCGTCTTGAAAAAGACCCTCTGGCGGGATCAGGACTACCGCAAGTGGCGAGAACTTCGAAAGGCCCGTAACGATGGACCGTCCCGGCCTCAAACGGAGCGGCCGGAGAAATCATGATGCGCCGAATTCTTGGCTCGCGGCACTTTGTCGCCGCCCTCTTCGCCATGGCTTCGGGAATGGCGCTTTTTTATGCGCGGCCCTTCCCCGGAGATCAGCTCTTTCTGCGGGTCATCGCCCTGCGAGCACCGCAGGCTTATATGAGCTTCCGCGCGCTCTATATCGTGTTCCAGTTCACCACGCCCTACATCGTCTACCTCGGTCTGCTCTCCGCGCTCTACGTCGGCACCTTGAGCTTTCGCCAGCGCGTCGTGGCCGGACGTCTTCCGCACTATCCCGAGCCGCAGGCGCGAACGGATCTCTTCGTCGTCCTGGGAGAAACGCACAACGCGCGCCGTCCGGGTCCATCCGAAACGCCCAACTGGTTCGTCATACCCGAGCGCGGGCTGTTCACCGGCATCGCCGTCTTGGGCGCCGTCGGAAGTGGTAAGACATCGTGCTGTATGTACCCCTACACCGAACAGATCCTGGCTTATAAAGCTGACGATCCGGCGCGACGGATTGGCGGGTTGATTTTGGAGGTTAAGGGTGATTTTTGCAGAAAGGTGAAACAGATCCTCGACCGTCACGGACGAGGTGATGATTACGTTGAAATCAGCCTCGACTCCGAATTCCGTTACAACCCGCTTCACAATGACCTAGATGCATATGCTCTCGCCTTCAATATCGCCTCGCTGCTGAACAATCTGTTCGGTCGCGGCAAGGAGCCATTCTGGCAGCAGGCGTACACCAACCTCGTTAAGTTCATCATCCTGCTTCATAAGGTTGCGTACGATTATGTAACGCTCTTCAATGTCTACGAGTGCGCCATCTCACCACCCCTGCTCGAACAACGAATTCACGAAGCGGAAGACATTATCTTGGGCAGGCATTTTGTGGCAGTGACCCCCGAGCTGTTCGGCGACCGGGCGGCCGACTTGGCAGGCCTGGGATTCAAACATCTTCAGAGTGAAAACCGCTATGTAGCCGAGGCCACGCCGGCGTTGCGGGAGTTGTTACGAACAAGAGGAGTTCCGTTCGAACCGCGAAGCGTTCTGGATCCCGAGCACGCCGATTCCGAAAAACTTGCGCAACTGGAAGCAGTCCGAAGATGGTTCACGGAGGATTGGCGACGCATCGAGCCGAAGCTGCGCACGTCAATCGTAGAGGGCATCTCTGTCTTTCTCTCCCTGTTCGACGACAGCCCGAAAGTAAAGCGCGTCTTCTGCCCGAAAAAGGAGTGTTACGATCCCGAAAAGAATGTCGGAAACAGATACGGAAAGCCCCTCCCATCGTTCTCCTGGCTGATCGAGACCGGGAAGGTCTGTGCGCTCAATTTTCCCATCGGCATGAACCCGGGCCTGGCGAAGGCTATCGGCGTAATGATGAAGCTCGACTTCGAGCGCGCGGTACTCAATCGCGTACCTGAAATCGAGGCAAACCCGGAGAGATACTTCCGCCAGGTCCTGTTTCTGTGCGACGAATACCAGCACTTCGCCACCGTGGGCGAGAGCGACCCGACCGGAGATGAAAAGTTCTTCAGCCTGTCCCGGCAGCCGAAGTGTATTCCTATCGTTGCTACACAAAGCATCAGTTCGCTCAGGTCGGCGCTTCCCGGAGACAGCTGGCGCACACTGCTCCAGACTTTTCGGACCAAAATCTTTCTCACTCTTTCCGACGATTTCTCAGCCAAAAGCGCCAGTGAACTGTGCGGGCGGGAAGACCGTCTCAAGGTCAGCTACAACCTGTCGGAAAGCGGGCACGACGCCCGGGTAAGCTTGCTCACAGGGAATACGCTGTCCCATCGCGCCAACATAACCGCCTCAAAGAGCTACCAGACGCAAACCGATTTTCGCTTTGACATGAAGACGTTCACTGAACTACGCAATGGGCAGTCCGTGGTGATTGCCTATGACGGCTTCAATCCGATTCCCCCATCTTTTTGCTATCTGAAGCCCTATTACAACGACCCGAACAAATCCTATTTCCAGCAGCTGGAGGAAGGAGCGCTCTGATGAACGGCTTTGAAACTATCCTTCCGTTTCTCAAGCCGATTGAACACCTCATCCTCGATGACTCCATCAGCGAGGTCATGGTCAACGGTCCAGACCGCGTCTTCATTGAGCGAAAGGGATTCATTGAACGGGCTTCCGGGATCACCCTGGGTGAGAGGGCCCTGACCGTCGCCGTGAAGAACATCGCGCGGCGATTGGGCGACGACATTTCAGAAACGAAGCCGATACTCGATTCGCGCCTGCCGGACGGGAGCCGCGTCGCGGTTGTTATTCCTCCCTGCAGCCTCGGCGGCGTCACACTCACCATTCGCAAGTTCAATGCCCGCCGCTTCGAACTCGAAGATCTGATCAGCGGCGGAACACTCGGCCGCTCTCTTGCCAACCGGCTCGAAGACTATGTGCTTCAAAAGCGCAATATTTTATTGAGCGGCGGTACCGGGACCGGTAAGACGACATTATTGACCGCGCTCGGGAAATTCATTCCTCCAGACGAACGCATCCTGCTGATTGAAGACACCGCCGAGATTCAACTGCACCATGAAAATCTGGTCCGGTTTGAGGCCCGCCGGGAACAGAACGGCACGCCCGCCGTCTCGATTCGTGATCTGCTCAAGGCGGCTCTCCGACACCGCCCGGACCGAATCCTCCTCGGAGAAATCCGGTCCGGTGAAGCGTTTGACCTTCTGCAACTATTAAACACGGGACACTCGGGGACGCTCTCCACAATTCACGCGAGTTCCGCCAGACAAGGACTCGCGCGCTTCACCAGCTGCGTTCTACAGAGCGGCGTCGAGCTTCCGTACCGGGCCGTGAAAACGAATATCGGAGATTCTCTCAACGTGGTGGTGCACATCGAGCGCCGGCCGGGTCGCCGTTTCATCTCCGAAGTGCTTGAGGTCAACAGCTTCGATCCCGACGCCGATCTGTTCGACTTCCGTGCGGTCTATGTGGCACCACAAGAGCATGTATGAACGAACCCGGCCAATTCTCGCGACGAATGCTCTCCGCTTCGGAGTACGTCCTGGCGCTCCATTCGCCTGAAGATCGCGTCGCCGTTCTGGTGCGGAACCGTGTGCGTGAGCAAACCTTGCAACGCATTCTTGCCGCGGAGGCAATCGCAAGCCCGCCGTTTCTGTACTGGCTCGTCGAGCAGAACGCGGCAGGCGCCGACGTCTTCCTCGGGATGAATCCCATCAAGGAGCACTCCTATAACCGCACCAAGGAGAATATCCGCGAAGTCCGGCACGTGTACCTGGATCTCGACGAAAGTGCCGGTGCTTCGCTGCAAGCCATACGTGCGTCTGAAGACGTACCCACGCCGAATGTCGTTCTCGATACCTCGCCCGAAAAACACCAGGTGATCTGGCGGGTAGAAGGCCTGGATCAAGACCGGGCCGAATCGCTTCTGCACTCCTTGGCAACAGCGTTTCGGGGCGACCCGGCCGCGACGGACATTTCCCGTGTGCTCCGCGTACCGGGATTCGCAAACCGAAAATACGACGAACAATTTATGGTGCGTGCGGTGCAGGAGACGAACCAGATTTATCATCTTCGCGACTTTGCGTCGTACGACGACTCGCTCGATGCGCCCAGGCAGGTGGAAGGCGACCACGGTCCGGCACGAAGAGTGCCGCCCGGGCACAGGAGCCAATCCGAAGCGGATTGGGCGTACGCGAAGCGTGCGCTCGCCCGTGGAGACAATCCGGAGGACGTGATTCGACGAATCGCGGATTTCCGAGCTGACGACAAATACTCCCCCGAATCTTATGCTCGCCGCACGGTAACCAAAGCACGAGCAGAACTCGATCTCGAACCATTCAAATCCAAGTGATTTACGAACGCCGCGTGGATATACTCCCCATCACGGAAAAGCAAGGCGGGCCAGCTTACGAAGGAGGCTGGCAACGAGACATGGCTCGCCGACGGTATCAGAAAGGAAACGTCCGCAAACGCGGTAAGCGCAATCCGGTATGGGAGCTGCAGTGGTGGGAAGATTACCTCAAGGAAAACGGCAAGGTCGGTCGCAGACGCCAATCGGCGGTCCTGGGTTTGGTTGCCGAACTAACCCGGCGCCAAGCCAGGAAGCTCGCCGAGGACCGTTTGGCCCCGATCAACCAGGGGAAGTTGCCACCGCAATCCGCGCTCAGTTTCGCGGACTTTGTGGAACGCTGCTTCATGCCCCTGTTCTTTCCTACCCTCAAACTTTCCACGCAGAATCGCTACCGTCAAACTTTAACCCTTCACCTCTTGCCCGCTCTGGGCGAGTGCCGCCTGCGCGATATCGAAACAGTCGACCTGCAACGGTTTGTATTGCAAAAGATGCAAAGCGGTTTGAGCTGGGAATCCGCCAGCCATCTCCGCAATCTCACCTCACGGGTCTTCGAGATGGCCAGGAAATGGAACTACCACCTAGGGGCGAATCCCGCGAGCGGTATATTGCTGCCCGAGAAAATTTCGGTTCGCGAAAAGCACGCACTGACTCCAAACCAGATCCCTGGTCTGCTCGAATTGCTCAGAGAACCGGCTCGCACCATGGTTCTGCTGGGCATACTGACGGGGATGCGGGTGGGAGAGATCCTCGGTCTGCGGCGGAAGGACGTCGATTTTCTTTCCGGGCAGATCCGAATCGAACAGGCGAACTATCGCGGTATCTTCGGAACACCGAAGACGAAAGGCAGCAAACGCTCACTGCCCATTCCCAGAAGACTCGTCTCGCCGCTCACGCGCGTTTGTGGACACCGCGCGCGGACCGAAGACGAGCGCTTAGTATTTCAAACTTGCCACGGCAAGCCGCTCAGCGATTCGAATCTCCTGCACCGGCATTTGAAACCCGCGGGACAGAAGATCGGTGCACCGTGGCTCAACTGGCATACACTCAGGCGAACCCACGCTACTTTGTTGCAGACCGCCGGAGCTTCCCTGAGAGATGCGCAAGTACAACTCGGTCACAGCAAGATGTCCACGACGCTAGAGCTCTACACGGTGCCGATTCCCGCGCACTTGCGGGAAGCAGTCGAAAACCTTTCGCAATTGGTGACGAATGGTGACGAGTTTGGCCAAATTGCGGAGGGAGTTCCTACCACTGTCCAATGATTTCAAGAGGATAGATGGTAGGCCCGAACGGGCTCGAACCGTTGACCTCCACCGTGTCAAGGTGGCGCTCTAGCCAACTGAGCTACGGGCCTACTGACTGAACCAATCTTAGCATACGGGCCGAGCGCCGGACGAACGCCAGGTCTACTGCTTGTTTTTGATGACCTCTCCGCCCTTCATTACGAACGGAACGTTTTCGAGGAGATGTATATCCGCCAGCGGGTCGCCCTGGATCGCAATGATATCCGCGTACTTTCCAGGTTCCAGGGTGCCAACACGATCGGACCAGCCGAGCAGGTCCGCCGCGTTCACGGTGCCAGCCTGAATCGCCTGCAGCGGGGACAAACCCATTTGCACCATCTTTCCGAATTCGTGTCCGTTCAATCCGTGGGGGTAGACGGCTGCGTCGGTGCCCAGCGCAACTTTCACACCCGATTTGAAAGCGTGCGAAAGATTTTGTTGCGCGATGGGGAGAACGAGTTTGGCTTTCTCGATCATGTTGGGAGTGAGCCCCAGCATCTGCACGTTTTCCATCAGCCAATCTTCCAGGTACACGGTCGGAACCAAATAGGTTCCGCGCTCCTTCATGAGTTGAATATCCTCATCATTGATATAGCTGCCGTGTTCGATCGAATCCACGCCGGCCAGCACCGCATATTTGATTCCAATCGCGCCGTGCGCGTGGGCCGCAACTTTGCGTCCCAGTCCATGAGCGGTATCAACGATGGCCTTCATTTCCTCAGGGCTATATTGGGCTAGCGCAGGATTGTCCCCTTCAGAAAGCACGCCGCCGGTGGCCATGAACTTGATCACATCGGCGCCATATTTGATATTTTCGCGGACCTTCTTCTCAACCGCATCCACACCGTCCGCTACACCGTCGTCAGACCAGGCGAATTGTGGCGCGAGAAAATTTTGGTCTCCATGACCGCCGGTGATGCTCAGTGCCGGACCTGACACCAGCATTCGAGGGCCCGGAACATCGCCGGCCTTGATGGCATCGCGCAGCGCGATGTCCGAATATCCGGCCCCACCCACATTGCGAACGGTGGTAAATCCAGCTTCGAGAGTTACACGCGCATTGCGCGCGCCAGTGAGTGCCTGCCGCGGATAGGAAAGGTGCAGACCGGCTGGACCGGAATCGTAGGGCGTCATGGTCAGGTGCGTATGGCAATCAATCAGGCCAGGCAAAATGGTGGAGTTCGACAGATCGATAATCTTCGTGGCGGGCGGCAACTTGGATGAAATGTCCGACGCATTACCGATGGCCTTGATCCGGTCGCCTTCGATCCAAATGATCTGATCGGTCGCGTAGTTGCCGGTGCGAACGTCGAGAACTTTGCCGGCGCGAATGGCGATGGACGCCGGAGTGCTGTTTTTCGTTTGCCCTGCGCAAAATCCTGTTACCGCGCAAATCATCGCAATCAATCGAACCCAACTCTTCATTCGACTACCTCCGCTATAAAAACAACTTTCCAACTGCGAGTGGTCGTTCTGGATCGCCCTGGCGGACAGCAGGTTCCGCTTCCGTGTAACGGCTGCGCCGATTCGGGATTGTATATGGATGCGGGAAAAACATTGCGTCTTTTTCGCGACGAACCCTTCGCCCTTTCCTGAAGAAGGACATCCTGGAAACATTTCAGGCCATAAGTACTTGACATGCCATCAAGGCTCTGTATGATTATGCAGAGAGATGCATAAACTTGCATAATGGTTTGATGCCAGCTCACAAACAATTTCGCCAAGGGCAAATCCTCAAAGTGCTGGCGGCGGAGCCCGTCGCCAACCAGGATGAATTGCGCCGCCAACTGATTCACCTGGGCCTGCGCGTGACCCAAGCCACTCTGTCGCGGGATCTTCGCGAATTGCGGCTGGTGAAGACGGCGGAAGGTTACAAGGCGCTTTCCGATGCAGACGTCGAGGAATCGCCGGCCGTTTCACGTCTGGCGCGAGCAGTGAAATCCTTCCTGGTTGACATTCGACCGGCGCAGAACATGTTGGTTTTGAAAACGCCACCGGGCGGAGCCCAGCCTCTCGCCGCGGCGGTGGATTCGGAACGCTGGAAGGAAGTCGCCGGCACGCTGGCCGGCGATGACACCGTCTTGATCATCACTCCCTCGCTGAAGGCTCGCGCTGCGGTGCAGAAGCGTGTCGAGGAGATGCTTTGATGAACGACGGTTTGCGGGTAGCAGTCGTGGGAGCGACGGGCTACGTGGGCTTCGAACTTGCGCGCCTGCTGTTGCGCCACCCACATGTGCAAAAGCCAACATTTTATCTGCGTGACGCACACGCTGGCGTTCGCTGTCTCACCGAGCTATACCCCCAACTCCGCGGTTGGGGTGACGCGCCTTGCAAACCACTTTCAGTGGATGCGATTGCAACGAGCGGCGCACAGGTTGTGTTTTTTTCCACGCCGCACGAAGCTTCGCTCGAACTGGTGCCGGCGTTGCTCGCGGCCAATCCGGCTTTGCGATTGATAGACCTTAGCGGCGCATTTCGTTTTCAGGACGCCGAAACTCTAGATCGTTGGTACAAGCTTCGTGCCTGCGATTTAGATGGACGGTCGAAGGCGGTTTACGGGCTTCCCGAGTTGTATGCGGATGATCTGCCGGA
>Ga0209006_10000211_pt1 | contig 60607 bp, 59 predicted proteins | sample JacPin_JW_Ref_O2_FD_188567 | JGI IMG/M metagenome (GOLD analysis project Ga0209006, IMG submission 188567) | Forest soil microbial communities from Algoma, Ontario, Canada - Jack Pine, Ontario site 1_JW_Ref_O2 (SPAdes) (version 2) | ecosystem: Environmental > Terrestrial > Soil > Boreal...
GCACTCGCGAGGGGGACGGTGGGGAGGACGAGCCGTGGGGGCCGCGCCGGGGGCCGCGTGGGAGCGGCATCCGCGGGTGTGGGTCCAGAGGCCCGCCCGGCAGAGCCTTGGAACCGCCGTCCTCTTCAGAGGAATCCGAGATGTCAGGCGCCGCGAGCGTGTTGTCGTAGCGGAAGGGAATCCACAGCATCAGCGCGGCGAGCGGGATTTTGACCAGCCCGGCGAACAACAGGATCCAGAGCCACAGCGGCATCTCCCGGCCGATGGTACTACTGCTGTGTGCAATCGCAAAGCGTCGCGCGCCTGACCGAGCTGGAGACGCAGATATGCGACTGCCGGCGTTGCCCGCGGCTGGTTGCCTGGCGCGAGCAGGTTGCGCGCGAGCGCCGCGCTGCGTTCTCTGAGGAGCGCTACTGGGGCCGCCCGCTGCCGGGCTTCGGGGACCCGGCGGCGCGGGTGGTGCTGTTGGGCCTTGCGCCGGCGGCACACGGCGCGAACCGTACGGGACGGGTGTTCACGGGCGACCGCTCCGGGGATTTCCTGTTTGCGGCGCTGTGGCGCACCGGCTTTGCCAACCAGCCGTCCTCGCGCAGGCTCGACGACGGCCTGGAGCTGAGCGATGCGTGGATCACTGCGGCGGTGCGCTGCGCACCGCCCGCAAACCGCCCGACGCCGGCCGAGCGCGACGAGTGCCTTCCGTGGAGCGTGCGTGAGATGCAGCTGTTGGTCCAGGCGCGCGTGCTGGTCTGCCTGGGCGCGTTCGCATGGGAAGCGGCGCTCCGGTTGAGCGAGGCGCTCGCGGGGGCCGGGTTCGTGCGTCCACGCCCGCGTCCGCGTTTCGGCCACGGCGCGGAGCTGGCAGGCGAGCGGTACACGCTGATCGGTTGCTACCACCCGAGCCAGCAGAACACGTTCACCGGCCGGCTCACCGAGCCCATGATCGACGCCGTTCTGGAACGTGCCCGCGGACTGGCCGCTGACACGCGCTAGCATCGAGCGCAGGATGAGGAGTGCAATTGCAGCCACTTTGGTGGTGGCGGGTGGCCTGGTGTTCGCGAACATGCTGGGTGTCGCATCCGCCGAAGCACCGACCACGACGCCAGTGCGTACGGTCAGCGTGGACGGCGTGGCGATGGTGCCCGTGGCGCAGGGCGCCAACCGTGCGGTCGCGACCACTGTGTACCGCGAAGGCATGGCTGCTGCGGTCACCGACGGGCAGAGCAAGGCCGAATTCCTGACGAGCAAGGCGGGCGCGACGTTGGGCGCGGTGCAGAGCGTCGTCGAAGGCGGAGGCTCGATCGATTGCACCACCGGCGGGGAATCTGGCTACGTCGAATACGAAGGCGAACAGCCGGACTTCGGCTCACCGTCGGTGTCTGTCGTGCCGGACGTGGCCCAGCGCGTGGAGGGATCGGCGGTTGCACCTACCGTCCACAAGCCGACGGTCAAGCACAAGAAGAAGAAAAAGAAGAAGCCCGCGGCGAAAGCGGCGACCGCCACAACTTGCACGCTGAGCACGGACGTGACGCTCGTCTACGCGATCGACTGACCGGCGAAAGCAGCTGCAGGGGCAACTGCAGGACTGAGCTCGGTCTGCGTCTAACCTAGCCCCAGTGCCCTACGCCACCGCCGACGCAAGACAGCAACTCCTCGATACGGTCGCGGAGGCGGCTGAGGCGTTGGGCGCGGCACTGGCCTCACTGACCGAGGCCTATGAGCAGCTCGACGAGCACACTGCGGACACGGTCGAGGAGCAACTGTTTCGCCCGGTCCAGATGGCTTACGGCAGGGCGAGGCGTGCGCACGCAGGCTTCGCTGAGCGCCACGACCTGCCGGGCCGGACGTTCGAGCAGGCCGTCGCGGGCGCGCCCTCCCACGGAGTCAAGGGCTTCCTGGACGGCGCGGTGCAGTCGATCGGACAAGCGGACCAGCTGCTGGCGACGCTGCAGGACTCAATGCTGCCGGTGGAGGTCGGCGACGCGGAGCTGCGCGCGGAACTCGAGCAGGTGCGCTCGCTGCTGGACCACCTGAGCACACGTGCGCATGAGATCGTGCGCACGTTCGGTCGTTGAGCGCGCTCAGCCACTCGAGCTGAACAAGAGCCGTTCGCTGCTACTCGACGGGTGCGCCGTTGGCGGTGAGCACGACGTCGATGTTGCCACGCGTGGCGTTGGAGTAGGGGCAGACCTGGTGTGCGGCGCGCACGAGCTCGACGGCCGTATCCGCGTCCTCGATGCTGGGTAGCGTCACGTCCAGCGCGACAGAGAGCAGGAACCCGCCCTCGCCGTTGGGGGACAGCGACACCTCGGAGTCGATCGCCACATCGCCGGCCTCAGCCTTCGCGCGGCGCGCCACCACTCCGAGCGCTCCCTCGAAGCAGGCGGCGTAGCCGACGGCGAAGAGCTCCTCGGGATTCGTGCCGCCACCGGCGCCGCCCATCTCGGTGGGCAGACGCAGATCAACCTCGAGCTGGCCGTCCTCTGTGCGGCCGTGCCCGTCGGCGCGTCCCCCGGTGACATGCGCCTTTGCTGTGTAGAGCGTGTTGGCCATCTCGTGCCTCTCCTTCGCGGTTCGGGTCGCCTTTGATGCTAGACCACGACCGGTGAAACGACTGGGACCGGCGCTCGGCGAGCGCGACTTCGCGCTTCTGTGGCTGGCGCTCGTGGCGATGGGCGTGAGCGTGCAGATGCTGGAGGTGGCGATCGGCTGGGAGGTCTACACCAACCAGCGCAGCGCACTGGACCTGGGTCTGATCGGCCTGGCGGAGTTCATCCCAATGTTCGTGCTGGCGCTGCCGGCGGGACAGCTGGCCGACCGTCTGCCACGGCGGCTGGTGCTCGGCGTGTCGTTGCTGTTGAGTGCGGGCGTGGCGGCGGGCCTCGCGGTGGTGAGCTCCTCTGGGGTCAAGGGCGTGTGGCCTTTCCTGGGCCTGGCGATGGCGGCGGGCACCGCCTCCTCGATCGGCACGCCCGCCGCGCGAGCACTTCCCACGACGCTCGTTCCGGGCGAGCTGCTCGAGAGCGCGATGACGCTGCGCTCGATCGCAGTCCAGGGCGCTCAGGTGATGGGGCCGGCGCTCGGTGGCCTCTTGTACCCGCTCTCGGCGGGGATCGTGTACGTGGTGGCCGGCTGCATGTGCCTGGCAGCGACAGGCTGCGTGGCGGCCATGCGCCACAAGCCGGCCGCGGACGCCACGCCGAGCACGCGCTCTGCGCCTGGCCTTGCGAGCGTGCTCGCGGGAATCCGCTTCGTGCGCCAAACGCCGATCCTCCTGGGCGCGATCCTGCTCGATCTGCTGGCTGTCCTGTTCGGTGGCGCAGTCGCGCTGCTGCCGCTGTTCGCACGCTCGATCCTGCACGTGGGCCCGACCGGGCTGGGCGTGCTGCGCAGCGCGCCCGCCGTGGGCGCACTGATGGCGGCGGCGGTGCTGACGCGCAAACCCGTGGGCGCCCGCGCGGGGCGAACGCTGCTCACGGTCGTTGGCGCTTTTGGCGCGAGCATGATCGTGTTCGGCCTCTCGCGCTCGTTCGTGCTCTCGCTGCTGGCGCTCGCGGTGAGCGGGTTCGTGGACATGTTCAGTATGTACATCCGCTCGACCACGGTCGCCCTGGCCACGCCCGATCGCCTGCGTGGTCGCGTGCTGGCGGTGGAGATGGTCTTCATCAGCGCCTCGAACCAGCTGGGGGCGTTCGAGTCGGGCTTCGCGGCGTTCCTGCTGGGCGCGGTTCCTGCTGTGATCGCGGGCGGCGCGGTGACGATCGTGATCGCGCTCGGCTGGAGCCGGCTGTTCCCGGCGCTCGGGGGAGTGGACCGCCTGCGCGACCTGGAGCCCGTGACGCCGGTCGAGGACGAGCAGATCCAAGCTGCGACGCCGGTTTAGAACGCCTCCCACACGTCGTTGGCCTGAGCCCCCGCATGTTCGCCGCGTTCGAGCGCCGCGTCGGTCCGCCGTGCGTCGACCATCATCTGCAGCGCCCCGCCGATCGTGCGCGCCCACGCGCGCCGGGCGACGGTCACGCGACGTTGCTCGCCCTCGAACTGCTTCCATTCGAGCTCGATCAGGGGATCACGCGCGGTGGGCGCGTCCTCGGGGATCGGTGCGTCTCGTCCGTACACCGTGATCTGCGCCTGCCAGCCCTCCGGGCAGAGCTCCTCCATGGCGACGAACGCCTCCCACTGATCGGCCACCGGCTTGGGTTCGCGATTGCGCCGGCGCACGTGTTTGACGATCGCCACGCACCCGACGAGCATCAGCGCGATCACGATCATCACGATCAGGGTTTCCCACCACGGCGCGGTGAAGCTTCCCCACGGGAGGTCGTTGGCCGTAGTCCCGAAAAGCACTCTGTTCACGGCACTCCTACCGAGCGCGCCGATCCGCACGCAGAGAGCAGATGTTGCCGCTCGCTGTCATTGCCAGCGGAGAGTAGCCGTCCGAGCGGCAGAGCGCCAGGTGCGATCGGATGGGGGAGGCCAATCTGCTGAGACGACCTCTCGGCTCAACGATGTGTGTATGCTATGACGTACGAAAGTATTCGATCACGGAACGAGCGGAGGTCGTGGATGGAGCTGTTGGAGTGGGACGCGAAGACCTATGACTCGCTCGATCTTCCACACAAGCGGTGGGGGAGAGATGCGCTCGAGCGCTTGCATCTGCGCGGCGACGAGACGGTGCTGGAGCTCGGTTGCGGTAGCGGGCGGGACACCGAGCGCCTGCTACAGGCGCTGCCCGACGGCCGCGTGGTCGCGTTGGACGGCTCGCGCCAGATGATCGCGAAGCTGCGCGAGCGCCTTGGCGACGGCGACGGCCGGCTGGAGGTGCTCTACCGCGACCTGCGTGAGCCGTTCGCGCTCGAGGAGCGCTTCGATGCGGCCATGAGCGTCGCGACGCTGCACTGGCTGCCCGACCATGAGCACGTGTTCGCCGAGCTGGCTCGAGTGGTGCGTGCGGGCGGGCGGCTTTCGATCGACGCGGGGGGCCAGGGAAACACCGATGAGTTCCTGAAGGCGGTGGGCGGCGGCGAGCAGAGCTCGCGCTTCTGGAACTTCGCCGGCGTCGCGGAGACGCGCGCGCGGCTGCGCCAGGCGGGGTTTCAGGACATCGGCGTGCGCTTGGTCGCCGACGAGGCGCGTCTGGAGGATCGTGACCAGCTAGAGGCTTTCGTGGCGACGGTGATGCTCGCGGCGGCGCTACGCGAGATGCCTGCTGAGGAGCGCTCCGGCTTCGTGACGTCGGTATGCGACCGGCTACCGGAGCCTGTGATCGACTACGTGCGCCTGAAGATCGACGCCACGCGGACTCCGGGCGGCGCCGACGGCGGCTGACTCCTGGCACCGCGGTGCGATGGCACGAGGCGGATTGATCTTTGCGCGGCCGCACTCCGCGCGATTCGACTGGTTCGATCAGGCGCGATAAGGTCTGTCGGTTGCCTTCCCCAGCGCAGCCTCCGCAGGTGGGCGCGATCCCGCCGGCCCGTCGTAAGCGGCCCTACGGTCGGCTGCGCCACTACGCGGGCTTCCTCACACCGAACGCCGCCGCGGCGATGCCAGTGCTCCTGGAGCGCAACGCCGGGCAGCGCCTGCAGCTGCTGGGAGGCGCGATCGCCGACCGTGCCGCTCAGCGGATCCGGCCTACGAGACCGCGAATGCGCGCACTTGAGGTCGCTCCCGGAATGCGCTTGCGCTGGCGTGAGGTACCCGCGCCAGCGCCGCCCGGGCCGCTGGGCGCTGTCGTACATCCGATCGCAGGGTCCACGTGCGACATTGACTGCGCGCTGGCGCTCGGAGCGACGCAGTTCGCGCTGCCGCTGCACCTTGGTCACGAATGTGTGGCAGAGGTGCTGGCCGTGGGCGAACAGGTGGGCACGGTCAAGCCGGGCGACCGAGTGTTGGTCCCATTTGAGATCAATTGCGGAACATGCGCCGCGTGTCGCGCGGGGCTGACCGGCAGCTGTACGAGCGTTCCACCCGCAGCGGCATACGGAATGGGCCTCGCGACAGGGCACTGGGGCGGCGCGTTCTCCGATCAGCTGGCGGTTCCCTACGCGGATGCGATGCTCGTGCCGTTGCCTGAGGAGATCGACCCGGTGGCGGCCTGCAGCGTCGCGGACAACGTCTGTGACGCGTACCGGCACATCGCGCCGCATCTGCCGAAGCTGTTGGAGGCCGACCCGAACGCTGAGGTATTGATCCTTGTGGCCCTGACCAAGAAGGTGAAGTTTGCGGCGAGCCTGCCGCTGTACACCGGCCTGATCGCAAAGGCCTTCGGTGCGCGCAACGTGGTGGTGGTGGATGCGCGGGCGGACGTGCGCGCGCACGCCGAGCGTCTGGGTCTGAGCGCCCTGGAGCCGCGCGCGCTTCGTGGGCGCCCGCCGGCGCCGCTGGTGATCGACATCACCCTGACCGGTCTGCACGTCGCGCTGGCGCACACGGCCGCAGACGGGGTGTGCTCCAGCGCCGGCGGTCTGCATCGCCGCGCGCACGTGCCGATCCTGCAGATGTACGTGCGCAACATGACGCTGCACATCGGGCGTACGCATGCGCGCGCGCTGATCCCGAAGGTTCTGGAGCTGATGCGCGAGGGTCAGATCCAGCCGGAAAGCGTGATCACGAGCGTGGACTCGCTAGATAACGCTCCCGCGGCGCTGCGGGAGCACTTCCTGGGGGGCGGCATCAAGGCAGTGCTTACCGATAGGTAGTTGGCGGCGCCTGACGGCGAGCGCCCGCCGCGCTCGACGCTACATGCATCTGAAAAAACATGACCGCGCGTCAGCGGAAAAAAGTCCTGCGCGGTGTCGATTTCGTGCGAGGTTGTTCGACGTGTGGATAGCGACCACAACATCGATCAAAGGAGAGGCAATGCGTTTCATGGTTCTGGTCCCCGGGAGCCCGGAGTCCGAGGCGGGCGAGATGCCCAGCACGGAGCTTCTGGGAGACATGACGAAGTACAACGAAGAGCTCGTCCGCTCAGGCGTGATGCTGGCGGGGGAGGGCTTGCACCCGACCTCGAGGGGCGCGAGGGTCCGCTTCGAGGGCAGCGAACGGAGCGTCACCGATGGTCCGTTCACGGAGGCGAAGGAGATCGTCGCGGGCTATTGGATCTGGGAGTGCGCGTCGCGTGATGAGGCGATCGAGTGGCTCAAGCGAGCGCCGTTCGACGGCGGCGTGGAGATCGAGCTGCGCCAGGTTTTCGACGCGGAGGACTTCGGCGAGCAGCTCACGCCGGAGCTGCGCGAGGCGAACGAGCGGCTGCGAGAGCAGGCTGCCCAGAACTAGGTGATCTAGGCCCGTGAGCCCATCTGCTACCCAGCGTGCGATCGATGCCGTGTGGCGGATCGAGTCGGTGCGGTTGATAGCCGGGCTGACTCGCATCGTGCGCGACGTGGCGGTGGCGGAGGACCTGGCTCAGGATGCGCTCGTCGCCGCGCTCGAGCAGTGGCCTGCGTCGGGCATCCCGGAGAAGCCGGGCGCATGGTTGATGGTCACGGCCAAGCGCCGTGGCATCGATGAGCTGCGGCGGCGCGTCACGTTCGAGCGCAGGCGCGAGCTCATCGGGCGCGAGTTGGAAATCCTCCAGCAGCTCGATCAGCCGGACCTCGCGGCGCAGGTCGATGACGTGCAGGACGATGTGCTGCGCCTAATCTTCATGACCTGTCATCCGGTGTTGTCCCGGGAGGCGCGCGTGGCGCTCACGCTGCGTCTGCTGGGAGGTCTGTCGACGCCTGAGATCGCACGCGCGTTTCTCGCTTCCGAGGGCACGGTCGCGCAGCGCATCGTGCGTGCCAAGCGCACACTCGCCGAGGCGCACGTGCCCTTTGAGCTGCCCGGTCGCGAGGAGCTGACCGAGCGGCTGTCGGCGGTCCTCGAGGTGCTCTACCTCGTGTTCAACGAGGGCTACGCGGCCAGCGCCGGCGAGCACCTGATTCGTCCGACGCTGTGCGCGGATGCCATGCGGCTGGGAAGGATCCTCGCAGCGCTGGCGCCTCGCGAGCCCGAGGTTCACGGTCTACTGGCGCTGATGGAGATCCAGGCCTCGCGGTTGCGGGCACGGGTCGGGCCGCAGGGGGAGCCGGTTTTGCTCGCCGACCAGGACCACGCGCGCTGGGACCACGTGCTCGTGCAGCGTGGGCTTGCGGGGCTGCGGCGAGCCGAGGAGCTCAGCGGCACACTGGGGCCGTACACGCTGCAAAGCGCGATCGCCGCTTGCCACGCGCGGGCGCGGAGCGTCGAGGAGACCGACTGGCCGCGGGTCGTCGCGCTTTACGACGCCCTGGCGGCCCTAACCGGCTCTCCGGTCGTGGAGCTCAATCGCGCCGTGGCGGTGACGATGGCCTTCGGCCCCGAGGCCGGGCTCGAGCTGGTCGACTCGCTCGCCGACGTACCCGCATTGCGTGGCTACCGTCTGCTGCCCGGCGTGCGCGGAGACATCCTCGCACGCTTGGGGCGGTTGGCTGAGGCGAGCGAAGAGTTCGAGCACGCAGCCGCATTGTGCGAAAACCAGCGCGAACGCGAGCTGATGCTCTCGCGCGCGGCTGCTTGTCGCGAAAAAGGCCCGTGTGCGGCTTGAGCTCGCCGGTCTCAGGTCGCTGCCGCTTGAGCGCTCGGTGTAGGACGACACGGAGATGACACGGTTGATGCCACGCGAATGAGACGGCCAGCGGCATCAAGGTGACCATCCGCGCAGCGGTCGCCCAGGCGAGCATGGGCGCTGGCTAGCAGGCCCGTGGGACGAAGAGCGGCACGTGTCCTTTGAAGCAGGGATGATTGGAGGATGAGCGGTGCCGCGACGCAGATGGTCGTGATCCTGATGACCGATCTGGTGGATTCGACGGCGATCGCGGCCAGGCTTGGCCCCACGGCGGCGGAGGAGCTGCGCAGAGAGCACTTCGAGCTGCTGCGTGGTGCGCTTGAGCGGACGGCCGGCCGCCAGGTGAAGAATCTGGGCGATGGGCTGATGGTGGTGTTTGACAGCGCTGCGCAGTCGTTGGCGTGCGCCGTGGAGATGCAGCAGGCGCTCGATGCGAGAAACCGCCGCGCCGAGGAGCGGCTCGGCGTGCGGATCGGGGTGAGCCTCGGCGATGCGACGGCTGAGGACGGCGACTATTTTGGCGAGCCGGTGGTCGAGTCGGCGCGCCTATGCGCCTATGCGCAAGGCGGGCAGATTGTGGTCAATGACCTCGTGCATCGTGTCGGCGGCGCACGGGATGGTCACAGCTTCGAGTCGCTCGGTGGCCTGCGGCTGAAGGGGATCTCTGAGCCCGTGCAGGCGTTTGCGCTCCTCTGGAAGCCGGCGCCCGTAGCGGGCATTTCCCTGCCGGAACGGCTGCGGGAGCTTCCAGGAACAGCCTACGTGGGACGCATCTCAGAGCGCAGGCGGCTCGCCGAGCTATGGGGGCAGGCACGGGCAGGCTCGCTACGGCTGGCGCTGATCGGAGGGGAGGCTGGGGTCGGTAAGACACGACTCTCCACCCACGTAGCGCTGGAAGCGCACGGGGAGGGCACGACGGTGCTGTACGGGCGCTGTGACGAGGACTTGGGTGTGCCGTATCAGCCGTGGGTGCAGGCGCTTGGCCATCTCGTCGATGAGCTGCCCCGGTCGGTGCTGGAGGAGCATGTGGAGCGTTTCGGTGGCGACCTCGCTCGCCTCGTGCCGGCTCTGCGCGATCGCGTTGGCGACCTGCCTCCTGCGCGCGAGAGCGATCCCGAGACGGAGCGGTATCTGCTGTATGCGGCTGTTGCGGGCTTGCTGGAGGGGGCGGCTGAGCTCCAGCCGCTGCTGTTGCTCCTTGACGATCTGCACTGGGCCGATTCGCCGACGTTGTCGCTGCTGCGTCATGTCGTGACGGCTGGCCCCTCGATTCCGGCGTTGCTCGTTGGCACCTACCGCGACTCTGATCTCGCGCGCGGGCATCCGCTGACGGCGTTGCTGGCCGATTTGCACCGTGAGCAGGGCGTGGAGCGAGTGAAGCTCGCCGGCCTGCATTCCGAGGACGTGCTGGCGTTGATGGAGGCTTCCGCCGGTCACGAGCTCGACCGGGACGGACGTGCTCTGGCGGAGCAGATCACGCGCGAGACGGCCGGCAACCCGTTTTTCGCGGGTGAGGTGCTGCGTCACCTCACGGAGTCCGGCGCGATCGTTCAGGAGCAGGGCGGGCGCTGGCGGCTGGTGGGGAACATGGCTGAGCTCGGCCTTCCGCAGAGCGTGCGCGAGGTCATCGGGCGGCGGGTGGAGCGTTTGGGGCCAGACGCCCGCACGGCGCTGAGCGCCGCCGCGGTGATCGGCCGCGACTTCGACCTCGATCTGCTGAGCGACGTGGTCGAGCTTTCCGAGGATCGGCTGCTCGATCTGCTCGAGCAGGGTGTCGCGGCGTCGCTACTGACGGAGAGCCCGCAGCGAGCTGGACGCTTCACCTTCACCCATGCGCTGGTGGAGCACACGCTGTATGAGGATCTCGGGCGTGCTCGCCGCGCCCGCCTTCACAAGCGCGTCGCGGTGGCGTTGGAGGAGCAGTGCGGGGATGAGCCCGACGAGCGGCTGGGTGAGCTCGCCGCTCACTGGGCCGCGGCGGTCGTGAGCGCCGATAACGCGAAGGCGCTGCACTACGCCCGTCGGGCGGCCGAGCGCGCTCTGGCGCAGCTCGCTCCCGCTGAGGCGGCGCGCTGGTATCGCCAGGCGCTGGAGCTCCACAACCAGGCGGCAGGAGACGATCGCACAGAGCACTGCGAGCTGGTGATCGGTCTCGGGGAGGCCCAGCGCCAGACCGGGGACCCCGAGTTTCGCCAGACGCTCATCGACGCCGCGCACCAGGCTCAAGCTCTCGAGGACGCAGACCTCCTCAGCCGGGCGGTGCTCGCCAACACCCGGGGATGGTTTAGCGAAGCCGGCGCGGTCGACTCCGGCCGCGTCCATGCGCTCGAGGCCGCCGCCGAGGTTCTCGCGGACGGCGACCCGCGGCGGGCGCGAGTGCTCGCGCTGCTCGCCGACGAGCTTCATTTCGCCGGCGAGCCGGCGCGCTGCAGGGCGCTGGCCTACGAAGCGATCGCGATCGCTCGCGCTGCCGACGATCCGGCCACGCTCGTGAACACGCTCAACCACGCCAGTTGGGCGATTTGGGTGCCTGACACCTTGCGCGAGCGCGAACCGATGACCGACGAGCTTGTCGAGCTGGCGCAGCATCTCGATGACCCACGATTGCGCCTCCTGGCGGCCCAGAGGCAGTGGAACATCGGCGTTGAAGCAGGGGATCGCGGAAGGGTCAGAGCGGGCCTGGAGACCATGCGGGCAATGGCTGCCCGCATCCCCGATCCAACCCTTGCCTGGACGCGTATGCACATCGAGGTCAACGCAGCGCTCGCAGACGGCGATCTCGAGGCGGCCGAGCAATGGGCGATCCAGTCGTTTGAGATCGGCACAGCATCCGGCGAGCCCGACGCCCAGCTGATGTACGGCATCGAGATCGCCAACGTGCGCTACCTCCAGGGCCGCTACGGAGAGATCGTCGAGCAGATCGTGCAACTGGCCCGGGAGTTGCCCGTCGCCGTGCTGCGCAGTTATGCGACGCTCGCCTTGATCGAGAGCGGCCGGGAGAACGAGGCGCGCGAGCTGGCGCTCGCCGAGGATTTCCAGAGCATGCAGTGGGACATCGTCTGGCCCCAGTCGATCGTCGCCTGGGGCGACGCCTGCCGCCGACTGGATCTCACAGATCGCGCCGGCGAGCTCTACGAGCTCCTGACGCCATTTTCCGGCCAGCTGGCCATCTCCGGCGCCGGCGTCTATGGCTCAATCGACTGGGCTCTCGGCGCCCTCGCCACGACCATTGAGCGCTACGAGCAGGCCGAAGGACACTTCGCCGCCGCGGCGGAGATCGAGGAGCGTCTCGGCGCGCCACTGTTCCTGGCCCGTACCCGCGCAGGCTGGGCCCACATGCTGATCGCCCGCGGCCGCCGCGAGGAGCTCGACCGCGCACAGTCCATGCTCGAGCAGGCCGGAGACACCGCACAGCGGCTCGGCGCGGAGGGTGTCGCGCGAGAAGTCGCAACGTGCAACACGGCCCTAACAGCGATCCGCGGGTGACCAGCGGCACCGACCCCTGACCTCTGCTTCGCGACGAGCGCAGGAGGCCGGTTCCTCCTTTGGTTTACATAACATGGATTATCGAGCGTTGGGGGGTAGTGGGTCAGTGTGGCTTGGTCGCGACCGCCTGGCAGTTGTTGGTTCGGCGGCGAGAAGGCGGTCGCTCACCCATGCTCCTGAGCAGCGTTGTGCCACCGAGTAGCGCCACCGTCAGCACGAGGACCATCAGCCGTTTCACGACGGTCGGACTCTGCTTCTATAGCTCTCGTCGCGCGGCTTGCGCGGCGAGCTCGGCGCGGGAGACGACGCCGAGCTTGGCGAATACGTGGGAGAGGTGCGCCTGGACTGTGCGGCGCGAGATGAACAGGCGCTCGCCGATCTGCGGGTTGGTCAGGCCCTCGGCGACGAGCTGCACGACACGCAGCTCTGCGGGGCTCAGGCTGTCCCAGCCACCTGACGGCCGCTTGCGCTCCCCGCGGCCGCGCTCGGCGTAGGCGACCGCATCGTCGAGCCGGAGCGCGGCGCCGGCCGACCACGCCGCCGCGAAAGTCTCCTCGCCGAGAGCTTCGCGCAGCGTGCTGAGTTGCGCTTCGTAGTCCGCCTGACGCACCGGAAAGCGCACGCAGCCGAGCGCGGTGCGCGCGGCGTCAGCTGAGCCCAGTAGCCGGACCCCCTGCTCATCGCTGTGCAGCTCATGCACGAGAGCGCCGAGCGACTCGAGGACGTCTGCTACCCCGCCTGGATCGCCGGCGTCATCGAACGCTCGCAGCGCCTCGTGCAGCAGTTCCTCAGCGCGCGATATCTCACCGGTCTCGCGTGCGAGCTGCGCTTGCGCCTCGAGCGCGGCCCCGATCGCAAGGGGGTGCTCGCTCTCGCGTGCGATGAGCGCCGCTTCTTCGATCGCGACCACGGCCGGTGCCGTCTCTCCGCGCGCCATCTGGGCGGCTGCCGCGATCAGCAGCGCGCTGACGCTGCCTGCAGCGTAGTTGTTGGCCCGTGTCGCCGGCAGCGCCTCACTCATCAGCGCCGCCGCACGCTCGAGCTCGCCGGTGGCGTACTCCAGCAGGCCCAGGTACCACACCATCAGTGGTGTGGAGTCGTGCCCCATCTGCCTGCCCAACGCGACCGCCTCCTCGATATGCGCTCGCGCGGCTGTCCACGCTCCGGTGCGGAGCTTGCCGAAACCGAGGAACGCGAGGTCGAACATCGCGAACAGCGGGTCGCCGAGCAAGCGTGATTGTGCGAGAGCCTCCTCCAGCAGCGTGTCTGCCTGCGCGAACCGACACTGCATCGCAGCGTTGAGGCCGAGCCAGGTAAGCGACTCACGGATACCGAGCAGGTTGCCCGCTGCACGCGATACAGCCAGCGCGTCCTCGAGCAGCGGCGGCGCTGCCTTGAGCCACCCGCCAAGGGTGGCAAGAAAGCCGGCTCCGTAAAGCGCGTCGGCCAGAAACCAGCCGTCCCCGAGGGGGCGGGTGATGGCGATGCTCTTTTCGAGCACGGGCATTGCCTCACCCGGCTCGAGTGAGATCAGCGCCCACCCAATCAAATCGAGCGCTCTGCCCACCGTGCGCTCGTCACTGATTTCCCGGCCAATGGCGAGCGCCTCCTCGGCAAAGCGCCGCGTCGCCACCCAGTCGGTTGCGATCGTCCCGATGTGACCTACGGCGATTAGGGCCTTGGCGCGAGGGAGCGCGCTTGAACCCTCCCCTGTGAGCGCCAATTCAAGGTGTCTGCGGCCCTCGCGCCAGTGGCCGCGTGCCTCGAAGAACAACCACAGCGCAGAGGCGAGTCGTCGAGCCTCATCGACGCGCCCCGCATCGACGGCCCAGCCGAGTGCGCCTCGGAAGTTGTCCAGCTCAGTCGTCAGCGGCTCGAGCCACCGCTCGAGGCCCGCCCCGAACAGGTCCGGCTCTGCGGACTCGGCAAGCCGCATGTGGTAGTCGAGGTGCTGGTTTCGCACGAGCGTCGCCTCGGCGGCGTCGCTGAGCTTCTGCCGCGCGTACGCCCGAACCGTCTCCAGCATCCCGTATCGAGTCCTGACACCCTGCTCCTCGGCCTGCACCAGCGACTTGTCAACGAGGTTCGCGAGCAGGTCGAGGATCTGAACGACATCCAAGCCGTCTCCAGCGCAAACCGCCTCTACCGCATCGAGCGTCCAGCCGCCGGCGAACACGGAAATACGCCGGAACAGAGCCTGCTCGGCCGCGCTGAGCAGGTCGTGGCTCCAATCGACCGAGGCCTCGAGCGTGCGCTGCCGCGGCATCGCCGTGCGTGAGCCCCCCGTCAGCAGCACGAACCGCTCGCGCATTGCGTCGGCGATCTCCTGCGGCGTGAGCAGCCGCACCCGTGCTGCCGCCAGCTCGATCGCCAACGGGATTCCGTCCAGGCGCCGACAGATCGTCGCCACCGCCTGCACATTCGCATCGACCAAACGGAAGTTCGGTCGCACCTGTCGCGCCCGATCGCAGAACAGCTGGACCGCCGCCACGCCCGTAAGCGCAGCTTGGGCCAGCTCGGCTTGCGGAACCTCCAGCGAGGGCACCCGCCAGCTCTGCTCTCCCTCGACTCCCACCGACTCGCGGCTCGTCGCCAGAATCACAACACCGGGACATGCCTCGAGCAGCCTCGCCGCCAACTCGGCGCACGCCTGCAACAGGTGCTCGCAGTTATCGAGTCCGATCAACAACCGGCGCTCGGCGAGCTGTGTCGTCAACGTCTCAATCACCGGCTGCGACGGGAACTCGCGAATTGAGAGCGTGGCCGCTACCTCGCTCGCCGCCAGCGCCGAATCGCTGATTGGCGCCAAATCCACCCACCACACTCCATCAGGGTGGTCGTCGAGCACCTCGGCAGCCACCTGCAACGCCAGACGTGTCTTCCCGCATCCGCCCGCGCCGGTCAGAGTAAGCAGGCGCGATCGGCTGAGCAACTCGCGAACCTCCATGATCTCGGCCTCGCGGCCAACGAAGCTGGTGAGCTGGACGGGCAGGTTGTTGGGCAGGGCCGACAGCGAGCGAAGCGGGCCGAAGTCGTCGTGTAGATCCGCATGGCACAGCTGGTACACCTGCTCCGGTCGCGCCAGATCGCGCAGCCTATGCGCGCCGAGGTCACGCACGCTCACCCCTTCGGGCAGGCCGCCTGCCACCAGCTCGTACGTCGAGCGCGACAGCAGCGTCTGGCCCCCATGTCCGATCGCTCGCAGCCGAGCACAGCGATGGATCGAGGGACCTGTGTAGTTACGCGGATCGCGCAACACCGCGTCCCCCGTGTGCAACGCCACCCGCACGCGCACATCCACACGCTCCGGCCAGGGCTCGCTTCCCAACGCCCGCTGTAGATCGAGTGCGCACGCAACCGCATCCGACGCTCGCACGAACACGGCGACCGCACTGTCTCCCTCACCCTGCTCCTCCGGGCGTACCCCGCCACGCGCGTGAACGATCTCGGCGAGCAGATCGTGGCAGCGCGCCATCACCGGCGCCATCACCTCCCCCCACTCCTCCCACAACAAGGTCGAGCGCTCAATGTCGGTCAGCAGGAACGTCACCGTCCCAGTCGGGACGATTGCCACCGCGTCCTGGTCAACCGCGCCCACCGGAATCATGATCGTCTCGTCCATCATCCCAAGCCTGCCGTGCCGTGCGGTGGACTACATCGGCCAGATGGCCTATTCGCCCTCAGAGCCGGCGGAGATTGGGCTGTCTCAGATCGGTGAGACGCCGCAAGCGCGTGACGGCCATCGGCCTCGCCCTTCGGACTCAGGTGTCATACCGTCGCGCGCACCAGACCAAGACCAGCAAGGATGCCCCTCAGAAAGACTGTGCGTGCTGAGGTGGTGTGGTCAACACCACACCACCTCAGGCGACTGACCCGCGAAACGAGCCGAGTCTCGTCGGCGACTCAGGTGCGTCGCCTAATTAGTTGGCGGCACTATTTTGATAGGCAGCGACGTGCCACTGCCCGTCTTCCCTGGCCAGAACCCAGGTGGCTCGAACCATGCGCTCGGTGGGAAGTTCGGCTTCGCCGGCCATCAGCACGCCGCCCTCGGTTACCACGATCGCCGCATCAGACCCGATCAATCTGATGCTCTGTGGCTCGTCAAGCACTCTTGACCCCTTGAGCGGTCCTGCAAATCCCGCTGCCATCGTGGTCCGGATGTCCTCCTTGTTCTTCTTGTGCACGCCTGGTTGAACGACAGTTGCATCGTCGGTGTAGAGCGCGGCAAAGGCGTCGGCGTCGTTGTCCGCCCAGGCGTCATAGACCGCTTCTATGACGTTGTAAACGTCGTCGGCGGAGTTGGCGGTAGTCATGGTGTGGCCCTTCTTGTTGATGTGGGTAGTTGGCTGCTTGCGGAGCAAGCCACATGAGTGGTCTCCACTTTCGGGGTCGTTATCCCCGACTTTGGTTGCGGCAGGGGTACCTACCGCCCTCAGAGGCCAAATTCATCGCCGGGACCGATTACTTCTGGCACGCTGCCAAGTAGATATGCATATGGAGGACCAGCCGTGACCGCAACCAGCCAGGGCTTCGAGCGCCGAGCCGACCCGTTCCGCCGTGAGCTGCTCGCCCACTGCTATCGGATGGTCGGATCGGCCACGGAGGCTGAGGATTTGGTGCAGGAGACAATGCTGCGGGCTTGGCGCTCCTACGATCGGTTTGACGATCAGCTGGCGTCATTTCGCACGTGGCTCTACAGGATCGCTACCAACGTATGCCTGACCACCCTCGAAGGCGCGCGCCGGCGCCCACTGCCGTCAGGACTGGGCGCCCCTGGTGTTGACCCGGAGCAGCCGTTGACCCCGGCGTTCGACGTTCCATGGCTTCAGCCGATACCCGACAGCTTGCTCAGCGCGACTGCCTCCAGCGACCCGGCGACAATGGTCGCCACTCACGGCAGCGTGCGCTTGGCGTTCGTGGCGGCGATGCAATACCTACCTGCACGTCAGCGCGCCGTTCTGATCCTGCGCGATGTACTCGAGTTCTCCGCGCTCGAGGCCGCTGACATCTTGGCTACGACCCCGGCGGCGGTTAACAGTGCGCTGCAGCGTGCTCGAGCAAGACTGGAGCACCTCTCGGCCAGCGAGGAGCAGATCGAAGAACCGTCCAGCCCTGCGGCCCGTGAGCTCGTCGACAGGTATATCGCCGCGTTCGAGAGCGCCGACGTTCCCGCTATCGCCCGACTGCTCGCCCAAGACGCGGTGCTGGAGATGCCACCGGTCCCGCTTTGGTTCGTCGGGGCCGAGCACTACAGCCAGTTCATCGCCCGCGTCTTTCGGCTACTGGGCCCTCACTGGCGCATGATCCCCACGACTGCCAATGGCCAAGCTGCAGTCGGGGCATACGCCCGCGGCTCGGACGGCGTCTACCACGCCCATACGCTGCAGGTGTTCAGCGTCAGTAAGTCGGAGATCCACCGCAACGTGGTCTTCTGGCTCCCCGACCTTTTTCAGTTGTTCGACCTACCCCTCACTCTGTAGCTGGGCGGGCCTCGGAAAGAGCGCAACGACCCCGCATTCGCGAGTCCGGCCGGGCTCAGCGGGCAGCGTCGGCCCAGTCGCGCAATCGGTCTGAGAACTGCGGCGTGGCAGCGCTCACCTCGACGACCACGTCGGCCGGGACGTTCGCCCTCTGGGCGGCCGCCAATATCGCGTCGGGCGACGGCGCCTCGTAGAGGCAGTAGGTGCGTCGCCGGTCGGCGCTCAGAAACGAGAACAGCCAGCGGACTCCCTCGTCGCTGTTGACCTCCTCGATCAGCTCGACGTCGGCGTCCGTGAGGTCAAGCTGATCGGCGAAGCTGCGCTCGATCATGTACAGGGCCATCGGCTGATCGTAGCGAGGATTACCGCTCACCGAGAGGCGAGCCCTTGCCGATGGGCGTAGGAAGCAGCCTCGGTGCGGTTGGCGCAATTGGTCTTGCGCAGGATGTTTCGGATGTGGTTGGCCGCGGTGTGCTCGCTGATCATCAGCTCCCGCCCGATCTCGCGGTTGCTGAGCCCTCTGGCGACCAGCTTCAGGATCTGCGCCTCGCGTGGGGAGAGCCCGCCCGGTAGACCGCCCGAGGTGGGCACGTCGAGCAGGCGGATCTTGCCTAGCAGTCCTTCCATACCGATGCGTTCGGCCAGGCCGGCGGCCTCTCCGAGCAGTGCATGCGCGTGGTCGCGGGGCCCGCGTCCTCGTCCGAGCAGAAAGCGCCCGTACTCGTACGCCGTGTGAGCGACCCAGGTCGAGGCCCCCATGCGCCTGTTCTGCTCCAGGGCCTGCTCGAAGTGCACTTCGGCTCGTCCCGGCTCCCCCAGTATCGCGGCGAGCATACCCAGGTAGCGATCAGCGGCTCCGTAGCAGGCGACCAGGTGACCGATCATCACGTTGGTCCCCGTGAGCGGCTCCATCTCGGGGTAGACGATCGCCGCCATCACCTCGTCGTTCACCGCGGCACAGGCGTCAGTCAGGTAGGTCAGCGTGGCCAGCCACAGCGATGCCTGGTAGCCGTCGATGCCCTCAGCGGCGAGCCTCGATAGCTCGCGCTTGGCCTCGCGCTCCATGCCCAGCTCGGCGAGCACCACGGCGAGCCCCGGACGCCATGGGCCCTCACGCTCGGCTCCGCCCGCGAGGATTCTGATTACGGGCGCGAGCTCCGCCAGGCGACCCTGCTCGCGGCGAACACCGAACATCTGGATGCCGTGAGTTCCGGACGCATCGCGACCGGTCAGTAGCCGCGCCCAATCGTGCGAGCGCCCCGCCATCGCCTCGGCCTCCGCGAGCTTCCCGTCGCAGAGAGCGATCGCGGACCCGTAATGCTCGGCCACGTGGTGAATGAACGGCTGCGCTGTGTGCTCGGCCGTCTCGCGCAGGACGACCACCTCCGTCCGAGCGGAATCGAGGTCGGAGAGAGCCACGAAGGTCGGCACGCGCCACGCCATTGCGTCCGCTTGCATCTCGGCGTCCCCCAGCTCTTGCCCCAGGTCTCTCGCCTCGGTGAGCATCGAGAGGATCTCCTCCAGCGGGGTCGTGCCGCGCGCCCAGTAGGAGCCAACCAACACCTTGGCGAGCCCCGCGCGATCCTCGCATCGCCTTGCCAGCGCGATGGCGTTGTCGCGCACGAGCGCGCCCCGCTCGCGCTCCCCCGCGAAGTTGAGCGCCCGCGAAAGTCCCGCCAGCAGGCCAATTCGCAGCTCGTCGCTGCTGTCGTCAACCGCCGTAAGCGCCTCCTCCAGGAGCTCAATCGCATCGCGTCGTATAACCCCGGGGCGCCAGCACGCGTCCTCGTAGCCGATCGCTGCGCGGGCGAGCAGCTCCCCGCTATCCAACGCGCGAGCGATCTCCGCCGCCGACGCGAAGGCATCCAGCGCATCGGTCGCCTTGCCCGCACGATGGCTGGCTGCGCCGAGCTCGAGCAGCGCGCCGGCCCGCTCAGGCTCGCCCAGAATCCCGATCTCGATTGCAGTCTGCAGCCGCATCGCGGCGTCGTCGAAGGCAAGCGCGGCGCTCGCCGCCCGCGCCGCGCGCAGGTTGTAGTCGATCGCCCGCTCAGCCCCGCCGAACGGGGCGGCAGCGCCGAAGTGATGGGCGAGGTCAGCGAGTGCACGGTCGGAGTCCGCAGCGGCGCTCTCGAGCGCTTCCCCGACGCGGAGATGCAGTTCGGCTCGCCGGAGCCGCGAGAGTCGGTCATAAAGCGCCCGTCGGACGATCTCGTGGGTGAAGCGGCATGCCAGTCGCTTGGTGTGGATCTCCTCGATCATTCCGCTGCCTACTGCCTCCTCGAGCGCGGCGAGAAGCTCGGCCTCGGCGATGCCAGCGGCGCGGCGGACCGGCTCCAGCTCGAACTCCGGCCCAGCAGCTGCCGCGAGCTCGAGCAGCTCGATCGTTCTCGGGCCCAGGCGAGATAGCCGCTGGCTGACCACCTCACGGACGCTTTCAGGCGTGCCGAACTCGGAAAGTGGCCGAGTCACCCTTACCTGCCCTTCAGCGACCTCGACAATCCCCGTCTCTACCGCCGCGCGCCAGAGCTCGCAGACGAGGAAGACGTTGCCGGCAGTGAGGTCGTGGATCGTCGTTGCAAGCTCGTGTAGCCCGGGATCGTCCGGGTCGGGGTCGCTGCCAGCGGCACGGCTGACTAGGTCGGAAACCTCTGCCCCCGAGAGCCCCTCCAGGCGCATTCGCACGACGTCATCGGAGCGCCGTAGGTCGGCAAGCGTCTCCGAGAGCTCCGCGGGCATGTCGGCCTCGCTGTCGCGGAAGGTCGCGAGGATCAGCAGCCGCGCGCTCCAGGCGGAGCGCGCCAGGTGTCGCAGGAGCAGAAGCGTCGTCGCGTCCGCCCAATGCCAGTCCTCGAGCACGAGCAGTATCGGTCTTGTGCGGCTGACGTTCGCGAGCAGGTCAGCAATCGCCGTATGGAGACGATGGCGCTCGGTATCGGCGTCGGCCTCCGCCGGTTGCGCGAGCCCGCCGACCTGGACGGATAGGTCGGGCAGCAGCCGCGTCAACTCTCCACCGCCGGCGCCGAGCGCGGCACGCAGTTGCGCCTCGTCGGTGACCCGCACCAGGCGTTCAAGCGCCTCCACGAAAGGCCCGTACGGCGTCCGCACCACCGCGTCACACGCGCCGTAGAGAACGAGCACCCCTTCGACGGCAACCTGACCCGCGAACTCACGCGCCAGGCGGCTCTTCCCGGCACCCGGCTCGCCCGCGAGCAGCGCCACACGGCGCCTCTCCCCTCCGGCTCGCGGCATCAGAGTTCGTAGCTTCTCCAGCTCTGCCGCGCGGCCCACGAACGGGGACATCGAGGTCGACCGCAGCGGGTCTGGAAGGTTCAGGATCTCTGCCTCCATAAAAGGACGATAGTCAGTCTTGATCATGCCTACCCCGGGGTCGATCTAGTCCGAGCACACGAATTGGATCAGCTCAGGTCATGACAGCCGCATTCGAGCGCCATAGGCTCGGCCGTGACAACTTGAGAGACCACCGAACAGGGGGAACGCATGAGCACCAACGCCGCCTTGACGCACACCGCCCGGAGTGAGATGCAAGGATTCCGGGGCCGGCTCACAGCCGCCGCGGACCCTGGCTACGACGAGGCCCGCAAGGTCTACAACGCGATGATCGACCGACACCCTGCGTTGATCGCGAGCTGCACCGACTCCGGCGACGTCGCGAAGGTCGTCTCGTTCGCAGTTGACCACGACCTCTTGCTGGCCGTGCGCGGCGGCGCCCACAACGGCGGCGGGTTGGGAACGTGCGAGGACGGGGTGGTTCTCGACCTCTCGGGCCTGAAGGGAATCGCGGTGGATCCCGGCGCTCGCACGGCGAGGGTCGGCGGTGGCTGCACCTGGGGCGAAGTGGATGCCGCGACCAACGAGTACGGCCTGGCAACACCGAGCGGGATCATCTCGACCACAGGTGTCGGCGGTCTCACGTTGGGTGGCGGCCTCGGGCATCTAACCCGCAAGTGCGGACTCACGATCGACAACCTGCTCGAGGCGGAGGTCGTGCTCGCGAGCGGCGAGACGGTCCGTGCGGCCGCAGACGAGCACCCAGACCTCTACTGGGCGATCCGGGGTGGTGGCGGCAACTTCGGCGTCGTCACTTCTTTCCTCTTCCGGCTGCACGAGGTCTCGACTGTCGTCGGCGGCCCGACCTTCTGGCCGGTCGAGCAGGGCGCCGAGGTGCTGGCCGCCTACCGAGACTTCCTCCCGAACGCCCCGCGCGAGCTCAACGGCTTCTTCGCCTTCGCATCGGTTCCGCCGGCGCCGCCCTTCCCCGAGGAGCTCCATCTCCGCAAGGTCTGCGGGGTCGTCTGGTGCTTTGTGGGCGCCCCCGAGGACGCCGCCGAGGCGATGGCCCCGCTGCTCGACGCCGTGCCGGAGCCCCTGCTGCACGCGGTTCAGCCGATGCCCTTCCCCGCTCTCCAGGGCGCCTTCGACCCCGTTTATCCAGCCGGAGACCAGTGGTATTGGCGCGCTGACTTCGTCAAGGAGATCCCTGACGCTGCGGTTGAGGCGCATGCCAAGTTCGGCGCTGAGATGCCGACGTGGCAGTCGACGATGCACCTCTACCCGATCGACGGCGCTGCCCACGACGTCGGCCCATCAGACACTCCTTGGAGCTACCGCGATGCGCTCTGGGGCTCGGTCTTCGCCGGCGTCGATCACGACCCCGCCAATGCCGAGGTGATCCGGCGCTGGTGCGTCGACTACTTCGAGGCGCTTCACCCATATTCCGCAGGTGGCGCTTACGTGAACATGATGATGGACGAGGGCGAGGAGCGGGTGCGGGCGAGCTACGGCCACAATTACGACCGGCTCGCTCAAATCAAGGGGATCTATGACCCGGAGAACCGCTTCCGGGTGAACCAGAACATCCGTCCCGCGAGCGCGCCGGCGGCGTCTTCGCCCGGCGCGATCCGCTGAGGCTCGATACGGACTGATCACCGTGCCCCTCTACATCGACCGCCACGATCTCGCGGACGCGACGGCTGCCGACATCGCAGTCGCCCACATGCGCGATCTCGAGGTTCAGGATGGATTCGGCGTGCGCTTCGTGACCTACTGGTTCGACGAGGACGCGGGGAGCGGCTTTTGCCTGGTGGAGGGCCCGGACGAGCAGGCCGTTGAGGCAGCCCATCGGGCAGCCCACGGCCTGCTCCCGTCGAACGTCATTGAGGTTGACCAGGCGGTTGTGCGCGGCTTCTTCGGTCGTCTCAACACCCATCCTCCTGGCGAGCCGTACATCGAAAGCGCGTTCCGCGCGATTCTCTTCACCGACATGGTCGACTCCACTCGTCTTACCCAGCAATTCGGAGACCGTGCGGCGATGAGGTTTCTACGGGTGCACGACTCAGTCGTGCGCGCGGTGCTGGCGCGTTTCGGCGGCAGCGAGGTCAAGCACACCGGTGACGGGATCATGGCTGCGTTCACCTCGGCCTTCCAGGCGGTCTCCGCGGCGATGCAAATCCAGAGGGCGCTGCAGGAGCACGAGGAACCGGAGCAGGGGCACCTGCATGTGCGCGTTGGGGTGGCCGCCGGGGAGCCCGTCACCGAGCAGAACGATCTCTTTGGTGCGGCTGTGCAGCAGGCCGCGCGATTGTGCGCGCGGGCTGAGCCGGATTGCATCGTGGTCTCCTCCGGGGTGCAGGACCTCTGTCGCGGCAAGGGCATCCGGTTTTCCGACGGCGGCCCCATCGCCGTGAAGGGCTTCGACGAGCCAATCGGGCACTTCGAGGTCGAGTGGCGCGATTGAGCGTCGGGACTTCGCTAAGCCCGCAGTTGTCAGTCGGTCGATCGCTTCGGAGTAGCTCGAGTGCCCTGTCACGTCCGCGCGGGACCGACCGGCTGGGTCCTACCATCGAGCCCATGACGATCCAGCGAATGGACCACGTGGGCATAGTCGTCGAGGATCTCGCAGACGCCGTGGCCTTCTTCGTCGAGCTCGGACTCGAGATGCAGGGCGAGGCGCCGGTCGAGGGCGATTGGGTGGATCGCATCGTCGGACTCGATGGCGTACGGGCACAGATCGCCATGCTGCAGACTCCCGACGGACATAGCCGACTGGAGCTGACGGAGTTTCACACGCCGTCGAGCAGCGGCGGCTACCAGCGCGCGCCGGCGAACGCTTCGGGCATCCGCCACGTGGCGTTCGCTGTCGAGGACATCGACGCCGTCCTCGCTCGCCTGCAGGCCCGCGGCGCAGAGCTCATCGGCGAGCTGGGCCGCTATGAGGACCGCTACAGACTCTGCTATGTCCGCGGCCCCGCGGGGATCATCGTCGAGCTGGCGGAGCGGATTGGCTGACCCGTCCGCCTGCCGGCGCCGCTCGCGCCCATGACTTGGCTTACAGCGTCAGCGCAAGGTCGTCCGCCCGCAGGTCGCCGAGGAACGGGTGCCACAGGTGACGCGGGTTGCTCTCGACCTCGCTGACGATCTCGCGCATGCGGTGCAGCACGGCCGGCTCCTCCTCGTCGTACACGTCGCCCTGGAGCAGCTTCAGCACGTCCAGCCGGTAGCGCTCGTCGATCACGAACGCGGTGAACAGCACGTTCAGTCGGTAGTAGAGGGCGATGAAGCGGTACCAGTTGCGCACACCGCGGGTCATCGTCTCCTCGAAGGTCTTGAAGCGCTCGCGGCTGAAGTCGTTGGCCTCAGCCGCGGCGATGATGTCCCGTGCGGCGAACCGTGCGCTGTTGAGGGCGATACTGACTCCAGTCGAGAAGATCGGATCGACGAAGCGAGCCGCGTCGCCGACGAGCACGAAGCGGTCGCCGCAGATCTGCTTCATCGCGTAGCTGTAGTCACCCTCGTCCTTCAGCGGCCGCAGTTGCTCGGCCTCTCGCAGTGCTGCCGCGAGCGCCGGACGGCTCTCCAATGCATCCCAGAAGAACTGCTGGCGCTCCGCCTTGGACTTCAGGAAGTTCGCCTTCTGGGTCACCACGCCAACGCTGGTGATCTCATCGGTGATCGGGATTTGCCAGACCCAGGTGTTCGAGATCGGCAGGAAGTGAATGAAGATGTAGTTGTCCTGGTCGGGACCGGAGGCCATCACCGATCGGTCGTAGTGCCCGAACCACGTGTGCAGCGCGTACTGGTCGAAGTAGCGGTCTCGTACGCGGAGATCGAGGCTATTGCCGAGGAATGTGCGCCTGCCGCTCGCGTCGGCGACCATCCTCGCAGTCGTCACCTGACCGCCCTCGCGCCCGGTTGACGTGATGCGCACGATCTCCGGGTCGGAGAAGTCGACATCGGTGACAGTCGCCTCGAACTCGACCTCGGCGCCTGCCTCGCTCGCGTGCTCGAGCAGTAGTTGATCGAACTTCGCGCGATCGACGTGGAAGGTGTAGTTCTGCGCCACGCCCTCCTGCTCGCGCTCGGCGAAGCGCACGGCTGCGTAGTTGTCTGGTGAGAGGCCCTTCCAGTCCATCTGGTAAACCGCCGCCTGATCGGCAGTGGTCCACGCCGCGCCGTACTTGTGAGGAAACCCGGCCTGCTCCATCTTCGGCAGGAACTCCAGCTCGCGAAAGACGCGCGTCGAGGACGGCACGAGGGACTCGCCGACGTGTGGACGAGGGAAGGCCTCGCGCTCCATCACCTTCACCTTCAGCCCGGCCCTTGCGAGGTAACACGAGACGGCAGCCCCCCCGGGCCCGCCGCCGATCACGACTACGTCGAAATCTACAGCCTGGGTCATCATCCGTGCCTTTCCCTTGTTGCAGAAGAGCGTAAAAGTTACAGGACAGTTCAAGTCCGGGCGGCCGAAATGCTTGATTAGGCGATCCACGATCCCACGGGTATGATCGTGCGAGGGGGTCATGGACGATGCTGCAGCACACCTTCCTTGCCATCGTGGTGATCTTGCTCGTCGCACGGTGCGCCGGGCTGGTCTTCAGTCGGATCGGTCAGCCGCAGGTGATCGGCGAGATCATCGGCGGCATCATCCTTGGGCCCACCGTTGCCGGGTCGGCGCTGGGACATAGCCTGTTCCCAGCAGACATCCGCCCCTCCCTCTCCGTCGTCGGCCAGTTCGGTCTTGCGCTCTACATGTTCACCGTTGGCCTGCGGCTGAACGTCCGCACGGCGCGCGCCAACCCGAGGATGGTGTCGCTGATCTCGCTCGCATCGATCGCCGTGCCCTTCGCGCTCGCGCTGCCGTTGGCGGCGTTCCTCATCACCCACCACCGCATCGCCGACGGGCACCCCGTCGACACGACGGCGTTCGTCCTGTTCGTTGGGACCTCGCTTTCGATCACTGCCTTCCCGGTGCTGGCACGGATCCTCGAGGAACGGCGGATGCAGGACACCGAGCTGGGCGCGATCGCCACCGCCTGCGCGGCGGTCCAGGATGTGGCCGGCTGGTGCATGCTCGCGGTCATCCTCGTCATCGCATCGGCTCATGGCAACGTCGGCGACGTGGCTCGTATCGCGCTCGAATCAGTGGGCTGCGTTGCCGGGATCTTCATCCTTGCTCGCCTGATAGGAACCGCAGATCGTCACCTGGGCGCCAACCGCTCAGGCGGCGCAGAGGACGGCTTCCTCCTCCCCGCAGCGATCGTCTGCCTGCTCGCCTGCGCCGGAGCGACGGAAGCAGTCGGCCTCCATGCTGTGTTCGGCGCGTTCGTGTTCGGAATAGTCATGCGTCGTTACGTCGCCGCCGCCTCGCGGGAGCGACTTTCCGCTCGCATCACGCCGATCACGAGGAGCACGCTGCTGCCGATCTACTTCATCATCCCGGGACTGAGCGTAAATCTGCGCACGCTTGACACTAGAGACGTCGTCGAGATCGGTTTGATTCTTCTCGTGGCCTGTGTGGGCAAGATCGGCGGCGCCTTCGTCTCGGGTCGCCTCAGTGGGCTCTCGAGCAGGCAGGCGTCGGTCATGGGCGTGCTGATGAACACCCGCGGGCTGGTCGAGCTCGTCGTACTGCAGGTCGGCCTGTCGGCCGGGATCATCGACGTGCGGCTGTTCAGCGAGCTCGTGCTGATGGCCATTGTCACGACGCTCATGACCCAACCGCTGCTGACGCTGGCGATGCGCGCGCGTGCCGGTGTGCGCGGCGAGGTCGAGGTGGGCACGCTGCTTGCGCTGGAGTCTCGCTAGGGCAGAGCTCCAGGCAACAACCTATGGTTGACATGACAACCTATGGTTGACATAGTCTCTTGTGCATGACCGATCAATCCGTTGACACGCAAGAGACTTTTCAGCGGCTGAAGGATGTCCGCGCCGAGGCCATCCGGCACACGGTGATCGCTCGTAGGCTCTCGACCGAGCGCCGAGAGCTCCTTCGCACGCTGATCGCCGCCGGCCACTCTCAGGCGGACATCGCGCGTGAGCTCGGGGTTACACGACAAGCGATTCAGAAGATGCTCGCGCTGGGTTGAACGAACCCCGCGGCGCTCACCGAGCGCTGGTGACAGGCGCTCTGGTGGCGCCGGCGTGCCTCAGCCGTGCAGCGCGTCGCCGATGCGCACGACGAGATATACAAGGAAGGCGATTCCGAGCAGGCGACGGAACCAGTTGACACCGTGGGCTGTCTCCTCGTACGCCCAGACCGTCAGCGCAACGTATGCGATCGACATGGCGTATGTATGTCCCCTGCCGCCCACGAGGTTGCCCACCGCTCCCGCGAGAAGCGCCACGATCAGCGGCGGGTTGGGGAACTGAACAATCGGAAACCGCCGAGGAAAGCTCAGGCGTTTGAGCCCTGCGAGGCCCTCTCTCATGCACGCCACCCTGGCGAGAGCCGATGCGCCTTCAGGGCGGTGGACGAGGATGGATGGCATACGCGAGTGGTCAACGTCAACCAGGCATCACGAGAGCTTACCCGCCGTTGTTCTCGCGGGTGACACATGCGCTTGGCGTTGCCAGTCTCCCAAGCTCTGCCGTCGAAGTCCGCTGCGCCGCCCTCAAGCTCGACGCAGTAACGCTCGATGAGGTTCTAACGGCGTTGCCTTGAATTATATTTTGGCATGCCATAATCTATTTCCATGGCGTCCAAGGAACTACTTCGCACTCCAGCGATCGAGGATTACTCGAAGGCGATCTTCGCGCTCGAATCGCGCAAGGACGAGCCTGTCTCCACGAATGCGCTGGCGGAGCGTCTCGGCATCACGCCCGGCTCCGTCTCGGCGATGCTCAAGCGCCTGGACGAGCTTGGCGTAACCACGCACGTGCCCTATCGCGGCGTGCGCCTCACGGCCGACGGGCGGCGTATCGCGCTGGAGGTGGTGCGCCATCACCGGCTGCTGGAGAGCTACCTCGCCGAGGCGCTCGGCATGCCCTGGGATCGTGTGCACGCGGAGGCGGAGGTGCTCGAGCACGTCCTCTCCGATGACCTCGAGGAGCTGATCGCTGCCAAGCTCGGCCATCCGACGGTCGATCCTCATGGCGACCCGATTCCCAGCGCTGAGCTCGAGCTCGAGGAGCGCCCCACCGAACGCATGGAGAGCCTGCAGCCGGGCGATGAGGGTCTGTTCGTGCGAGTCTCAGACTCCGATCCCGAGATGCTCCGCTACCTCGCCGAGCGTGGGATCGCGCCTGGCGATCGGTTCATCGTGCGCGAGCGCCAGCCGTTCGGCGGACCGCTGTTCGTGTCCTTCGAGGGTCGCGAGCATGCGATCGGCGGCCAGCTGGCAGGTGCCATGCGCGTTGAGATCGACAGCTCTGTCGTTGCGCCGGCTGCGACGGACATCCAGCCGGCGAGGGCTGGCGGATGACACCTCCCGAGCTGGCAACCTTTCCGCCTCTCGGCCAGCCGGTGCTGACCGATGAGGACACCGCCCGCTCGCGCGACCGCTCGCGCGTGCACGACGCGCGCAAACGTCGCAAGCGCTGGTATCTGATGTGGCTGCTCGTCGGCCCGGGCATCCTCGCGATGCTCGGTGAGAACGACGGGCCGAGCATGATCGCCTACGCCTCCGACGGGGCCCAGTACGGGCTCGGCTTCTTTGTCCCGTTCATCCCAATCCTGTTCGCGATGGCCTACGTGTGTCAGGAGATGTGCATGCGCGTCGGCGCAGTCACCCACCGCGGCTACGGCGAGCTCGTGCTGCAGCGCTACGGCAAGGTGTGGGGCTGGTTCGGCGCCGGCGATCTCACGCTCACCAACCTCGTCACGCTGATCGCCGAGTTCGTCTCGATCCGCGTCGGGCTCTCCTATTTCCACCTCGGCTCCGGAGTGGCCGTCGCGCTCGGTCTCGCACTCGTCCTGTTCACGCTCAGCGGCGGGCGCTACTGGCGATGGGAGCGCATCGTGCTCGGCTTGGCCCTCTTCAACGGCCTGTTCCTCGTGGCCGCGATCCTCGTCAAACCGCACGTCGGCTCAGTCGTGGGCGCCTTCGACTTCACGCCGTTCCCGGGCGGTGGGCTCAACACGCTGCTGTTGCTGCTCGCCTCCACGATCGGTGCGACGGTCACGCCGTGGATGATCTTCTTCCAGCAGAGCGCCTCCGCCGACAAGGGCATGACGCCCGGCGATGTGCAGCACGGGCGCTACGACACCGCCTTCGGCGCCGTTCTCGCCGCCGTGTTCGGCATCGGCGCTCTGATCGCCGGCGCGGCGCTGCTCACCCACGGCGGGTCGGGGATCCAGGGCTTCTCCGGCGCCGGTTTCCCCGAGGCGCTCAAACGCGTCGCCGGGGGCGCTGCCGGCACGGTCTTTGCGCTCGGGCTGATCGAGGCCGGCGCGGTCGCCATCCTCACGATCTCCGCCAGTACCGCCTACGCGGCCGGCGAATGCGTGGGCACTACACACAGTTTCAACAGCTCCCCCCGCAGCGCAGGCATCTTCTACGCCGCCAACATCGCTGTCGCGCTGCTCGCTGCGGTCGTGATCCTGATCCCGGGCGCCCCACTGCTCTCGATCGCGCTGAACGCGAACGTCCTCGCGACCGTACTGCTCCCGGTGAGCCTCGTGCTGATGGTGATGCTCGCCAACGACAAGGGGTTGATGGGCTCGTGGGCGAACAAGCGCTCGACCAATGTCATAGGGATCGGCGTGATCACGTTCGTCGGCGTCTGCGGAGCCGCTTACGGCATTGACTCGTTCCTTCAGGCGATCCACGTGGTCGGCGCGTGAGCGTCAACACACAACAGCAGCCCGAGGAGGAGCTGATCGTGCACCTCGAGCGCGACCAGACCGTCGCGGAGACCTCAAAGCCCGTGGCGCCGGCGGAGCTCAGCTCCCGCGTCCTCGCCGGCCTGTGGGCACTGCGCATCTTCGTCGTGCTCGTCAGCCTGATGGTCATGTACACGTTCGTCGATCAGCTGCACTGAGCGCGCGCCGAGCCGCCGGCAGTCAGCCCACGATCAGGCGCACGATCGCGAACACGCCAACCGCGACGATGATCGCCCGCAGCGCGTCGGGCGGTAGGCGCCGCCCGTAACGCGCTCCGAGCTGCGCGCCCAGGATCGAGGTGCCGGCGATGATTGCCACAGGCCCCCAGTCAACATGCGCCACCAGTGCGAAGTACAGCCCGGCCACGCCGTTCACCAGACCCGCCAGCACGTTCTTGAGCGCGTTCGTGCGGTGCAGGTCCTGTGCCAGCGCCACCCCCAGGATCGCGAGCAGCAGGATTCCCTGGGCCGCGCCGAAGTAGCCGCCGTAGACACCCGTCACATAGACCGCCAGCGCCACCAGCACAGCGCCGCGGCGCTCCAGGTCGATTTCGCGCTTGACGAGCCATCGCGCCAGACGCGGCTGCGTCAGCGTCAGGATCAGCGCGATCGCGATGAACACCGGGACGATCGCCTTGAACGCCGAGGAGGGAAGCACCAGCAGCAGCACCGCGCCGGTGATCCCGCCCGCCGCCGACATCGACCCGAGACGTATGACCCGCCCGCGCTGGCCCGCCAGCTCGCGCCTGTAGCCGATCGCGCCGGACACAGATCCGGGCACCAGGCCGATCGTGTTCGAGACGTTCGCGGTCACCGGTGCGTAGCCGAACGCCAGCAGCACCGGGAAGGTGATCAGCGTGCCGCTGCCCACAAGTGTGTTGATCGCGCCTGCCGCCAGCCCCGCCGCGGCGATCGCCGCGATTTCAGCGACGCTCATCTGGGCGAACGCCTGGTGAACGTCTCAATGGCTCTACCGTTGTGCGCCATGGACGTCGAGAAGGCTATCCGCAGCCGCCGCACCCACAAGGCTTTCACGCCGCAGCCGCTCGACGCGGCCGTGCTCGAGGAGCTGTTCGAGCTCGCACGCTGGGCGCCCAACCACCACCTCACGAACCCCTGGCGCTTTCGCGTGCTGGGGCCCGTGACCCGCGAGCGGCTGATGCGGCTTGCCGAGTCCGAGCAGCCCGGCTCGGCCGTCAAGCTCCAGCGCGCCCCCACGCTCGTCGCCGTCACCACGCAGCGCAGCGGTGACGAGGCTCAGGACCGCGAGGACGAGCTGGCCACCGGCGTTGCCGCCTACCTGGTGCTCCTGGGCGCGCACGCCCGAGGCTTCGCCGGCTACTGGCGCACCGTCCCGCTGCTCGACGATCCGCGCGGACGCGAGATCCTTGGTCTCGGCGGGCAGGAGGCGCCCATCGGCCTGCTCTACCTCGGCCATCCGGTGCAGGAGCAGCGGGTGCCAGAGCGCGCCCCCGTGCACGAGCTCGTCAGCTACCTCGACTGAGACCTCTGCGCTCGGGCGAGCGCGCTAGTGTCACGTCGTGTCGTCGGCCGCCTCGTCTCGAGCCGAGTCTGGCGCAAAGCCGCAGCACTCGGTTCTGCGCAGCATCTGGCCGGCCCCGGGCGACCGTCAGGGGCCGCTCGTGCCGATGCTGATCGCTCTCACTGTCATCACCGGTGTCGTCGACGCAACCAGCTATCTGCGGCTGGGTCACGTGTTCGTCGCCAACATGACCGGCAACGTCGTGTTCATCGGCTTCGCGCTCGCCGGTGCGCGGGGCCTGTCAGCCAGCTCCTCTCTGATCGCGCTCGGCTCGTTCGTCCTCGGCGCGTGGGGCGGCGGGCGTTTTGGGGCGCTCCACCGTGACCATCGCGGACACCTGCTTCGCATTGCGAGCTTCGCGCAGGCGGTGCTGCTGGTGCTCGCCCTGGTGATCGCCGTCACCGTCACGCGGCCGCTGCGAACCCCCGAGAGCTACGCGCTGCTCGTACCTATGGCGGTCTCGATGGGAATTCAGAACGCAGCTGCCCAGCTTCTGGCGGTGCCTGAGCTCACGACAACCGTCTTGACGCGGACGCTCACGGGCATCGCCACAGAACTGGGTCTCCTCGGTCATCCTGGAGGGATCGGTCCGACCTTCTTGCGGCGGCTCGTCTCCGTCGCCGCGATGCTGCTCGGCGCGCTCGCCGGCGGGCTGCTCGTCCTGCATGTCTCTGTCGCCGCCGCGCTCGCGCTCGCCGCCGCGCTCGTGCTCGTGGTCGCCATCGCCGCTCACCTGCTGTCGCGCCCTGCGGCGCCGTGGGTCGTCCCGTGATCGTCTCCGGAGAGGGCTGTGGCACAGTGAAACTTGGAGAAATAGCTGCAGATAGTCGGGACTTCATGCGTTAGCCTCTGTCTCCTATGAAGCGCGGGCTGATCCTTGTGCTGACGGTAATCGTCATCGCCGTCGTCGCAACGGTTGCCCTATCCGCTCAGGGTCACAGCGTCACGAGCCTCGTCAGCCCGCACGCCGACGGCGACACCGCGTCCGCCTCTCCCCTGCCCCGCACACAGCTCACGGCGCTCCCCAGCCGCGATATCGCCAACGGCACCGATCCGATCGCGGTCACCTTGAGCGCGCCTGTGTCCCCCAGCTCTCCCACGCCGATGCTCGTCCCGAACGTGGCCGGCAAATGGAGCATCGTCGGGAGCTCTGAGGTCTTCACACCGGCCTCAACGCTTCAGCCCTGCTCGACCTACGCCCTAACGGTCTGGGCGCGCACGAGCTCCACAGGCCATTCCCAGCTCGGGCGCAAACAGAGGATCGGGCTGAAAGTGAGTTGCCCGTCGGTTGCGGGTCTGCAGCAGGCGCTTTCACGCCTGGGCTACCTGCCCGCGAAGCTGCGCCCGCTCTACGACGTGCACTACGCCCCCGGACGCGAGACGCGCCGTGAAGCCAGCGAACACGCCTTTCACCCTCCGCGTGGCGCGCTTGCACCCCGCCCGGCCGACGCCCCGCCGACGAAGATGGGCGAGCTCGACGCGACGACCAAGGGCGCGCTGGAGGTCTACCAGGAGGACAACGGGATGGAAGCGACCGGCGAAGCGAACGCCGCCACGTGGGCCTCGTTGCTCTATGACGAGACCGTCAACAAGCGCATCTCCTCCCCCTACACCTGGGTGAGCGTCTCCGAGTCGCTCCCTGAGACGCTCGAGGTGCATCGCGGCAACCGCGTCGTCTTCAGCACCCCCGCCAACACCGGTGTCCCCGGGGCGGAAACCGAACAGGGGATCTTCCCGATCTACTCGCGCTTCGTGTCAACGACGATGGCCGGCGAAGACGTCGACGGCACCAAATACGACGTGCCCGACGTCCCGTGGGTGAACTACTTCAACGGCGGCGACGCCGTGCACGGCTACCCCCGCGCGTCGTATGGGTTCCCGCAGTCCAACGGATGCGTCGAGCTGCCGATCGAAGCCGCTCACACCGTCTTCGGAATGCTCGCCATTGGCGACATCGTCGAGGTCAACGGCTGAGTCGAGCTCACTTCACCGTGAGCGTGCCTTCCATGCCGGCCATGCGATGACCGGGGACAGAGCAGAAGAACTTGTAGGTGCCCGGCTTGAGATCCAGCGTCAGTGGCTTCGTTGAGCCCTGGAAGGTCGGCGTCGCGCCAACGATCTTGTGCGAGGAGGATTCGATCGTCATGTTGTGGTCCAGCGGCGACATGTTCGTGAAGTCGATCGTGACCTTGCCCGCGCTGGCGGTCAGCGTCTTGGTGCTGTAGGCGAGCTGCCCTTCGGGGTTGGCGGCCAGCGCAAGGGCGCCACCCGGCGCCGTGCTTGAGGTCGACGAGGTCGTGGTCGCCGGCGTGCTGGCTGCCGGGGGGCTGGTGGTGGAGGCCGTCGAGGACGTGGTCGTGCTCGAGGAGCTTCCGCACCCGGCGAGCGCGAGCACGCCCATGGCGGCGGCGAGGGCTGGGAGCCTGTGGACGTTCCGATGGGTCTCGCTCATGCGATTGGCGCCTTTGTGATCTTCGAGCCGGACGGGGAGAGCACGTACCATAGGCCACCGTCGGCGCTCACCCCTTGACCGTCCGCGCTCCCCGCTTCGGAGTCGGCCGCGTAGGTGTAGAGCGGCCAGCCGGCGTAGGTGATCACCTCTCCCCCTTCCGGGTCCGGGTCGGTGCCCAGCAGCAAGGACTTCGCTCCACCGCTTGCGAGCGGCTTCTGCCCGGCGGCGAGCTTCGCCGGCGGCCACAGCCCGGCACAGCCTTTCACGCACGTCACCTTTTCGTGCTTGTCCGCGGCGAACATGTACAGCGTGCGGCCCTGGGCGTTCACCAGGACGGTGCCGAGGCCGGAGACCTTCCTTGTGGAGATCACCGCCGAGCCGCCCGCGCTCGAGCTCTTGGCGGCAGTGCCGGCTGCGGCGCCTGCCCCATAGGCGGGGCTCGAGGCCGAGGAGCCGCTCGTGCTCGGCGTCGACGCCGAGGAGCTCGTGGTGCTGGAGGAGCTGCCGCAGCCGCTCAACGCCAGCACTCCCACCCCCACCATCAGTACCGATAGGAGTGACCTCGGACGCGTCTTTGCTCGGGACTGCGTTGGCGGGCTCACGAGAACATATCCTCCGTCGGTTGGGGCCACTTGGCCTTCAAGGACGTCGCGCGGCGCGGATCCTTCCCGGTGGGCCCGCCAACTCTAACTGCTCTGCAGCTACTGCTCTGCGGCCACCGCGTCGGCGGCCGGCTCGGGCGCGGGGGGCGTCGGAGCGCTCTCCACGGGCGCGGGAGACGAGGCGGCAACCAGATGTGCGCCGGCGGCACCGGCCACGCCGGCCGCGAGTGCCGCAAGCGTCCAGCCGGTGCCTGAGCGCTCACGCCCGAGCGCCGCGTCGAGCGACAGACTGCCCGGACCGGCCTCCACCAGCATCAGCGCAGCGGCGATCAGCACCACGTTGTACTCGTAGCCGCCGTTGGTCAGCCACGGGCCGTTCTTGCCATGCACGCTTTTGATCGCCGTGAGCATCGTTGCCGTGATCGCAGACGCTGCGAGCGGAGTCGCGAGGCCGGCCGCGAGCATCGCCCCGCCGGCCGCCTCGGCCGTGCCGGCCGCGATCGCGTTGGCCTTACCGGGACGTAGGCCCATCTGCTCGAAGCCTCCAGACGTGGCCTCCAGGCCATGGCCGCCGAACCAGCCGAAGAGCTTCTGCGTGCCATGCCCAAAGAAGAATCCACCTACCGAGAGACGCAGCAGCAACCGTCCGATCTTCATCTCACAGTCCTTTCTCGTTTCAGCTCGTTATATCCCTCGCGCTATGGCGCCGCCGGGACGACGATCAGCGGACCGTCAGTGCTCGGTAGCTGGTCGGTCTCGAACACTGGACTCTCGAGTCGCTGGACGTTCTCGTAGCGTCCAAGGAAGTCATCCGCGGTCTCCAGGAAGCCGATCCGCGGAGTGCGGTAATGCATGGGTACCACCCACCGCGGCGCCAGGCGCTCGACGATCAGCTCTGCCTGCTCGGCGCCGATCGTCGGGCCGGCGCCGACGGGGATGATCAACAGGTCCACATCGCCGATCGCGGTCTCCTGCTCCTCGCGCAGGCCCTTCTGCCCGAAGTCGCCGAAATGGGCGACGCGTATCCCGTCGAGCTCGAACACGAAGATCGTGTTGGGTCCGCGCGCCGTGCCGGCCTGGTCGTCGTGCTCGGAGGCGATTCCCGTGACCTCACCCAGCGGGGACTCGTGCGTGCCTGCCGTCGAGCGCAGCGTCGCCGGCTCGCCGACGATCGCCTCGACGCCGTTGTGATCCATGTGCTCGTGGGTGACCAGCAACAGGTCCGCCTCCACGTCTGAGATCGGCGGGTAGTCGAACTGCATTCCGCGGCCCGCCGCCATCGCTGACATGTCCGCGAAAGGGTCGATCGCCACCGATTTCCCGTCCGCGCTTAGGTGAAACGCGGACTGGCCATACCACTCAACGCGCATGCTGCTCCTCTGCTGTCGTGATTCGCGCGAGCTCGCTCACGCTGGGATCGATCTTGCCGTTGCCGTTGCCGTTGCTGTGGGCCTGTGGGGCTGAAGGCGCCGGCTCGACGTAGTGGAACTTGCCGCCGCGCAGCAGCGAGGCGCCGGCCGCGACCAGGCAGGCGACGATCGCGAACGCGAACGCCTCGTGCAGGCCTGTGCTGAACGGCGATGAGATCAGGTGCGGGAAGAACGAGCGCCCGGTCACCGTGGCCCGGCTCGAGGCCGACAGCGTCGAGAGCACATGCGGGCCGAGCAGGTGTTCGACGGGGTTGTACCCCAGGAACGCCGCGAACAGCACCGAGACCGGTGGCGTATGGGATGCGCTGTTGGCCGCCGCCGCGGAGACGCCATGGGCCTCCAGACCCGAGGCCAGCGTGTGCGGCAGGTCGGAGGCCAGCCCGAGGATCATCAGCGTGAAGAAGATCCCGATGGAGAGCACTTGGGCCGAGTTCTGGAAGGTCTGGTTCATGCCGCCGCCGGCGCCGCGGTGCTGCGGCGGCAGGCTGTTCATAACCGCCGCGCGATTGGGCGAGGCGAACATGCCAAATGAGAGGCCCATCATCAACAGCACCAGGGCGAACGCCAGGAACGGGAAGTCGATCGGCAACAGCGTCAGCAGGAAGAAGCTCACGGCGGTTCCGAGCATCCCCCCGGTTGCGAACCAGCGCGCGCCGAAGCGGTCGGAGAGATAGCCCGAGGTCGGTCCCGCGACGAGCATGCCGATCGTCAGCGGCAGCATGTAGATGCCGGCCCATAGCGGCGTCTTGGTGAAGTCGTAGCCGTGCTGTGGCAGCCAGATGCCCTGCAGCCAGATGATCAGCATGAACATCAGCCCACCGCGCGAGACCGCCGAGAGGAACGTCGAGAGCGTGCCGAACGTGAACGCGCGGATGCGAAACAGCGACAGGCGGAACATCGGCTCGGCGACGCGACTCTCGATCAACGCGAACGCCGCCAGCGAGGCCAGGCCTGCCCCGAGCAGCCCGAGCACCCGGGGGCTGCCCCAGCCGGTCGCGGAGCTTCCGTATGGGCGGATCCCGTAGGTGACCGAGACCATGATCAGGATCAGCCCCAGTGCGAACGCGACGTTGCCCCACCAGTCGACCTTGCCGGGTTTGGGGGTGCTGCGCTCCTCGAGCTTCAGATATGCCCACACCGTGCCGAACAGCCCCACCGGCACCGAGATCAGGAACACCAGTCGCCAGTCGATCGGCGCCAGGAGGCCTCCCAGCACGAGACCGACGAACATGCCGCTGACGCCCACGATGTTGTTGATACCGAGCGCCATGCCGCGCTGTGTGGCCGGAAAGGCGTCGGTGATGATCGCCGCGGAGTTGGCCAGCAGAAACGCTGCGCCGATCCCCTGCACGATTCGGAAGCCGATCAGGTACATGGCGCCCGCCTTCCCGTCGAGCCAGTCCACGGTCAGCAGCAGCGAGGCGATCGTGTAGATGACGAAGCCGAGGTTGTACATCTTCACGCGCCCGTACATGTCCCCCAGCCGGCCCAGGCTCACGATCAGCACGCTCGTAACCACCAGGAAACCGAGGATCATCCACAGCAGGTAGAAGCTGTTCGCCGGCACCAGCGGGTCGAGGTGAATGCCGCGGAAGATGTCCGGCATCGCGATCAGCGTGATGGAGCCGTCCAGGGTCGCCAGCAGGACACCCAGCGTCACGTTCGACAGTGCGATCCACTTGTAGCGTCCGGAGGTGTCGGGATTGGACCCCGACTGCACGCGCGCGCTCGCCCTCACAAGTGTCGGTCTGCTCATGCCAAGCGCCACTCCTACGATTATACAGGGAAACTGTGTAGTTTTCCTTCTGAACCGCGTATATAGTCTGCGGGCCGTGGCTTCGGCCCTCGACACATCACGCCTCGCCAGCGAGCTGCGCATGGTGCTCGGTCACCTCATGCGCAGGCTCCGCGCCGAGCACCGCTTCTCGCTCTCCCAGGGCGCCGTGCTCGGGCGCATCGACCGCGAGGGCACGATGTCGATCGGTGATCTTGCGGTCGCCGAGCGTGTACGACCTCAGTCTATGACGCAGACGGTCAGCGATCTGGAGGCCGACGGCCTGATCGCTCGCGGCGCAGACCCGAGCGACCGCCGACGGATCCTCGTCGAGCTCACCGATCAGGGCCGCCAGACGCTCGAAGACGATCGCCGCCAGCGCGAGGGATGGCTCGCGCGCGCAATCTCCGAGGACCTCACCGCGCAGGAGCGCACTGTGCTCGAGCAGGCCGTCACGCTGCTGCGCCGCCTCGCCGAGGACTGAGCCCCGCCCGCCCGCTCTTGCCGGCGGCCGCTTAGGGCTCGGTGTGGACGACCACGTCAGCGAGGCCGGCGATGTGCTGGCGCAGATCCTCCTCCAGCTCGCCGGCGAGGCGGTGCGCATCGGTCAGCGACTCCTCGGCGTCGACGGTGAGCGTCAGGAACAGGACGAGGCCCGTGTCTGTCGAGAGCAACCTCACCCGCTCCGGGTCGCTACCTGTGTGGGCGCGCACGAGCCGCTCGATCGAGCTCATCGTCTCGGGGTCCGGACGCTCGTCCCGGCGCCCCGCCGACAGTGGGCGCTCGAGCGGCTCCAGGTGCGTTTGCACATCGGTCACGCCCGGCCGCGCGCGGATCGCCTGCTCGACGCGCTCGGCGGTCTCGTGCGCGGTGCGCAGATCGAGGTCTGCCGGGAACTTCAGGTGCAGCGAGACGCTCCTCGATCCCTGCTGCTCGAAGATCGTGATGTCGTGCGCCTCCTTCACCAGTGGCTCTGACAATGCGATCGCGAGGATCCGGTCACGCAGGTCGAGCCCCCAGTTGCGTGGCTCCACGTGAACGACCACGTCGCTGCCGGGAAGTGCCTGCTCCAGCGCGCTCTCCACGAGGTCGGCCGCGCGATGGCCCTCCACGACCGCCTGTCCCGCCGGCACGCTCACGACCACATCGGCGAAGTAGCGGCCCGCGGACTCCCGCAGGCGCAGGCGATCCAGCTCGACGTCCTGCCCCAGCTCGGCGATCGCACGTTCGGCGGCCTCGCGCGTCTGGGCGGGCACGTGGTCCATCAGCGCGTTGGTGTTGGTGGCGATCAGCCGCGTGGCAGCCGCGAAGATGATCACCGCAACCACCAGCGCCGCCAGCGAGTCGCCCGAGTGCACACCGGCACGCACGGCCAGCAGGCCTGCCAGCACCGCCAGCGAGCCGGCGATGTCGCCGGCGAAGTGCAGCGCGTTCGCGCGCAACGCCGCGCTCTCGTAGCGGTGCGCGCCCGCCAGCGCGACGACCATGCGGCTCACTTCGAGCACGAGCGCCACGCCGATGACTGCGTACTCGTACCAGTGGATCACGGGCGCGCCGCTGCCGTTGCTGAGGCGCGTGACCGCCTCGACGCTCACGAGCACACCGCCTCCCACGAGCAGCGCCGCCTCGCCGAGCGCGCCCAGGTTCTCCGCGCGGCGGTGGCCGTAGGGATGATCGAAGTCGGCCGGTCGGCCACCGAGCCCCACCGCGAAGTACGTCAGCACGGCGGCGATCACGTCGCCGCTGGACTCGATGCCGCTAGAGACGAGGCCGAGGCTGCCGGTCGCGAGCCCTACGCCAAGCTTCAACGCGAGGAGCACCCCCGCGATCGCGATCGAGACCAACGTCGTCGCCCGCTGCGTGAGCTTGGGCTCGCTCTCACCCCCGTGCACCATCGCCAGAGACTATGGCTCCGCTCGCGGAGTCCGCTGCCCGGGCGCCTCACGCGTCGACTCGGCATCGGCGGGGTCCGTGCAACCGTGCTGGGCGCGTCGTATGGTGAGCACTCGATGGCGCACTCCCACGCCTCGCACTCCCATGTCAGCGGCTCCGGCGCCGACGGACGGCGACTGGCGGGCGCGCTCGGCCTGATCGTCGCGTTCATGGCGGTGGAGATCACCGTGGGGGTGATCGCGCACTCGCTCGCGCTGCTCTCCGACGCGGGGCACATGCTCACCGACGCCGGCGCGATCGGCTTCTCGCTGCTCGCATTGAGGCTTGCCGCGCGTCCGCCCGAGGGCTCGATGACGTTCGGCTTTCGCCGCGCTGAGATCCTCTCCGCGCAGGCCAACGGCGTGACGTTGCTGATCTTCGCCGCCTTCATCACCTACGAGGCCGTGCGCCGCCTGTTCGTCGCGCCGCACGTGCACGCGCTCGCGATCCTGATCGTCGCCCTCGCGGGCGTGCTCGTGAACCTCGCCGCCGTGTGGCTGCTTGCGGGCGCCGAGCGCAGGAGCCTCAACGTCGAGGGCAGCTTTCAGCACGTGCTCACAGACGCCTACGGTTTCATTGGCACCGCGCTCGCCGCGGGCGTGATCCTGATCACCGGGTTCCAGCGCGCCGACCCGATCGTCTCACTGTTGATCGCCGCGTTGATGGTGCGCTCTGGATACTCGCTCGTGAAAGCCTCGGGGCGGATCTTCCTCGAGGCTGCGCCCGAGGGCCTGGATCCGCGCGCGATCGGCGAGGCGCTCGTCGCGCAGGCCGGCGTGGTCGAGGTTCACGACCTGCACGTGTGGGAAATCAGCAGCGGCTTTCCAGCTCTCTCCGCACATGTGCTCGTCGATGCCGAGCGCGATTGCCACGACGCGCGGCGGGAGATGGCCTCGATGCTCGGCGAGCGCTTCGGGATCGCACACACGACGCTGCAGGTGGATCACGTCTCCAGCGGCCTGCTGGCGATCGAGACCGGCCCGTCTTTGTCCGCAGAGCGCTGAGTCGCTCGGGTCGATGACGCGTGGCGCTTCGGCGCCGCGTCGTCCTCGGCGCTCCATATCGTCAGGCGATGTTGCGGATCCTCGTCGGCGTCCTGGGTGCAGCGCTGGTGGCGCTGATGCTCGCCGAGATCTTCTTCTCCTTCCTGCTGCCGCGGCGGGTCAAGCGCGATCCGGCGATCGTGCGCTCGGTGTTCAACTACGCCTGGCTGCCGTGGCGGCGGCTGGCGCGCTCGATGCCCACGCAGACCGCCGACACGATGCTCGGCATCTACGGGCCGTTCGGCCTGCTGTTGAACCTCGTGCTGTGGGTGGCCGCGCTGATGCTCGGGTACGCCTGCCTGCAATGGGCCAACGGCTCGCACCTCGGTCCGATGCACGCGGCTGTGAGTTTCGGCGATGACGTGTACTTCAGCGCGGCGACGATGACTACCGACGGGCCCTCGGCGCTGAGCGCTCAGACGACCTTTGCGCGGGTCATCCAGGTGATCGACTCGGGTACGGGCCTCGCGGTGCTCGCGATCGTGGTCGGCTACCTGCCCTCTCTGTACCAGGCGTTCTCGCGCCGCGAGGCGACCGTCTCGCAGCTCGACGCGCGGGCCGGCTCGCCGCCGAGCGCCGGGCGTCTCGTGATCCGCTCGACCCAGCGCGACGGCTGGCCGGCCATGAATCGCTACTTGGGCAGCTGGGAGACGTGGGTGGCAGAGCTGATGGAGACCCACCTGGCCTACCCCGTGCTCGCCTACTTCCGCTCCCAACACGTCAACCAGAACTGGCTGTCCGCGATGTGCACCGTGCTCGACACGTGCGCCTTCACGATCGCAGCGGCCCCCGCCGGGTCCGTGGACTCCGCGCGCTTCACCTACGCGATCGCGCGCCACGCAGTCGTCGACCTCAGCTACAGCTTCCGCGTGGATCCGCTGCCGCCCGCTGAGGACCGCCTCCCACGGGGCGATCTGGAAGAACTGCTGCGCCAGCTCGGCCAGGTGGGGGTTCAGGCCGCCACCGATCTGGAGACGATGAAAACGCGCCTGGAGAGGATGCGCGGCTCCTACGAGCCCTACATCAACGCACTCGGCGCGCGCCTGGAGCTTCCGCTGCCGCCGTGGCTTGCGCCGGAGTCACCCACCGACAACTGGCGCACCACCGAGTGGCATTAGCGCGTCAGCCGGCTTGCGCCCTGGGGCGCACGAGGATCTCGTTCACTGCCACGTTCTCGGGCTGGCCGATTGCGTAGAGGATCGCCTCGGCTATGTCCTCGGAGACAAGCGGGGTTACCCCGACGAAGCGCTTGGCCATCTGCTCGAGGACCTCCTCGCGGTTGTGGCCGGGGAGCTCGGTGGCGACGGCGCCGGGCTCGATCAGGGTCACGCGCACGCCGATCGCCACCCCCTCCTGACGCAGCGACTCCGAGAAGGCGCCCACGCCGAACTTCGTCAGGTTGTAGACGCCAGATCCCGCGCGCGCGACACGCCCGGCAACGGAGCTGACGTTGACGATGTGCCCACTGCCCTGCTCCCGCATCAGCGGCAGCGCCGCGTGCGTGCAGTAGAGGACGCCTAGGACGTTGGCGTGGATCATCCGCCGCCACTCCTCCGTGGGCGCGTTCTCGATCGGCCCGAGCAGCATCACGCCGGCGTTGTTGACGAGCACGTCGAGCCGACCGAGCTCGGAGTGCGTGCGCTCGACGAACGCGCGCGCTTGCTCCTCGTCGCCGACGTCGGTCGTCAGGGAGATCGCCGTACCCCCTTCGTCGGAGATGCGCTGAGCCAGCGTTTCGATGCGCTCAGAGCGACGCGCCGCGAGCGCGACCGCCGCACCGGCCTGCGCACAGGCGATCGCAGTGGCCTCTCCGATGCCCGAGGATGCTCCCGTGACGGCCACCACCTGGCCGGAAAGGTCTATGCTCATATGCCGAGCTTATCCGGCCGGGCTCAAATTGAGCTGCCCTGCTGCCGATATACGTCGGTGGGTCGACGGATCTGCTTTCTCGCTCCTTTTCGCCCGCCAGCGGGTTTTAGGTGGCGCCAATGCGGGCACTTTACTTTCTGATGTGCAGGGAAGGTAAGGCCGCACTGGGCGTCGAACGACCTAGTAGGCGGCCGGATTGAGTAGGAATGGTTGACAACGCAACTATCGTCGCCTATAATTCCGACTCCAAGCATCGGATTAGAAGGACGCACATGACTGACTCCCCCACAGATACCACTCTCACGCTAGAGCCCGAGGTCGAGACTGACGAGGTCGTCGCGGACGCCGAGCCCGTAAGCGTCGCCGCGGAGCGGCTCGACAGCCCAATCGAGAAGCTCGACGTCAGCACCCCGGACACGTTCATTCCCGAGGCTGTCGACCAACTCCTCGCCCACTCTCGCCGCTACCCGCTGCTCACGCCGGCCGAAGAGATCGACCTGGCAAAGCGGATCGAGCGCGGTGACCTTCAGGCGAAGGAACTGCTCGTCAACTCGAACCTGCGGCTCGTCGCATCCAACGCCCGGCGCTACCAGAACCAGGGCCTTCCCCTTGGCGACCTCGTCCAGGAGGGCATGCTCGGCCTGATCCGGGCGAGCGAGAAGTTCGACTGGCGCAAGGGCTTCCGCTTCTCCACCTACGCCACGTTGTGGATCCGTCAGGCGATTCAGCGCGGTCTGGAGAACTCTGGCCGCACGATCCGCCTGCCCGTCCACGTCGCACAGCGCTCCCGCAAGGTCGGGCGCGTCGAGCGCGAGCTGTCGGTCCGCCTGGGCCGCGAGCCAACGCTCGAGGAGCTGGCGACGGAGACCGGACTGCCGATCGACCAGGTCGAAGAGGTACGCCACCAGCGTGCCGCGCTCGTCAGCCTCGATCAGCAGATCGGCGAGGACGGAGATACGGCCCTTGGTGACCTGCTCCCCTCCGACGCGGAGGTTCCCGAGGAGACCGCCTGGGAGAACGAGCGCGAGCGGATCGTGCACCGCGCGATCGAGCAGCTGCCCGAAACTGAGCGCAAGGTGTTGACCCTGCGCTTCGGTACGGGCCGCGAGGACCCGCAGACGCTGACCGCGATCGGAAAGCGACTCGGATTCTCCGCGGAGCGCGCCTCCCAGCTCGAGCAGCGTGCACTGAAGAAGCTCGCAGAGTCGCCGGAGCTGGCTGCTCTGCGCGAGGCTGCATAGCCCCACCAAAGACCCCCTGATCGCAAAGCCCCGGGTTTGGATTTCAAGCCCGGGGCTTTTTGCGTTCGTAATAAAATGTGTCGCGTGACGGGTGGGTCACAGAAGTCGCTTTGGGAGACGGTTGTGCAGCTGACGATCACCGTCGGCGAACGCGCCCTGGCGCCGCTAGAGCGCTTCATCGGCAGGCGCTCACTCGTGGGTGACGCGACGTTCTTCCCGCTGGAGCGCTTTCCCTGGGTCGAGCACATCGAGCAGGGCGCGGACGTGATTCGGAAAGAGGTCGAGCGGCTGCTCGAGGACCGCGACGCGCTACCCAACTTCCAGGACATCTCAAAAGACCAGATCGAGATCACCACGGACGATCGCTGGAAGACGTTCTTCCTCTACGGCTACGGCTTCACCGCCAAGCTCGGCGTCGAGATGTGCCCCCAGACCGCCGCGCTGATGCGGGAGATCCCCGGCATGACGACGGCGATGATCTCGATCCTCTCCCCCGGAAAGCACATCCTCGATCACCGTGGCCCCTACAAGGGCGTGCTGCGCTATCACCTCGGCCTGATCGTGCCCGAGGACGCCGAGGCCTGCCGCATCCGCGTCGGCGATGACATCCGTCACTGGGAAGAGGGCAAGAGCATGATCTTCGACGACACCTTCAACCACGAGGTCTGGAACGACACCGAGGAGACGCGCGTGGTGCTGTTCGTGGATGTCATGCGCCCTCTGCCCTTCCCCGAGTCGCTGATCAACTGGCTGATCGTGAAGCTGATCGGGCTCTCGCCGTTCGTGCTCGACGCCAAGCGCAACCAGGAGGCCTGGGAACGCGGGTTCCTGGAGCGACGCTCCTCAGATGCTCGACACGTTCAGGCCGGTGCCCTGTAGGAGGGTGTTGGCCTTCGCGTTCAGGATCGTGAACTCCCCGGTGACGATCAGGATGCCCAGCAGGATCATCACGGCGCCGCCGACAGCGATGATCACGGGGAAGTGGCGCTTGATGACGGTGAGCGCGTTGGTCATGCGCTCGAATGCCAGTGCGATCAGCAGGAACGGGATCGCCAGCCCCGCGGAGTAGAACGCCAGCAGCAGCGCCGCGTGTGCGGCGGAGCTGGAGATCGCGGCCTGGGTCAGGATCGCGCCGAGCGTGATGCTGGTGCACGGCGTCCACGCGATCGCAAACGCCGCGCCCGCGACGAGCGGTCCCCCGCGACCGGCGAGACGCAGCAGCGACTCCGAATGCCACTCGCGATTGAACAGGTTGATGAACGGGGTCGAAAGGAAGGCGAGCCCCATGAGGATGATCAATACGCCGCCGATCTGCTGGAGCGCGTGTTTGTGCGTGTTGAGCGTCGAGCCGATGACCGTGGCGCTCAGGCCCAGCAGGATGAAGATCGTGGAGAAGCTCGCGATGAACAGCAGGCTGGGGACGAGCACGCGGCGCGCCCCCACCCCGTCCTTCAGATCGGCAGGCGTGACCCCGATCACCGTGGACAGGTAGCCGGGCACGAGCGGCAGCACGCAGGGCGAGAGGAACGAGACGAGCCCTGCCGCGAGCGCGATCGGGATGCCAACCCCGGTGGCGGTGTCTGACGAGGCGAGGATCGAGGGCAGGAGATGGATCATGGCTGGTGCTAGTAGACAGGATTGCGCATCGCGCCGCGGAGCTCCGCGACCTCGCGCTCCAGGCGTGCGACCCGCTCGCGCAGCAACTCCAGCTCTTGCGACTCGTGCGCCTGGACGTGTCCCTGCGAAGCGGTGGGCGCGAGTCTGGGCGCCGAGGCTGAGGTGGGCATGACGCCGGGCACAAGCGAGGCCGCGGCCTGAGCTTCGTCCTCGTTCTGCAGGAGCTGTACGTAGCGCTCCTCCTTGTGCCCGGGGCGTCGCTCGAGCCTTGCCACCAGCTCGCGCTCGATCAGGGTCTCGAGCGCGGCGTGGACGCCCGCGAGATCGCCGAAGGTGTGCATGCGCTCGGTGCGCTGCTTGAGCTCCCCGGGCGTCTGTGCGCCGCGCAGCATCAGCACGCACATGATCGCCTGCTCGCCGTCGTCCATCGGCAACGCTTCCGCCAGCAGGTGGCGGTACTTGGCGGCGCGAGAGGCCCCCGCCAGGCGCACCATCCCGCGGCGCTCGAGGCGATGCAGGGCGTCGCGGATGATCGCCTCGTCGTAGTCGACGACCGGGTCGCGGTTGGTCGACTGGTTGCACGCGAGCCGCAGCGCGTTCAGAGAGAGCGGATAAGCGTCCGGTGTCGTGCGCTGCTTCTCCAGTAGGCAACCCAGCACGCGGATCTCGGTGGCGGACAGATTCACGGTCGTTAACCCTACGACGGCGACGGTAAAGTCAGCGCAGTGAGTGCCCAACCCTTCAGCCCTGGGCACGGCGGCGGCGGAAGTCGGCGCTCGCGCGGGGGCGAGCTCCGTCCGGAGGACATCCCGGACAAACACGTTCCCCTACGTCGCGTGGGGCGGCTTTTCATTCCCTACCGGGTGCGGCTGGGGCTGCTCCTGGGGTTGATCGTCCTCGGCTCGATCCTCAGCGTGGCCTCGCCGTTCCTGCTGCGCGAAGCGATCAACAAGGGCATCCTCAAGCACGAACTGACGCTGCTGTCGTGGCTCGTGGGCGGCATGATCGCGCTGGCGATCATCAACGGCGTGATCGGCGTCGCGCAGACGTGGATCTCAAATCAGGTAGGCCAGCGCGTCATGCACGACCTGCGCGCGGCCGTGTTCGCGCACCTGCAGCGTATGTCGCTGGCGTTCTTCACGCGCACCCGCTCGGGCGAGGTGCAGGCGCGGATCGCCTACGACATCGGCGGCATCGACGACGTCGTCACGAGCACCGCCACCTCGACGGTGTCGACGGTCGCGACCGTCCTTGCCACGATCGTGGCGATGTTCGCGCTGAGCTGGCAGCTGACGGTGTTCTCGTTGATCCTCCTGCCCTTCTTCGTGTGGCTGACGCGTCGGGTGGGCAATGAGCGCAGGCGTATCCAGTCGGTGCGCCAGGGTCGTCTGGCGGACATGTCCACGCTCGTGGAGGAGTCGTTGTCGGTGTCGGGGATCCTGCTCGGCAAGACGATGGGCCGTTCGCACGAGCTCGTCGAACGCTTCTCCGGTGAGTCCAGCGAGCTCGCCAACCTGGAGGTTCGTGCACGCATGGCTGGGCGCTGGCGCATGGCCTCCGTGCAAATGGCCTTCGCGATCATGCCCGCCGCGGTCTACTGGTTCGCCGGTTACAGCATCGCCCACCACCACGACCTGATCTCGATCGGCACGGTGGTCGCGTTCACGACGCTGCAGACGCGGCTGCTGTTCCCGATGCAGCAGCTGCTGTCGGTTGGGCTGGAAGTGCAGACGTCGCTGGCGCTGTTCGGGCGCATCTTCGAGTACCTGGACCTGCCGGTGGACATCGTCGAGCGCCCCGACGCACGCACCCTGAGCGAAGCCCGCGGCGACGTGGAGCTGCACGACGTGTGGTTTCGCTACGAACCAGACGCCCCCTGGACGCTTCAGGAGATCAGCGCCGAGGTGCCGGCGGGGACGCGCACGGCGCTCGTCGGCGAGACGGGCTCGGGCAAGACGACGCTCGCCTACCTTGTCGCGCGCCTGTATGAGCCCGAGCGGGGAAGCGTGAGCATCGACGGCGTGGACGTGCGTGACATGACGCTCGACTCGCTCGCGGCGACGGTCGGGCTGGTCTCGCAGGAGACCTACCTGTTCCACGCCTCGATCCGCGAGAACCTGCGCTTTGCGTGCCCGCAGGCAAGCGATGAGGAGATCGAAGATGCGGCGCGCGCAGCGCAGATCCACGAGCTGATCGCGTCACTGCCTGAGGGCTATGACACGCCCGTTGGCGAGCGCGGATATCGATTCTCGGGAGGTGAGAAGCAGAGGATCGCGATCGCGCGCACGGTGCTGCGCAACCCGCCCGTGCTGGTCCTAGATGAGGCCACCTCGGCGCTCGACACGGAGACCGAGCGCGCCGTGCAGCAGGCGCTGGACGAGCTCTCGCGTGGACGCACTACGATCGCGATCGCCCATCGCCTCTCCACGATCCGAGACGCCGATCAGATCCTCGTGCTCGATCACGGGCAGATCGTGGAACGCGGAACGCATGAGGAGCTGCTGCAGATGGGCGGGCGCTACGTGGCCCTGCTCAGCGGCGCCACGGTCGCCGAGGAGCCGGCTTCCACCGCGTAGCTCCGGTAGGGGTCTGTCAGGCCACCGCGTCGATGTTCAGCCGCACGTAGTCGACCACGACCGGCTCGCCGAGCTTTGCGAGCACGTCGTCCATGAACGGCTCGCGCAGCTCCGGCGGCAACTGCTGTACGTGCGGGCCGAGCACGATCGTGGAAAGGAACTCGCGCGGATGCTCTGGTTCGCGCGGCGCGGGGCTCAGCCAGCACTCAGCCGTTGTGAAGCCAGTCGCGAGCAGGAGATCCCGTGTCTGCTCTGCGCCCGCGTAGTTCCACGGCGGCTGCCAGTCGATGAAGTGCTGGGCGTAGGGTTCCCGCGCGATGACCTCGTTGGCGCTTGCCCGCAGCACGGTGATGTTGCCCTCTCCGCCGCACTGTGCCACGAGCCGACCGCCTGGCTTCAGCGCGGCGCGCAGGCGCGCGAACAGCCGCTCGTGATCGGAGATCCAGTGGAACGTGGCCGTAGAGAGGATCGCGTCGGCGGACTCGTCAAGCCGTAGCTCGAGTAGGTCACCGACGCGCAAATCCACGTCCGGCCCGAGGCGCTCGCGGGCAGCGCCGATCATCGACGGCGACTCGTCAATCGCGATCACGCGCCCGCGCGGCAGTCGCTCGATCAGCACTTGGGTGATCCGCCCGGAGCCGCAGCCGGCGTCCAGCACGAGCTCATCGCCGCTCAACTCCAGGCGGTCGAGCACCGCGAGCCCAAGCGCCTCCATCGTCGCGGAGACGCGGTCATAGCTGTTCCCGTCCCACTCGCGCACCGGCATCAGTTGCTCACCCGATTCTGCGCCACGGCTTCGCTTACGAGCTCGATCAGGAGCTTGGAGAGCTGTCCGCCCTGCCAGGCGATCGGCGAGGGCGTCGGATGCGCGTCGACCCCGGCGTCCTCGACGACGAGTCTCGCGCCTGGGATCGTCTCCGCGTAGAGCTTTCCCACCGCCAGCGGGTGCTCGGGGTCGGCCTCGTCGCGGCTGGCCACCACCAGCGTGGGCGCAGCGATCGCCGCGAGGCTCGCGAGCGCCTCGAACGGCCGCGAGCGCGGCACCACTTCGAGCGCGTCGGCGACGGCGTTCGGGTGCTCGTGCGCGGACAGGCGCTGGCGCAGCACAGTCGCGACGGTGTCCCGCCACGCCTCGGGCACGGCGGCGAGATCATAAGCGTCGACGAAGCCCTCCACGCCGCCGTCGCGCAGCCCTCGCGAGAGCGCGTCCCATCGTGCGAGCTCCTGCTCGTCGCGGGAGGAGATGGCTGGGTCGAACGCGGGTGTGATCAGTGCCAGCGCGGCGATGCGCTCGGGGTGCTCGAGCGCGAAGCGGACCGCTGTGTGAGCCCCCATCGAGGCGCCCGCCAGCACAGCGCACTCGATCCCAGCCGCGTCGAGCACGGCAAGGAGGTCGTCGGCGAGGTGCTCGTAGCCGTAGGCGCGCCTTGGTGCGGCCGTGGATTGTCCGTGGCCGCGCGCGTCGTAGGCGAGGACCCGGTAGCCGGCGCGTTGCAGCGCGCGCGAGCCCATCACCACGTAGCGGCGCGTGGCGGTCAGCCCGTGCAGCAGCACGACCGGGTCGCCGCCGCCGCTGCCGGGGCCTCCCCCGCTCTGCTCGCCGGACAGCGTCACGCCGCCGGCGGCGACGCTCAGGGGGCTTGCGTCGGCAGGCATGCCGCGTGCGCTTGGATCAGCTCGACGGAGCGCTGCGGGCGCTCCCAGAAGAACATATGGCCGATCCCGTCGAAGATCTCGAGCTGCGAGCCCGGTATGCGTGAGGCGATCAGTCGTCCGTTCTGGACGGGCAGCAGCTGATCGGCGCTGCCGTGGATCACGAGCGTGGGCATCTCGATCTCTCCCAAGCGCGCGTTGGTGTCATGCGCGGCGCATGCCTGCATCTGGGCCATGATCACCGGCAGCGCAACCGCGCGCTGGGCGGCGATTGCCAGGAAGCGCGCGTAGGCATCCTCGTCGCCGGCCATCTCTGCGGAGACGTTGATCTCCCACGAGGCGCGCAGTGCGAGCGCCCGGTCCCCGGACATCATCGCCTCGCTCAGGCGCTGCAGCACCGCGGGCGAGGCGAGCGAGCTGCCCTCACCGCCGCAGTAGGTGCAGCCGAGCGTGAGCGTGCGGATCAGCTGCGGGTGTCCGAGCGCGAGCTCCTGGGCGATCATGCCGCCCATCGAGATGCCGAGCACGTGCGCTGACTCGAGCTCCAGCGCCTCGAGCAGCCCAGCCGCGTCCTCTGCCATCTGCGCGGTGCTCAGCGGTGTACCGTCGAGCCGGCTGCTCGAGCCGACGCCGCGGTGGTCGTAGACGATCACCTCGAAGTGCTCGCGCAGTGGGGCGAGGAACGGCTCGCCCCAGTGCAAGGAGGTGCCGCTCATGCCCATGATCGCGAGCAGCGGCGGGCCGGACCCGCTGCGCTCGTAGTCGAGCTCGATATCTCCCACGCGCGCCAGTGCCATCGTCCGATCCTAACGTGCCGTTCGTGGACGGACCAGACGCTAGAGCGGCAGTGCCAACTGGGCACGCCCCTGTGACGTCGCGCCCCCGTCGACGTCGCTCACGTCGGACTCGCTGTGCTGTCCTGGCGTAGCAGCCAGCCCCGCGACCCGCACGCCGAGCAGTCGTACCGGGCGCTGGGGTGCGTACTCGCGCAGCAGCCTGAGCGCGTGCGCGCAGACGACCTGCTCATCGCAGGTGGGGTCGGGCACGCTGTGGGCGCGCGTGACCGTGGTGAAGTCATCCAGGCGCACCTTGATCCCGATCGTGCGCCCAGCGCGGCCGCGCTCGGCGAGGCTCGCGCACAGCTCGCGGGCCATCTTGGCGATGATCGCACGCATCTCCTCGGGGTCTGAGAGGTCCTCATCGAAGGTGCGCTCGCGCGACTCCGAGACGACCTTGCGCGGCTCCCCGATGCGCCCGTCGTGCTCGAAGCGCGCGCGCCTGGCGAGCTCGCGGCCGAGGTTCGGGCCGAAGCGCTCGACGAGCAGTTGCTCGGGCGCGCGTGCGACGTCGGCCAGTGTCCCCAGCCCCAGCTCGGAGAGCCTTGCTGCCGTCTTGGGGCCGATCCCCGGTATCAGGCCAGGGGGCGCGGAGGCGAAGCGCGCACACGCCTCTTCGCGCGTGAGCACGACGAAGCCGGCGGGCTTCTCCGCGTCGGATGCGACCTTGGCGACGAGCTTGTTGGGGCCGATTCCCACCGAGCAGGTCAGCTGCAACTCGCGGCTGATCTCGGCCACCAGCCTGCGCATGGCCGTGCGTGGCGAGAACAGGCCGTCGATGTCCAGGTAGGCCTCGTCGAGGCCTACCACTTCGATCTGCTCCACATGCGAGCGGACGATCGCCATCATCCGCGCGGAGATCTCGCGGTAGGTGTGGAAATCAGGGGGGAGGAAGACGGCCTGCGGGCAGAGCCGCCGCGCTCTGGAGGCGGGGATCGCGGAGCCCACGCCGTAGCGGCGAGCCTCGTAGCTGGCGGTCGTCACGACCGCGCGCGGACCGCTGCCCGCGACCACCACCGGCTTGCCCCGAAGCTCCGGATGACGGCGGAGCTCGATCGATACGTAGAACGCGTCGGCGTCCAGGTGCGCGACGCGCAGGCTGCTGTCACTGGACACCGCTGGAATCTAGCGCCGGCCTCGGCGGGGGCACAAACGAGCTCGAGTCTGACCCTGTGGCTGAGGGTGAGAGCGTGCGATTCAGCCGCCGGCGAGGCGCCCGGCGGGCATTCCCGGCGAGAGGAGCTCCCGGCGGGAGCTCACGCCCAGCTTGCGGTAGATGTGGCGTGCGTGCGTGCGGACGGTCTCGATGCTCACGTGCAGATCGCGGGCGATCTGCGAGTTCGAGCGGCGTTGCTGAAGGCGCGCGAGGACTTCCAGCTCGCGCGCGGTCAAAAGTCCGGAGCCGGCTCTTGCATGGGAGTCGCGCGGCGTCAGCTGCATGCCACGGGAGGCGAGGTGGATGGCGTTGCGCACGTCGCGCGTCTGGGTGTCCTTCGCCAGGCACGCGGAGGCGCCGAAGCTGACGAGCTGCGCGGACTCGACGCTCGACGGACGATCGGAGAGGAGGACGAGGTGGGTGGCGGGGTGTCTGGCGGTCAGCTCGCGCACCTGGACCGGACTGCGCAGCGAGCCGACCTCGAGGATCGCCACGCGTGGTCGGCGAGCCCGCAGGACTGTCTCCATCTGTGCCGGCGGCACGTCCTCGGCCAGCAGCTCGAGGCTGCGATCGTCTTCGACCACGCCGCGCAGTCCGCGGGCGAGCAGGTCGTCGAAACGCCCCAGAACAACGGTTGTCACACTTGTCTCGCTCATAGGCAGCCGCACCCATACTATCGGCATCCCAGCGCCATCGGGTGAAACAGGAATCACCCGTCGCTACCTCATAGAGACACCCGAAGATCACCTCCCCGGGTGATGCCCATACGGGGGATGCGCGCCAACATGTCTGCAACTGTGTGTAGCGAAGGGATTCCTGGACCGTGGAGGCCGGGGACGGAGGCCATGGAGCGTGTCGCCGAAGTGCCGCGATGCGATCCCAAGGAACGGGAGACGAATGTCGACTCGCCACAACTCAGAGCCGCACAGCCCGGGACGTGGGCCCGGGTCGTCGCGTGCGCGCAGGAGGATGCGAGCGAGGGCGCGGTGGGCAGTAGTGCTGCCGCTTGCGCTGCTCGCGCTCGCGGCGCTGTTCGTCGGCGCTGGACAGGCGCGGAGCTCGAGCGAAGGCGGCTCTGAAGAAGAAGCGGCGCCGATGAGCGCACTGCAGGCCAAGCACGCCGCGCGCCAGGAACAGATCGCGACCAGGAGGGCCGAACGCGAAGCGGAGAAGCAGGCGGCGCGCGAACAGCGCGAAGCCAACCGCGCTGCGCAGGCCGAACAGCAGAGCGCCAAACGCGTGCAGAACGAATCGCGGCCGAGGATTCACGGCGACGTGCAGTTCTCTTGCACGGGCGTGACGTGGAAGTTCACGAACTTCCCCGCAGGCGCCAACACCGTCATCCAGGTCGTCCGGATCTACGCTGGTGAAAGCGGCACCGTGCCGACGAGCACGATCCCGGGGACCTTCACCTTCGCGGGTCCCACGGGGGAAACCCGCACGGCGTTCCAGGCCCCGCCCGGCTTCTACAAGATCGATGCGTGGGCCAAATGGAAGGGCAACGGCCTGAAAGGCTCGTTCGACATCCTCGGCAAACTCTCTTGTTCCCCCGCGCCGGCCCTGTCGGTGGAAAAGCTGCAGAAGATCGCGGGAACCACGGGGCCGTACACGACGGCGCCGGTGACCGGCCAGCTCGGCGACACGGTGGACTACGAAATCGTGGTCAAGAACACCGGCAACGTGCCGCTGACGATCGGCGGCGGCGACTTCGTCGATCACAACTGCACCGGCATCTCCGGCGGCCCCGGCCCTGGAGAAGAACTGGAAGTGGGCGCAACCACGACCTTCCGCTGCACGCACGTGCTCACGGAAACGGGCTCCTACACGAACAAAGCGGAAGTGTCGGGTATTCCGCCCGAATATGAAGGGCATCAGGGCATCCCAGTGACGAGCACCTCCAACACCGTCGTCGTGGAAGTGCCCCTGCCCTCGCCAACGCCCGAACCTGGCATATCGGTGGAAAAGCTTCAGGAGATCGTGGGCGGCTCCGGCTCATACACGACCGCACCGCTCACAGGCCAGATCGGGCAGATCGTCCAGTACGAGATCATCATCAAGAACACCGGCAACGTGCCGCTGACGCTGGCGGCGTTCAGCGACCCGCGGTGCGACGCAGGGACGATCACCGGTGGTCCTGAAGGCGCGGCGCTTCCGGTCGGCGGCTCGACCACCTACACCTGCACGCACGTGCTCACCGCCGAAGACGCCACCGCCGGTTCCTACACGAACGTGGTCAGCGTCACAGGCACGCCGCCCGGCGGGGGTGTCGCCCCGATCACTCAGGAATCCAACCCGGTGGTCGTGGAAGTCCCCGCCGTATCGACCCCCGGCACCACCACGCCGGGATCAGGCACCACGGGCGGCGGCTCCTCGGGCGTTCTCTCCTCCACCTTCAGCGAACCGTCGAAATCGGGCGTGCTGGCGTTCTCCTCGAGCGTTCCGAAGCTGAAGGGACCGCAGGGGTGCGTGCGCCAGGACTTCTACGTGAGCATCAAGGCCAAGGGCGTGGCGAAGGTGACGTTCTACCTGGACAAGCACAAGCTGAGGACACTGACGGCCAGGAACGCGGTCAAAGGACTGCTCAGGCTGAAGGTCGACCCGTCGAGGTTGGCCGTCGGCCGACACAAGCTCCTGGCGAAGATCACGATGGCGGCGACTTCTACGACGAAGGCCACGGTCGCCTCGCGATCGGTCGCGGTGCTGCGCTGTCGCGCCGCGGTGTTGACGCCCAAGTTCACCGGCTGAGCATCTAGGCGATGAGGCTGGGTCGCACGCACAGGCGCTGGGTACCGCTCCTGGCGCTGTTCGCCGCACCGCTCGTCTCGCTCGCGACGCTGGCGGCAAACGCGGCGGGGGCGCTGCCTCCGGGTGCCGTGATTGCGCCCCTGTCGAACCTGCACACGCTCACACGCTGGGCCTACCCGAGCTCTAAGGCTCCGGTTCACGCTTCGCCTTCGCCGCGATCGCGCACGATCGGCCGCCTGCGCCTGCTGACGGACGACGAACAGGCGGAGCTGTACGTGGCGCTCGCATCCGCGCGCTTGGCATCCGGCGCGAGGTGGATCGAGATCGAGTTTCCCGCTCGTCCCGACGGCCAGAAGGGCTGGGTGCCGCGTGGGGCGCTCCAGTCCTTCCACACGGTCGACGGCTACCTGCTGGTCGATCGCACGAGCCTGCGCGCGACGCTGTTCCGCGACGGGCGGGCGATCTTCACCGCGCCGATCGGCGTGGGCAAGGCGAGCACGATCACACCGCCGGGCGACTTCTACGTGATGGAGAAGCTGATCACGCTGAACGACCCCGAGTACGGCCCGTATGCACTGGGCACGAGCGCATACGCGCCGACGCTGAGCGAATGGCCGGGCGGCGGCGTTGTGGGCATCCACGGCACCGACGAACCGCAGCTGATCCCCGGGAGGCCCTCGCACGGGTGCGTGCGCATGCGCAACGCGGACATCACGCGCCTGTGGAAGATCATCGCTGTGGGGACCCCCATCGAGATCACCTGAGCCGCTCCCACCGACTCGAGAGCTCGCCCCTCCCCGCGCTTGAATGACCCGCGCCGGGTATGAGACACGTGTCAAGCGGTGTTGCAGTAGGCTCCGGGACGAGGGACATGGACCTTACGTTCAGCGACAAAGAGATTGCCTTCCGCGACGAGCTGCGGGCATGGCTGGCGGAGAACCAGCCGGGCGAGAAACCGCCTGCGGACGCGGGCGACGACGCGCAGTTCGCCTACCGTCGCGAATGGCAGCGCCACCTCTACGACGCGGGCTGGGCGGCGCCGGCGTGGCCGACGGAGTACGGCGGGCGCGGCGCGTCGCAGTCGGAGTCGGCGATCTACTTCGAAGAGCTCGGTCGCGCGCGGGTGCCGTTCGCCGCGAACACGCTCGGCCTGCTGCTGGGCGGCCCAACGCTGATGGTGTGGGGCACGCCCGAGCAGAAGGAGCGCTACCTGCCGCCGATCCTCTCGGGCGAGGAGATCTGGTGCCAGGGCTTCTCCGAGCCGGACGCGGGGTCTGACCTCGCGTCGCTGAAAACCAAAGCGGTGAAGGACGGCGACGAATGGGTCGTCACGGGCCAGAAGGTGTGGACGAGCGGTGCGCAGTACTCGAAGTGGTGCATGCTCGTGGCGCGCACCGACTCGGAGGTCGCCAAGCACAAGGGCCTCACGTACTTCCTTATGGACATGGAGCAGGACGCGGTGCAGATTCGTCCGCTGCGCCAGATCACCGGCGAGGCTGAGTTCAACGAGCTGTTCATCGAGGAGGCTCGCATCCCCGACGCGAACATGGTCGGCGGCGTTGGCAACGGCTGGAAGGTGGCGCTGACGACGCTGATGAACGAGCGAGCGGGCCTCGGCTTCGCGCTGCAGATTCGCCTGCGCCAACTGCTCGACGACATCATCGCCGCGGCCGCCGAGAAGGGTCTTCTTGAGAACCCCCTCTATGCGGACGCGATCGCGGAGCTGCACGTGCGCTGCGAGTCGATCCGTCTGTTGGCGTGGAAGGGTCTCACGGACGCAGAGCGCTACGGCCAACCGGGCCCCGAGGGCTCCCTGGTGAAGTGGCTGTGGTCGGACACCAACCAGCGCGCGACGCAGCTCGCGGTGGACGTGATCGGACCAGAGGCTCTGATCGCGGGCACGAGCTGGAGCTATGAGCTCCTGCGCGCACGCGGCAACACGATCGAGGGAGGCACCACCGAGGTGCTGAAGAACATCGTCGCCGAGCGGGTACTGGGTCTTCCCCGTCTGAAGGTGGCCGCGTGAGGATTTCTATTTGTGGGCTCCGGGTGGGCGGGACCCCATCCCTCTCCGCTGGGAGGGTCGCGTAGCTCATGGACTTCGGCCTGACCGACGACCAGCGCGACATCCAGCGCACGGCGCGCGACCTGCTGGCCGAGCGCGCGACGTTCGCACGGGTGCGCGAGCACGCTGAGGCGGGAACGACCGACGAGGCGCTGTGGAAGGAGCTGTGCGAGCTGGGCTGGCCAGGGATCGCGATCTCCGAGGAGTACGGCGGGCAGGGTCTGGGCACGATCGAGCTCTCGATCCTGTGCGAGGAGCTTGGTCGTGTGGTCGCGCCGGTTCCGTTCCTGGCGAGCGCGATGGCCGCCTGTGTGATCGAGCAGGCCGGCTCGGATGCCCAGCGCGAGCGCTGGCTGCCGGGACTCGCCTCAGGTGAGACGATCGGCGCGCTTGCGAGCGCCGTCGACGGCACGGCTGAGCTTGTCGTGAGCGGCGCTGAGGCCGACGTGATCGTGCTCGTGGAGGAGGACGGCAGTGGACGCCTCCTCACGCCCCAGGACGCCGAGGTCAACAAGGTGGCGGCGATCGACCCCACACGCTCTGCAGCCCGCGTGAGCGCCACTGACGGCGCTGGCGAGTCACTCGAGGACGGATGCCCGGGCCTGGGTCGCGCGCTCGTCGCGGTCAGCTCGGAGCTCGTGGGCGTCTGCGAGCGGGCGCTGGAGATGACGGTCTCCTACGTGAAGGACCGCAAGCAGTTCGGCGTACCCGTGGGCGCCTACCAGGCGGTCTCACACCGTTGCGCGCAGATGCTGCTGGAAACTGAGCAGGCGCGCTCCCTGGCCGCGTTCGCTGCGTGGACCGCTGACGCTGACCCTGACTCGCTGGCTGAGGCCGTGGCGATGGCCAAGGCGTCTTCCTCGCAGGCGGGGCGCGAAGTGACCGCCGGTGCGATCCAGATGCACGGCGGCATCGGCTTCACGTGGGAGGCGGACGTGCACTGGCTGTTCAAGCGCGCGCAGCTGGACGCGGCGCTGCTCGGAGGCGCAGGTCAGCACCGTGCGCGCGTCGCGGCGATCCTGGCTGAGAAGATCGCAGCGTCGGCCACAGCCTGAGGAGACGCGAGGTGAGCCGACCGAACGTGTACGAGGGCGAGTTTCCGATGCACCGCGAGGAGATGGGGATTCGCGGCCGTCCGTTCGCGAGGGCTGCCGGAGCGCGTGAGCTCGGCGGGACGGTGTATGAGCTGGAGCCGGGCGCGAGCGGCTTCAACCTGCACGGCCACTACGGCAACGAGGAGATGTTCATCGTGCTGCGCGGAACGCCGACGCTGCGCAGCGCCGACGGCGAGGAGCAGCTGAGCCCCGGCGAGGTCGTGGCCTGCTGTCGCGGGCGCGAGGGCATCCACGCGATCGCCAACCGCTCGCAGGAGCCGGCGCTGGTGCTGGCGATCTCCACCGCGAACTCGCCTGACGTGGCCGTGTATCCCGAGCAGGACACGATCGGCGTGGTCACGCGCAACCCGTTCGCGCCGGTTCCCGAGGGCGCCGATGAGGGCGTGGTGGCGATGTTCCGCGCGCAAGACAACCTGCGCAAACCACCGGCCTAGGCGCTCGCCTCCGCCACGGGCGCGGCCGCGTTGGACTTTGCCCACGCGACGATGTTCGCGCCGCCGTTGACCGTCGAGCCGTCTGGGAGCTTCAACACGGGCAGCTTCTCCTGTCCGCTCATCTCCTTCAGCTCGGGCCTCGTGCCACCGGTGAACAGGCCAAAGGGTTTGCCCTTTCCGTAGATGATCTTCTCGAAATCGTGGCCGGCGTCGCTCAGCGCTCGCTGTGCGAGCCTGCACGCATGGAACGAAGGCGGGCTGTCGTCGTGGTGGCACACATATAGGGTCAGCTTGTCCGGCATCTTGAACCCCCTGTAGTCGGTAGCGCTCGCACCGACGATAAACCCTACCCTGCGACACCGGGCGGCTAGGGTGAGCGCGATGTCCCGTTACGCGGCCTTCCTGCGCGGCATGAACGTCGGCGGCCACCGCCTGACGAATAAGGAGCTGTGCGCTCATTTCGAGGCGATGGGCTTCGCACAGGTCGCCACCTTCCGCGCGAGCGGCAACGTGGTGTTCGCCGCGGATGAGCGCTCACCGCAGGAGGTCAGCGAGCACGTCGAGCGCGGGCTCGCCTCGCTGGTCGGCTATGAGGTGCCGACGTTCATCCGCTCCGACGGTGAGGTACGCGCGATCGCCGCGCACGAGCCGTTCGTCGCCGAGCGGGTGCATGCGGCGGGCGGCAAGCTGCAGGTGTCGCTGCTCGGCACCTCCCCCACCCCCGACGTCCGCTCGCAGGTGCTGTCGCTGGCCGGCGAGGAGGACGCGTTGACGTTCGGTGAGCGTGAGCTCTACTGGCTGCCGAGCGGCGGTCTGCTCGAGTCATCGCTCGACCTTCGCGGGATCGACCGGCTTCTCGGCCCGAGCACGATGCGCACGAAGGGCACGATCGAGCTGATCGCGGCCAAGCACTGCGCCGAGTAGGCTCCGATGGGAGGGGGAGAAAGGGAGTTCTGGATGGTCAAATCGCTGCAACGGGGACGCAATCCGTTCGACGAGACGGGGTCGAGCGCGGCGCAGACCGCTTCGCTGATCAACTCGAGGAGAGCCGATGCCGAGCGTAGAGACGGTGCAGGGAGCAGTCGACGCACAGGAGCTGGGATTGACGCTCGTGCACGAGCATGTGCGCTTCCGCGACGAGGCGGTCGCGAACGAGTGGCCGAGTCGCTACGACGAGCAACTCGAGTACGACGCGGCGCTGGTGGCTGTCAACGCCGCCGCGGAGTGCGGCGTGCAGACGATCGTCGATCCGACGGCGATGTTCGGCGGGCGCGACGTGCGCTTCATGAAGCGCGTCGCTGATGAGACGGGCGTGCGGATCGTGGCGTGCACGGGGATCTACAGCTACGACCATCTCCCCCACTACTTCGCAAACCGCGACGTGGACGTGATGGCCGACCACTTCGTAGAGGACATCGAGCGCGGGATCCAGGGCACGGAGATCAAGGCTGCATTCCTGAAGTGCGCGGCGGACGCGGCCGGTGTGACCGAGAACGTCGAGAAGATCCACCGCGCCGTAGCGCGCGCGAGCGTGCAGACCGGCGCGCCGATCATGGCCCACTCGATGCCGGCCGTCGGCACGGGGCCGCGTCAGGTCGAGATATTCAAGGAGGAGGGCGTCGACATGTCGCGCGTGCAGATCGCGCACTGCGGCGACAGCGAGGACGTCGAGTACATAGAGAGCCTGATCGACAGCGGTGTCTACGTCGGTCTCGACCGCTATGGCCTGGAGATGTACCTGCCGATGGAGAAGCGCAACGCGACCGCCGCTGAGCTGCTGCGCCACGGTCACGCAGAGCGGCTGATGATTTCCCAGGACTTCTGCGCGACGATCGACTGGTTTCCGCCGGAGGCCGCGGAGGTCTTCGAAAACGCCGGCGCGATCCGCAACTGGTCGATGACGCTGGTCTTCGATGAGGTCGCGCCGGCGCTGCGCGAGCTCGGCGTGATGGACGACGCGGTCTTTCAGACGATCTTCACGGAGAACCCGAAGCGCTGGCTGACCGCCTGAGGGCGTGCGTCAGAGGTCGCTGGAGGGCACGTGCGTAGGGCAGCCGCGCGGGGGTAGCGCGCAGTTCAGCGCAAGCGCGTGCGCGCGGATCGGCGGGTGCGCCGGCAGGCGCGTGGGGAGCTCGCAGGTCTGCTCGCCCATCAGACCGTACGGGCAGATCCAGCCCGCGAAGGTCGTGTAGGAGTCCACTTCGCTGTCGCCGACGTGCTGCTTGCCGTGCGTGTGCATGACCGCGTTGAGCGTCGCCGTGGCGCGCGCGCAGGAGGTCGAGCCTCTCACGTATACGCGCCAGCGATCGGCGTGCCCGTTCGTCGAGTAGGGCACGCTGGCGTGGATGTAGCCGCACGTTGTGACGCTGGCAGAGCCGTCGGAGGCGCCTGCTGGCGAGACCGCCGCCAGCGACGCGCCCACGGCAAGGGCCACGGTGAGGATCGCAAGGGGTCTCATGCTCATCATCCTATTCACGCGCCTGGCGCCACTAGTAGCGCGGGTCCCTCCGCGTCGAGGTTCCCGGCCTTGTTGACGGCGGGGTTCGCGGGGTGCGCCGACAGGCGCTCCGCGGGCAGCGCCCCGCAAAGGGCCAGCGCGTCGGCGGCGTCCAGCGCTGGGTCGAGCCACGCGCGCTGGGCGTCTGCGTCAGCGAGGATCACCGGCATGCGGTCGTGGATCGCGCCCGCCACGGGATTGGGCTTCGAGTCGCAGGTGAGCAGCGCCACGCTTTCGATCCACTGGCCGTCGATCTTTGCGGGCGTCCACACGGCGGCGAACGCGAACGGCACGCCGCCGTCGACCTGGAAGTAGAAAGGCTGGCGCGGCGTGTCGCGCTTCTCTGGCTTTAGC
>Ga0209006_10000212_pt1 | contig 60584 bp, 44 predicted proteins | sample JacPin_JW_Ref_O2_FD_188567 | JGI IMG/M metagenome (GOLD analysis project Ga0209006, IMG submission 188567) | Forest soil microbial communities from Algoma, Ontario, Canada - Jack Pine, Ontario site 1_JW_Ref_O2 (SPAdes) (version 2) | ecosystem: Environmental > Terrestrial > Soil > Boreal...
GAGACTGCGAATGAATCGTACTTATGAGTTGATGTTTATCGTCCGGCCTGACATGACGGACGAGGATTTGGACAAACTGGTTTCCACGCTGGGGACGGCGGTCACGTCCTCGAATGGAACCGTGAAGAGCGTGGAGAAGATGGGCAAGCGGCGGCTGGCCTATACCGTGCGCAAATTCCACGAGGGCGTGTATGTCCTGCTGACCGTGGAAGGCGGAGGCGGGGTCATGCACGAACTGGAGCGCCGGCTGCGTGTGACTGAGCCGGTCATCAAGTTCTTGACCGTGCGCATCGACGAGGAACAGAAGCGCCTCGACAAGATCAAAGCGATCCGCGACTCGCGCAAGAAAGTGAGCGCGCAACCGGCGGCGGCTGCGCCCGCGGAAGAACCTGCGGCTGCGCCGGCGGCAGAAGCGCCGGCAACGGCGTAGTTCGACCGAGGGCAAGAGGCTAGGGGTCAGTGGCTTCCGTGCCGAGAACTGATTTTGGTGGCTGACCCCTTATCTCTTATCCCTGGCCCCTGGCCACTGATTTTTTAAGGAGCAATATGGCTGAAGAAACGAAAGCACCAGCGCCAGCGGCGGAACGAGCCGCCACCGACGCACCTGCACCGCGCGAGGCGCATGCCCCGCGATCTTTTGGAGATCGTCCGAGCGGAGATCGTCCCGGTGGAGACCGGCCGCGTTTTGGCGGCGGGGGCGGGGGCGGACGTGGTCCGGGCGGTCCTCCGCGCGAAGGCGGACGCAAGTTTTTCCGGCGCAAGAAAGTCTGCAAGTTCTGCGTCGAGAAAATCGAGAGCATCAACTACAAGGATTACCGCATGCTCGGCCAGTTCGTCGCCGAAAGCGGCAAAATTGTGCCGCGGCGGCTGACCGGCGTGTGTTCGCCGCACCAGCACCGGCTTTCGTCGGCGATCAAGCAGGCGCGGAATATTGCTCTGCTGCCGTTTGCCGGGCGGGCATCCTAGGCGGCGAAGCCGCCGCCTGGTTGCTGATTGCTAATGGCTGATTGTTGATTTCTGATTTCTGATTGAAACCCAAAAGGCGGGCACCGAATGGTGCCTAAATCAGCAATCAAAAATCAACAATCCGCAAGCGAGGGAATATCACGGCCGCAGAAATCTGATCGGAAACTGGAGCTATTCATGGAAGTCATTCTCAAAGAAGATGTCGTGAAACTGGGCGCCCGCGGCGACGTGGTGAAGGTTGCAGAGGGATATGGGCGCAATTACCTTTTGCCGCGCAAGCTGGCCATTGAGGCCAACGCCGGGAACAAGGCTGTCATCGTGCAGATGAAGGCCGCGTCGGTGCGCCGCACTGCCAAGGAGAAGACCCAGGCCGAGGAGCTCGCCAAGCAGTTTGAGGGCGTGTCGGTATCGTTCCAGCGCAAGGCGGGCGAGGGCGATCAGCTCTTTGGTTCGGTCACGTCAAGCGACATCGGCGAGGCGCTGACCAAGAAGGGATTCAACATCGACCGCCGCAAGATCCAGCTGCACGAACCGCTAAAGACCGTGGGCGAGTTCGCCATCCCGGTGAAGCTGCACAAGGACGTAACCGCGCACCTGAAGGTGGTGATTGAAAAAGAAACCGTGGTAGAGACGTAACTGGTTCCGTCTGTCTTCCCAGGTTTCATGCTGATTTCGCCGGTATCGGCCAGTACCGGCGACTACCTTTGGGTTGTGCCAAACCAAACCTCCGCCTTGCGGGCGGTACAGACCTTGCAAGCAAGGTCTCTGCAAGTGCATTCTGCCGGATTGCCTCACAACCAGGGCAATTTCCTTGCCACCCTGGGACGAATGGTTGTGCTCCAGTGTTCTGTTTCGGCGTAAATCGTTGCCCCAGAACCACCTAGCGCCCACAAAAATCATCCCGACGGCTATAATTTCTGCTCACGGTTCCATGGACCACCCGTCTATTCCTGTGCAAGCCCGGATACAGTGTGCACGCCGGGACTCGCAGAGGACACGACAGAATGCCGGCCGAAGCATGGGTAGTACCGTTCGCGGTTAGCCAACGGGCCCACTCGGGACGAAGCGAGAGAGCGGAAAAAGTCGGCGGTGGAAGAAGTGAGAACCAGCGTACGGAGAATCAGGACCCCACACGGGGCCGCATGGCTGGGCTAGATCGCCAAACTCAAGACCGCCGCATCGACGACACGATGCTGATTCGCGAGGCGCAGCAGGGTAACCGCGGCGCGTTCGAGGAGCTCGTGCGTCACTACGACCAGTCGGTTCTGCGACTGGCGCTCCATCTCACCGGCACCGAGCAAGACGCTCAGGACGTCTATCAGGACGCTTTCCTGAAGGCTTACAAGAATATCGGCAGCTTCCGGTTTGAGTGTTCCTTTTACACATGGATTTATAGGATCGTGACCAACTTGTGTCTCGATCACTTGCGCAAAAAAAACGTGCGCAAGGAAGACGCTCCGGTCGCGAAAGACGCTTCCGGCGGCGAGTATGACCTGCTCGATCAAGTGCCGGATGGGCGGGCGGGAGCGAATCCGGAGCGCGATTTGATGCGGCGGCAACTGGGAGCGCGGATTCATGTCGCGCTGGAGAAGCTGACTCCGCGGGAGCGCATGGTGTTTGAGTTGAAGCATTACCACGGGTTGAAGCTGCGGACTGTGGGAGAGATTCTGCATACCACGGAAGAGACGGCGAAGAACACGTTGTTTCGGGCCACGCAGAAGTTGCGCGGGGCGCTGGCGGATATGAGATAGCAAGAAGCCGAGCTGCGCTCGGCGGACGGGCAGGAGTGCCCGTCCCCACACAGAGCAGGTGACCGCACGGGCCGTGCAGGGAGATGGATTATGAAATGTGAATGGGTTCGGGAAAATATTGTGCTGCAGGTTTATGGAGAGCTGGCGGATGACGCTCGTCATGAACTGGAGCAGCATGTGGAGCGCTGCACGGACTGTGCCGCGGAACTGAAGGCGGAGCGGGAGTTCCACGCGCTCCTGGCGAATGCTCCTTCGCTTGAGCCAACGCCGAACCTGGTGGCGGCGTCGCGCATGCGGCTTCAGGAAGCTTTGGAGACCGCCCAGCAGGGGGCATTCTGGCACCGGTTGGCGTTTGATCCGGCGAGCTGGCTGCGGCAGGTAAAGTTCTCACCGGCGCTGGCCTCGGCGATTTTGATTCTCGGTTTTGCGGGCGGCGTCGGCACTGCTTACAGAGTGTTTCCTGGCGCGAAGGTTGCGAACGCTCCCAGCCCTCAACCGGTAGTACCCACGGTACCCACCGAGGCCGCGATCGCCGGCATTCGTTCCATCACGCAGACTCCGGGTTCGAGTCAGATTGACATCAAGTACGACACGGTGGCCACACAGGATGCGCAGGGCTCGCTGAACGATCAGAAAATCCAGCAACTTCTGCTCTACGCGGCGCGCAACAACTACAACTCCGGACTGAGCATGGATTCCGTCAATCTGCTGACGCAGAAACCGAATGACGCGCAGGTGCAGGAAGCTCTGCTCTATGTGCTGCAGTACGACTCGAATCCGGGAGCGCGGTTGAAATCCCTGGGCGCTCTGGGCGCGTATGTGAAGAGCGACCAGCGGGTGCGCGATGCGGTGTTGACGGCGCTGGTGAACGATGCGAACCAGGGGGTGCGCACCGAAGCGCTGCGCCTGATCGAGCCGGTCAAGGCCGATGGCAGCGTGCGCGGCGTGCTGATGACCTTGGCGGCGAAAGATCAGAGTACCTACATCCGATCGCAGGCTCGCACCATGCTGGCCCAGTTGCCGGAAATTGACTAAGAAAACGAAAGCAGAAAGAGGCAGATGAATTGAAACGTTGGTCACAAATCGTTGGGCTGGCCGGAGTGCTGGCCCTGCTTGCGCCCCTCGCCCTTGTTCCGAAGGGCTGGGCGCAGGAAACTCACATGTCCCGCGAAGGCGAAACCTGGGGTCAGATGGTCACCGGCTCGCTGGCGACGGTGAAGAACCTGAGAGTGAAAGTCGATATGGGCTCGGTGGTGGTGCGCGGGGGGCAGCAGCAAGGCATTAATTATGTCGTTCATACGAACTTCAAGACCTCTTCCGAGCAGGACGCGCGCCGCCAGTTTGAGCAGTACAAAGTAACCGCATACGTAAAGGGCGACACCGCGTGGGTCGTGGGCGATTGGCAGGGAGGACGCCGGCCTCGACATTTTTCCGGTGAAGTCTCCATCAATGTTCCCCGTGAAATGTTGCTGGTGAAGCTCGAAACGGAAGGCGGTAACGTGGACGCCTCGGGCGTTACCGGCCGCGTGGAAGCGGAGAGCGGCGGCGGCAGCATGCATCTCGATGACATTGGCGGAGGCGCCAATGCCGAGACCGGCGGCGGTTCGATCGACGTCGGCACGGTGAGCGGCGACCTTGGGCTGCATACCGGGGGCGGCACGATCATGGTTCATCACGCCAACGGCAAGGTGGTGGCGGAGACGGGCGGCGGCGGCGTTGAAATTCAATCGGGCGCGCAGGGCGCGGTGATCGAAACCGGCGGCGGCGGCGTCGAAGTGAAGCAGTGCAATGGCAAGCTGAAGGTCTCGACCGGGGGCGGCAGCATCGACCTGGGAGATATCAACGGCCCGGTCGAGATTGAAACAGGTGGCGGTACGATTCATCTTAGTTCTGCGAAGGGCGCGGTTCGGGCGCAAACCGGCGGCGGTGGCATCGAGCTCTACGGTGTGCCCTCGGCGCGCGCGGAAACCGGCGCCGGCAGCATCATCGTCAAGCTGGTGAACACGGGCGCCGAGCGCAATGATTCCATGCTCGAGACTTCTGCCGGGGACATCACGGTCTACATTGCGCGCGATGTGGCGATTTCGGTGCGCGCCAGCGTAGAACTGGGCAACGGTCACCGCATCACTTCGGATTTTTCCGACATTCATATCAGCAGCGAAGGCGGGGGTGACTGGGGCGGCCCGAAGACGTTAACCGCCGAAGGCAAGCTGAACGGCGGTGGTCCGGTATTGAAGGTGCGGACGACCACCGGCGACATCTGCATCAAGCGGGCGGAGCACTGATCGGCTCGACTGATTGGGACCACGGAAGCAATCTCTGAAGCTCGCTGCGTTTTTCGGCGAGCTTGTGCGGCACGCTTTCAAAACTATTCTGAGGGCAATGACCATGCGGAAATATATTCTGACGTCTCTCACCGTACTGCCTCTGCTGCTCAGCTTTTCTCATGCGGCGCAAAACTGGTCGGTGGACCCGCCGGCGGCCTACGGGTTTCCCAGCGAGGATTCGAGCACTGGATCGTATCTGGGTGTGGACATCAGCGATGTGAGCACAGAGCGGCTTTCGGCGCTGAAGTTGAAAGAGGAAAAAGGAGTGGAGGTGACCATGGTGGACGAGGATGCTCCGGCTGGCAAGGCGGGCATCAAGGAACACGATGTCATCCTCAGCATGAACGGCACTTCGATCGAGAGTCAGGTGCAACTGAAACGCATGATCCGCGAGACACCACCGGGACGAGTCGTCACCTTTGGGATCAGCCGCGACGGGCAGCCGATGACGATCAAGGTGCAGTTGGCCGACCGCCGCAAGCAGTATGCCTGGGTGGGCCCCAAGATGAAGGATTTCCACGTGGAGATCCCGTCCATTTCCATCAATCCCGAGATTGAGATACCCCAGATCAACGTTGTGGTGGTGCGGTCCTCCGCGCGCAGCGGCCTGATGGTGGAAAACATTACGGCGCAGCTGGGCGAATTCTTCGGCGTCAAAGACGGAAACGGAGTGCTGGTTCGCGCCGTGGAAAAGGGCAGCCGCGGGGAAAAGGCTGGTTTCCGCGCCGGTGACATCATCGTGAAGATCAACGACAAGCCCGTCCACGATACAGGCGACTTCACCGACGTAATGCATTCCAGAGAGAGCGGGACGGTGAGTGTCGGAGTCATCCGCGACAAGAAGGAACAAAACCTGAATCTCGAGTTGCCGCCCCACGGGGACTCCGGTGCGTTGATCGAGCAAGAGAGCTTAGACGAACCTCTCAATGCCGAGACTGAGCTGGAGGCGAGCAAGCTCGAGGACGAACTGGCAGAACTCCAGCCCGACATGAGCATGATTTCCGAGGAGAGTGAGAGCGCGGAGCAGGCGGTGGATGCACTCCGCCAGGCCACTTGCGCCCAGCAACGAGCGCAGCAACAAGAGCTCGAGGAGACAACCGAGGCGCAGAGTGAAGCTCTGAGGTCCGCGCTCAACCAGATGCGCAAGGCGCAGCAAAAGGCGCTGCAACCGCAAATGCTGGAGAAGATGAATCGCGAGCAGAAGTTGATGAAGCGGCAGCAGGAAAAGCTCAGAATCGATATGGAGCGGATGCTGCGCGTACGGCGGAGTGGCGGCTTCGATATTTAGAAGTTCGCAAAAGCGTGGCTGAAATTCCCCGAGCGGCCGGTGGTTGGCACAAAGTTGCAGGGGTCCTTCGCTTCGCTCAGGATGACGAGCCGGGGCAGGAACTAAAAGTTGGAGGCTAGCCACTAGCCACGATTCTAGTTGCTGGCGGAACTGGCGCGGACCAGGGTGGCGAGGGCGATGCGGTTTCTGCCCGCTTGCTTCGCGGCATACAGTCCGTTGTCGGCGGCTCGCACTAACCCATCGCGAGTGGTGCCGTGGTCAGGAAAAGCAGCGACTCCGGCGCTGATTGTGACGGTTTGGGGCACACCGGGAAACTGCCACTGCTCCACCATCCTTCTGAGTTTTTCGGCAACGCTCACCGCGTGCGAGGCGTTGGTTTGCGTGAGCACGATCCCGAATTCCTCGCCTCCGTAGCGGCATACCACGTCAATCTTGCGCAACTGCTGATGAAATAGCGATGAAACCTGCCGCAGGACTTCATCTCCCAACAAATGTCCGAACTCGTCGTTGAGGCGTTTGAACTGGTCAATGTCGGCCATGATGACGGCCATGCCCGTGCCGTAACGACGCGAGCGCTCGATCTCCTCGAGAATACGCAACTCAAAGAAACGCCGATTGAAGATTCCCGTCAGGCCGTCGAGATAGGCCAGCTGCTTCACCCGCTCCACGTAGTGCGCATTCTGGATGGCGGTGGCGCAAATGTCGGCCACAGATTCCAGACACTGCAGCTCGCTCTCACGGAATGCGTTGCGATTCGCGCTCTCGAGCGCCAGCACTCCCAGGATTTGTCCAAACGACACCAGCGGAATGCTCATGCGTGAAGCCGATTCGACAAAAAACCGCATACACTCAGGCTTGGTGGCGAGGTCTTTTTCGATGAGCGTTCCGCTGGTCGAGAGAATATGCGACCAGGGCTCGCGGTCCGCGGGGAAGCGCCCGCCTTCGGGAATCCGCGGGGTCAGGGCTCCATGATGCGCCCGCAATACCAGCTCGCTCTCTTCGCGGAGAAACAAAGAAACGTGCGGCACCTGGAACGCCTGCTGAATCAGGACGCAAACTTTACCCAGAAGTTCTCCCAAATCCAAAACCGCGGTGCTTTGCTGCGCGATGGCGTTGATGGCCTCCAGTTGCCGCGCCCGTTGCCGCTCCAGCGTATACAGGCGGGCGTTCTGCAGAGCCATGGAAGCCTGCGTCGAAAATAAAATAAGGAGATCGATGGTTTCTTTATCGAAATGGTCGAGCCGAGTGCTTTGGCAATCGAGCACCCCCACCACCTCGTCGCGCACCATGAGCGGCAGGGCGAGCTCCGAACGGGTCGACTTAGCAGCGCAGACGTAACGCGAATCTTTCCTGACATCTGGCGCGTAAATGGGTTGCTTCTTGAGCGCCGCGGCGCCGGTAAGTCCTTCGCCTAATCCCAGCCGAATCTGATCCTGTCCTTCGTCCCAGCCGATCTGCGAGCGCACACACAGCTGCTGCGTGTCCTCATCCAGCAGAAGGATGGCGGCATTCTGCAGATGGAAATAGTCGCGCGCGATGGCCAGAATCCGCTGCAGCACCTCGTCTGGATCAAAGGTGGAAAGCACGGCCTGACCCGCATCGTATAGGACCGCGGTTTTCTGCATTCTGTGCGGATTCTATCGTGGAAGGAAGTGAGCCCCGAGGTGCCTAAAGTAACAGACCCTCGGGGAGGATGCTGATCCCGCTCGTTCGACTGTGCTGAGGGCGGGCTATCTAGCGAAGAGCGCGAAAATGGCCGCCCTGTTTTTTTTACTTCCATCGGCGCGCGGTGCGAATCAGACCGTAGGCTACGAGACAGAACCAGAAATCGAGCGCCATCCCCAGGTCGAAATGAAAGGGACGGTGCCGGGCCACGGGCGGGAAAGATGGAGCCAGCACGAAATACGTCACATTGCCTAATACCACCGCCAGCAAAACCTGGAGAAAGTTGGCCATCGCGGACGCTGACAGTTTAGACACCGCTGCCCCTTGCAGCGGCCCAGTTCTCGCTGGGTGCAAAAATGGGCACGCAACGCTGGCACGGCTGAGGTCGGCAACCATGGGTCTTTTCGATCCGCACTCTGCCCAGGTACAGGCTACTTCATTCCCAGGTCGGTTAGGATCTTGGGATTTTCTTCACCCGCTGCCAGGACCTGGTGGCAGGCAGTGCAGTCGTTGGTGATGGTCTGGCCGTCGGTGCTGGTGTGGCTGCCGTCGTGGCAGCGGAAGCAGCCCGGAGAATCATTGTGCCCCAAATTATTCGAGTGAGCGCCCCAGGTCACACGCATGTCGGGGAAGATGTTGCGAAGGTAAATATTGGCCACCTCCTGGCCCGATTGCTCCACAGCCCGGCGCTGCGTCTGATAGATCTGCGCGTAATTCGTCTGATAAAACTGGTTAATCTCGGCGGTGATGCTCTGCTTGGCCACGTCCCGGGTGGTGTAATTAACTTTTAGGACCTCGACCGCTTTCTTCTTGATGTAGGGCAGCGCCGGGCTAATGTGGCCGAGTGACATTTGCTTGTCCACTGCGTTTTCGGGCAAGTCGAACTCGTGCGTGGGACGGTTGTGGCAATCCACGCAATCCATGGTGCGATGCTCTCCCTTGTCCAATTGCTGTTGCGTTGGCTTGGCATCGGTGGAAATGAATTCGGTGGTTTTTCCGTGCTCATCTGTGTAATCGACGACGGGGATGGTCTGGCGCTCGAAGTCGGTTGAAATATAGCGAATACGGGTGTTATCAGCGAGGTGGTGGCCGTGAATGCCGACCGAACCCTGCCAGGTGCGTCCGCCCACTTTCAGGAGCAACACATCGGTCTGCGGAGTGTTTTTTTCATCGTCTTTGTAGCTGGTGTTCACCAGGAACTTGTCGCCGGTGAAGCGCTGCGGCCAGTGACACTGCTCACAGGTCTCACGCGCGGGGCGGAGATACTTCACTGGCGAAGGGATCGGGCGCGAATAGGTGTGGAAGGTTACGGCAGCCACCTGCCGCAGACCGGAAACTTTCGAGCGCACAAACCATCCCGCTCCCGGGCCGATATGGCATTCCACACAAGCCACGCGAGAGTGCGGGGAATTTTGATAGGCCGTGTACTCCGGGGCCATCACGGTGTGACAAGTCGTCCCACAGAAGCTCGTGGAATCCATGTATTCGACGCCGCGGTAAGACGCCGTGCCGATGATCAAGAGATTGGCGATCGTCGCGAAGGCCACCCACTCCAAGGTACGCCGCACCACGGGGAGGTGCAGGTCGATGGCGGGGAAAACTCCCGGCAGTTGGCCCTTTGCGCGCAGACTTCGTCTTCTGAACCAAATGCCGATCGGAATCAACAGCAGGCCGAGTACAAAGACGGCCGGGAGAATCAGAAAAACCAGAAGACCGATGTAAGGATGCGGCGGTCCGGGCAGGAAGATGTCATAGAACCAGAAGGCAATGGTGGTGAGCGCCGTGCTGGTCGTGACCACCGCGCCCGTAAGGGTAGTGGGATTCTGCCCCAAAAAATAGATGGGATGCGTCCAGTCCCGGATGCGTTGTCGTACGCTCATTAAGAGCCGCTCCTTATGGTTCAGTTCTTGATGTTAGTCCCCGCGTCGCCGTGCCGGCACACTGCAAACGCGCCGCGAACCCTCCGCGGCTCCGCACCATTTCCCGGAACAAAAAACAGTCTCGATCGCAGCAACCGGCAGGATTACTTCTTCAGCGTGCGGATATAAGCCACCAGGCCCTTGAGGTCTTCCGGCTTCAGAGACCCATACTTCGGCATCTTGTTCTTGCCGTTGGTGATGATGTCGGCAAGTTGGGCGTCGGACATGCCCTGTACTTCGGCGGTGGTGAAGTCGAGCGCGCCCATTTTCTTGCCCATCGCCGAACCGGTGCCATCGGCGGCGTGGCAGCTGGCACATTTCGATTTGTAGAGGGTTGCCGCATCTTGCGCACCCGCCGACCAGGGAGCGCTGAGAAGAACAGCGAATACGGTTGCGATTGTAAATACCTTCAAGTCGATTCTCTGCATGTCTAAGCTCCGCTTGATTTTTAAAGCTCTCTTCGAGTTTAGGATTCGCTTCGAGCTTTGGTTGGCCCCAACCTTAAAACGCGAATCTATCCGCAGGCTGTGCAATATTGAACACCCAGTGCGGGGGTGGGTTCTGGGATCGCCGTCACCGGGAGTGGTAACACAACCAGGGCGGCGTTAGGCTGTGAGTCAGTCCGGACGAAAGGATGGTCTTCGGTTTAGGCAGCCGCACGTCAACGGGTTTCTTGGCAGAGCACACCTTCGGTTTATCCCGCGATGGCTCGCGTTTCGGGGAGCCGATATCTTTGTTCCTGGTAAATCCGTAACGCGAATGTTCCCGCGGGATGGGCACGCATTTCCGTGACCACTGCCTGCACTTCGGGAGGCATTTGTTCAAAGGATGGGATGGGGCCACCGTAACCTGCGGGTAGGACGACGGGCGCTGCCGCGACGGCGAAGGCAAGGTCGGATAGCGTGAAGCACCCGCCCACCAGAAATTTCCGTCCGTCGGCGAGCCGCGCGTCGACGGCACTGAATGTGGTCCTGATTGTGGCCAGGGATTGCTGCGCCGTACTCAGGCTCAGTTGCAGGAGCAACCTGAGCAGTCCGGCAAATACCGGATACGCCCGCGCAACGGCCTTTTGCTCGAAAGCCGGAGTTCCCTCGCTCAGCGGACGGATCATGAGGTCGCGATGGGGAAGCAGATAGTAGTAGGCGAACTTGGCGGTGGCGAACGCTAAGGTCGAGTTGAACAGAGTCCAATCGGAATTGACCTGGCTCAAGTTGTTCGGGTCGGTGGGCAACAGCTTCAAATCGGACGAAGACTGAGGATCGAAATGGTCGACGATGGGGCGCGGGCCGATGAGTCTGAGCGAGTCGCCGTACAGCAAGGGGAATATCGGAGTGAAACCGTGCCAGAGCGTCACGAAGAACGAAAAAATCAGCGCTTGTCGTTTCTCGACGCTCTCGATTCCGTAGTGCTCAACCAGAAAGCGGCTGGTTTCGCTGTCGAGGCTGGGAGGAAATGTGATCAAGACGGGAATCATGGCTCTGCCCTTTCTCCGCTCCGGATTCGCTCTTTGCGGGTTCGATCTTCCATCGCGAAATCTTTCGCAGGCCGAAATCGGTTACTCGAAATGCACCAGCAAGCTCGACGGAAACGGCCCTGCGTATTGCAAGTCTCCGGCTCGTCGTAAGCCGGGGCGCTTTAGAAGCGGCTTCAATATTCCCGGTATTTGCACCCGGTTGATGTATTGCCCAAAGCAAGTGTGAAGTCCGTATCCGAAATGCATACTCAAATATTCCGGGCGGTCAATGCGAAACTCGTTGGGCTGATCCACCAAGCGGTCGTCGAACATTGCCGATTGCGTTGCCGCAATCACCGTGGTGCCCTTTGGAATCGTGGTTCCGTGGAATGAGGCTTTGGCCAGAGGATAATCTTCGGCAGCCAGGCGATAGACGCCGGCGTTATTGGGGTTGAAGCGGAGAGCTTCGAATACATACTTCGCCAGCAGCGCGTCGTCATCGGCGAGAGCGGCGGCTTGCGCTCCCTGCAACTGCTGGGGGCGTTGGAACAATTGATCGAGCACCTGAGCGCAGCACTTGGAAGTGGTTGGAATCGCGCCCACCAGCAGGCCGAGAATGTTATTTCGAATGCCGATATCCTCCATGGCCGGCAGACCGGCACTCTGAAGGAGCAAGCAGCGGCCGAGCACATCATCCTTGGCAACTCGGCTTGCCTTTCGCGCGGCGATGGTTTCGTCCAGCCAGTTGCGCACTTCAGCCGCAGTAGTGATCGCGGTCTGCGCCAGTTGTGGATCATTCTCTACATCCAGGAAAAGATACTGGAACAGCACACTTCCCCAGGCCTCGACCTGTTGATCGGACAGCGGCGGGCAGCCGAAGTAATCAGCAATCCAGCGTGCCGGCACGGTCTTGCTCAACTGCACGACGTCCAGCTGGCCGCCCGCCGCAGCCACCAGATCGCCCGCCGTTTTCTGCACGAAGGGGGCGATTCTGCCAGGGATATCTTCCCGGCGAACCACACTGCGCATGTGCGAAACGTCGCGCGTGTACTCGGGCGAATTCTGCATGCCGAGAAAAAAATCTTCTCCGCCGGTGACCACTCTCATTTTCTTGCCATAGATCACCTGGAATACGTCGTCGCGCGCCAGCACTTCCTGCACATCTTCAAACCGCGTGACCAGGGCGTAGTTCTCGAAGAGCAGAATGGGCTTGATTCGGCGCAGGATGGCGAAGATCGGTTCCGGATACTGGGTCAGATGCGCTTTGATTGCGTTGAGAAAAGACGTCACCTCGCCTTTCACCTGGGCGAGTTCGCGATCGACGGAAGCCATGACCTCGTGCGTAAGCTCAACACATTCCGCGTCGATGCGGCCAAGAATGCTCTTGAGATTTTCGAACATCGGTGTCTCCGCTGGCTGCGTTTCTTGTCGGGTCTTATTTTGAATCTCTATCTCGGATCGACGGTTCCGCTGGCTATCATTTGCAATGCCGTCAAGCTGGGCATAAAAAAGTAGTCGCCGCCCCGCAGTTCGACGAAGTTGGGCAGGTTCGCACAGAGGAACGGCGGATTCTGCGGATCGGCCGTTCCCTGCAAAACGCTCTTGCCTCTGCCTCCGTGATTTCCGATCACCAGGTCCTTGTCATTTCCCTGGTGTAAATCATTTCCGTATTCAATCCACTGCTGTTGAACGAATTCGAACTGGCGGAACAGGCTGGCATTCAAAGCCATAAAGATAATGCCGTGTTCGTCTTCATCGCGAACCGGCTGACCCTCCGGCACGTAAGTTCCGTAAGTCAACCCGCGGCGCATGATGCGCCGGCGGTTGACCAGCTCGCCGTTGAATCCAAATGCGTCACGCGGATTTCCGCGCCGGATGTGGGCGCCAACCGGACAGCGCAGGCCGTTCAAATCCTTGCCGTAAGTGAAATTCGTGTTGCGATCGTTGTCGGCGACCAGCGCCGGATCCATGCGATCCGGTGAAAGCTCAACCGGAGTTCCGTCTCGCCAGCGGCCGACAAATTTCGAAGCCAGCTTTTCTTTTCCGCCGGGATACAGCCGGCCCTGCTCTTCAAGAAAGCTACGGAAAGTCGCTACGTTCTGATGCATTTTGCGGTAGACCATGAACGTGCCGTTGCGCGCCAGCAGATGAGGGATGGGAGCAACCGGCAGCTCGCCGGACTCATCGGCGTATCCCAGCAAGAATTCGCCGGTGGCCAAGGCTTCCCATTTTCCGTCGGCGGTCAGCTTGCCTTGACCCGGCACGCAATCCCGTTCCGCGCCTTTAAAATCCGGGTTCCCGAATCCATCCGTGTAACCGAAGTGCTCCTTCGTGGTGGGCTTGCCGTCGATGAAAATCGCGTGCGCGTCCTGCGCTTGCAGCAACATGGCTCCGCCCGTCTGATTCGCGATCTGCAGCAGGAGCGCGCATTGCTCCTCGAGCGCCGCTGGGGTCTGCGCGTTCACAGCCAGCCAGATATGCACGCGGTTGTCCCGCCAAACCGGCTCCCAATGTTCAGAGCTGTTCTTTCCCGTGTCGTAGAGAATCTCTCCTCGCGCCTTCATGCCTTGCTGAAATTCGACCGGAAAACTGAGCAAGGTGGGCTCGGGGAGTTCAAGTTTGGCGAGCCCATGGAAGGTGAATGCGATGTTTACTGTCGAAACCGGCTTTTCCTCCCAACGCTCGCCGGTGGTGAGGTAGTGCACGATCTGGCCAATGAAGTCTCGAGCCCCTTTGACGTGGGAGAGTTCCAGCAATAGATAACGCGCGTAAGGAAAGTTGTAGCCCTTCAGCGCGAAGCCCTGGATATCGGAAACGTCAATCTTCGTGCTCCCGGTCTTCGCACTATCGATCTTCGCACTATCGATCTTCGCACTATCAATCTTCGCACTATCGATCATACGGGCGATCCTCCGCGGCAGTTTTCTCGGAGTCCCTGCCGCCGGGCAGCGGCGCGGGCGCTTTCGCCAGATGCTCCATAAGCACTCCGAACGACTTCTGTATTTCGGCCGCGGGCTTGCCTTGATTTTGCCCAATGAAGTGCGACAGAGCTGACTGAAGCTGCAGAGCCTTCAAGTTCTGCTGCACGGTCTGGTTATTTACGTCGGCGAAGAAAAATGTGGTTTCGATCTGGCATTTCTTCATGTAGGCGACGAATGCGGCCGGGTCGGCCACTCCCGGATAGCCCACACAATGCTTCCAGACGGAATCCACGAAGTCGGGAATTTCCTTCGCCATGCGGGCGAGATAGGCGTCGAGATCGCCGTCGAAATTTGTCTCGAACACGAGATAGCGGGACTTCAGGTGTTCTTCGATCGCGGGCGCACCCACAAAGACCACGTCGTCCATGACCACCAGGCGGGCAAAGTGTGTGCTGGAAACTTGCGCGAAGGGGCTGGTATGGTCCCTCGGCAAACTCGCCAGATACCAGCGCAATGCCGTGGCGTGAGCGATGTCGAGAGTATCGCCTTCAAGAATGGGCGACAGGATGGTCAGCCCGTATATTTGTCCGCTCTGGTTTGCCATTACGTTCCCACCGGAGCCATTCCCGTGGAGCCCAGGTCCGCTTGCACGCGGACCAGAAATTCCAGATACGCCTTCTCGAATTCAGCCGGGGAAAGAGTCTGGCTGGTCTGGGCGAAATCGGTGAAGGCATCTTGCACGCGAAGCGCGGCTTTGACATCGTTCGTCGCGGCCCTCGGGTAGGCGTTGTAATAATAGTCCGTGTCGAACTGAACCTGATTTATATAGCCTTTGAAGGGCGTCACAGGCACGGAACCAGGAAACTTTTCGCTCCACACCCAGATCGCATCCAGCCCCGTGGAGAGGACGGCGGAAAAGGCGTCGATGTATTGGTTCCACGTCCCGTTAAAGTTGCTGAAGAAGATCAGATAGTCGTATTGGAGTTTTTCCTGCGGCTGTTTTGGCCCAAGGTGGGGAAACTGGGTGCGGTCGATGATCACCCAGCGCGCGAAGTGAATAAAGGAGAGATTCTTCAGGCCAGACTGCAGCGGCTTGATCGCACCCAGCACGAAGAAGAGCACGCGCAGGATCGGCGTCTTCCACGGCTTCATGGGCGTAACGGCGTTCATTGCATACGCTTTGCCGTTTATGTTCGTCACAGGAGCAATCCGAACGCGGAGGGATCGCGATCGTCACACCATTCTCGGGGGGAATGGCGCGAGTCTACGCCGCGGCTTTGCAGTTGTAAAGACCGGTGTGGGTTTGTTACGAAATGCGAACAACGGGCGCTAAGATCCCTTCTTGTGCTGCCGGAGTTCCGCGCTCCGCTCCGCCAACTCCTTCACCAGAAAACCCATCTTGGGATGGGAGGGTTCCAGGTCGGGACTGATTCCGTATTCGCGCAGGGTTTCCGACGTTACCGGGCCGATCGACCCGACCACCGCGCGGCGCAATCCGCCTGCGACTTCCTCATGCTGCCCCATCTCATCCGCGAACCGGAACAAATGATGCAACTGGACGGACGACGTAAAGAGCACGACGTCGAAGTTTCCGCGGGCGAGATCGCCAATCGCTCGGCGCAGCGGCTCGGCATCTTCTGGCGGGGCCCACTTGTAAACGGGCACGGGAAACACCAGTGCGCCCCGCTCCGCAAGTCCGGCGTACAGTTCGCGGCTGGGCACGCCATGTTCCTGGACCGCCACGTGGGTTCCTTTCAGAGGAGCCGTCTCCGCATTCTGGTCGAGAGTGTGCAAAATCTCACGCCAGGTATTGGGCTCCGCGACGGTCAGCGTGACGGGCACGCCAAACTCGCGCAGAACCGTAACCGGTTTGGGCCCTCGCGCTACCACGGTGACCTTACTCAAGGCCGCGACAAATTGCTCTCGCGGGCATGAGGGCTCAATGGCCTGTGCCAGAGCCCGCGTCCCAACTCCGGTCATGAAGATGACAACCTGGAATTGGTCGTGGACCAGGCCCTGCGCGAACGCGGATTCCTCGGCGTTCGGACCTGACGGGACCTCGCGTGTGGAAGCCACCACGGTAGGCTGCCCACCGTGGTTCGCGATCAGCACGCCCATTTCCCGCGAACGGCGGCTCTCCAGTGAGAGCACCCGCAGATTTCCGAACCCTTCACTGGTCATCAATGATTTTCCCGCTTTCGGTCGACCCATTTTTCCAGTGCAACATCCACCCTCAGCCCCGCTTCACAAGCTCCTGAATCGCGATCGGCTTGAGCAATTCATTCCCAGATGGCGCGGGCTTTGTTTTTCTCTACGGCTTGGCCACTTATTTTTTCGTCACTCCGCTTCGTTGCCCATCCTCGTACTTACCGTTCTCCGCGCAGCTTGAAGCGTTGCAGCTTCCCGGTGGCCGTTTTCGGAAGCTCGGGAAGAAACGCGACCCAGCGCGGCCGCTTGAAGATCGGCAACTGGCTGGCCACAAATTCCTGCAGTTCGCGACCGAGTTCCGGAGTACCGACTGTGCCGTCGCGCGTCACGATGCAGGCCACCGGCTTTGGCAGCTCGTCCGCGTCGTTGCGGAAGACGACCGCGGCTTCCTGTACCGCCGGATGCTCGCTCAGCACCCGCTCAATCTCAATCGGGCTCACCCACACACCACTCACCTTCACCATGTCATCGGATCGTCCGGCATACCAGAAATATCCGTCCGCGTCCTGATAATACTTGTCGCCGGTGCGAATCCAATGGCCCTCGATTGTGTTTTTCGTTTTTTCGTGCTGATTCCAGTAACCGGCGCAGGTGGAATCGGCCTTCACCAGCAGATTACCGATCGCCCCCAGGGCAACCGGGCGGTCGCTGTCGTCCAGGATTTTAGCCTCGAAGCCCGGAATAATTTTGCCGCTGGAGCCTGGCCGCACCGCTCCCGCAACGTTGGAGATCATCATATGCAATGCTTCGGTCGACCCGATAGCATCCAGAATTTCCACTCCGAAGCGTCGTTTGAAGCGATGAAACACGGCGGCTGGCAAGGCTTCTCCCGCAGAGATCGCATGCCGGATCATGGAAAGGTTGAATTCCCGGCCCTCGGGTGCAGGATGCGCCAGAAGCTTGACATAGTTCGACGGAATGGAAAACAACAGGGTGGGCCGATGGCGCTCGATAACATCGAACACGGCCTGCGGTTTCGGCGGGCCGGGCAACAGAATGCTCGTGGCGCCCACGGCCAAGGGAAAGTAAAGAGCGTTTCCGAGACCATACGCGAAGAATAGTTTGGCCACGCTGAAGACGCGATCGTTCTCGCTGATGTTGAGTATGGCTTTGGCATAACGCTCCACGCTCACCACCATGTCGTGCTGCAGGTGAACGCAAGCCTTGGGCTGACCGGTACTGCCGGAGGAATAAAGCCAGAAAGCTGCATCGTCCCGGCTGGTGGCCTCGGCTTCGAGAACGGGAGAACTTTGGCGGGTGAAGCTCTCGAATGAAACAGTGCCATCGTTCGGCCCGCCGCCGACCACCACGACGGTCTCGAGATAGCGCAGCCGGCTTTGCGGGATTGCCTCGACGGGTGCCAGATTGGAAGAAGTACTGGCAAACATAGCAGAAAGCACGGAGTGGCTGACGATGGCCACTCGTGCGCGCGAGTTGTTGAGCAGGTATTCACAATCGGCCGGTTTCAGCAGAGTATTCACCGGGACGGGCACGGCTCCAATCTTGATGGCCCCGAAAAAACAGGCGGCAAACTCGGGAGTGTCCTGCAGGAACAAAAAGACGCGTTCCTCTGGGCGCACGCCCAGCCTTCGAAGCCCGTTGCCCACCCGGTTTACGAGTTCAAAGAGCTGGCGATAGCTGACCAGGTCATCGCCGCACTCGATCGCCACTTTCTCGCCCCGGCCTTCGGCGATGTGGCGGTCCACAAAATACTCAGCGGCATTGAACTGATCGGGTAGAACAATGGGAGCAATTGGGGTCATGGCAAAATCGCTGACGAGGCGAAAGATGTGGGCACTTGGCTCACCGTGCCAGAATTCAGTCGCGGCGTCAATCCGTCTGTTTTCGGTCGTCTGTTTTCGGTACGGATCCCCTTTCGAGGAGAGAACCTCAGCGAAGACTGCTTCTGGGTGGCGGCGTTTGGCGAGCTGACAGTCTGTGCTGTGTTGTCCGGTAGTGGACAGTTTGGTCCGGCACTGGACACAGCGGCCGCGCCATCGACCTGGCGCTCGTACGTATCTCGTGCTGCTTCAGCCATTTACATCGCTTTGAGATGTGGCGGCCGAGTTGCCATAGAGAAGTTTGATGGACATCGCCCGCCCAGAATTCAAGCGTCAGAAACTCCGCCGCCAGATTGTGTTTGGATTGATCGGCGCCGTAGTCATTGCGGCAGCCACCGTGGGAGTGTTGCGGCTGAAGCCGGCAGCGCCCTCCGTCGAGCGAGGGACGGTGTACACCGATACGGTGAAACATGGGTCCATGCTGCGGCAGGTGCGCGGGCCAGGCTCGCTGGTGCCCGCCCAGGAAGCGGTTCGCCAGATTCCCGCCGAAACTGAAGCTACCGTGGTGCGCATTCGTATGCTGCCAGGCTCGCAGGTGAAGGCGAACGACATTCTTCTGGAGATGAGCAATCCCCAGGTGGAGCAGGCGTCGGTTGACGCACAGCTGCAATCGAAGGCAGCCGAAGCCGAATACCAGAGCCTGCGAGTGAAGCTGGAAAGCGATCTGATGACCCAGAAAGCGGGCGCTGCCACTGTCACTGCAGACTACAGTCAGGCGCAACGGCAGGCGGATACGGACAAAGCCCTCTACGACCTCGGCGTGATCTCCGGTTTGGCCTACAAGGCGTCGAAAGGAAAAGCTGACGAACTCACGACCAGAAACGATCTGGAAGAGCAGAGACTGGTGATCAACAAGAAGGCTATCGACACTCAGATGGCTCAGGAACAGGACAAGGTTGACCAGGCGCGGACTCTGGCCGAGTTAAAACAAAAGCAACTCGATGCCCTCAAAGTCCGCGCCGGGATCGACGGAGTGCTGGTGGACCTGCCACTCCAGGTCGGCCAACATGTTCAGCCGGGAGCGATGCTGGCCAAGGTGGTCCAGCCGAATCATCTGATGGCAACCTTGAAGATCGCGGAAACCCAGGCCCGGGATGTGCAGGATGGCGAACCGGCGGCCATCGATACGCATAACGGGATTATCAGCGGTACCGTGATGCGGGTCGACCCCGCGGTGCAAAACGGAACCGTTACTGTGGACGTCAAACTCACGGGCGAACTCCCCATGGGCGCGCGCCCGGACTTGAGCGTCGACGGCACCATCGACCTGGAACGACTGGACAACATCCTTTACGTGGGGCGTCCGGCATTCGGACAGGAGAACAGCACCATCAGCTTGTTCAAGCTGGACACAGATGGCAAGGAGGCGAGTCGCGTGCCCGTAAAAGTGGGACGCGAATCCGTGAATTCGATTCAGGTATTTGACGGCCTTCACGAGGGTGACACCGTGATCCTTTCCGACATGTCGCGCTGGGACAAGACAGACCGCATCCGCTTGGAGTGAAGGACGAAACCCAGTAACCCAAAATCAAGACCGACGAGTAAGGGCCAACGCATTCAAGAAAAGATCTAAATCAAAAACATCGAGGCAGAAGCCATGACAGAAGCCGGACAGCCGTTAATCCAAATTCAGGAAATGACGAAGGTCTTCTATACCGACGAGATTGAAACTCACGCGCTCTCCGGCGTTCACCTTTCGATTGCAAAAGGAGAGTACGTGGCCATGTCGGGACCGTCGGGTTGCGGCAAGTCCACGTTGCTCTCGATTATCGGTTTGCTCGATACGCCGACTGCGGGCAGCTACTCGCTGAACGGAAAGTCGGTGGAGAACCTGGATTTCGCCGAGCGTTCGCGCATCCGCAACCAGGAGATCGGATTCATCTTTCAGAGCTTCAACCTGATCGGCGACCTGACGGTGTATGAAAACGTCGAACTCCCTCTCACCTATCGCCAGAGGATGGTTGCTCCCGAGCGCAAGAAGCGCGTCATGGAAGCCCTGGAACGCGTGGGCATGGCGCACCGCGTCCGGCATTATCCGTCGCAACTTTCTGGCGGTCAGCAGCAGCGTGTCGCCGTGGCGCGCGCTCTCGGAGGCAAACCTTCCATCCTGCTGGCGGACGAGCCGACTGGAAATCTGGATTCGCGCAACGGCGAAGCGGTCATGGAGTTATTGCAGAACCTTCACCGCGAAGGCGCAACCATCTGCATGGTGACCCACGATCCGCGCTTTGCCAAGCACGCCCAGCGCGAAGTGCATCTGTTTGACGGCAAAGTGGTAGCCGAAGAAGAACTGAAAAAACTGATGGCGGATGTGCATGCATGAGCGGGCTGACCCAGGACCTGCGCTACGCCCTGCGGCAACTGCGCAAGAGCCCGGGGTTCGCTACTGTAGCCATCCTCACTCTGGCTCTCGGCATCGGCGCGAATGCGGCTATTTTCAGCGTGATCCAGGGCGTGCTCCTTCGGCCTTTGCCGTTCCACGATCCCGACTATCTCTTCGCAGTGTGGGCCGAGTCGCCGGAAGACAAATCGATCAAAACAGGCGCATCCGGCCCCGACTTCCAGGACTACAAGGAACAGAGCCGCTCTTTTGAGAACCTCGCCGAACTCGTTCCCCACTTCACCTACACCTTGGTCGGGCAAGGCGAGCCACGAACCGTGATCTGCACGGGTATTTCCTACGACTTCTTCCCGATGCTGGGAGTACAGCCCCTGCTCGGCCGGCTATACACACCGCAGGAATACCACACGGATGGAGTGCAAGTCGTCATCTCCGAGCGCTTTTGGAAGGAGCAACTCGCTGGCGACCCGCATGTTCTGGGGCGCGTCCTGAATCTTGGCGGAGATGATGCCACCGTTATCGGAGTCATGCCAACGCTCCCGGACCTTTTTCCGGATACCGATATCTGGGCAAAGATGATTCCTGATTTCGCGTGGATGCGACTGCGAGGGAACAAGTTTCTTACCGTGATCGGCCGCACAAAACCTGGAACCACCAGGGCGCAGGCGGAGCAGGATCTAACGGCGATTTTACGGCGTGCACCAGGGGCATCTTCAAGCACCACGGTCAAACTTGTGCCGCTCAAAAACGAAGTGGTTGGCGAAGTACGCGCTGAGCTCAACATTATTGCTGCCGCCGTAGGTGTGGTCTTGCTGATCGCCTGCGTAAACGTCGTCGGCCTGCTGCTGGCCCGCGCCGCGAAACGGCAGTCGGAAATCGCCGTGAGGCTTGGGCTGGGCGCCAGCCGGCGACGCATCCTGCAGCAGTTCGTGGTTGAGAATCTGCTCCTGAGTTTACTCGGCGGAGCCTTGGGCGTGGGCCTGGCGTTGTGGGGAGTGAGGCTGACCACGAGCCTGAATTTTGGCAACTTGCCGCGAGCTCAATCGATCCACGTCAACGCCACCGTCCTCGGACTAGCGCTGGGGCTCACGCTGATTACCAGTTTGCTGCTGGCCTGGGGACCATCCGCGATTTTCTCCCGGCTGGATGTGACTTCAGCTCTCAGAACCGGGCGGGCACAGGTCGGGAAATCGAGCCGGCGCGGTTTTCAGCTGTTGATCGCTTCCGAAATTTCTCTTGCCTTGGTGCTGCTGGTCAGCGCCGGACTGCTGCTACACAGCTTCTGGCTGGCCGAGCAGTCTGATCCGGGATTCGAACCCGCGCAATTGCTCGAAACCTATTTGCGTACGAATTTCTACGGGACCGAAGGCGCGCCCTTCTACAAGCAGGTACTGGAGTCGGTTTCGACTCTTCCAGGAGTCGAGGCCGCCGCGGTCAGCGATTGCGTGCCCGCGAATTGGACTCCCACTGCCAACTTAACCTTTGATGATCGCCCCAACGATCCGCTGAAAGTGCCTACCACGGATGCCTGCTGGATCAGCAGCGAGTTCTTTCGCGCGACCGGAACGGCGCTGTTCCGGGGCCGCGCGTTTTCGCCGCACGATGATGAGACTACGGCTGCCGTGGTGATCGTAAATCGAGCCTTGGCCGAAGCCTACTGGCCGGGTCAGGATCCCATCGGAAAACGCATCGCGGTCAATTATGTGGGCCCCGGCCGTGACCGCACTGGGGCTCCGCGGTTTCGGGAAGTCGTCGGGGTCGTAGCAAATGTCAAACAGCGAGCATTGGACGTTGCGGCGGAACCGGCTCTCTACCTGCCCTTCTTGCAGGACGCAACTCATCACGTTTTTGCCGGCATGCACCTTTTCGTGCGCAGCGCCGGCGACCCTCTGAGTCTGGCGGGATCGTTGCGGGCACGGGTTCACGCCGTCAAGTCTGACCAGCCGATCAACGAAATAAGCACCATGGATAGCATCACGCTACAGACCCTCGCGACCAGACGCCTGAGTCTGGTTCTGATGGGGGCCTTCGCCACGCTGGCTCTGGTGCTGTCTGCGCTCGGGCTCTACGGTGCCATCGCGTATTCGGTGAGCCAGAGAACTCGCGAGTTCGGGGTGCGCATCGCGCTCGGGGGACGCCGACAGGATGTCCTGATCCTGGTCATGAAAGAAGGATTGCGGCAGGCGCTCGCCGGAATCATAGCGGGCGCGATCCTTGCACTTGCGGCAGCGAGAGCCATGGCTGGGTTGCTGTTCGGAGTAACGTCAACCGATCCGCTTACCTTTGCGGGTGTCGCCTTCTTGCTTCTCGCGACGGCGGCGATTGCGTGTTACATCCCGGCGCGCCGCGCCACCCGGGTCGATCCCATGGTGGCATTGCGCTACGAGTAGTCAGATACGAGCAGGAGGGCACGAATAATGAACGGGTTGGTCCAGGATCTTCGGTACGCCATCCGGCAACTGCGCAAGAGCCCGGGGTTTGCCTGCACGGCGGTTCTGATCCTGGCTCTGGGGATCGGCGCCAGCGTAGCCATCTTTGGTTTCGTCGACGCCGCGCTGATCAAGCCGTTGCCTTATCCGAATCCCAACCGGCTGGTGGACGTTACCGAAAGCGCCGCCATGATTCCGCACGCCAACCTTTCTTATCCCGACTATCTGGATTGGAAAAGACTCAACCGCGTATTCAGTTCTATGGAGGTCTACACCGGAGGCGGCTACCTGCTGCGCACTGCTGCAGGCACCGAGCCGGTGCCCGGGCTCAGGGTAAGCGATGGATTCTTTCGCGCGCTGGGGATTGCTCCTCGGCTCGGCCGTGATTTCTATACTGGCGAGGATTTGCCGAGCGCCCCCAGAACCGTGATCCTGAGCTACGCCACATGGCAGAAACGGTTTGGCGGAAGGAAAGATGTGACCGGCGAAACCGTTGCTCTCAGCGGCATTCCTTACGCCATCGTCGGAGTGCTGCCGGAAGATTTCCAATTCGCTCTCCGAGGAAATGTAGAGTTCTGGACGACGCTGCACGCCTCCGATCAATGCGCCCTCCGGCGAAGCTGTCACAACCTCAACGGAATAGGACGGCTGAACGATGGCGTTTCCGTGGAGATGGCCCGCGCCGAGATGAAGACGATTGCGCGCCAACTGGAGCTGCAATATCCGAAGGAGAATCGCGACCAGGGGGCCAGCGTGCTGCCTCTATCCGAGGTGATCGTTGCCGATATCCGGCCCATCCTGCTGGTGCTGCTGGGCGGCGCGGGCTTGCTGCTGGTGATCGCGTGCGTGAATGTATCGAGTCTGCTGTTGGTTCGCTCCGCGAGTCGCAAGCGCGAGATTGCGGTGCGCGGCGCGCTGGGTGCCTCGCGCGGACGGCTGATTCGCCAGTTTATTACCGAGGGCCTGGTGCTGATGGCTGCTGGCAGCTGGCTTGGCCTGATCGCGGCCGACGGGGCGATCGAGATCCTGACGCGCCTCATCTCGAAGGACATGATGGCGGGCATGCCTTACCTGGCCGGGCTTGGCCTTAACTCTCATGTACTGCTTTTTGCAGGAGGAGTCTCCGTATTCGCGGCCGCGTTGTTTTCTTTTGCGCCAGTCGTGCGTCTGCCGCTGACCAAGTTGCAAGAAGGCTTGAGCGAAGGTGGCCGCGGTTACGCTGGAACTTTATGGCGCCGTTTTGCCGCCAACCTGGTGGTCGCCGAACTTGCGATTGCAGTGGTTCTGCTGGTGGGGGCCGGGTTGCTGGGGAAGAGCTTCTATCGCTTGCTCCATGTGGAGGTTGGGTTTCAGCCCGATCATCTGGCCACACTGCAGGTTGCCTTGTCCGATGCCAGCTACCCCAAGGATGAGCAGATGGTGGCGGTGGAGCGGCAGATCATAAGCCGCGTCGCCAGCTTGCCGGGCGTGGAATCCGCGGGTGTCTCTACCGTGTTGCCCGTGAGCTTCAATGGAAACACTGACTGGATCCGCTTTGTGGGCCGCCCTTACAGCGGCCAGCACAATGAAGTGAACGAGCGGGAGGTGACTTCCGCCTTTTTCCCCACTCTGCACGCCAAACTCTTGCGCGGCCGCTATTTTAGCGATGCCGAGGATGCGTCGAAGCCTCTCGTCGTAATCATCAACGAGACTCTGGCGAATAAATATTTTCCCGGTGAAGATCCCATCGGCAGCCGGATTGGCGACATCGAGCTGACACCGAAGTCGATCAAGGAAATCATCGGTGTCGTGGAGGACGTGAAGGATGGCTCGCTGGATTCCGAGACCTGGCCGGCGGTCTATTATCCGTTCAACCAGAATCCTGACACCTATTTCTCTCTCATCGTGCGTACCTCGCAGGACGAGAAGTTGCTGCTGCCAACGCTGGTCGCCGCGATCCATGGGATCGATCCCGGCATTGGCACGATGAACGAAGCCACCATGGCTGACCGAATCAACGATTCGCCCACTGCCTATCTCCACCGTTCTTCCGCCTGGCTGGTGGGTGGGTTTGCTTTCCTCGCCTTGCTGCTGGGAGTGGTCGGCCTCTACGGCGTGATCGCCTACTCGGTAAGCCAGCGCACGCGCGAAATCGGAGTTCGCATGGCCCTGGGCGCGCAGCGCAGATCGGTGTATCAACTCATCATGAAAGAGGCGGGATGGCTGGTGGGCGCGGGAATTGCCGCTGGCCCTCTCTGCTCGATCGCCGCCGCAACTCTGATTCGCGGGCTGCTCTTTGGAGTTCGCACCTGGGACGCGGCCACGCTGGCCGCAGTTTCCGCAGTCCTCGCGAGCGCGGCAATGCTCGCTAGCTACATCCCCGCGCGCCGGGCGGCGCAGATCGATCCCATGGTGGCGCTGCGGTATGAATGAGGAGGATGGAAGAAATGTTCACCAACCTGATACAGGATCTCCGCTACGCTCTGCGGCAGTTGCGCAAAAATCCCGGCTTCACTGCGGTCGCCATAATCACGCTGGCGCTGGGAATCGGCGCCAATACCGCTGTGTTCAGCGTGGTCGATGCGGTCATGCTGCGACCTCTGCCCTACCATCAGCCCGATCGGCTCATCGAGGCGCAATCGGTTGAGTCTCACAATCCTCAGTCCAGTGACGTAAGCTATCCCGATTTCTTCGACTGGCGCTCGCAGAACCACACGCTCGAACATCTGGTCTCCTATCACGACACTTCCTTCGTTCTGACAGGACCGCAGCGGCCGCTGCACGTGGATGCGCAGGTGGTCTCCTGGGATTTTGTTTCGACCCTCGGAATCCGCCCGGAACTCGGCCGCGGATTTACTCCGGATGAAGAGAAACCTGGCACGCGAGTGATTTTGATCAGTCACGCGCTGTGGGAGTCACAATTCGGCGGCGACAAGTCGATCGTAGGACGTGCGGTTCACCTCAGCGGCAATCTTTTTACCGTCGTTGGTGTCATGCCCGGATCCTTCCGCTTTCCGATCAGCGCACCGGCGAACGGCATTTGGACCACGCTGGCGGTAGACAACGATCCCAATGATAAGCAGCCAAGCACCAGCAATCGGGGCATGCACTTCCTGAGCGTGTTCGGACGGATGCGGCCGGGCGTTACAGTCAGCGAATCGGATCAAGACCTGCGGGCGATTGCACTCAATCTTGCAAAGGAATATCCCAATTCGAATACCAGGCACGATTCCGCCCGCGCAATTTCCGAGATCGATGCCCTCATCGGGGATACGCGAACCTCTCTCCTGGTTGTGCTCGGCTCGGTTGCGCTGGTGTTGTTGATTGCGTGCGGCAATATCGCCAATCTATTGCTGGCACGCATGCGCGAGCGGCAGCGCGAGATCGCTCTGCGCTCAGCTCTGGGCGCGGGGAAGCGGCGCATCGTGCGCCAATTGCTGGCCGAGAGCATGGTCTTGAGCGTGTGGGGGGGAGTCGCCGGATGCGCCCTGGCTTTTTTCTGCACGCCGGTGATTCTTTCCTTGATCGGCGACAGTGTTCCGCGCGCCGCCGACGCCGGCGTCGATTTGCGCGTGCTCGCATTCGCGATCGCGTTGTCGTTCCTAGCTGGAATCATCTTCGGGGTTGTCCCCGCGATCGCCGGTTCGCGAACGGATCTGGTCTCAACCTTAAAGGAAGGCGGCAGAAGTGAAATCTTCGGGCGCGACTGGCTGCGCTCCTCGCTGATCGTCGGACAGGTGGCGCTGGGACTTGTGCTGACGGTCGGAGCCGGCCTGCTCATCACCAGCTTTTCGAGGCTGCTCCACACCGACAAGGGATTCAATCCCGATCACCTGACCACGTTGCGCTTCGAAACTCCGGACGCACAATACAAAGACACGCGCGCACCGTTCTATCGCGATTACTTCGAAAGACTCCGCGCGCTTCCGGGCGTGCAGTCTGCCGCCGGCGTCATGGTTCTGCCCATGACCAACGACGGAATCGTGATCAGCTTCGAAGATCCCGAGCACCCCACGACCGAGGGTCAGCGCCCCAGCGCGGATCTCGCACCGATCACGCCTCAATATTTCAGCACGATGCAGATTCCCCTCCTCGAGGGCCGTGATTTTTCTGACCGCGACGATATGCAGGCCGAACCCGTGATTATCGTAAATCGCGCCTTCGCCGAGAGATTTTTCCCGGGCGAAGATGTGCTCGGTAAGAAGTTGAAGCCCGGTGCCGGCAACGGAACTCCGGGTGGACCACCGTGGCGAGAAATCGTCGGCGTGGTCGGCAATATCCGGTTGGGAGCGACCGATCGCGAAGTGAGCCCGGCCATGTACTTGCCGTCCAGCCAATTGCCCCAATGGTGTTGCCTGTATTCCGTGGTGCGCACGTCGCTCGATCGCACCAGCGTGGGGGCCAGCGTTCAACACATCGTCGCGGCGATGGACCAGGACATTCCCGTCACCCAGGTTCGCACCATGAATGAGCTGATGTTCACCCAGCTCTCGCAGCCGCGATTCGCAACCGTCCTGCTGAGCACGTTTGCCGGACTCGCCATGGCTCTCACGATTGTTGGGCTCTACGGCGTGATGACCTATTCGGTTTCGCGGCGCACCCGCGAGATCGGCGTGCGCATGGCCCTCGGAGCGCAGCGGGGCGCGGTGCTCGCCATGGTGTTGCGCGAAGCGGCCGTCCTGCTGGGCGCGGGAATCGTGATTGGCGTCGTGGCCGCCCTGCTTTCTGCTTCCGTCTTGCGGGACATGTTGTACGGCGTCGGAGCGCGCAATCCCTTTTTGCTGATGCTGGTTTGCGCCGCCGTCGCGCTGGCTGGGATGGCCGCAGCCTATGTTCCCGCATTCCGCGCCGCGAAAGTCGATCCCCTGGTCGCGCTGAGATATGAGTGAGGAGTAAAGCCAGATGACAACCTTGTTCCAGGATCTTCGTTACGCGCTCCGCCAGCTACACCGGAGTCCGGGATTCACGCTGGTTGCCGTGCTGACGTTGGCATTGGGCATCGGCGCCAACACGACGATCTTCAGCGTCATGAACGCAACCATCCTCAAGAAGCTGTCGTTCCCTGATCCCGACCGCCTGGTCCTGGTGTGGCAAACCTACGGCAAGGGACCGGACAACTACAGCATTGTTTCGGCGCCCAACTACTGGGACTTCGAGCGGCAGAACCACGTCTTCGAAGGCATCGCCCTATTCGACTCCGCGGGCCGCGGCTATAACCTTTCGACAGGCGGAAGTAATGCTGAGCCGGAGCAGGTTTCCGGGCTGCGCGTTTCGGCAAATTTTTTCACTGTGCTCGGGGTGCAGCCTTTCCTCGGGCGCACGTTTCTGCCGGAGGAAGAGGTCCGTGGAAAAGATCATGAAGTGATTTTGAATTACGGGCTTTGGCAGCGCCGCTATGGCGCAGACCGTTCACTGCTCGGCAAGACCATCAAAGTCGATGGCGAGGACTTCACCGTGGTGGGCGTGATGCCGCGCGAGTTTCACTGGGAGTTCGAGAGCGGACACCGTCAGCTCTGGGTCCCGGTTGGCTACACCGAGGGCGACCGGTATCGGGGCGCGCAGAGTTTTATTTCTTTTGCCCGGCTCAAGCCGGGCGTGACCGTTGCACAGGCGCGGGCCGAGATGGAAGGCATCGGCACCCGGCTCTCACAGCAATATCCAGCCGACGATGCCAACATGAGCGCGACCGTAATGCCGATGGGCGACTTCGGCCTCGAAAGTCTCCGCAGAATTGTGTGGGCGCTCTTCGGGGCGGTTGGTTTCGTGCTGCTGATCGCCTGCGTGAATATTGCAAATTTGCTGCTGGCGCGGGGCGCTACGCGTCAGAAGGAGTTCGCTCTCCGCCAGGCGCTCGGCGCCGCCGGATTCCGCATCGCGCGGCAACTGCTCACGGAAAGTTTGCTGCTTGCGCTGCTGGGCGGAGTCTGCGGTCTGGTGCTGGCGGTCTGGGGCACCAGCCTGTTGCCGGCCATGTTTCCCGAAGGCGGTCTGAACCTTCCCCTCCGCCAACTCGATACTATTCCAGTCGATCGCTGGGTGCTCGGCTTCACGCTACTGGCTTCTTGCTTGACCGGAATTCTGTTTGGGCTGGTGCCGGCCGTGAGCGCGTTGCGCGGCGATGTTTCTGAACCTTTGAAAGAGGGCGGGCGCGGTTCTACGGCAGGCCGCGGCAGCCGTTTACGCCACGCCCTGGTCGCCTCGGAAGTGGCTCTGGCGCTGGTTGTACTGGCCGGCGCCGGGCTCATGATCCAAAGCATGTCGCGCCTGCTCGGTGTCGATCCCGGATTCAATCCCAGGAACGTGCTCACCATGCAGATGTCGCTGCCTCAGGAGGATCTCTACAACGGACCCCCCGGGCATCCGCGCTTTTGCCAGGACTTGGACGAGCGTGTGAGCGCGATTGCCGGGGTAACCGCCGTCGGCGCCGTGGGTCACTTACCGATGGAAGGAGATGCCGGCAGAAGTTTCGCGGTCGAAGGACAACCCGATCCCGGCCGCGGACACCGGCCCGGTGCCAGCTACAGCGTGGCCTGCCCCAACTATTTCAAAGCGCTCGGGGTGCCGGTGCTTGCAGGACGCGAATTCACGCATCAGGATACGGTCGCCGCCCCCGCCGTCGCGATCGTCAATCAAACCATGGCGCAAAAGTATTGGCCCAAAGAAAGTCCCGTGGGCCGGCGCATTCTAGAGGATGACTCCTGGCTCACCGTGGTGGGCGTGGTAGCCGATGTGCGGAACTGGGGCTTGGATAGCGGGAACCAGCTACAATTCTTCCGGCCTTACACCCAGGCTGCCTGGCCCGTCATGAGTGTCGTGGTGCGAACCGTGGCAGCTCCCATGTCGTACATGCCGGCGATCAAGAAGGCTCTGAGCGAAGTGGAGCCGGACCGTCCGGTCTCCGATATCGAAACCATGCAGAACGTTGTGCAGGATTCGCTCGGGTCAAGACGTTTTCCCACTCTCTTGCTCTCCGCGTTCGCCTTGCTGGCGCTGGTCCTGGCCGCTGTGGGCATCGTCGGAGTGGTCAGTTATTCGGTGGCGCAACGTACTCATGAAGTCGGCATTCGCATGGCACTAGGGGCACGCGCCGTCGACGTGCTGAAGCTGATGGTGAGCGGAAGCATGACCTGGGTGGCAGTGGGAGTCGGAGTTGGCGTCGCCGGATCCCTCGGCCTCACGCGCCTGCTCGGGACGTTGCTCTATGACGTGAAACCGTCGAGCCCGATTGTGCTCGCTTCGGTTTCGTTGGTGCTCACTTGCGTCGGCTTGGTTGCCAGCTACATCCCGGCACGACGGGCGGCTAAAGTTGATCCCATGGTGGCCCTGCGCTACGAATAGGAGGCGAATGATGAATGGATTAGTCCAGGATTTCCGTTACGCGGTGCGCCAGTTCCGCAAGAGTCCCGGCTTCGCCGCCGTTGCCGTCTTCACGCTGGCGCTGGGGATTGGCTTCAACACCGCCATTTTCAGCGTGGTGAATGCCGTACTGCTTCGTCCGCTGGCGTTCGCCGACGCCGGCCGGCTGGTGCGGGTCTGGCATGTTCCACCCCCAAAGAGTTTTCCAGGCATGACCACGTTTTCCGTCTCCGCTGCGAATTACCTGGATTGGGAGCGCCAGAACCGGGTATTTGACCACATGGCAATCTATACCTACCACGGCTTTACCGTGACCGGCGGCGACAAGCCGGAACAACTGGCCGCCAGCGCCGTGTCCTCTGGCTTCTTCGCAACCTTGGGAGTTCAGCCCCTGCTCGGCCGCGTCCTTTCCCCGGACGAAGATCAGCCGGGGCGTTCCCACGTTGTGGTTCTCAGCCACCGTTTGTGGCAAGAGCAGTTCGGCGCGAATCCTGACATTGTCGGCCGCGACATCCATCTGGATGGTCAACCTTATCTCGTGGCCGGCGTCATGCCCGCGAACTTCCTCTTTCCTGATTTCGCCCAGATGTGGACCCCAATGGCCTGGACTGACCAGGAACGCGCAGTGCGGGGGGAGCATCACTCCATCGTCATCGCGCGTCTCAAGCCCGGGGTCGACCTGAAGCAGGCGCAGGCCGAGATGAACACAATTTCTGACCGCCTGCAGCAACTGTATCCCGACGATGACAAGGGATGGGGCGCGGTGGTTGTGCCCTTGCATGACGATCTGGTCTCCGACGTGCGGCCAGCGCTCCTGGTTTTGCTGGGAGCCGTGGCTTTCGTTCTTCTTATCGCTTGTGTCAACGTCGCCAACCTGGCGTTGGCGAAGACTTTCAGTCGCCAGAAGGAGATCGCAATCCGCACCGCGCTGGGAGCAACTCCGGCCCGTGTGCTTCGCCAAATTCTCACGGAGACTGTGCTGCTCGCACTCTTGGGAGGAGCGCTCGGCCTGGCCTTTGCTCACTTCGCAGTCCGCCTGATTGTGGCCTTCCTGGCCGACAAGTTGCCGCACACGACCGACGTTGGTTTGGATTCCAAGGTTCTGGCCTTCACCGCCGTCATTTCCATCATCACTGGTATTGTCGCGGGAGCCCTGCCGGCGTTGCGACTGACGCGGCGTGACGTCAATCAAGCGCTCAAGCAGGGCCTGGGTCGAACGGACGCGGATTCAAGCGGACATCGCACCCGCAGCGCCCTGGTGGTGTCGGAGGTCGCTCTTTCATTGATGCTGCTGATCGGCGCGGGGCTGATGATTCGGAGTTTTCAGAAGCTCAGAAACGTGAATCCAGGGTTCGATTCCCGCGGCGTTTTGACCATGACCGCGATGGTCTCCCGCGCGAAGTTTTCCTCGCCGGCGCAACAGGTAAGTTTCTTCGACCGAGTGCTGCAGCGCGTGCGGTCGTTGCCGGGGGTTGAATCCGCAGGCGTTATTGACGACCTCCCTTTGAACGATGAAGGTTCTCATCAACCCATTGCCGTCGAGGGCCGCCCTGTCGTGCCTATGTCCGAGCAGCCCGAGGTCGACGTGCGCCTCAGCACTCCGGGTTACAGGAGTGCGCTGCACATTCCACTCCTGCGTGGCCGCGACTTCAGCGACACTGACGTCGCCGGAAGACCGGCCGTGGTCCTGATCAGCGAGTCGATGGCTCGGCAGTTCTGGCCGGGCGAAGACCCGCTGGGCAAGCGCCTTACGCTCACATTTTTTCCTGACGCAGTGCGCGAAGTGGTGGGAGTCGTGGGCGATGTCAAGCTCGACAGCCTGGACCAGGCGCGTCCCAGCGCCACTCTTTATTTCCCGCTCGAGCAGGTTTCCGTGCCGGCCAATGGCGGATGGACTTCGTTTCCCATGACGCTGGTGGTGCGCTCGCACTCCGGTTCCGGTGACCTCGCCTCCGCCGTGTCGAATGCCGTGCACGAAGTCAACCGCGACATGCCTCTTGTCGACATTTCCACCATGGACGATCTGGTCGCGAACTCTCTATCGCAGCCGCGCTTCAACATGCTGTTGCTGGGCGCCTTCGCAGGACTGGCTTTGTTGTTGGCCGCGGTGGGCATCTACAGCGTGCTCTCCTACAGCGTGAAACGCAGCGTGCGCGAAATTGGAATCCGTCTGGCTCTCGGTGCCCCTTTGGGCGACGTGCTGCGGATGGTGGTCTTCGAGGCGCTGAAGCCAACCTTGCTTGGCGTCGCAATCGGAACGGCTGGCGCTCTGGCGCTGGGACACGTTTTGTCGAGCCTGATCTACAGCGTGCGGCCGACGGATCCTATCACTTTCCTGGCGGTTGCGGCGATCCTGGTCGCCGTCGCATTCATCGCCAGCATTGCACCAGCCTATCGGGCGACCAAGGTCGATCCCATGGTGGCGCTGCGTTACGAATGAGGGACTTATGAAAACGCTGCTGCAGAACGCTCGCTACAGTTTCCGCCTGCTACGGAAAAACCCTGGTTTCACAGCCGTTGCCGCCCTCACACTCGCGCTGGGCATCGGCGCGAACACGGCTATCTTCAGCGTGATTTACGCGGTGTTGCTGGCCCCCATGCCGTACCCTAATCCCGACCAATTGGTCATGGTGTGGTCAAAGATTCAGGGCAACCACAACGGGGTCTCGGCGGGCGACTACCTGGACTGGAAACAGCAGAACAAGACCTTCCAGGACATCAACGCCTGGACGGGCGTCAGCTTCAACTTCGCCACTCCCGCGCAACCGGAACAGATCAACGGACGGGCCGATACGCCCGGCATGGCGCGCATGGCGGGGAGTGTTTTCCTGATGGGGCGCGACTTTCTACCGGAAGAAGGAGAGCCCGGAAGAGATCATGAAGTCATTCTGACTCATCGGCTCTGGGAGCATCTCGGCGCGGACCACAACCTCATCGGAAAATCCATCCGCATGAACAGCGATCCCTACACGGTGGTAGGCGTGCTTGCAGCCGGTCAAACGGATCGTCTCGATTCGCAGTTTTTCGTGCCGCTGGCCTTCAAGCCCGATCAGATCAATCACGATTTTCACTGGCTGCTGGTGTTGGGCCGCATGAAGCCGGGGGTGACGCTGGCGCAGGCACAGGCCGACATGGAAGTCGTGACCAACCGCATTGCGCAAGACCACCCGCAAAGTAACAAGGGCTGGGGCGCCAGCGTGGAGGAACTTCACAACGACTTTTTCCCCAAGGAGGCCAAGAAAACGCTCTGGCTGTTGATGGGCGGAGTCGGTTTTATTCTCCTGATCGCCTGTGGGAACGTGGCTAATCTGGTGCTCGCCAAGGGTACGACTCGCCTGAAGGAAGTGGCCGTGCGCACATCTTTGGGTGCGAGCCGCTGGCAGGTGTTCAGTCAGTTCCTTACGGAAAGCCTGGTCCTGGCGGTACTCGGCGGCGCGCTCGGAATTAGTCTGGGCTGGGCCATCATCAAGGTCATGATGGCGAAGATGCCGCCCTACACGCTTCCTTCCGAAGCAGATGTGACCCTGAATATCCCCGTGCTGCTATTCACACTGATCGCCACCACCATCGCGGGCATGCTGTTCGGCTGCGCCCCCGCGTGGCACGCCTCGCGCGTCGATCCGAACGAGACCCTGAAAGAAGGAGGGCGCTCCGGGACCAGCGCCGGACGCCATCGCCTCCGCAGGTCCCTGGTTGTCGGCGAGTTTGCCCTGGCGCTTACCTTGTTGGCCGGTGCGGGTCTCGCCATTCACAGCTTTTGGAATCTGGCGCGGGTCGATCCCGGTTTCCGCACCGATCACGTCCTGACCTTTAATGTTCCGGTGCCGGAGAAGCGGCTGACGCAACCCGAACAGATGGTTGCCTATTATCGGCAACTGGTGGAGAAGATTGAGTCTCTGCCGGGGGTAGTCCGCGCCGAAGCGGCGACTGGCATGCCTCTGCAAGGCACGAATTTCGGAATGCCCTTCACCATCGCAGGCCAGCCGTTTGCAAACCCATCCGACCGCCCCGGGGCCGGCTTCCAGATGGTCACGCCCGGATTTTTCGAGACTTTCGCGATCCAGATGGTCAAGGGCCGCAAATTCACCGATCAGGACATGGTCAGCAGTGTTCGAGTCGCCATGGTGAACGAAACTTTTGTGAACCGGTATCTCAAAGGAGTGGACCCGCTGACCCAGCGCATCCTGGTTGAACAGTTGATTCCGGGTGTGACCAAGCTCGGCCCACCCGTGGAGTGGCAGATCGTGGGTGTGTTCCGGAATATTCACAATGGCGGCATTCGCAGCGACGGTTTTCCCGAGATCGATGTTCCATTCGCGCAAAGTCCGTGGCCGCAAGCTCAGATGGCTGTGCGGACGACGAGCGATCCTGGGGAGATGACCAAGAGCATCGCCGGCGCCGTGCACGCTATCGACCCTGAGCTGGCCTTGGCCGACGTCAAAACCATGGATCAGATCGTCAGCGAGTCTTTGGTGGGAGACCGGTTCACGACGGCGCTGTATGTCAGCTTCGCCTCCGTCGCACTCTTGCTGGCCGCGATCGGCATTTACGGCGTTATGGCCTTCGCCGTGTCGCAGCGCACACACGAAATCGGACTGCGCATGGCCTTGGGCGCCAGCCAGGATCACGTGCTCGGCCTGATCTTGAAAGAAGGCGTCATTTTGGCAGCCATCGGATTGGGAGTGGGACTGGTGGGCGCCTGCTTCGTCGGACGCGCCATGCGCGGCCTGCTCTATGGCGTCGGCACCATCGATATAGCGGCATTCAGCGCGGTCGCGGTCACGCTTTTTGCCGCGGCTCTGCTTGCCTGCTACCTGCCCGCAAACAAGGCTTCGAAGGTCGATCCCATGGTGGCGTTACGCTACGAATAGGAGGCGAAAGATGAATGGACTGTTCGAAGACATCCGGTACGCCCTGCGCCAGCTGACCAACTCGCCAGGATTTGCCGCAGTCGCAATCGTCACGCTTGCCCTCGGCATCGGCGCGAACACCGCCATCTTCAGCCTGCTCGACCAGGCGCTGTTGCGTACGCTGCCGGTGAAGGACACCGATCGCCTCGTGATTCTGCAATTCGCGGGCAGTTTCAACGGACGCACCAGCACGCGCACTGATGAGAGCTTCTATTTTTCCTATCCCATGTACCGCGATCTGCGCGACCGCAACTCCGTGTTCAGCGGCCTGCTGGCAACGGTCTGGACGGAGGTGGGCGTGCAGTGGCACAACCAGCCGGAACTGGTGGCTGCCGAATTAGTCTCGGGCAATTATTTTGACGTGCTGGGGGTAAAGCCCGCGCTCGGTCGTGTGTTCGTTGCCTCCGACGACCTGGTGGCCGATGCGAATCCGGTTGTGGTGTTGAGTTTCAGTTACTGGAATCGCCGCTTTGGCGCGGACCCGAACGTCGTGAACCAGACCCTCCTGGTCAATGGACGTCCCTTCACGATCATCGGCGTCGCCCCGCCGGGTTTTCACAGCGTGGTGATGGGGGACACTCCCGATCTGTTTGCGCCCATGACCATGAAGGCTGAAGTTAAGCCCGGGTTCAACGATCTCGAAGACCGGAAGTCGCGTTGGCTCAACATCGTCGGAAAGCTCAAGCCCGGGCTCACCCGCGAGCAGGCTGATGCGGGCATCAATCCACTCTGGTATTCCATTCGCGCCGACGAGTTGAAACAGCGCGGCCACAGTTCGGAGCGCTTCAAGGAAAGTTTCCTGACCAAATCGCATCTGTTCGTGCGCGACGGGTCCAAGGGATTTTCTCCTCTGCGCAGTGATGCTCAAGAGCCCCTGCTGATCATCATGGCGATGGTTGGGCTGGTGGCACTGATGGCCTGCGCCAATGTGGGCAGCCTTCTTCTGGTGCGGGCGGCAGGGCGTATCCGCGAAATGTCGGTTCGTTACGCCTTAGGCGCGAAGCGCGCACGCGTGGTGCAGCAACTGTTGGTGGAAGGCTTGTTGCTCGGCCTGGCCGGAGGTGCGCTTGGAATCGCGATTGCACCCCAGGTTTCCGCGTGGCTGATCAACATGATCTGGAGCCGCACGACCGGGGACCTTCCGTTTTCCTCGCATCCGGATCTGCGAATCTTGCTTTTCAATTTTGCTCTGGCACTGCTGGTAAGTCTGCTATTCAGTCTGGCTCCGGCGGCGCAGTTCTGGCGTCCGAATCTGGCTCCGGCGCTCAAGCAGCAGGTGATGACGGCCGGCGGTGGGCCGCTGCGCTTCCGGCGAATCTCGGTCGCGGTCCAGATCGGCTTGAGCATTCTCGTTCTCGTCGGCGCGGGTTTGTTCGTTCGTACCCTGCACAATCTCAAGTCCTTGAACGTGGGCTTTGCCACGGATCATCTTGTGACTTTCGGCGTCCAGCCGACGCTCGCGGGATATCGGCCCGACCAAACCCGTGATCTGGATAAGCAAATTCTGCAAACTTTGGCCGCGTTGCCAGGAGTGCGATCGGTCGCGGCCACCAGCGATCCCGAACTGGCGAATGACAACACCTCTAGAAACATTACCCTGGCCGGCTATACGGCGAAAGAAAACGAAGACATGAACGTGGAATCGCCCAACGTGAGCCCCGGCTACTTTTCGACGATGGGTATGCCCTTGCTGGCGGGACGCGACCTTAGCGAGCAGGACCGTGACGGAACTCAGAAAGTCGCCGTGGTGAACGAGAGTTTTGCCCGCCACTATTTTGCCGAGCCGCAACAGGCCGTCGGTCATTATTACGGCCAGGGCGCGGGCGACGTGAAACCCGACACCGAGATCGTCGGCGTCGTGCGGGACGCAAAGCACACCGGCGTCCGGCAAGATATTACGCGCACCATTTTTACTCCGTACCTTCAGGAGCCGGATCCCGGCGCCATGACTTTTTATGTCCGCACCTGGCAGTCGCCGGAAAGCGCGGAAGCCACCGTCCGGCGTGCCATGCAAACCCTCGACTCGAAACTGGTCCTGGACAATTTCCGAACCATGCAGGAACAGATTGACGACAACTTAATGGTCGAGCGGGTGATCGCCCTCCTGGCGTCGAGCTTTGGCATCCTCGCTGCTCTCATGGCCGCGGTCGGCCTCTATGGGGTGCTGGCGTATTCGACGGCACAACGCACTCGCGAAATTGGCATTCGCATCGCGCTCGGTGCGGACCGCACTTCCGTCATGCGGATGGTGCTGGTTGAAGTGCTGTGGCTGGCGGGCATCAGTATTGCGGTGGCATTGCCCGCTTCTGTGCTGCTCACTCACGCAGCGCGGAGCCAATTATTCGGGATCTCGAGCAGCGATCCGCTGACTCTTGTCGTGGTAACGCTGCTGGTCGCGGCGGTCGCGCTTGCTTCTGCGCTGCTCCCGGCCCGCCGCGCAGCGAAAACAGATCCGATCGTGGCGCTGCGCTACGAATAGAAATCTTGCTTTAGGAATCGAGAGTGAAATGATCCAACTGAAAAACATCGACCGCAGCTACAAAACCGGCGCTGGACGAACCTGGGTTCTCCGCCGCGTCAACCTGGACATCCGCGAAGGCGAGTTCATCACCGTCATGGGACCCTCCGGCGCAGGGAAATCCTCACTGCTCAACGTGTTGGCCCTGCTCGACGATCAGTGGGAAGGCGAGTACTGGTTTCGCGAACAAGCGGTGCACGATCTCAAACGCAAGCAGCGCAGCGAACTGGCCAAAAAGAATGTCGGCATGGTCTTCCAAAGCTACCACCTGCTCGACGACCTCACCGTGCAGGAAAACATTGATCTCCCGCTTTCGTACAAAGACATTCCTCGCGGTCAGCGGCAGAGCCTGGTGGCCGACACCCTTGATCGCTTCCAGATCGTCGCGAAAAAAGATCTGTATCCCAATCAGCTCTCGGGCGGACAACAGCAGCTCGTGGGAATCGCCCGGGCCGTGATCCACAGGCCTCCGCTGCTGCTGGCCGACGAGCCCACCGGCAACTTGCACTCCGACCAGGCGCGGGAAATCATGGAACTCTTTCGCGGGCTGAATCAGCAAGGAACGACCATCGTGCAGGTCACCCATTCCGAGGCGAACGCCGCTTTCGGCAGCCGCACCATTCAACTGCGGGACGGGTGGCTGGTAGGGGACACAGCCAATCCCACTCTTAACCAATCGGCGGAGGTTAGTGCATCGTGACAGTTCTGGATCCTAATTTCTTGAGGCGCCCGATTTTCTTGCAGCGCTCGATCGCAATCATCTGTGTTTATGCCACGCTGGCTTCGACCGTGCTGGCTCAGACAGCCGCCAGGTCGGCGCCCACTGCGACGCAGACCAGCCTTCCGGTTCGCTTCGACATGCCGAAATCGCGCAATCCGATCAGTGCCTATTGGCCGGACTACGTTCCCGAGCCGGTGCTGGCGAACTCGCCGCGCCTGGACCGACTCATCCGTGAAGGCAAGCTCTATCTTGGGTTGAAAGACTGCATTAATCTCGCCCTTGAAAACAATCTGGATTTGGCCATTGCCCGCTACAATCTTCCCATTGCGAACACCGATATTCTCCGCACCCAGGCGGGAGGATTTTTTCGCGGCGTGAATACCGGAGTAGTTCAGGGCACCCCCGGCGGCGGTGTGGGAGGCTTCGGCACCGGCGCTCCGGGCGCTGGCGCCGGCGGCACAAGCAGTGGCGCGGGCGGCGCCGGAGCCGGCGCGTCTGGATTGGTGCAATCTACACTCGGTACCGGAACGGTGGTTTCTTCCTACGATCCCCTGGTCAGCGCCAATGTCGGCGACGAGCATCAGACTTCGCCCGTGGTCAACCAGGCGATCTACGGAGTTCCTTCCCTGCAGCTCAACACCGGGCAATTCAACTTCAATTACTCGCAAGCGTTTGCCACGGGAACCAGCATCAATTTCTCCTTCAACAACGCGCGCCAGACCACGAATAGTCCGGATTTCACGCTGTCTCCCACTCTTACCTCAGCGTATCGTTTCACGATCCAGCAGGAACTGCTTGCGGGGTTCGGGCTCGGACCGAACCTGCGCTATTTGCGAATCGCCAAGAACAACAAGAAAATCTCAGACATTGCTTTCAAGGACCAGGTGATCGCCACCGTCACCCAGATTGAAAATATGTACTGGGATCTGGTGAGCGCGTACGAACAGACGCAGGTGAACGAACAGTCTTCCGCTTTCGCCCAGCAAACCCTGGAGAATGCGCGGAAACAGTTGCAGCTGCAAAGCATTCCGGAGATGGACATGCTGCGCGCCGAGGCGGAGGTTTCCAAGCGGGACCAGGATCTGACGGTGGCCCGCACCAGTCTCGAACTTCAGGAAACGTTGATGAAGAATGCCATCACCAAGAGTTTGGACGACCCGGTGCTGGAAGCGATGCCGATTGTACCGACCGACCGAATGGAAGGTGTGCAGCTTCAGACCAGCCCCCCCATTCAGGATTTGATTTCTGAAGCGTTGCACGACCGCACCGAACTGGCAGAGTCCGACGTCGATCTGGTAAACCGCCAGATCAGCCGAAGCGCGGCACGCAACGCCTTGCTCCCTACACTGTCGCTGGTGGGTTTCTATTCAGGCTCTGGCCTCGGGGGCCCGCCGAATCCAGCTTGCCCAACCTGCACCTCAAGCGTGCCGCTCGATTTCGGAGGAGCTCTGACCAACACTTTCAACAATTCTTCCCCTGATTACTACGTGGGGCTGAACCTGAGCATCCCCCTTCGCAATCGAGTCGCAAAAGCCGATCAGTATCGCTCCGAACTCGAGTACCGACAAGCCGAATTGCGCCTGGAGCAACTGAAGAAGCAGGTCCGCATCGAAGTCCGCAACGCGCAATATGCCGTCGAACAAACCGGAGCGCGCGTTCAGGCCGCCCGCAAAGCTCGCGACCTGGCGCAGCGCACCTTCGACATCACAAAAAAAGAGCAGGATCTGGGCGCGGGATCGAGCTATCAAACCCTCGGGGCCCAGCGCGATCTGGCGTTGGCCGAACTCGATCTGGTAACCGCGATGACTATCTTCGAGAAAGCCAAAGTCGAACTTGATCGCGCAACCGGCGCCACTTTGGAACATAATGGCATCCAGCTGCAAAACGCAGTGACCGGCACGGTGGGTGATACCATCAGCGCCACAAACCCATAAGTCGCCATGCAAACTTCCACGAAACCAGGAGCCCTCTCCGCTGGCGGTCCAGCCGCCGTCAGTCCAGCCCCTGCTAGTCCAACCAAGCCCAGCTTCGAGCGGCCCCGCATCCTGGCCGCCGACGACCAGCAGCATGTTCTCGAAGCTCTCGAACTCCTCTTGCGTCCTCAGGGATACGAAGTGGAGACCGCGAGATCTCCCGCGCTGGTTCGCCATGCCCTGGCCACCGGCTTTTACGATGCCCTGCTCATCGACTTGAACTACACCCGCGACACCACCTCCGGACAGGAAGGCCTCGACCTGCTCTCTGAAATTGTGAGTCTCGACAACACCATTCCCGTCATCGTGATGACCGCCTGGGCCAACATTGAATTGGCGGTCGAGGCCATGCGCCGCGGAGCTCGCGACTTCATCCAGAAACCCTGGGAAAACGAGCGCCTGCTCACCATCCTCCGCTCCCAGGTTGACCTTCGCCGTGCCCTGCAGCGCGCCGAGCGCCTGGCTGCCCAGAATCGTTTGCTGCAAGCCGAGGGACGTCCCGAGTTCATTGCCACCGCCCCGCTCATGCAACCCGTTCTCGAGGCCATTGCCCGCGTCGGACCTTCCGATGCGAACGTCCTCATCACGGGCGAGCATGGTACGGGAAAAGAAGTTGTCGCGCGCACCCTGCATGCTGTCTCCGCCCGAGCCTCGCGCCTCATGGTCTCGGTAAACACCGGGGCTGTTCCGGAAGCCTTGTTTGAAAGTGAACTCTTCGGCCACGTGAAAGGCGCGTTTACTGACGCCCGCTTCGACCGCATCGGACGCTTCGAACTCGCTGACGGTGGCACCATTTTCCTCGATGAAATTGGCAACGTTCCGCTTCGCCAGCAGGCCAAGCTCCTGCGCGTGCTGGAAGCGGGCGAACTCGAGCGCGTCGGCTCCTCCCGCGCCCTGCGTGTGGATGTGCGCGTGGTCTCTGCCACCAATGCCGATCTCCGCGCAGCCTGCGCTTCCGGCCAGTTTCGTGAAGACCTGCTCTTCCGGTTAAATACGGTCGAGATTCACGTCCCCGCGTTACGCGAACGCCGTGAAGACATTCCCGCCCTCGCCGGACATTTTCTTACGCGCTACGCCTCGCGTTACCGCCGTCCGATAAAAGGCTTCGAGGTTTCTGCCCTGCAATTGCTTCTGCAATACGCCTGGCCCGGCAACGTGCGCGAACTCGAACACACTCTCGAGCGCGCAGTCCTGATGTGTCGTGGCAGCGAGATTCAACGCGCCGACCTGGGACTCGATATGCTGCGTCCGCAAAGCCAGAATCTCGAAGAGCTCAGCCTCGAATCGGTGGAAGCGATTCTGATCCGCAAGGCATTGCAGCGTTCCCAGGGGAATGTGAGCCAGGCCGCCGAAACCCTCGGCCTCAGCCGCGGCGCCCTCTACCGGCGAATGGAAAAATATGGTCTCTAGCCCGCATGGGACCCCCCATCCCCGCGGGCGCAAGCCTCCTCCAAAGCGCGTTCGCCTCCTCTATGAACGGCGCGTAAGTCTGTTCGCGCTGCTGGTCGCACTTCCCGCCCTGCTGACCAGCGGCATCTTCATCTGGCTGCAATCCTGGACCCTCGAATCCAAACTGGCGCTGCTGTTCGCGGAATTATTCCTGTGGTGGTTGCTAGCGATGGCGCTGCAGGAACAAACCACGCGCCCCCTGCAGACGCTGGCCAATGTGATCTCCGCCTTACGCGAAGAGGACTACTCGTTCCGCGCCCGTGGAGCTGCCAGCGATGACGCCCTCGGCGAACTCTCCATCGAAGTGAACGCCCTGGCGGATCTGCTCGCCGACCAGAGGATTCGGGCCATTGAAGCCACTGCTCTGTTGCGGCGCGTGGTCGAAGAAATTGAAGTCCCCCTGTTCACCTTTGACCCCGACCAGATTCTGCGCCTGGTCAACTCCGCTGGAGAACGCCTGCTGCAGCAGCCTGCCGTCAGGCTCCTCGGCCGCACCGCAAAAGAAATCGGCTTGGCCGCCTGCATGAGCGCGGAAAGTGAGACCGTGGTCCCGCTGCACTTCCAGGGTCCGAACGCGCGCTGGCAAGTGCGGCGCAGTTCGTTTCGTCAGAAAGGTGTGCCCCACACTCTCATCGTTTTGTCCGATGTGAGTCGCGCTCTGCGCGAAGAAGAACGCGGCGCATGGCAGCGCCTGATTCGCGTACTGGGTCACGAATTGAACAACTCGCTCACTCCCATCAAATCAATCGCCGGAACCCTGCGAGCGCAAATCTCAATTCACCCGCTCGATTCCGATCAGCGCGAAGATTTCGAACGCGGCCTCTCGATCATCGAATCCCGCGCCCACTCCCTCAATCGCTTTCTGCAAGCCTACCGGCAACTCGCCCAGATGCCGCCGCCCATCGCGCGTAAGACCGAACTCACTCCAATCGTTCAGCGGGTCGCTGCCCTGGAGGCTGCTCTGCCCGTGCAGGTGCTTCCCAGTCCCCCCGTCGAGCTAATGGTTGATCCCGACCTATTGGAGCAAATGCTGATCAACCTGATGCGCAACGCCGTCGAGGCAGCGATGGAACCCCAGCACCCGGCCCCCGCTCATAACGGAGCCGCGATCGCATCGGCCCGGAAGCCCCTGGTCGATGTGCGCTGGGAATTGACCGAGAAAGATCTGGTTCTCACCATCGAAGATAACGGACCCGGGTTGGGCAATCCCTCGAACGTGTTTGTCCCCTTCTATACCACCAAGCCGTCGGGCAGCGGAATCGGCCTGGTGCTGTCGCGGCAAATCGCCGAAGCCCACGGCGGCTCCATCGAACTTCTGAATCGCACCGACCAAAACGGCTGCCAGGCCAGAGTCATGCTTCCCCGCACCCAACCGCCCATTCCATGAAGGAGCCGACGGGCGAACCGCAGCCTCGTTTTACAAGCCGGGGAGGCTGCGTGTATGGTGGGTTCGCAATTTCCGGTATCCCGAATTTCCTTGCTTCGAGGCGGAGTCACCCCATGTCCATCGATCGACTGGTTCTTTGTCGGATTGCTCTGGATCGAACCGTTTTGTATCGAAGCGCTCTGCTAGCGCTCTTCACATGCACGATTTTTGCGCAGCGCGGGATGTTTGCTTCGAACCCTCCCGCCTCGCCGCAGGCGGCGCCAACGAAATCAGCGCCCGAGCTTGTGACCGCGGATACTCCGCGAGTCACGCCGGGCGGAGCGACGTTCACGGTCCCCGCCGGCTGGTCGATCGTGACTGGCAAAGATCTCGTCCTCGTGACGCCGCCCGAGACCGACACGCACCTCGCCATTTTCGATGCCCAGGCGGCCGACGCCAGCGCCGCGGTCACAGCGGCGTGGACCGCGTACAAGCCCGAAGCCAAGCGGCCGCTCAAGCTGGTCACTCCGCGTCCTGCCCGCGAAGGCTGGGATGAGCGGCAGGTATTCGACTACGAAACCTCTCCGAACGAGCGCGCCGTCGTGGTGGCATTCGCGCTGCGTGCCGGCAAATCCTGGACCGTGATGATTCTGGACGGAACCGAACCTACGGTGGAGAAGCGCAATGCTCCGATTGGATTGGTGTTCGAGAGTTTGCGCCCCAAGAGCTACCAGCGCGAGTCGTTTGCCGGCCGCAAAGCGCATCCGCTGGATGCCGCGCGCATCGCACAGCTCAAAGAATTTGTGGAAACCTCCATGACCGAACTGGGGGTCCCAGGAGTTTCGATCGCGCTTATCGATGGCGGCAAGATTGTGTACGAAGGCGGGTTTGGCGTTCGCGAACTCGGCAAGCCGCAGCGGGTGGACGAGAACACGCTGTTCATGGCGGCGTCCAACACGAAAGGAATGACCACCCTGCTGTTAGCAGAGCTGGTCGATGAGAAGAAGTTGAAGTGGGACGAGCCAGTGATCGACGTCTACCCTGGCTTCAAACTTGGCGATGCCGACACGACGAAAAAAGTTCTGGTCAAGAATTTGATCTGCGCCTGCACCGGACTGCCGCGACAGGATATGGAATGGCTTTTCGAATTCAAGAATGCTACGCCGCAATCTGAGTTGGCGCTACTCGGAACCATGCAGCCGACCAGCAAATTTGGCGAAGTATTTCAGTACAGCAATCTGATGGCGGCGGCCGCCGGATACATCGGCGCGCACCTGGAGTATCCGAACAAGGAGCTGGGCGCCGCCTACGACGAAGCGATGCAGAAAAAGATTTTCGATCCGCTGGGAATGAAATCTACAACGTTTGATTACGCCAGCGCCCTCGCGGGCAACCACGCGACTCCGCACGGCGACGACATTGACGGCAAGCCCAGCGTGGCCAGCATGGCGATTAATTATTCGATCATTCCGGCGCGTCCGGCGGGCGCGGTGTGGACTTCCTCCCACGATCTGATCCGTTACGTCGAAGACGAGCTCACGCTGGGCAAGCTGCCCGACGGCAAGCAGCTGGTTTCATCGGAAAATCTGCTGATGCGCCGCGCCCCGCAAGTTTTGCTCGGAGAAGATTCGAGTTACGGCATGGGCCTGATCGTAGATCGCAAATATGGTATTCCGGTAGTGAGCCACGGCGGTAGCATGTCAGGCTTCAAGAGCAACTTCTACTTTCTGCCGGATTCTGGCATTGGCGCTGTGATGCTCACCAACTCCGATACCGGGAGCATGCTTACGGGTCCATTTGGGCGTCGCTTGCTGGAGGTTGTCTTTGACGGCAAGCCCGAAGCCGCTGGTGACGTTGCGGCCCACGCAGCCAACTACAAAGCGGAGCTTGCCAAAGAGCGGGAACGCCTTGTCGTGCCTGCCTCGCCGGCGCTGGCGGCTGCTCTGGCCAAGCGGTATTCCAGTAAGGAACTCGGTCAGCTGGACGTGCTGTCGCAGGGCGGAGTCACCACCTTCGATTTAGGCGAATGGAAAAGCAGCGTGGCCTCGCGAAAAAATGACGACGGCACGATCTCGTTCATCACCATCGATCCCGGTACGGATGGATTTGAATTTGTGGTGGGGGAGCGTGGCGGCAAGCGCGTGCTGGTGATCCGCGATGGGCAGCATGAGTATGTGTTTACCGAGGCTGCGTGAGCGGGTAAGGGCTCGTCCGCTGCCGGGCTGCGCTCGGCTGGGACGGGCCAGAGTGCCCGTCCCCGCATACGCATAAGCCTTGAGCTTCAGGCAGTAAGCCTTCATTCCACCGTGACTGATTTGGCCAGGTTTCTCGGTTGATCGACGTCGCAGCCGCGGCGCACGGCGATGTGGTAAGCCAGCAGTTGCAACGGCACGATCTCCAGAATGGGCGAGAGTTCTTCCGGCGCCGGTGGAATGTAGAGGACGTGGTCGGCGGCTTCTTGGATTTCTTCGTCGCCTTCAGTGGCCAGCGCAATCACCACACCGGAGCGCGCCTTCACTTCTTTTAAATTCGAACTGGTCTTTTCGTATCGCGTCATCGAGCCGGGATTGTTCAGATCCCGCGTCGCGATGACGACGACAGGCAGATTCTCGTCGATCAGCGCATTGGGGCCGTGCTTCATTTCGCCCGCAGGATAGCCTTCCGCGTGAATGTAGGAAATCTCCTTCAGCTTGAGCGCGCCTTCGAGCGCGATGGGATAGTGAATGCCCCGGCCAAGAAAAAGAAAATCCTGCGCCCGCTGGTATTGCTTGGCGAGTTCTTCGACGCGTCGGTCGTGAGTGAGAAGATGTTCGAGCTTGGCGGGAATGTGGGTGAGCGCCTGCACCGCCGCGATGGATTGCTCGCTCGTCATCACGCCGCGCACCTGCGCGAGATACAAGGCAAAGAGATAGAGCGCGGTGAGTTGCCCCGTAAACGCCTTGGTCGAGGCCACGCCGATCTCCGGACCGGCATGCGTGTAGATCGTGCCTGCCGCTTCGCGCGTAATCATGGAGCCGACCACGTTGCAGATGGCCAGCGTCTTTGACCCTCGCATCTTGGCCTCGCGCTGTGCGGCAATCGTGTCGGCCGTCTCGCCGGACTGAGAAATCACCAGCGTGATCGTGTCCGGGGAAACGATAGGGTCGCGGTAACGCCATTCGCTGGCGTAATCCACTTCCACCGGAATCCGCGCCAGAGTCTCGATCATGAACTTGCCGGCCTGTCCGGCGTGCCAACTGGTGCCGCAGGCGATGATGTTGATTTTTCTCGCGGCGCGGAACTCGGCTTCGCTGATTTCCATTTCATCGAGAAACACGTGGCCCGTATCCTGCGAGACGCGGCCCAGCGTGGTATCGCGGACGGTGCGCGGCTGCTCATAAATTTCCTTGAGCATGAAGTGCTTGAACCCGCCCTTTTCCGCCATGATCGGGTCCCAGGTAATGTGCTGCACCTTGCGCTGAATGGGCTTGCCTTCGAAATCGGTCAGCTCCACGCCGTGGGAAGTGACCACGGCCAGGTCGCCATCTCCGAGAAAGAGAATGTCGCGCGTGTGAGAAAGAATTGCGGGCACATCGGAGGCCACGAAATATTCGTCATTGCCCAGGCCAATCACCGCCGGAGGACCATTGCGCGCAGCCACAATCTTGTTGGGATCGTCAGTGCAGATCACGGCCAGCGCAAACACGCCGCTGAGCTCTTTGACCGAGAGGCGGACAGCTTCCTCGAGCGAGGGACGGCGGCCGTTGCCAGTTTTGTATAAATGTTTTTCCACGAGATGCGCGATGATCTCGGTGTCGGTCTCGGTGGTAAAGGTGTGGCCTTCTTCAATCAACTTCTTCTTCAGGCTCAGATAATTTTCGACAATGCCGTTGTGCACCACCACGATCTTGCCGGTGCAGTCGCGGTGCGGGTGGGCATTTTCTTCAGTGGGACGTCCGTGCGTGGCCCAACGGGTGTGGCCGATGCCGTAGGTTCCATCCAGCGGGTGCAGGCGGATGGCTTCTTCCAGGTTACGCAGCTTGCCCTCGGCGCGGCGGATTTGCAGGCCCTCGCCATTGCCCGCTACGGCGATTCCCGCGGAATCGTAGCCCCGGTATTCCAACCGCCGCAAGCCATCCAGAATTACCGGAACGACAGATTTCTTACCGACATAACCGACAATTCCACACATGACCGGCGCCCCAATCGTTTCTGATCTTTTTCCAGTTTCTAGTCGTTGTTGCTCGTCTGCGCGTTCTAGTCGGCGAAAGAGAAACGGAACTCTTCGATAACCGGGTTGGTCAACACTTCACGCGCGATGCGCTCCACTTCGGCCTGGGCTGCAGCGCGGGAGAGTCCGCCGTCGAGCGTCAGCTCAAAATATTTGCCCTGGCGCACTTCTTCGAGCCCCTTGTAGCCCATTTTCTTAAGCGCTCCCTGGATGGTTTTGCCCTGGGGATCGAGAACACTTTTCTTCAGCGAAACGTAAACGTAGGCTTTCATCGGCCCTCAATTATACGTCAGAGAACTTGCGCTTCCGAGAGCAGCATCAGGTTCAAGCCTGCCGTTTGGCGCTGTCCATTCGGTGTTGCAACTCGGCCAGCGCTTCCTCGAGCATGCGGCGATGCCGGGGATCGTGAGCGCGTTCGAGTTGCTGCAGAATGTTCTGCCGGGATAGCCGCAGGCTCTCAACTTCGCGCTCCCGGGCTGCTTCCGATGGCGTCATCGCCACGCGCTGCGGGCCGGGCCTTTCGGCAGCGTCGGCCTGTTGAGCCTCAACCGATTTGCTTTCCCAGCCTCGCGCCATGGTGTGATTATAATTCCCCCCCGGACTGCTCTTCTGGCACGGACGATCCCGTCTGACGATCCCGCCAAAAGGACTCCGCGTCCCGGGCCGTGCTACCCTCTTTGCCTGGCTGCCGTCTAATCCCGGCTGGTCACGCTCCGCGCGCACCTGCTTTGGAGCATCCCAGGGAGCACCAATTATGAGATTCACACTTCGATTCTTGCCTTGGAATATCGCCGCATACGCTCTCATAACCCTCGCCCCGCTTGTCGCCAATTCCCAGAGCGCGCCCGCGCCCGAGACCCACGGCATTGTCCTCGCCCACTTGGACGGCGCGGTCAAGCCCGGTGACGATTTCTTCCACTACGCCAACGGCGACTGGATCAAGCACGCCGAGATTCCCGCCGACCGCAGTTACATCGGCACCTGGGACACCCTGGAAGACTTGAGCCGCAAGCGCACTGCCGGCTTGATCGAAGACGCAGCCAAGGCCAATGCTCCCGCGGGCTCCAATTCCCGCAAAATCGCCGACCTGTACAACTCCTACATGGACGAGGCCGGCATCGAAGCCAAAGGCGTCGCTCCGCTGCGCCCACAGCTTGACGCCATTGCCGCCATCGGTGACCAACACGACCTGGCTCGCGCTTTAGGAGAGACCCTCCGAGCCGACGTCGATGCCCTGAACAACACCAACTTTCATACCGCCAACCTTTTCGGGCTCTGGGTCGCACCCGGCTTCAACGACTCCGAACACTATGCCGCCTACCTGATGCAAGGCGGTCTGGTGATGCCCGACCGCGAATACTACCTCGCCGACAGCCAGAGCATGCGCGAGATCCGCGCCAAATATCAGGTGCACGTTTCCACTCTGCTCAAGCTTGCCGGATTCTCCAACCCGGAGCTCCGCGCCCAGCACATCATCGAACTGGAACACGCCATCGCCGAAAAACACCTCAGCCTGGCGGATGAGCAAGACGTCAAGAAGGCGAACAATCCTTGGAAGCAGGCCGATTTTGCCGCCAACGCCCCTGGCCTCGACTGGGCAGAGTATTTTCGTGCCGCCGGTCTCGGCAGCCAAGCGAGTTTTATCGTCTGGCAGCCCACGGCGTTCACCGGAGAGTCTGCCCTCGTCGCCACAACCGCGCTCGACACCTGGAAAGATTGGCTGGCCTTCCACCTGATTGCCGCCTACGCGGGAGTCCTGCCCAAAGCGTTCGCCGACGAGAGCTTCGGCTTCTTTGGCAAGACTCTATCCGGCACTCCGGAACAGCGTCCGCGCTGGCAGCGCGGGGTCGGCGTTGTCGATGGCTTGCTGGGCGACGCGGTCGGGCAAATCTACGCCCAGCGCTACTTCTCGCCCGAAGCTAAGGCCCAGGCCGAGGCGATGGTTGCGAACCTGATCACCGCTTTTCGGCACCGCATTGAGGCCCTCGCCTGGATGGATCCTGCGACCAAAGCGGAAGCGCAAGCCAAGCTCACCACTCTCTATGTGGGAATCGGCTACCCGGAGACCTGGCGCGACTACTCCGCTTACGAGATCAAGGCGGATGACATTTTCGGCAACATCTGGCGCGGCCGGCTATTTTATTACCACCGCGACGTCGCCCGTCTCGGCCTTCCCGTTGACCGCAAAGAGTGGACCATGGAGCCGCAGACCGTGAATGCCGTCAACCTGCCACTGCAAAACGCGCTTAGCTTTCCCGCGGCGATTCTGCAACCACCGTTCTTTGATCCGCAGGCTCCCGCCGCGGTGAACTATGGCGCCATCGGGGCAATCATCGGACACGAAATCAGCCACACTTTTGACACCGAGGGCAGCGCGTTCGATTCCGAAGGCCGAGTCCGCGACTGGTGGAAACCCGCCGACCTGGCACATTTCAACGCAGCCACCGCGCGGCTCGCCGCGCAATACGACACCTACAAACCCTTTCCCGACCTCGCCCTGAATGGCAAGCAGACGCTGGCGGAAAACATCGCCGACGTCGCAGGCATCTCCGCCGCCTACGACGGTTACCACGCCTCCCTCGCGGGCCAGGCCGCTCCCCCCGACAAGGGCTTCTCTGGCGATCAGCAGTTCTTCATCGCCTTCGGACAGAACTGGGGATCAAAAGAGCGGGAAGCCGCCCTCCGCGAGGAAGTGATGACCGATTCGCATTCTCCCGATGAGTTCCGGGCAGCCACGGTCCGCAACATCGATGCCTGGTACGCGGCCTTCAATGTCCGGCTGGGAGAGAAACTCTACCTCGCCCCGCCCGACCGCGTGCGCATCTGGTAAAAAGAAAATCTCGGCAGCCGCGCGCTGCACCCTCACGCATTGGCATTCCTTGGTGTACTTCAGCGTCCTTTGTGGTGGATGAATCTAAAATCACCAGACGCCGCAACGCCCGGGGCCGCGGGTGGTTCGATTCCTGTTACGATAATGTAACGCAGGAGAGAAAATCGATCCGTCCTTGACGCCTGTGGGTATAATGCGCCAGACCATAGGGGTTAGGTACGGGTGACCCCGATCCGAATTTTTATGAGTTCTCCTCGCCAGTTGCCGGCGCGCCGGCTCCGTGTCCAGAAGCTGTCTGCTCGTTTCGATCCAGCGACATTTCTCGCGAATGCTGGCATGGGCAAAACCATTCGTCAATATGACCCCAAGGCGGTCATCTTCTCGCAGGGAGACAACGCCGAGTCTGTCTTTTACATTCATAAAGGCAGAGTGAGGCTCAGCGTGGTCTCCAAACAGGGCAAGGAAGCCACTATCGGACTGTTTGGTCCCGGCGACTTTCTGGGCGAAGGATGCATCGCTTCCGATCAGCCCCTTCGCATGGCCACTGCCACCGCCACATCGCCTTGTTCCATCCTCGAGATCCAAAAGAAGCAGATGCTGCGCACCCTGCACGCGCAGCATGAGTTCTCCGACGTTTTTGTGGCTTACCTGATTATGCGCAACAGCCGCACCCAGGAAGACCTGGTCGATCAACTCTTCAACTCCAGCGAAAGGCGGCTGGCGCGAGCTCTGTTTTTGCTGGCCAACTTCGGGAAAGACAAGTCGGAGAAAGTGATTCCCAACATAAGTCAGGAAACTCTGGCAGAGATGATTGGTACCACGCGCTCGCGAGTCAACTTCTTCATGAACCGTTTCCGAAAGCTTGGTCTGATCGATTACAACGGCGAGATATTGGTCCACAGTTCGCTTTTGAGCGTTGTCCTGCACGACTAGAAGAGGCTGCGAAAAACTCACCAATGCGTGCAGTACCGTGGAAGAGCGGCGCTTCACTGCCGCGTAAAGGCCCCCTCGGCGCGGGCTTTAGCCCCTGGGGTTGCTTTTTGTATCTACTGCGAGTTTTTCCGCAGGCTCTAGAACTCATCCAGTCATCTCATACACGGATTCAGGACGGGCGCGTCTTTCGAGCCGTGCCGTAAAGAGCCAATAAAGGTGCGGGTTTTAGGTTTAGCCCGCAGGCCGCCCGGGGTCTATGAGCCAGCCACGGATTTATACGGATTCGCACGCATAAACTACACACGCATAAACTACAAAGGTTTATCCCTGTGAATCGGTGAAAATCCGTGACCAAGATTTCTAACTGCCCTGTTCAATTCTGAACAGACAACCACTACTGACCAGCGCAGCCTAAAGTAATAACCGGTGTTGGAATAAGGCGGGCTGCTCTTTGAGGGGGTGCAGCTACCGCCAAAGGCTCGGGTTTTGTGTATTTCTTGAGCGCACTACGCTGGAGAGCCTTGCGGTGCTGCGCCCCGCCGCAGGCACAAGTCGAGTTCCAAGCTTGCTGGCGCGAGCTCGCAAGGTTTTGCCTTAGCTGGGTGTTTCATCTCCGCCTCCCCGTCCCACTTAGCTTGTTGGTTCCAGCTGCCTGCCTTCGATCCGCGATCATTGCCGCAATCTTGACCGAGGAGTTGAGCTCATGAGCGCCCAGGCGGAAGCTCGGATCAACCGCGTTCTCGCCTACACCACTCCTGATGCTTTTAGCGAGCCCGAACAACTGCTTGCTGCCTTCTTCAGCGCCTCCAACGTCGGTTTCTACATTCTGGACAAGGATCTGAGCTATGTCGCGGTCAACCACGCCCTGGCCGACATGAACGGCAGGCCGGCGGCGGCCCATCTGGGCAAAACCTTGCGTGAAGTCCTGGGAGAACTCGCCGACAAGATCGAGCCCGAGCTGCGACGCGTGTTGAATACGGGCAAACCGGTCTTGAACCTGGAGGTGAGTGGAGTGCTTCCCACCAGGCCCGACGTCGAGCACCAGCTCGCCCATTACTTTCCCATCCAGGATGGCACCGGCCAGGTGAAGCAAATCGGGGTGATGGTGGTCGGCAATACCGGACGAAGGCGGCTGGAACAAGCCATCACGACTCTTGGCGTCAAACTGCAACAGGAGAAAGCGCGTCTGCAAGCGGTGCTCGAAGTTAGTACTGCGCTGGCCGAGTCGAAGGCCGACTTCGAGCAGGCGTTTCCTGCTATTTCCGCGATTCTGCAGAAAGCGGTGCCCCACGATTCGGCATTCGTCACGGTGGTGGATCAACTCGCGGGAATGATCATCGTCCGGGCCCTGGGCGGTTCCCTCTCCAACGTGGCTTATGAGCACGGTCAGAAGATTCCGATCCACGAAAGCCTATCGGGCCAGCTCCTGGAGGAGCCCGAACCCAGAAACCTGAACCGTGGCGAGCTGGAGAAATTCGCCCAACGTTCGCCTCGACTGAAAGAACAGCTGGAGCAGGGGTTCTGCACGGCCTGCTTTGTTCCTCTGAAGACCCCACGGGGAACGGTGGGGTTCCTGTTTCTGGGCCGCAGAGATGACGTTGCGTTTGCCGCGCGAGACCTCGATTTCTTGAAACGGGTGGCCTCGGAGATGGCGCTGGCAGTGGAAGGCAGTACCATCCAGAGCGCTCTGGTCCGGGAAAAGGAGAGGCTGCGGGTTCTCCAGGAAATCGACACCACCCTTTTGTCCAGTCTGGATCTCCCGGAGCTCCTTCCGGCGGTTTCCGCGTTCCTGCGGAAGGCGCTTCCTCACGACCATGTTGCGGTCTGCCTCTATGACGCGAGCGCGAACGCTTTGCGCAGCCATGCCCACACCTCGGACCTGAAGCGAAAAATCCTTCCGGAGACCGGGTTGTTGGGGCTGGATGACACGCTTACAGGTCAGACGTTTGTCGAGGGCAAGACCAAAGTTCTGAAGCACGCGGACCTGGTGCACGTGCCTTTCCGGGTCACAAAAAAGGCTCTCGAACTGGGGGTGCGCTCCTCCTGCTTTATTCCGTTGCTCACGGCGAAAGGCCCTCTGGGAGTGTTGACTCTTTCAAGCCATAGCGACCATGCTTTCGACGCGGAAGACGTTGGCTTTCTTGAGCAGGTGGCAGCGGCCCTGGCCCATTCGCTGGGAAATGCGCTGGCGCACAAAGCCTTGCGGATGGAGGAAGAACGGCTGCGGGTGTTGCTGAAAACGGGCTCCAGCCTGGCCTCGAATCTCGACATCCGGCAGGTCTTCCCTTCGATTTCGGCGCATGTGCGTCACCTTACGCATCACGAATTCGCCAGCCTGCTGGTTCTCGATGACAGTTGCGGGCTATTTCGCCGGTACGCCACGGATTTCCCTCTCGCGAAGGGTAGCCTACCGCCGGACCCCAACGGACCAGTGGACAACAGTCCCGCCGGGAAAGCCCTGAGACGGGGCGAGCCGCTGATTTTCACGAAAAAGGAAATCGCAGCCTTCGGCATCGAGGCTACTCAGTACCTGATCGAGGAGGGCATCCAGAGCCTGTGCTGTATTCCCTTGACCAGTTCCAAGGACATGCTGGGGACGTTGAACTTCGGAAGCACCCGGCCGAATGCCTTCCCGGCGGAAAATTTGGAACTGTTCAGCCAGATTGCGGCACAGGTCGCGGGCGCCTTGGAGAACGAACGCGCCTACCAGGAAATCGAGCAACTCAAGAATCGCCTTGCCGCGGAAAAGCAATACCTCGAGGGTGAAATCCGCACGGAACTGAATTTCGACGAAATCATCGGCGACAGCCCGGCCCTGAAGAAGGCTTTGGACCCCGTTCCGATCGTTGCCGACAGCGATGCGACGGTGCTCATTCTGGGAGAAACAGGAACTGGAAAAGAACTGGTGGCTCGCGCCATCCACCGCATGAGCCGGCGCAAGGAGCGGAATTTCATCAAGGTGAATTGCGCCGCCATTCCGACTGGACTACTGGAAAGCGAGCTCTTTGGCCACGAGAAAGGCGCGTTCACCGGGGCGGTCCGCCAGAAGATCGGACGCATGGAACTGGCGGACCATGGGACCCTGTTTCTGGATGAAGTGGGAGAGATTCCCCTGGAGCTGCAACCCAAGCTGTTGCGGGTGCTGCAGGATCATGAGTTCGAGCGGTTGGGGGGCACGCGAACCATCAAAGTGGACCTGCGCCTGGTCGCGGCCACCAATTGTGATCTCGCAAAAGACGTTGCCGAGCACCAGTTTCGCAGCGATCTTTTCTACCGCCTGAACGTGTTTCCCATCCATATGCCCAGTCTGCGGGAGAGGCGTCAGGATATCCCCATGCTCGTGAGTCACTTTGTGCGCCACTATGCGCTTCGCCTGGACCGCCACATCGAGACCGTTCCCGCTGAAACCATGAACGCACTCACCAACTGGCATTGGCCGGGGAACGTGCGCGAGCTGGAAAATTTTATCGAGAGATCGGTGATTCTCAGCGACGACACGGTGTTGCGGGCGCCGCTGGCCGAACTTGAAATCGAGATGCAGGAGGGCGGTTCCTCCGACCAAACCCTCGACACCGCCGAGCGTCTGCATATCATCGGAGCATTGCGGGAAACCGGCGGGCTGCTCTCTGGCCCCACCGGCGCAGCCCACAGGCTGGGGTTGAAGCGAACCACGCTGCAATCGAAGATGCAGCGCCTGCGGATCGCTCGCGAAGACTACCTTGGGCCAAAGCAAAGCTGAGGTCGGGGGCTCCAGCATCTAGCTTCTAGCTCTTAGCGTCTAGCTCGCCCTGGGGTGCGGACCCGTCGTTTCTTGGCGAACAGCCGGGCGCAATGAAAACTCTCAGTTTCGTTCCGGAACTTGAATTGCTGGAGTCATTGCGTCGCGCCTGGGACAGGGCCGATCTCGACTCGGAGGCAAACCCTTTAACAAGTGGCTGTGGCGCGGCTGCTGCTGTCGTTTTCGCCCAAACAAAAAGAGCTCCGACGAACTCCACCTCAGGTCGGTGATGACCCACGAAGAAATGGCCCAGCGCATCGGCTCCTCGCGCGAAACCGTCCCCCGGTCGTTGACCGAATTGAAGCGCAAACAACCGATTCGGCCGGATGGACCCACGCTGGTGATCCGCAGCCGGATCGCGAGGGAGACTTTAGCTGTCTAAGTCGCCCCTGTGCCGGGAGAAGGCCGGAGTCTTGGCCCTCTCTTTTTTTGTTGGAGATGATTTTCTTGCGGGGCCGTTTTTCCCGCAGAAGGCGCTCGCGAACTCAGAGTCCGAACAGTTCCCTCAGACGCTTGGTCTGGGCCCGACTGACGGGCACCTCGGTCTGCTTCTTGTCGTCCATACGCAACTGGTAGGAGCTCTTGAACCAGGGCACCACTTCGCGAATGCGGTTGATATTCACCAGAAACGAACGGTGGGCGCGCCAGAAGAGGTTGGGATCGAGACTGTCGAGCAATTCTTCGAGAGTCCGGCAATTCGAATGGCCTTCGATTCCGGAGAGGCCTGCGGTCACCACGGTGATTACACCGTCCTCGATCGAGGCATAGCAGATTTCCCGTTGATCTACCAGGAGCATGCGGCCCACCGACTTGAGCAGAATCTTCGAAAGCTGCGGCTTCTGCATTTCCAGCATGCGGACCAGGTTGTCGATTTTTTCAGCAGGCAGAATGCCGGACTCCTGCTTGGCGCGCGCTCGTTGCACGGACTGCGCGACCCGCTTCTTGTCGAACGGCTTCAGCAGGTAATCGACGGCATTGACTTCAAAAGCCTTGACGGCATACTGGTCGAACGCCGTGGCAAAGACAATTTTCGGCAGCGGGACTTTCTTATCCAGCAACTTCTTGATGACGCCGAAGCCGTCGAGGCCGGGCATTTGCACGTCGAGGAAAACCAGGTCGGGATTATGCTCTTTGATGAGGCTCACAGCCTCCAGGCCGTTCTTGCCCTGTGCGACAACGTCCACCTCGCCACCATTCTTGAGCAGGTAAGCGAGTTCGTCGCGGGCGAGCTGTTCGTCGTCCACGATTACGGCGGATAAGGACATTCCAACTCCGGCTAGCCAAAAGGACGGCTTAGACAAGTATACTGCCTTTGCCGGGGCCCGAGCGGGCGGGCGACGCTTACCGACCCTGGTTCGAACCGAGCGCGTCCGCTCATTGCTGCTGGTGTGGCTGCATCATGGCTCCCATGTCCATCTTGGTGTAACCCGCCGGGGCTTCGAACAGGCTGGCAGGTTGCGAGCCATCTTGAAGGTTGCGCAGTTCCCCGCCGTTGTTTTTCCCCTGCCATTTCAGCGGAAAGCGCACCTTGGCGTCGAGCCAGACGCGCGTGACATCGCCGCTCGAGTTGGTGGCCTCGTACTCAACTGCACTGCGGCCGTTCACGGTATCGGTACCCACCTTGTGGCAAGTGCCCGCCTGAATGTGCGATATTTTCTGCCAGTCGCCGCACGCATCTTGCACGTCCCCGGCCGCAAAGAAGGAATACGTCTGCCGCGGTCCCTGCGCCTGAATGGACATTTCCATATACATGCGCTGCTGGGGCATCAGGACGGTCGAGGTCTGCGTGGCAAAATTCACAATAACCGCTCCGCCGCCGTGAGGGCCGCTGGCCTGGGGCTCGATTCGCATTTTGTCTTTTGCGAAGTAGAGTTTGGCGGTGGTTGGCGCGCCGGGCTTTTGCAAGTCGACAACCTCGGCGGAAAACTCGGCCTGCGCCAGTACGAGGCTCGCGGCAAGCACGACCGCGAAGAAACCTGAAATGCGAATGATCGATCGGAGCATGATAATTTCCTTCACTCCTGGAATCGGTAGGTTGCGCCGGAACAGCGCAGGAAGCATAGCAGAATTTCCGTCCCAAACGCAGGAGAGGAACCAAACTCAGAGAGGAACCAAACTCTCAACCGAGATCATCATCCGCAGCATCAGCAGCACTGCGCGGGTGGAACGATCAGGTTGCGGTTTGTCTCTTGGGCTTGGCGAAATCCTGCGCGATCCACTTCGAGAGGAAAGAGCTCTTATGGCCTTCGAAGCCCAGCTTGCGGTAAAGCTCTAGCGCGTTCCTGTTGTGGTGCATCACTTCCAGGTGTAGCGCGGTGACGTTCAGCTTGCGGGCGGCGCCTTCGAGGAAGGCCATGGTCTTGCGTCCCCAGCCGCGGCCGCGGTAGGCGGGGAGCAGATAGAATTCGTCGACGAAGGCGTCGCGTCCCAGCCATTCCAGGCTGTAGCCGAAGCAGAGGACGATATAGCCGATGGGGAGTTCGCGTGTTTTTTCGTTCTTCTCGGATTCGTTTGAATTGGCGAGGATGAGCCAGACGCGACCGAGATTCGGATCGCGCAACAGAGCGATCAAGGCGGCACGGGCTTTCTGCTGGTCGAAGGCGTGGCCATCGAAGGCGTAGTAGTCGCGCATGAACGGGAGCAGAATTTCAGCGTCGAATTCTGTCGCCACACGGAACGACGGGTCGGTGATCAATGAGTCGGAGTTCACGCGACGTTCTCGAAAGCCAGCGCCATACCCAGGCCTCCGCTGACGCAGAGCGTGGCGACGCCACGTTTGGTGTTGCGCTTGAGCATTTCGTGCACCAAGGTTACGGCGATGCGAGTGCCGGTGCAGCCGATGGGATGGCCGAGGGCGATGGCTCCGCCGTTGACGTTGAGCTTGTCGCGGTTGAAATTTAATTCGCGGTCGCAAGCGATAACCTGCGCGGCGAAGGCTTCATTCAGTTCGATCAGGCCGAAATCGTGCAGCTTGAGGTTGTGTTTTTCTTCCAGCTTGCGGAGGGCGGGGACGGGGCCGATGCCCATAAGACGTGGATCGACTCCGACGGAAGCGACGGCGGTGATTCGCGCGAGTGGCTTCAGGCCGTTGCGCTTCACAAAGTTTTCGCTGGCGACGATGACGGCGGCGGCGCCGTCGGTGATGCCGGAGGAATTTCCCGCGGTGATGGTGCCGGCTTTCGAAAACACGGGCGCGAGCTTTCCGAGTTTTTCAAGACTCGCGTCGGGAAACGGATGCTCGTCGCGGCTCAACGTGGTCGCGCCTTTCTTGCCTTCGAGGGTTACGGGAGCCTGTTCTTCGTTGAAGCGTCCGGCGGCCATGGCGCGAGCGGCGCGGGTTTGCGACAGGAGCGCATATTCATCCTGCTCATCACGCGAAATCTTGTACTGCTCGACCAGCACTTCAGCGGTTTCCCCCATCACCATTTTTGCCAGGGGACAGAAGAATCCGTCGCGATACATGCCGTCGACCAGATCCTGATTGCCCAGGCGAAAGCCCCAGCGGGCTTCGAGATAATAAGGAACCCGCGACATTGATTCCGAGCCGCCGGCGAGAATGCAACTGGCATCGCCGAGCAGGATGGACTGATACGCCAGCGCGATCGACTTCATGCCCGAGGCGCACGCTTTATTTACGGTGAAGGCGGGCGCTTCTTGCGGGACACCGCTGCGGATGGAAATCTGCCGCGCGGGATTGGGCCCGCCTCCAGCCTGGCGAGCGTTGCCGAAGATGGTTTCCTCAATCTGATCGGGCTGCACTCCGGCGCGCTCGATTGCTGCTTTCGCGGCAACCACGCCCAGGTCGGCGGCGGTGAGCGAGGCCAGCGATCCGCCAAACTTGCCGATGGGTGTGCGCACCGCAGAGAGAATATAGACAGCCTGCAAAACTCGCACCTCCGAACGGTTGAGTCTAGCAGGATCACAGCTTGTGGATGGTCAAGTCGCGGCGCGCCTTCTCGAGGAACGCATGGGCCGAGGAAGGCGATTCCTGGTCCAACTCCACACCATCTTTGCGGACCGGAACCGTGGATCCTTCCGGCAATGCCTCGCCGTAGATGATCATGAGTTCCCTGCGGTGGTCCGCCGTGGGGAGATAGAACATTCGAACTCGAACTGCTCGCTGGGGAAATGCCAAATTATGCTGGGCGAGCAGGCCTTCGATGGCGGCGCCATCGGAAGCCTGATCCTCGGCCTGCAACGCCGCGTAGTCGAGCCAACTCTTCACGTCGTAGACGAATTGCAGGCCGCCGATGTCCGTGGTCCGATCTGCCGGGTAATCATAGGTGAGAGCGTTCGTAGGCAAGAAATGCTCAAACTGCACCCAGTAGAAGCGCTGCACCACGCCACCGTTTTTTGCGTTGACGAAAAGATGCTGTTCCGCATCCGCGTTCCCGAAGAGGTTGACAACCTGCCCGCCCACGTAGCGGAAGTCCTTGCCGAAGGTCAGCTTGGCGGCCGGGAATTCATTGGAGGTGATGGTCTGACCCTTCACCTGACGCTGCAAAGACTTCCCGACTGCGGCGGGTTGGTTCTGGGGAAACGCGATCAACGAAAGTAGGATCAGGGGGATGAGTCTGAGCATATGCCACCTCGCGAAGAGTCTGGCAGCTGCGGCGTCGCTGCGCTCGCATCAGCGATTCCAGCGGTCGGATGTTGGACGACTTCAGGACGCCATGGTAAGCCCAGCGTGGTATTTTCTCTTCGGCAAACGTACAATCGGGTCCCTGAAAGGACGGTGCGTATGGTCTTGGGCATGAGTTTGTCGACATTTACCCTGGTTCACGTGTTGATAAGCTTGGTGGGGATCGCCTCTGGATTCCTCGTGCTGTACGGGCTGATCAAGGGGAAGCGGTTTGCCGGCGCGACTGCGATCTTCCTGGTGACCACGGTCTTAACCAGCCTGACCGGGTTCCTGTTTCCTTTCACGCATCTGCTGCCGTCGCATGTTGTAGGCATTATTTCGCTGGTGGCGCTGGCGGTTGCGATCGTGGCCCGGTATCCGCTTCATCTGGAAGGCGCATGGCGCTCGATCTACGTGGTCTCCGCCGTGCTCGCGCTCTATTTGAATACTTTCGTCCTGGTGGTGCAGTCGTTCCTGAAGATGCCGGCGGTGCACGCGTTGGCTCCGACGCAGAAAGAGCCGCCATTCCTGATTGTGCAACTGATCGTGCTGGCGATTTTCGTGGGGCTGGGTATTTTCGCGGTGAAGGGATTCCGGGGCGCGCCGGCCGCTGCGGAGGCGGCGTGGAAGATCTCCAAGGCGTCGTAAACTGGCTTTAGGTGACGCCCCATTGTAGGCTGCGTGCAATCGGAGCCGTGGAAAGCGCTGGCGGGCTGATCCCGCCCCGATTCCCCATGTTATAATCTTTTATTCTCAGTTGTTTAGCAGGAGGGCTGTATCGATAAGCGTTTTATCCGCACCAACGATCGCATCCGGGCGCGCGAAATCCGC